>SXGT01494008.1_pt1 | contig 14204 bp, 8 predicted proteins | sample 3176221 | NCBI WGS metagenome assembly SXGT01 (sample SAMN11356862, study PRJNA531348) | freshwater metagenome | isolation source: freshwater sample F1-120 | place: China: Fuxian Lake, Yuxi | collected 2017-12-25 | reverse complement strand
GCAGCATGTTATAAAGGAACTCGTCTTGACCCAATTGTTCGCGCGACTGCATCGCGTCGTAATAGGTGGCGAATCCTTCGTTGAGCCAAATATGGCTCCAATCTTTGCAAGTCACTAAGTCACCGAACCATTGGTGCGCCAATTCGTGGGCCACCAATCCACGACTGCTACGAGTGGCATTGAATTCTTCGGGAAACAACGTTCCATCAGTTAGGATTGTGATGGAAGTATTCTCCATGCCGCCCCAAGTAAAATCGTCGACCACGACCTGATCATACCTGGACCAGGGGTAAGGGAAGCCCGTCTCGCGTTCGAAAAAGCCCATCATCGATCGAGTGTCGCGAAAGGAGGCTTTGGCGAAATCTATCTGCGACGTGGGTGTCCAGAAACCGAGAGGCACTTCGCCGTAACGATCCTCGAGTCCTTGGAATTTACCTGCGACCAAGCAGATCAGATAAGTGACATGAGGCTTCTCTTGCGTCCAGCGGTACGCCGTGAGGCCAGTTGCGCCATCGGGAATTGTCGATACCAACCGACCGTTGGAACGTGCGATCATGCCCTGGGGCACACGACAGGTCACTTCAGATGTGAATTTCTCGTTGGGCGCATCAAAGCATGGGAACCAATGACGCGATTCCAGAGGTGCGCCTTGGGTCCAGAGATGGGTGTCTTCGGGACGGTATCCCATTTCAGGTGTCCTAAAGTATAATCCTTTTTGGGGTTCGGCGCGGTAACGGACCGTTACGGTTGTCTCAACGTCAACCTCGAGGGCGTTGGTAAAAGTGATCGTCAGGCGGTGATCGTCGTATTGCCAATTTTGAACCGGAACGGACGCCGTGACGCCGTCGATCTTCAAATCTTCCGCATCGAGTTGGAGTTGCGAGAGCGGTTTGGCGATGGGCTTAAACTTCAGTGTCGCGACGCCTTGGATCTGGCGTTGAGCGAAAGCGGGTGTGATATCGAGCGCGAGATGTTGAATGTCGACTTCGCGACTGGGTGCATATTTTCGTGGCGACGTATTGGAGTCACTGGCTGCGGCCGCAAGGGCCGTGCGGGATTGTTCCGTAAATTGGCACCAGCGGCAGCGAAGTTGTTGTTCCCAATGCTCGGTTTCGGCTTGCACCATGCCGCACAGGAGCGCGGCGCTGAGAATCCATAGACTAGCGCGTTGAGGCCACAGGTTCCCTACAAAGGCAAATGAGGAATGAATCATGACGTCGATATCGGACAGAAGGAACCGACGGAGCGAACGATTGACAAGCTCGAATCCTAGCACGTTCCAACGGATCGGAGAAACCGAGTGCAAAAACCACGAGGTGCTTACCGATACAAACATACAACCGGCAAGTGCTTGTGACTCGCATCCGTGAGGGCAGGAAAGGGCGTTGCAAAAATCCGGGCGCGCATCACAATGTTTTGCGTGAAATCCAAACCAGCCCGGGGATCTACCAAGGCTGCGCCCGTATCGAAGATTGGGTCGCGCGTTCGGAAGACATGGCGATCGAAGTTGGCCGACGACAAGGATCTGCCAAAGGTGCTGGAACTCGACGGAATCCGTGCCGCGCGTTGGGGTGGCCGAACCATGGTCATCGCACGAACACGCGATGTGGACCAATTAATTCGCGGCATCCGCAAAGGGCGCACGGCCACAATCAACGACTTGCGTCGTCAGTTGGCCGAGGCGCATGGGACCGAGACGGCTTGCCCGATCACCACAGGTATCTTCGCGTGGATCGCGGCGCACGCTGCGGCGGAAGATGAGGCCGATGGCAAGAAGCGAGTGACACCCTGGTGGCGAGTGCTCAAAGATGGTGATAAGTTGAATCCTAAATACCCCGGCGGTGTGGAAGATCAGGCTCGACGGTTACGCGCCGAAGGACATCCGGTGGAGCGCGGGCGGGTCATACGGGATTGATATCTCAGCCCTTCTCTGTGTCCTTCCCATCTCTGCGGTGTCACTGGTTGAGTTCATTGGTAGGCGACAATAAATAATTGGTTAATCGAATAACTGCGTGGTTGGGCTTTCTTGTCACGAGAGGATGGGTTGAATCAATTCACCCGCGACATCGGTGAGGCGATACGTCCGGCCGTTGTGGAAATACGTCAATTTCTCATGATTCATGCCCAATAAATGGAGCATGGTGGCGTGGAGATCATGAACACTGACGCGGTCCTTGACGGCTTTGTAGCCAATTTCATCGGTTTCACCATAGCTGGTACCGCCCTTAATGCCCGCCCCAGCCATCCAGGCCATGAACCCATTCGGATTGTGGTCGCGCCCACCGTTGCCCTGGGACACGGGCATTCGGCCAAATTCACCGCCCCACACGACCAAAGTACTGTCCCATAATCCCCGCCGCTTGAGATCGGTGAGCAGGCCGTGGATTGGCAGATCCGTGGAGGCGCAATGGTGCGAATGATTGCCCTTGAGATCACCATGGGCATCCCATTCCCCATCGCTATACACCTGGACAAAGCGCACGCCACGTTCAACCAGACGCCTAGCCATGAGGCACTTCGTCCCGATACTTTTAGAGACATCCTGGTCCAGTCCATAGAGCGCTAAGGTCTCCTTGGATTCTGAAGAAAAATCGGTGAGATCACTGGCTTCCAACTGCATGCGATAGGCCAACTCAAAACTCTGAATGCGCGCCAGGAGATCGGGTTCACCTCCATGTGTTTGGAGGTGCAGACCATTCATTCGCTCGAGAAAATCCAATTGTGCCCGTTGATCCTTTCGCGTCACCTTTTCAGGGCGGTTGAGATTCAAAATGGGTGCGCCGGACGATCGAAAAAGAGTTCCTTGGTAACTGGTCGGTAGAAATCCCGCGCTCCAATTTAACGGCCCACCTTTAACACCCTGGGTATTTCCAAGGACGACATACCCAGGAAGATTCTGACTCTCGTTGCCGAGCCCGTAGGTGATCCAAGCCCCGGCACTTGGGAACCCGGGACGTGCGATACCGGTATTGATCTGATACAAGGCGGGAACGTGGTCGTTGGACTCGCTGTATAAGGATTTGATGAAAGCAAAGTCATCGACGTGTTTGGCGACATTCGGATATCGATCGCAAACCCAGGCACCCGACTGACCATGTCGGGCGAAGGAGAACGGTGACTTCATTAACGGTCCAGGATTGCCATTGAAGACATCGATCTGAATGCGCTGGCCGTCGCGTTTGATCAACTCAGGCTTAGGATCGAAGAGATCCACCGAGCTTGGTGCCCCCTCCATAAAGAGCCAGATCACCGATTTTGCTTTTGCCGGAAAATGAGCCGACTGAGGTGCCATTGGATCGATAGCCCGGGATCGGCCGCCGCCCAAGCCTTGGATCCCATCGCCTCGCAACAAGTCCGCCAAACCCAGCAGTCCGAAGCCAGCGCCTGCCTTCTTTAGAAAGTCTCGGCGATCAGAAATCGTCTGGAACCGACCGCAATGGTGATTCATCGACATAACGGGGAATTCTTGGCCGACACCTTTCGAACGTTGGGGGCGTCAATCGACATAAATAAATTCATTTAAGGCAAAAATCGCCTGACAAAAGTCAGCAAGGGCTTGGATGGAGTTCTCGGACTTTTCCATTCCGGATTCCCGCTGAGAACGCGACTGCTCTTGTGACTGAACGAATGCCCTTCCCGAATCCAACTCCAGCTGGGAAGGGTCTCGTCCGAGTGCCAGACGCCAGGCGAATCGGACTTGGGAATCCAAAGTTGGACCGGCGTTAGAAATCACCCGGGTGGCAAACGCCAAGGCACAACTTCGTACGAAGTGGTCATTCAAAAGCGCCAGGGCTTGGGGGGCCACCGTGGTGTTCTCACGTCGACCGCAGCTAGCTTGAGCATCCGGGCCATCGAAGGCCTGCATGAGCGGCTGCTGAACCACGCGTTTGTGGAACATGTAAACCGAACGTCGACGTGTCGAGGGCGAGTCTTTGAGATCTTTCGGATATGGATCCTTCATGTTTCGCGCCTGGATGGCCTCGGCGACAACCGGCGCCTTGAACGCCGGTCCAAACATTTGTGGATTCAACAAACCGCTCGCCGACAACATACTATCCCTGAGAATCTCCGACTCGATCCGCAGCGGGCGCCGACGCCAGAGAAATCGGTTATCGGGGTCCACCGAAGCCCTCGTTGAATCGAAGGTCGTGTCCTGAAGATAAACCGCGCTGGTCATGACCCGCCGATGCAAGGCTTTCAACTTCCAACCGCTTTGGACGAAATCGGAGGCCAGCCATTCCAACAACTCCGGATGAGTTGGAGGATCCGATCGCGTGCCAAAATCATTGACAGTGCGAACCAAGCCTTGGCCGAAGTGATGCTGCCAAACGCGGTTCACGATCACGCGAGCCACCAACGCCCCTGCCCCTTGATCCAGATCGGTCATCCACTCCGCCAGGGCACGACGCTGCTGCGTGGAATCTAAACGACGTCGTGTTTGGCGTGCGGAATCCCAATACGCCTCAGGAGACTTACGCGAAGTCAGCACGGCCAGAAACCCCAATGACACGGGTTCACGTCTTGCATGAAAGTCACCACGAGCCAGCAAAAAAGTCTCCCTTGGTGTTGGAGAAAAATCGGCGAAACCCAGCGCGGTGGGCAATGGAGTGGGCTTTTTGGATACCACCCCCTTCAGCGCCGCACGGCGAGTATCCCACTCGCGCCGTTGGGGGTCCGCAAGCCAGGGCCGGTAGTCCTCATCCGCCACCTTCAATTCCTTGGCGTATCGTTTGGCGAGTTCCTTGGCAGCCGCCGAATTTGGCTGTTCCTTCAAAAGTGATTTTTCGGTGTCCGCAATTTTTAGCGCCTGGATCTTGGAAAGATGCACCGAGGCTTCATGGGGCTTTTTCGCCGATTGAAACCAATCAACCCATTCCTTCGAGGCGGCGTCGATCTCGGCTTTCCAAGCGGATTCCGCCAACCGTTGTCGTTCCGCCTCCACCAAGGGGACCAGAGGAAGTTCTGACCGATCCCCCCCGTTGAAGGCGGTCATGAGACGATAATAGTCCCGACGCGGAATAGGATCGTATTTATGATCGTGGCATCGGGCGCATCCCAGCGTGAGCGCCAGCATGGCGGATCCCGTGGTCGAGATCATGTCGTCCAACTCATTGAACCGGGTGCGGATCCGCTCCTCCTCCATCAGATTGTTGGGCAGGGCAGCGTGGGTCCCTGCGACGATGAACCCCGTGGCAGCGAGGGCTTGGGGCATGTCAGGTTCCAATTCATCCCCGGCTAATTGCCATCGTACAAAGGTGTCGAAGGGCACATCCTCGTTCAGACTGCGGATGACGAAGTCTCGGAAATGGTGGGCTGTGGGGCGATCCGCATCGCTTTCCTGTCCGTCGCTGTCGGCGTAGCGCGCGACATCCAGCCAATGCCGTGCCCAACGCTCTCCGTAGTGAGGGCTTGCGAGCAACTCGTCCACCAGGGTCTCCACAGCCAACTGCGGATTCCGATTCCATGAGGCGACGAAGGTGTCAACATCGGTCGGTGTGGGCGGTAGACCAATTAAGTCAAAATAGATGCGACGCACGATTTTCCCGGCGTCTGCGGGACCCGTGAGCGCGATACCTTGCTCCGTCAATCGAGCCAGGATGAATGGATCCACCGCATTTCGGCTATCCGTCATGGTTTTTCGATTCGGAACCGAGACCTGCCGAAGAGGCCGATAGGCCCAGTGTTGACGGGCGGCGTCAGTAACCACCAATTCTGCAGACCGCTCCGTCGAGAGATTGGTTGGAGCGGCAGCCGACGGACGTTGTTCGGCACGGACCGTTGCCGCGATGAACAGCCAACAAACGACCCAGCATGCCCGCGAAGATGACCCAAGTGAACTCATGAGACGGCGACGTCGCGGTGTCCACCTTGCCAGCCGTACGGCACTCGAACATGCCGGCGTTCGGAATGCGTGGAAGAATTCATTTCAAACAAATTACCGAAACAACTTCCAGAATTCAATCCTCCTTGGGAATAGTCATCCGAGCCAGCGCTCTAATGATGTGAAGACTATGTCGCAAACAAATCGCAATCGGCCATGCATGATGTCGACCTGGAGCTCGACGACTTTCGTTCTTTTGTTCATCACCGCTTTCTTTAAGACTCACGCTGCGGACGTGTCGAAATTCACCGTCACGGCCCCGGTGGATGGGCACACCTTCAAGGCCTCTGAAGCGAGAGGCAAATTCATTGCCCTGCACTTCCTTCTTAAGACCGAATGCCCAGTGTGTCTTCGGTACACTCGTGAATATGCCAAGAAGTCGGAGGCGCTCACGAATGTGGTTCAGGTCTTTTTGAAGCCCGACAGCGCCGACGAGATTCGAGCCTGGGCAACAAAGGCGACGGGTGACGGCACACCGACATCGCTACGGGTGTATCGTGACCCGGAAGCCTCTCTGGCCAAGAAACTTCAAATTCCGGACGGATATCAATTCCATGGCCAGGTGGTACACTACCCGGCTTTGTTGATCCTCGACCCTTTCGGTAAGGAGGTCTTTCGATACGTCGGCAAAAACAATTCCGACCGTTTTGGATTCGAAGCGTTCACAGTCAAGCTGAACGAGTTGGTACAGAAAGCGCCACCGGCGAAGTAGTTTTTCCGATACAGCCAGCCAGCGTCCTGTTCACGGACACCTCCTGGTGCATAGGGCAAAAAGTACGACGCCTTTAGAGTGAGGTGGCCCTCCACCGCTTTTGGGGAATTCCTGGCACGACCGATCCCCAAAATTCCCACGGCTCGGAGATGCACCCAGCGAAATCTCCAGTGAGAATCTCCATTGCCGAAACTGAGCATTCCGGCAAAGTTTCGCCTTAATGAAGTCGATTCGCCCTAGTCTGTTGGTAATTCCGTTGGCACTCCTCAGCGGTGCCCAAGCCGCCGACACACTCGTTCCCACGTCGCACCTCTCCCTTTCCGATCCCGGCTTGGAAGTCACCATCTGGGCAACCTCCCCGATGCTCAAGAACCCGACGAACATGGACTTTGATCAGGACGGGCGTATCTGGGTAGCTGAAGGGGTCAACTACCGTGGTCATTCCAAACGTCAACCCGGCGGCGATCGCATCCTGGTGCTCGAAGATACCGACGGCGACGGAAAGGCAGACAAGAGCGACGTCTTCGTCCAGGACCCCGACCTACTCGCTCCCATGGGCATCGCGGTCATCGACAATCGGATCGTCGTCTCGATGGCACCCAATATCTTGATCTACACCGACGTGAATCGCGACCGGCGATTTGATCCCGCGATCGACAAGCGCGAGGTGCTCCTGACCGGTTTCAATGGGCGGATTCATGATCACTCCGTCCATAGCATTACGGTGGGACCGGATGGGCAATGGTACTGGAATGCGGGCAATTGCGGTGCGATGTTCACTGACAAATCCGGAAAGACCTTCCGCATTGGAAGCGCTTACGATCCCACCTACCGCGGCGGCCAAGGCGATTTAGGATGGCGACCTCCTGAAATAGCGGGTCAGGCGAGTGACGACGGTCACGTCTGGGTCGGCGGATTTGCCGCGCGTATGAATCCGGACGGTTCGGGAGTCACTATTATCGGCCACAATTTCCGCAATAGCTACGAGCAAACCGTCACATCGTTTGGGGATGTTTTCCAGAACGACAACGACGATCCGCCGGCCTGCCGTACGTCCTTCCTCCTGGAGTACGGCAACGCCGGGTTCTGCTCATTTGATGGCAAACGCGCCTGGCAGGCAGACCGTCGGCCAGGTCAGACCATCGCCACGTCAGAGTGGCGTCAAGATGACCCCGGCACCATGCCGTCCGGCGACGTCTATGGTGGCGGTTCCCCCACGGGCATTGTCTTTGTGGAAGACAGTGCCCTGGGCAATAAATACCGAGGATTGCTTCTGAGTTGCGAACCTGGGCGCAATGTGGTCTTTGGATACCTGCCTCAACCGGACAAGGCTGGATTCAAACTGGAGCGATTCGATTTCCTGACCAGCAATCGCGAGGGTGAGTTCGCTGGAACTGACTTTAAAGGAGGCAACAACCAAACCCGCGAACTCAAAACCCTTTTCCGTCCAAGCGATGTCGGCGTGGGCGCGGACGGGGCAATCTATGTGACCGATTGGTTTGATGCGCGAGTCGGGGGGCACGCGGATTGGGACGAATCACTCTCGGGCACGATCTATCGCATCGCGCCCAAAGGCTTCAAGCCCAAGGTGCCCAAATTGAACCTGAGCACCGTGGAAGGAGCGATTGCGGCGTTGAAAAGCCCCACCGTAAATGTCCGCGGTGCGGCCCAGTCCGCGCTGTTGAGCCAAGGCAATGCCAAGGCATCGCTCAAAGCGGTCTCGAAGCTTCTCTCCGATTCCAATCCCTATGTGCAAGCGCGAGCCATCTGGCTTTTGTCACGATTGGGGTCCGATGGTCTGAAGCAAGTTGAGGCCCAGCTCAAGAGCCGAGACGCCCAGACTCGCGTGGTCGCCTTTCGCGCGTTGCGCCGCCAGAACCATCGCCTGCTCGAAACGGCTCGAACTCTTGCTACAGACCCTTCCCCGGCGGTCCGTCGGGAGGTTGCCCTCGCGATGCGAGATCTCTCTGTGGAACAATCGCGCGATATCCTGATAACCCTCGCCAAAGGGTTCGATGGATCCGACCGCACCTATCTCGAAGCTTGGGGAACGGGAGCGAAGGGCAAAGAAGCCGAGATCTACGAATCGCTCAAGTCGGCCATGGTGAAATCAGCGGATCCGCTGCAATGGACTCCTCAGTTCGCACAGCTTGCTTGGCGCTTACACCCACCGAAAAGCGTGCCAGATTTTCGCACGCGAGCATTAGCCTCCACACTTTCGGTCCGAGATAGAAAGGCCGCGCTGACCGTGCTTGGCTACAACCCGTCAAACGCGGCGGCTCAAGCCATGCTTGAAGCCGTCAAAGCCCAAGACAAGGACGTCAAAGCCGAAGCATTCTGGTGGCTGCTGAACCGTAAGGAGTCTCAATGGAAATCAGCGGACATCGATTCGGAACTCAAGCGATCGGGCCTCTATGATCCCGACACCATCGAACTCCTGCCGACGACGATCCCCGAAGCCGAGCCACCGAAATATGGCGCGGCGGATGTGTTGAAGCTGCAAGGCGACCTGCAACGGGGCTTCCAAAAATTCCAGGGTACCTGCACCAGCTGCCATCGCATTGGCGATGAAGGCACGGATTACGCCCCGAACCTCTCTGGATGGGGACAGCGGCAGACCACCGAGGTATTGATTCAATCCATCATCCACCCATCTGCGGACATCGCCCACGGATTCTCCGGTGTGGAAGTTCTGACCAAGGATGGCACTGAAATTCATGGGCTGATTGTGAGCGACGGCGATCCCGTCGTCGTTCAATCCGCTTCCGGATTGCTCCAGATGGTACCCAAGGCACGGATCAAGTCGCGTCAGCCGCTGCAGCGTTCTCTGATGATGAGTGCGGATCAACTGGGGCTGTCACCACAAGATCTCGCGGATGTCGCCGCCTTCATGAAGACGAAGTGAGGGCTCTGTCACCGGTTCGGCGCCGGTAGCAACTCGATGCCCGAGTGATCGCTCCGGACCCGCATCCGGATACATCGAATTCCATTGGATTTGGCGTCCTGTGTCCGGTGACCGCCGGTGGCCAGATAGGTGATGAAGAGCGAACCGTCTGCCAATTCCATCGCTTTGCCGTAGCCATAGGCGTTGTCGACCAAGAATCCGTGGTCCTTGGCAGGCGCCAACCAAGTGTGCCCGCCATCTCGGCTAAAGATCACACGGAGGCCACCACGCCCCGGGGCGTACGAGCCATGAAGGCATAGCAGCGTTCCGTCGCGCAGTACCATCAGACTGGGCGCAAACAGACGCATGCCAAAGGTGACGGGCTTGGTCCACGAACGTCCTTGGTCACTGGACCAGCTGATATCACCTTCCGGACGCGCCATCATGACCCAGCGGCCGTCCGACAGTTCGGCGACCGTCACTTCCTGCATGTCATGATCGGTTCCCAGCGTGGAGACCTGCTCCCAGGTCAATCCACGGTCTTTGCTTCGAAAAAATCCGGCTTGATCCGGAGGACCGGTTTTCGGGCGACCATTGATCGCGACCACCACGGAACCGTCTCGTAATCGCATCAACGGGCCGTCTGTTTCGTCATACAAGAACGGTGTTTGGATCTGGCGTGGTTTGGATTCCCAAGATCGTCCACCATCGAATGATCGGATGATATGGACGCGTGCAGCCCCTTTCGGATCGTTCACCAGATCCCCATTCTCTGGCTCGCCGGGATACGAAAAGAAGGAGCACAATAAGGTGCCATCGGACAGCTCGATAAATGCTGGATGCCGGTCGTCATCCGCAGTGTCCACCAGGGTTTCGGGTTTGCTCCAGGTTCGCCCTTCATCCGTCGATCGAGTGATCATCGCTCTCCCGCCAGTTGGTGCGATGATGTCGCCTGGCATTCCCATCTTTACATATTCGTCCAAGGTCTTCTTGGAGTAATGGAAGGGAGTCGGTGGTGACGCGTGCCAAAACCCAGCGTTGAACCCCACGAGCCATGTACCATTCCTTAATCGAATCGGAGATTCCCAGCCCACAAACCCGCCATAACCCGGGAATGGATCCGGTTGGTTCACGCCCGGCCCGATCAAGACACCACGGCAGTCGTCGGGTTTCAATTTGGATTCCCCATTGGTGAGAACAGCCACCGTTGGCGGCTTGGCCACTTGTGGCGCTCGATGTGTCCCCCGCACACGCGTCCCCCGACTTCGAGGCCCCTCCAAACCCGCCCCGTTGATCATCGAAATGGAATACCTGCCGGTGTGTTGAAGCAGCGTGGCGTCCAAATATCGCAGCGGCGGCGGGTTCGGAACGGGTGAATCGTGGTAACTCAATCCCTGGAACTGAGCGTACCCACTAAGATCGTCAGGGTTCTGAGGCAATCGCGCCAAAACGGTTCCATCCCGATACAAAATAAACTGACGGACCCCGCTTTCAAAATCTGCGACTGCTTCCCATTCGAGGACTATTCCATCCGGCGTTTCCTCAACTCGGGTAAACTGTGGGGCGCTCTTGGGTGGCGTCTGGTCGACGGTCTTGCCGGTTGTGACGTAGGCTTGAAATGCCTTGGCCGACGCTTGGTCGGGAAGCCAAGAATCGCCGTTCGACCCGGCGTTGGTTGCATCGAGAAGGGTTTTACCCGTCTGCCACTGCCCCCGCCACCCTCCCTTGGGTTTCAGCGGCTTCAGAGTGATGCCTGAGGTTGGAAGACGCAGGCGCAGACAGGCATCAAAATAGGGAATGGCGAAGAGACGAGAATTTCTACAATCATGATTGGAGAACGGATCCGGAGCAAACACCACAGGCGAACCCTGAGCCCGGAACTGATCGAAGAATATCTCACTGGTCACCCATGCCCCATTGAATCTTACATCTCCGCGTTCTTTGAGACCGGGATTCAAAACAATGGGCACGCTGAACGCCGAAGCGGGGTACTGAGGTGTCGGAATCTCGCCTTTCATCCACGCGTTGGCGGCGGTACCGGATCGACAAAACACGGCAACGATCCGATGCGGATGGTTCTCCAGCATGAGGGACGCCCAGAAGCCACCACCGGAGTGTCCCCATAAACACCAGGATGCGGTCGCGAGTTCCGGGTGACCGCTATCTCGTGCGAGATCCACCATTGCATTTTCAAAAACGACTCCCGAACCGCGCCGTGGGTCGCACCAACGACGACAATCAGTTCCATCGCCAGCGTAGTAACGAGGCGAAAGAAGCGCCGCGTGATGTCGAGTCGCCAGCGCCTGCCAGTGCAAATCGAGGGCCGCCGCTTCACCGGACCGCTCGGCGCCATCCCCACAGCCATGCTGATGCACAATGACCGCTCGAATACGTCCGACCTTCGGAGGCAGCCACAGATGAAACGTCGCAGGGACATCCAACTCACCGGCGGCCGTCGAAGCGGGATATCGAACCGTCCAAATTTGCGCGTCAATCGATAGAAACCCAAAGACTGTCAGCGCCAGAAACCAGCACGCCCAATGGCAACGAGAAAAGTAGTCGCGGGAACACACGCAGCTAATTTCAACGAAATTCGTCGCCCTGTCGACCTCTCGCCACCATTGACGTTTTGTAGCGCACGCAGCCGGCTGCCGCCCTCTATCCTAAAAACGCCACTCCGCGGATACCTTGATGTTTCGACCAGGTTGATTAAAGCCGCTGCCATGGATTCGGTAATCGATGTCCAAAGCATTCTCCAACGCCACCGTCGCAAAAAGCCTTTGGTTCCAAGCGTAACCCGCGCGGAAGTTCAGCGTGGCCCACCCAGGGGTGCCGCCCGGCGGGATTCGCTGGGTATCTCGAGCGTCGTCTGGGGACAGGCGATCCTGCTTCTCCATCGCCAATCCGTAAACTTCGGTGAAAAAACCCGTTTCAAATATGTCCCAGCGCAGCCCGGCCAATCCAGTGAGCGGAAGCATCCGACTCATGGGAGCACGCACACTGGCTGAATTTGAACTTGGAAACGTGTCGGCCTGCCCTTCCTGCCAAGCGAAATTACCAAACAACCTGAAACCCTCGCCCAGGATCGCATGCCCCGAAAGTTCCACGCCGTGCAACCATCCCTGACTGGCATTTTGCTTTGTGACTTCGTTCGCACCATTCACAATGGATCCCGTTGGAGTTCGGACGATGAGATCATCAATGAATGTGTGATAGAACACCGCTTCGGCGCCCCAATTTTTATGCGCCGTCTTTATCCCGACGTCGACCGTGATGAAATGCTCCGGCTTGAGATCCAGGGCCGCAGTTTCCAATTCGCCACTTCGAGCAATATCAAATCTCGTCAGGTCACTCAAATTGGGAGCGCGAAAGGATTGGGATGCTCCCGTGAAAACAGCCCAATGCTCCGCTTCGTCCGCGTACCACAGAAGCCGGCCAGAACCGACAGCGTTCGCCCAGTTATCTTGAAACGAAGTCGCTAGTCCAGTCCGTGGATCTCGCAGCGCTCCCGCGTCCGCCTGAGCCCAATTGAATCGACCTCCCAAGGTAAAAATCAGCCGATCAGCCAGTGGAAATTCATCCTGCACAAAGGCTCCCAATAGGTCGTAGCTCGCATCGTCCGCAACCGGCCCTTGGATGGCTGTCGACGTCAACTTCCCTGCGGCATCAAAATTGCGTTGGGAGGAACCCACCAAGTCGTGATAGTGCTCCACGCCATACATCCATTGCCCAAATCGCGACGGGCTCACACCCTGCAATGAAATACCGATCGTATCAACGTCGACATTATTTCGTTGTTGCGTGCCATTCGCACGTTCGACGAACTGCCGCTCAGCTTGAGCGTGCCACGAAACGGTGGCGACAAACTCATCGTTTCGTTCCGTTTCATGGGACAATCGCGCGTAGGTCAATTCCCGACTCTGGTCGAACAGATGCCGCAAGTCCGTTCCACGGGACAGGCCTTCCCAGGTGAGGCCATAAATGGTGCGGTGCGTTCGTTCCACGTCATTTTGCTCGGTCCGTTGATAAGCCAGCGTCAGCTTGGTACGCGGTCCAAAAAAATATTCAGCCTTGGTATCGGCATCGAACTGATCAAAGCCTGTGCGCACTTGGCGGCCCACCTTACTTCCACCTTCCACATCGCCAAATTCCTTCCCGCTGAGCCCCAGCGCCATACCCCACTCCCCGACTTTCGCGCCACTGAACTCCCCACGCCCTAAGTGGGCGCGCTCGGCGGAGCCGAAGCGATAATACGTCGCCCCACTCCAGAGGAGCGAGTCTCCTGTCCCATACCGCGGTCCACGCATCTGCGCGTTGACAACGCCCCCGATGGCATCACTCCCGTACATGACCGATCCAGGACCTTTGACAATTTCCAAATGATTCACGGCCAGGGGATCCACCGTGCTCCAGTATTGATTGGGCCCTTCGCGAAACGTCGAATTATTGAGTCGGATTCCATCCACCAGCGCCAACGTTCGAAATCCAGTGAACCCTCGAATATACGGCGACCCTTGTCCGCGGGCGGTTTGTTGGACGAGCACACCAGTCACCTTCATCAGGCTCTCCGGCAAGGTGGCGTCCATCGACTCCAAGCGAATGACGTTTCTATCAATTTTTTGAGCTGAAAATGGCAGTTCCATATCGTGCTCTTCATGCCGCGTGGCGGTTACAATCACGGTGTCGAGGTTGGTAATGGCCTTCCTGGCTGGATTTACCTCCATGTC
>SXGT01144510.1_pt1 | contig 14204 bp, 12 predicted proteins | sample 3176221 | NCBI WGS metagenome assembly SXGT01 (sample SAMN11356862, study PRJNA531348) | freshwater metagenome | isolation source: freshwater sample F1-120 | place: China: Fuxian Lake, Yuxi | collected 2017-12-25 | reverse complement strand
CCCACCAACCACTTGGACGCAAATGCCGTAGCCTGGCTAGAGCGACACCTGGCCGATTACCCAGGCGCCGTCGTGGCGGTGACCCACGATCGCTACTTCTTAGATAATGTTGCCGGTTGGATCTTGGAGCTGGATCGCGGTCGCGGGATTCCCTGGGAGGGCAATTACAGTTCGTGGCTGGAGCAAAAGCAAGATCGGCTGGCTCGTGAGGAGAAGTCGCAAGCAGCGCGGCAACGCACGCTCCAACGCGAACTGGAATGGATTCGCATGGCCCCGCGAGCGCGACAGGCAAAAAGTAAGGCTCGCATCAATGCCTACGAGCAAATGTCGCGGCAGGCCTTCGAGGAACGGCTGGAAGAGTTCGAGATTCAAATTCCGCCTGGCAAACATCTGGGGGACTTGGTGATCGAGGCCCAGGATGTCTGTAAGCAGTATGGTGACAACGTCCTGATCGATCGTCTCTCCTTTCGGCTGCCAGCCGGGGGTATCGTGGGAGTGATCGGACCTAATGGGGCTGGCAAGACGACCCTGTTTCGGATGATGGTCGGTCAGGAGACGCCAGACCAAGGAGAATTGCGCATCGGTCCCACGGTCGAACTGGGTTACGTGGACCAGATGCGGGATGCCTTGGATCCCGACTTGACCGTGTTTGAAGAAATCTCAGGAGGTCACGATACCTTGGCGATGGGGGGGCGATCCATCAATGCACGCGCCTCTGTGTCGCGATTTAATTTCCGTGGCCCCGATCAAGAAAAGAAACTTGGGCAGCTGTCCGGCGGAGAACGTAATCGCGTGCATCTGGCGAAGTTGCTGCGACGCGGGTCCAATGTGTTATTGTTGGATGAGCCGACAAACGACCTGGATGTCGACACCCTGCGCGCACTGGAGGAGGCGATTCTCAACTATGTCGGGTGCGTGGTGGTCATCAGCCATGACCGCTGGTTTCTCGACCGTGTGGCCACACATATCTTGGCCTTCGAGGGGGACGCCTATGTCCATTGGTGCGAGGGCAATTTTCAGGTCTACGAGCAACAACGGCGTGAACGTTTGGGGCAGACGACGGACACGCCTCAGCGATTCCGCTACAAGAAACTACACTTGCCTTAACCAAGAAATGAGTCGCACGCGCCGCACGCGTCCGAACTTTGCGGATGCCCGTTGACGGTCCGTAGCCGTTTTGTTAACAATTCACTTGTCCCTGTCATCGTCAATCGGCGTGCGTTACGCATGCCGAAAATGGGAACCCGACACAAGGAGATAGCCATGACCATCTTAAGAATCGGCGCGACGCAGAAATACTCGGACGGCTGGGAGCGAGCCTTTCGGGCCAAGGGAAAGTCCGCCTCCGCAGGGGGAACCGCCATCGCCAAAGCCAAGTCCACAAAAACATCGACCGCAAAATCGAGCACAGCAAAATCGAGCACAGCGTCTAAGCCCGTCAAGGCGTCCAGCGGCGGCGCTAAGAAAAAATCGCCCGCCAAAAAGCGAGCCCGCTGAGGGGCCTCTCCCATTGTCCCGGTTCGAGGTCTGAGGTCCTGCTTCGGACGGTGGCCTTGGGCGAGGGGGATTTTGGCACGCAGAGCCGCAGAGCCGCGGAGAGTAGTGAGGATGGATGCCGAATAGGCCCTCCGCGTCTCAGTCCTCCGCGTCTCAGCGTGAGTCCATCTTTCCCCCGCCATGAGGTCGGTTGTCGCGGTTGGGCTATGCCCGCGATAGGAACTCGCCGTTGCGCGTATCGACTTTGACCTTCTCCCCTTCGGAAAGGTACTCAGGAACGTGTACGACCAGTCCGGTTTCCAGGGTGGCTGGCTTCGTGCGCCCGGTGGCCGAATTGCCGCGCACGGCCGGATCGGTTTGGGTGATGGTCAGTTCCACGCTGGTCGGCAGTTGAATTCCGACGCATTCGCCGTTGTACACGAGTGCGAGCACCCCCTGCAGGTTGTCGGTGAGAAACCCCAGCTGCTCCTCCGCGTCTTCCAGGGCCAAGCTGTACTGGTTGTAGTCCGTTTGGTCCATGATGTGCAGATGCGTGGCATCACGGTAGAGCACGCTCACCTCGCGCCGTTCAAAGTCGGCTTCTGGTAGGGAATCGCCCCCCTTCAGCACAAGGTCGACTTTTTGGCGACTGACCAGATTGCGACCACGGAACTTGTAGAGGGTCGCAGCGCCGCGTGCGGAAGGGGATTGCACGCTGATCGAGTTGATGAGGACCGGCGCGTCCCCGTAATTGACCACGACGCCCGTTTTGATTTCTTTCGCCAACATGTTGCAATTTCTTTAGTAAATGTGGGGTTCAGGGGTAGTGCGGAATGGCGATTCGCGTTTCCGTTCCCATTGGATGGGCGGTTACAGAAACGTTCCGCTTTGGGGATCGACGACCACACCATCGCACAATTCAGCCAATTGATCGAGGACCACCAGCAACGAACCTGGGTCGAGGAGTTCTTCGTCTTCCGTGGCCGCTCCGCTGTGATTGCGTTCAAAGTGGTAGACGTCCAAACGACCGGTGCAGGCATGGAGACGCTTGATCTTGGCCCGGTCCTCGCGAGTCAGGACTCCGCGTGAAAGTTCAGCCGAGAGTTCCCCCACTTGCTCGGCAACCTCGTCTCCTGAGACGCAGGAGATGTCCATCCCCGCGTAGTCGTCGGGGGCGACCACCGTCAGCGACTCGAAACGCCCCTCGGCATCGGTCTGGACGTCTCCGACTTCGATGCGACGTCCGAGTTTACGTAGGGCCGCCTCCAGCGTCTGTCGCGTGGGGCGTTGCGTGTCGTCATACAAGACGAAATACGTTTCGCGCCACTGATAATCATCATTTTCGAACAATGACATGCGCAGCATCTCCTTGCGATCGGTCTCTATTCCCAATCTCCTTCGGGTTTTGATCCACCCTGCCAGGCTTCGATGGCTTGAATCACGTGATCGCGTTCTTCTCGCGTGGCCCAGACAGCGTCATCTTGCTCAAGGCGGATTTCGTATTGTCCCTCGCGCGCACAATCCTCGTGGCCGCAGAAATGGGGAATATCCGCCACCCACATCACTCGGTAGAGGGGAATGTGCTTGTCGTCTACGAGGCAAAAGATGGATTCCATGGGATAGGCCTCTCGGCTGTGGGCGCGGCGGTCATGATTGGGGTCGCAGCTGTCGAGAGCGTTCCGTAGCCGCCTCGACCGCCGACATCAACGCGGCACGGAGCCCTCCGGACTCGAGCGCCTTCAGGCCCGCGATGGTCGTGCCACCGGGACTCGTTACTCGGTCTTTCAGCACGGCCGGATGTTCCTGGGTAGTCAGGACCATTTCCGCAGCTCCGCGCACCGTCTGCGCGGCCAATCGAAGGGCCACGTCTCGAGGTAATCCTACCCGTACCCCTCCGTCGCTCAAGGCTTCGATCACCTGATACACGTACGCCGGCCCCGAACCGGAAAGACCGGTGACGGCATCCAGCAGTGATTCGTCCAGTCGCAGGGACAATCCAACTGCTCCCAGCAGCCGGTCCACCAACGGCACGTCGGCCGCGAGCACCCCACTCCCCGTGCTGAAGGCACTGGCCCCCTGTCCAATCAGGCAGGGTGTGTTGGGCATCACACGCACCACGCGATCGCACTTCAAACCGCGCGACAAATGGCTGATGGGAATTCCTGCTGCGATCGACAGGAATAGTTTACCGTCTTTGGGAACCTCTTGCAGTCCCAGTAGTACCTGATCCATGTGTTGTGGTTTGACGGCCAATAGAATCAGTGTCGCCCGCTCCAGGACCGATCGATTGTCATGCACCGTGGATGCGCCGGGAATGGCGGCGGCGAACTGCTGTAGGGGCCCGGGGGACACATCGGCCGCCAGCACCTGCTGTGGCCGCAGTAAGCCCTGTGCGACCCACGCGCGTGCTAGTGCTTGGGCCATCTGGCCGGCGCCGATACAACCGATCGTCAAATCATTGAGGTCCATGCGCGACACTCGACACCATTGCCAACATGTGAAGAAAACGAATCTTGGTCCATCCGCAACCGGGGCCCGACTTGCCCGAGTTGGGCCTGGCGCTCAGGATCAACCCCTCCCATGCTATGGCAAGAGCCGTCCCGTCTCAATATCGGGGTCCCCCCGAAAATCGTCGCTTGCCGCTAGCGCGGACTGGGGTGATGCGGTCGATAGCACGTGGCATTTCTGGGAATGACACCCATGGCGTCCGACCCGTCTTGATAGCACCATGACGGGCGATCCAATTCACCTTTACTTGGACGTGTGGATTTGCGAGACTCCGCCCCCCTCCCCCCCGTCGGCGGTCGATGTTGAATTCCATGCTGGGCGGGGCGGGTGAACCGCTGACTCTGCACGATTGGACTACCAGTACCAGTGAATGTTCCGGCGGCTACCGGCCCCGACAGTCTTTTCCCATAAGGAGCAATGTCGTGTCACGCGTTTTGGTCCCCCTACTCGCAGTGCTCTTCGCCTGGACTGGTTCCTCGTGCCTGGTGACGGAGGCCGCTGAGGGCAAATGGCCCAAGCTGTGGCCTTTCTCGCAGTCGGAGCCCTCGGACGGCGAGGGCGATTCGCGGCACGTTTCCTATGAGGATGAAGTCACCGAAGAAGGGACAGGCATCAAGGGGCTCTTCGGAAAGGGCGCGGGTAAGGACAAGAGTGTGCACCGCGCAAAGAAGTCCACCTCGGGGAAGCCGTCCAAATCCCCCTCGATGTTGAAGGCCGCCAATCGACGAACTCGCGCGATCATGTCAAAAACCAAGGATGTCTTGACCCCATGGGACGATGACGACATGGGCAAGTCGGCAAGGCACCCGTCGGTAAAACGCAAGTCGAAGTCGCGCCGCGAGAAGCCCAGGCCGGCGGACGTCTCGGATTGGATTGGGGGGGAGCGACCTTAAGTCCGCAGCGGCACCCTGAGTGTTCCCATTTCACGCTCGGTGGTTTAGACTTGCCCGATATGACGCGGACGGATGTGATATTAATTGGCGCTGGGCCGATCGGCCTGGAAATGGCGGTGGCCCTGCGCGATGCCGGTATCTCGTACCGGCACATCGAGGGGCAACAGGTGGGCTCGACGATCGGTTGGTTTCCTCGACAGGCCCGTTTTTTCAGCTCGCCCGAACGGATTGCAATTTGTGGCGTACCCCTGGTGAATGAGGACCAGTCCAAGGCCACGCGCGAGACGTATTTGGCCTATCTGCACGGTATCGTGCAGCAATTTCAGCTGCCGATACAGACCTACGAGCGAGTCACGCAGATCACCGCTCGGCCAGCGGTTGGAGACGCAGCGACCGCCACGGCGCGGTTTCAAGTGGATACCGTGCGGACGGATGGCCCGCATACCTACGAGGCGGACCGGATCATCTTGGCAATTGGCGACATGCATCGGCCACGTCGGCTGCGGGACCCGCAAGGGCACGCGCTGGATTACGATGAACTGCCACATGTGACGCACTATTTTGAAGAGCCCCATCCCTATGTAGGCCAGCGGTTGCTCATCGTGGGGGGGCGGAATTCGGCGGCCGAGGCGGCCATTCGTTGCCATCGGGCTGGGGCGCGCGTCGGCATGAGCTACCGCCGAGATCAACTGGAAGGTTCGATTAAGTACTGGCTGAAGCCCGAGTTGGAGTGGCTGATTCGCACCGGCGACATTGCTTTCTATCCCCAGACCGTTCCCGTGCGCATCGACGCCACGCATGTGACGTTAGCCCCAGTCGCGGATGCCAAGACGCTCATGCCCTCAGCTACCGATTGGCGGTCCATTCCTGCGGATTTTGTGTTGCTGATGGTTGGCTACGAGATGGATAGCAGTCTCTTGCGGACGGCTGGGGTCCAATTGCACGGAGCGCAGCAGGCCCCGGTGGTGAATGGTGACACGATGGAAACCAATGTGCCTGGGCTCTACATCGCCGGCACGGCCGCAGCAGGCACCCAATTGAACTTTCGCTTGTTCATTGAAAATTGTCACATGCATGTGGTCCGCATCATGAGGCATTTGGCGGGGTGCGAGCCTCGTCACATTAGTCCGCTGGCCTATCGTTGCCTGCATGAACAGGTTCCTCTGGCGGAAAGTTGAGGGTGCACATGGCATCCGATCGATTCATATTGGCGTTGGACCAAGGCACGACGTCCAGCCGTGCGATCTTATTTGACCACGGGTCGCGTGCCGTGGCCTGGGACCAAAGGGAGTTCCCGCAAATCATGTCGGCGCCGGGATCTGTCGAGCACGACCCGGAGGCCATCTGGGAATCTCAATTGCAAGTTGCGCGTGACACGCTTCTTAAGGCCCACGTTTCTGCGGAGCGGGTGGCCGCATTGGGGATCACCAATCAACGAGAAACCACAATTATTTGGGATCGCCAGACCGGCCAGCCATTGGACCATGCCATCGTCTGGCAAAGCCGTGTAACGGCTGGGCACTGCCAGCGATTGTGCGAAGCGGGCCTGGAGCCTACGTTTCGCGCCAAGACCGGATTGCGTTTGGATCCCTATTTTTCCGGGACGAAGATTCAATACCTTTTGGATCGACATGATCCACAACGTCGCCGGGCCGCGCGCGGAGACATTTTGTTTGGTACCGTTGACTCGTATCTCATCTGGCGTTTAACCGGCGGTCGTTGTCATGTCACCGATCCGAGCAATGCCAGTCGCACCCTGCTCTACGATATTCATCAGCGAGCTTGGGATACCGAATTGGCAAACCTGTTGCAGGTTCCCCTCGCCATGTTGCCGACCGTGGTCGACCATGGACAAGTGGTCGGGGTGACCGATGCGTCATGGTTCGGATCGCCGATTCCGATTGCCACCCCCGTTGGCGATCAGCAGGCGGCGACATTCGGCCAGGCGTGCTTCCAGCCAGGGAGTGTGAAGAATACCTATGGCACTGGATGCTTCATGTTGATGAATACCGGGACGCAGGCGATCACATCGCGTCACCAACTCTTAACGACGATTGGCTGGGTGTTGAAGGGCCAAGTCACGTATTGCCTGGAAGGGTCGGTGTTCGTCGCTGGAGCGGTCGTGCAATGGCTGCGCGACGGGCTAGGGCTGATCCGGACTTCGGGGGACGTGGAGGCCTTGGCCCGCACGGTTCCGGATACGGGTGGGGTTGTATTTGTGCCTGCACTGGTGGGAATGGGCGCACCCTACTGGGACCCAATGGCTCGAGGCACGATCTTGGGCATCACGCGGGGGACCTCGGCGGGACATTTGGCCCGCGCGGCGATCGAATCCATGGCCATGCAGTCGCACGATTTGGCCCACGCCATGCGCGAAGATGTTGGGGGCCCAATCGAAGAACTCAAGGTTGATGGTGGCGCCGCACGTAACGATGACCTCATGCAGCTACAGGCCGATATCCTGAGTGTGCCCGTTCGTCGACCACGAGGCTTTGAATCCACCGCGTTAGGGGCCGCCTACTTAGCGGGTCTGGCCGTTGGCTATTGGGATGAAATCGAAACGCTCACGTGCCAGTGGGCTCTGGACCGTGAATTCTTGCCTCAGATGCAGGAATCCGAGCGTGCACGACGCGTTCACATTTGGCGTGAGGCCGTGAAACGCTCATTGGGGTGGGCCGAGATTGTCGACCCAGTCCCCTAACGACACCCATGGCGGTGGCGCAAGCCCTACCGGAGTGTGGATCCGTTGGTTGTCGCCCCATGCATGGCTTGGTGCACGACATCCGAATAGCGAGTCGGGGCATCCCAGAATCGCTGCAGCGACTCCTCACTGGAAAACAGATAGATCTGGTTGCGATAGAGGACGCCGTGTTTGCGGTGCCCTTCCACCCGCTGTCCGCCATCGGCGAACGGGACGGGATCGAGTCCGGAGAGCGCCGGGCCAAAGCGATCGGGGTCCTGCAGGAATCGCTGTTGCGCCTCTTGCGTGCTAAACAGATAGGTTCGTCCGCGATGCACGGCCCCAAACCGCGGGTCGCCATGCACCCACTTCCATTGCTCGACCAGGACCACGGGGCAAAAGCCGTCGAGCCCGAAGGTGGCTGGGGCCGCTGCGTTGTTGGCGGGTGTCTCTGCGGGGGCGGGTGTCTCCGCAGGGGCTGTCGGTGCCTCAGCCAAGGGACTGGGAGCGGCCGTGGCGGGTTTGGTCGTATAGGGATTGTGCATTTCGCCCATCCCCGCTGTCATGGTCGCCATAGGGGGCACAGCAGCTACGGGAACTGACACGGGTGACGTGGCAGGCGCGGTATTCGCTAGGCCGCTGGGCGGTTCGTCCGTCATGGCCGGGGGCCCCTGAGCCGGCATGGCAGGCGGAAACGCCTGGGTGCCCGCTTCGTTCGCCAGCGGCGCGACGGGGGGCGGGCTGGTCAGGGGCATGGCCGGCGGTCCCGCTGGGGCTGCCGCGACAGCGGATGCCGGAGCGACGGACGTGGCCAAAGGGGGTGGAAACATTGCCTGCGGCTGGACCCCAGGCGGCACACTCGCCGCCGCGACTGGTGGCTGAGCGTGGTTGGCCAGGCCGGCGACATTGGGCGAGTATCGCGGGTAGGTGGTGCCGCTGGCCGCAACACCTGCAGCAAGCGGGGCACCTGCCGTTGCCGGCTGATTTGGGTACGGTGGTCTGGGCGCGTGGGCCTGCAACGCAGTTCGCTGCAACAGCAGCAAATAATCTCTCTTATCCTTTGGGCTGACACTCCGTTCGATTACCTGGCCGTCAGGCGTCGTGATGACGTCACTGGGCCACTGGTGCACTTGATAATGTAGGGCCAAGTCGGGGAAGTCCTTCGCGTTGATCTTCACAGGGACAAACTGAGTGGACACATACTGAGCGAACTCACGGTCCGTAAACACACGTTTTTCCAGTTTTTTGCAGGGGGGGCAATCCGTCGCATAGAAGTGCATGAGAACCAGTTGGCCTCGCTGTGCCGCCAACTGGCGTGCGGTCGCCAGATCGGCCGTCCAGGGCACCAGGTCTTCGCTGCGAAATGCGCTCGGGATAAATCCGAGGCTCTTCTTCTCACGGCGCGGCGCTGTCTCCTCAGCCCGCAATGGCCGGGCGACCATGGTCGCGTTTGCCAGCATGCTTAGGAAAAGGACGCGGCAGACGGCGACGCTCACCGAAGACAAACACTTGGATTGGAATCCGACCGACTGCTTCAGCTTGGACATGGAACAGTTCCTGAGATGCCATCACGATGCACCGGACGACGGACAATCGCCACGTCTCTTCTTATCGGGCTGGGTGGGGTGGGATCGTAACGAAAATATGGATTATTCTGCCAGAGGTCCATTCTGCCAGCGTCCCGAGGAGCCCGATGGGTCGCGGCCCGGCCCCCAGGTACCGGCGGGTACGCCTGGACGCCTGCTGTTGGCATGCTGCGTCCTGCAGCCAGCAACCTGGCCTTAGGACCGGCTTGGACCAAAACCCCCCTGGAAAATGGTGGCCCGGGATGGTAGAATATAAGAAAGAGGTGCCACGGTCGCCGTCGTGCGGCCCGGGGTGAGGGGATTGGGGCAATGACGTGGTTGGCGGCGGGCTGGTTTTTTTTCGGCCCGAATGCACTGACAGCTTGACATTGCCGACTTGACATTGCCGAAGAGACTGGTAACATTCGTACAAGTTGAGTTCAAGTTCTTTGGCGCGGATGGATTCTGCTGGGCCGGCGGTTCTGTTGAATCCGGCCTATCCTTACAGGTGACCATCCGTGCGTGCGTTTTTTTTCGTAGTGCCGGACGTTCCGCGTGCTGAGTCTGGGTGAGGGAAGCCAGTTCGCACGATCCAGGGTTGCGGACGTCGGGTGCCTGGTGGGAAGCGATTCCCCCTCCGTGTTGGGCCAGCCGTGTTGGAGCGGTATGCCGGACTTTTGTTGCATCTTATGCGATTCCGGTTTTACCAGTCCGCGGTGATGGCACGAGTTATTGGTCTTCTGCGGGCCGTTTGCGCATGGTGAGGAGTCGTACGATAGGTAGTCTATGATGAAGAACCGGAAATTTCGTTCACGTGATGACAATCGAGACTCGGGATCGCGAGGCCGTCGGCCACGCCGGCCGAGCGGGCAGGGAGTTCGACCGGCACCGATGCCCGACCATGAGGCGGCTGAGAATGGGGAATTGTCCCCCCCCGAGCTGGGACACGGCCTCTTGGAGTTGCATCCCAACGGGTACGGTTTTCTCCGCAGTCCGGAGAATAATTATGACCGTGTGCGTTCCGACCCGTTTGTCCCTGGAACCATGATTGAGAAATTCCAGTTGCGGCAAGGGGTGATGATTCGCGGCATGGTGCAGCATGCACGCCGGCAACAGGGGCCCCGCCTGAAGGAGATCCTGGATGTCGATGGCATGCCTCCGGAGAAGTATGTCGAGGTCAAGTCGTTCGACACACTGACGGCGATCAATCCGCGCGATTGGCTTCGCTTGGAAACCGGCGCTCAGCCCTTGTCCACGCGGGTAATGGATTTGTTGACCCCCCTCGGTAAGGGGCAGCGAGCGCTGATTGTGGCGCCGCCACGTACCGGTAAGACGATCTTGCTGCAGCATATCGCCAATGGTGTCGCTGAGAATTATCCCGATGTCCACCTGATGGTGCTGTTGATTGATGAGCGGCCCGAAGAAGTGACGGACATGCGTCGCAATGTGAAGGGCGAGGTTGTGGCCAGCAGTCTCGATCAGGATATTGAGAGCCATGTGCGCATTTCACAGCTGATCCTGGAACGCTGTCGGCGGCTGGCCGAGATGGGCAAGGATGTATTTCTCCTGCTGGACTCGATCACGCGACTGGCTCGCGCTTTCAACAAGTGGGTGGGCAATACGGGGCGAACGATGTCCGGCGGCGTGGACATCAAAGCGATGGACGTCCCGAAAAAGCTGTTCGCCACAGCGCGTGTGTTCGAGGAAGGCGGTTCGCTAACTATCGTGGGGACGGCGCTGATTGACACCGGCAGCCGCATGGACGATCTGATTTTTCAGGAGTTTAAGGGGACCGGCAACATGGAATTGGTGCTGGATCGCAAGCTGTCCGATCGACGAGTGTGGCCGGCCATTGATATCTCGCAATCGGGCACGCGACGCGAGGAGTTGCTGCACGACCCGGATACTTTACACGCCGTTACCATGTTGCGGCGCACGCTGACCTCCATGCATCATGTCGATGCCATGGAGCAGCTGACGCGTCAGTTGGCCAAATTCAAGACGAATGCCGACTTCATCAAGTTGATTGCCGGGGCCAAGGGGTTGGATTAGCCACGCACCGCTTGGGGCGTGCCTGGCTTGGCAAGGTGTGGTAACGGTGAGACACCTGTCGACAATACGTGGCATTCCGCTGGAGAGTCTAGGCAGTCTGTGGACGCCGTCGCCATGGATTGGAGACGTGTTGCCCCGTCACATATTCATCTGCGTGGCGGACCACTATGAACCCTTCTGCAACGGAGCCTCGCCACAATTGGCGCGCGAACGCGTGGAGCGTTGGGTGCGTGACTACCCGACCTCCGTCGCCGGGTTGAGCGACTCACGTGGCCGCATGCCTCAGCATTCCTTCTTCTACCCGGCCGAGGAATACGATCCGGACGTCGTTGAAACGCTCGCGGCCCTCTGTCGGAGCGGGTTGGGGGAGGTCGAGGTCCACCTTCATCATGATTGTGATACGTCGGACCATGTTCGGGAGACGTTGTCGGGTTTTATCCGCCAACTGTCACAGCGCCATGGTCTGCTGCGGCGAGATGCTGAGGGGCGCCTGCGGTTTGGCTTCATTCACGGCAATTGGGCACTTGACAATGCGCTTGGGGATGGGACTTGGTGCGGCGTCAATGACGAAATCACGATTCTGCGGGAGCTGGGTTGCTACGCAGACTTTACGATGCCCAGCGCCCCGGCACATGGTCAGACACGTACTATCAATCGTATCTACTATGCGACCGATGACCCCCAATCCGCCAAGTCGCACGATCAGGGGCGGCCGGCCCGAGTGGGACAAGCCGCGCCGAACGATGGACTACTCATGATTCAAGGGCCACTGCGTTGGAATTGGCGACAGCGAAAATGGGGGCTGATGCCACGCTTAGAGAACGGCGACTTGCATGGAGCCAATATCCCCAGCATGTCGCGATTTCTGGTTTGGCTGGATGCGGCCGTGCGGGTCGACGGACGCCCCGACTGGGTCTTTGTGAAACTGCATACCCACGGGGCCATGGAGATTAATTCCGATCTCTTTCTGGCGGGCCCCGCGCGGCAGTTTCACTTGGATTTGGCCGACTACGTGCGTCAGCACCCAGGTCTGTCGTATTACTACGTGACCGCTCGCGAGATGGCCGATCTGGTGGCACAGGCCGAGCGGGGCTGCGAGACGCCCGAGTGGCCCTATTGACGCGATTCGCGTGCCGGGACATCCCAGGACATGTCCTCGGCGGTGGCTTCCAGATCGCCCGCCAGTTTCCAGCCCACGACGGCCAAGGCTAGTAAGATCATTAAAAGCCAGTCGTACGCCCTTGTGAGAAAAAACGCGCAGACCATGAATCCCATCAGCGCCGATTGCAAAGCCTCGAGGAGTCCCAGGAGCGTACTCGCATCTGGGTGGTAGAGCAGCCAGGGTTGCACACGACGGCGCGAGTCCCTGAGAGCCACAAATCCGTGTGCAATCATCCCCAGCCATGTGAATAGTCCCAAGATGCCCAATTCAGCCGCCACTTGGATGATTGAGTTATGAATGGCACGATGGGTATTATCGCCGGCGATATGCTGTAAGGCCACTCCAGAGGCATTCGCACCGACCCCGAGGATTGGGTGGCGGGCAAACATCTTCAGGCCGGACTTCATCAGGTAAAGACGCTGATTGGCGCTGGCATCCTGTTTGTATTGTGGAATTTCCTGAAATCTCTGGAAGGCCCCGGGTGGAGCGATCACAAGCACCGCCCCAGCCGCAATGGCTCCCAGTAGCAGTGCTTTGCCTTTATGCCGTGTGACCTTGAACAGAAGGGCAGACATCAACATCAATCCCAGGAATCCTCCCCGAGATTGCGTCCCGATGATGCCCCCCCCCAACAACAACAGCAACAGCGATAGGAGCCCCCGCACTATCCAACCCTGACTGGAAAGGATGAGCCAATATACGATTGGAATGGATATCACGAATGCAAGTGCCAAATCATTCGGATCACCAAACATACCATCGGCCATGCCTTCCACGCGCTGTCGGTAATTGCCGGTGAGGAAATCTCGAATCACACTCACCGCGTGCACGGACATACAACAGGTGATGGTCAGTAAGATATAGCGGGTATCACGAATGGATCGAATACAATTGATAAGAAACACGAACAAGGCAAATTGCTTTGCATTGGAGACGACCTGTTCGAGAGTTGCGGACCGCCAGTAGGAAACGAGTAGGGACAGGACACAAACAGCCAAGAATGCCAGGGCGTATTGCGTCGTTTTGTGATACAGACGCATGCGGGGAGCCGCGACTTGCGACCAGGTGAAAAGCGCCAAGATGAAGGTCAGCAGAGCCGGATGGAACACTTCCAGACTCGGCACGAAGTCGGACGGACGGACGAGCAAGACAAACAGAAACAGGCAAGCGGAGCGGACGGGCCAGAGCGATACGCGCACTTCGTCTGGCATCTCCATGTGAGAGTCTTCAACTTCGAGGTCGTCGACATGGATGCGACCGGTTGTCATGCGGAATGGTACCCATCTGGAGGTTCAGGAACGCGACACCGACGTGCTCTGCCGATCATAGCCCACTGTCCGCCAAGTGCCACTGGACTTGCCCAAGAGCCATACCCAAAACGCTAGAAAACAGGCCGTGTTCAATAGCACAAACGAGGCGGCGGCAGATGCCAGGCGGTTCCGTTCCGCGATCGTGGGAATGCAGCCCAAGATTGCCAGGCCATAGCATGCGGACTGAACGAGCAAGACGCTGCGGTACCACGGGCCATGCAGCGCGATGCTGACGACCGCAAGTGTCAACAGAGCCCAAGGGCAGGCCAAACGGGCCAGTTTGTGGAATAGAAAGGGAATCCAGAGCGGATTGCGCCAGGGAAGCAGTGCCGTGGGGAGTCGCGTCAATAGTTGGAAATTGCCACTCAACGTGCGGACCTTGCGGCGGAATTCATCACGACTACGTGGCGGGAGTCGATCGCGAAAACGGGCCCTTGCATCGTGAACGACTCGAAATCCCTGCATGGCAACCCGCAACGGCCAATAGACGTCGTCCAGCAGCGTGCCTCGCGGAATTTCGCAAAACAGTTGCCTCCGCACCGCACACAGGGCGCCACT
>SXGT01016714.1_pt1 | contig 14204 bp, 12 predicted proteins | sample 3176221 | NCBI WGS metagenome assembly SXGT01 (sample SAMN11356862, study PRJNA531348) | freshwater metagenome | isolation source: freshwater sample F1-120 | place: China: Fuxian Lake, Yuxi | collected 2017-12-25 | reverse complement strand
GGCCATGAAGGACGGCTCCGACGCCATCGCCGATTTTGCCATTCTCAACGCTTTGGTGAACACCGCAGCAGGCGCCAGCTGGGTGAGCTTCCACCACGGAGGAGGCGTGGGGATGGGCATGAGCCTCCACGCCGGCATGGTCGTCGTGGCCGACGGCACCCCGGAGGCCGCCGCCAGGCTCGAGCGGGTCCTGACGACCGACTGCGGCATGGGCATCGTCCGCCACGCCGACGCCGGATACGAAGAGGCCATCTCGTGCGCCAGAGGGCGGGGCGTGCACATCCCGCACCTCGAGGGCACCTGATGGTCCACCCGAGATGGCCCTGGCTCCTGCTCGTCGCGGCCTGCGCCAAGGATCCTCCTTCGCCCTCGCCTTCGGCCTCGAGCGTCCCCGTCGCGTCCGCCGTCGCGCCGCCCAGCGCCACGCCAGCGGAGCCTGTCGCCAAGCCTCCCCCCGAGTCGGTCGCGTGCCAGCACGTGCTCGTCTCTTACAGGGGAGCGAAGGGGGCGCCCGCCGGCGTCTCTCGCTCCAAGGCCCAGGCCAGGACCCGCGCCGAGGAGGTGCTCAAGAAGGCGAGGGTGGGCGAGGAGTTCGCGACCCTGGCCAAGGAGTACTCCGACGACAAGGAGTCCCGCGATCGCCTGGGCAGCGCAGGAAAATTCAAGCGAGAGGGCATGGTCAAGCCCTTCAGCGACGCCGCCTTCGCCCTCCCGGTCGACGGCATCAGCGAGGTGGTCGAGACCCCCTTCGGCTTCCACGTCATCAAGCGCAACCAGTGAGAAAGAGCGCCTGGCTTCGAGTCGCCGAGGCGGTCTCTTTCGGTTGCTTTGGACGGGTAAGATACAAAGAGCGGCTCTCTTCAGCCTGCTTTGAGCCTTTAAATTCCAGGGGTCTGGTCCCAGTCCAAGGGGACTGGCCTCAGGAGCCCACCAAGCCGCGCTTCAGGGCCGCTCCGGGTAGTGGGAGAGCCCGACCCGGCGCCCGTCAGGATCGCGGAAGTAGAGGGTGAACTCGCTCTCCGCCTCGATGGGCACGCCGGCAGCGGCGAGCGTTTCCTTGTAGGTTGCACGTTCCTCTCGGGCGATGCCGAAGGCCACGAGCTCCAGGGTGCCCGGGGGGACCTCCGGCTCGCCCGGCCCGGCGGTCTCGAGCATGACCAGGGTCTCTCCCGCGCCCAGCCAGACCCTCCTCGCCCCCTCGCCTCTCACCGCGTCCTGCCGGGTGACCGGGAGGCCGAGGAGCCCGGCGTAGAAGGCCTGGAGGCGCGGCAGGTCCCGGGTGCGGAGGGCGATGTGATGGACACGCACGGCGCGCAGCATGACATGCGCAAAGGCGCCCGTCGCGTGATAAGCCCGGGGCATGCCCGAAGCTCGCACCGTCGTCGTCGCGACCCATGGCCACTGCCTGGACGGCCTCTGCTCGGCGGCCCTGTTCACCCGCCTCCTCCGGCATGTCGAGGAGGTCTCTGGAGGCGCGCCCCTCGACTTCTCTTACTTTGCGGCGGGCTATGGCCCCGGCGAGAACGGCGTGCCCGAGGAGCGCCTCTCGGGTGACGTGAACGCCATCCTTGATTACCGCTTCTCCACCAGCGAGAGGCTCACCTGGTACTTCGATCACCACGTGAGCGCCTTCCCCACCGACGCCGATCGTCGGGTGTTCGCCGAGCGGTCGGCGGAGCCAGGAGAGGGGCGCATGTTCCACGACGGGGCCTATGGCTCGTGCACCAAGCTCATCGCCGACGTGGGCGCCCGGCGCTTCGGCCTGGACTCCGGGCCCGTGGCCGAGCTGGTTCGCTGGGCCGACATGATCGACAGCGCCTCGTTCCCGAGCGCGCAGATGGCCGTCGAGAAGAAGGAGCCCGTGCTCAAGCTCATGACCGTGGTCGAGTCCGTGGGCGACGCGGCCTTCACCGCGCGCTACGTGCCCGAGCTCCTCGAGCGCTCGATCGAGGACGTGGCCAGGGCGCCCGAGATCATGGAGCTCTACGCCCCCATCGCGAGAGCGCAGGAGCGCTTCGTGGAGCTCGTGGCCCACAAGGCGGTCCTCGTGGGGCGGTCCGTGCTCGTGGACCTCACGGAAGGCGAGCTGGATGTGGCGCCCAAGTTCGTCACCTACGCTCTTTATCCCACGAGCGCCTACTCCGTGGTGGTTACCCGTTCACGGAAGAAGTGCAAGCTCTCCATCGGTTACAATCCCTGGTCCAATATCCCCCGTCTCCACGATATCGCCTCGATCTGCGAGCGCCACGGGGGCGGGGGCCACCCGGTCGTGGGCGCGGTGTCACTCCCGGCAGTCGAGGTCGATCGAGCCAGGGAGCTGGCAACGGACATCGCCAGGGAGCTCGGGGCCTGAGCGTGGCATGAACCCAGACAAAGATAGCCGAGATACCGTCTCGCGAGACAGGCGAAGTGGTAGTTCACAGGCAACCGTTCACGGTTCTCACCGTCGTGCCGCCGACCCTGACGGACGGAGCGGTGGCATGCCGGTTGCGCTGACCTATCGCCTCCAGGTGAGTTTCTCTCTAGGAGAAGGGCACGAGGCAGCGCCTGGCAAACGACGGGCGAGGTGGTCATTCATACTGCCGCACCATCAAAGCTGCACAACGCCATGGGAACCGAGCTGAAGGTCGTGGAGCGGGCTCGCGTTCTTCCCCCGGGTCGTCGCAGACGCACAGCGGGATGATTCTACGGAGATCGAAACCGAGGGACGGGTGTCAGTCGCAGTCGACCGGGGTGACCACCATCCCGCCCGGGATAGGCTGCGTGAAGGTGTCGGGCGCGACCGGGGGGTTCCACACCACCGTCTCGTAGCGGAAGAGCACGTCCGCTCCCTTGGCGCCTGGCACCTCCAGGTGGATGCTGCGAGGCAGCTCCGCCTCGCACGCCGGGCCGCTCGACGCCGAGCGAGGCTCCCCAGGGATGATCTCCTCGTCGGGCGCAGCGGCCGCAGAGGCCCTGGCGTGGCCGTCCAGCTCGGCGTGGTAGAGCACCCCATCATGCTGCGAGATGAGCACGTCCAGGAGGCGGAGCCGCTGCTCGCTCCAGGGCTTCTGGAAGTCCTCGGGGACAGGGGCCAGGTGGAGCTCCTCCCTGGCGGAGCGGGTGCTCGCGATCGTGATCACGTAGTAGCCGCTCTTGTTCCACACCAGGGTCGTCGCCCGAGCGTCGTGGACGAGCACGGGAGGCAAGCCCCGGAGCAAGCCGCCCAGCACGTGACCCGGGATGGCGACGGTGCTCAACCTGGCGATGTTGCAGGCCTTGGCGGGGCCCGTGTAAAACCGGTTCTCCCGCTTGTCCATGAGGGTGAAGCGCTGGCCGTCACTGGTCAGCGTCGCCAGGGCCACCCCGAAGGGGCTGATGGCGTCCATCCTCAGCTTGGCCGGCCTCACCGCGTAGAGCATCAGGTCGCCACGGACCCGGCCTCGCTCACCGAAGTGATCGATCTTGGCCTGGGCCCGGACGCCCGTCCCGCAGGCCTGGGTCCTCTGCATGCGCTCGAGGGCGGCGTCGGCCGAGGGGAACTGCGAGGGGGGCGGCGCGACGCTCACGCAACCCGAGAGAGAGACGAGGGACAGCGAAGCGGCGAGGGCCATGCGCATGCCCGCACTCTACACCGGCGCGTGGTCGTCGGGCGCGGAGCGTGTGTCCGGAAAGCGGACACCAGGAAAGGAAATGTGTCAACGGATCGTGACACTCCATCCTCGCCATTTCCCGTGAAAGGGCACCCGTGGGCTGGCATCGAGGGTGCTTAGTGGAACGAGTGTTTGGTGAATCGAAGGAGGACCCATGATGACCTTTGCGACCCAGGGCGGCGGCTCTTTCTGATACGCGATCGAGGGCAAGCGCGGCCTCGCTCGGCCATCGGGCCCTGAGCGTACGCCGGGCGCGCGGGCTTGGTGGTAGGGTTAGCGGCACCCATGGTGGCCTTCGGCTCTCTCGTGGCGCCTCTCGAGGCGCCCTTCCAGGCGCTCCTCGACGGGCTCGCCCGCTCGGCGCGGTGGAGCACCTCGGAGGACATCGAGGCGCTGGGCCAGGAGGTCAGGTCCCTCTCGGGGCTCTACAACCGTATCCAGACGCCCCCCGTCGCGAGGCCCTCCGGCGGGAGGTCGACGGCGGAGAGCGCCCACAGCGCCCTGGCGGCGCGGCTGCTCTTCTCGTTCCCTCGCGACGTCCCCAAGGGCGCCGCGGCGGTCCGGGAGCTCGTCGGCGCCGGGCTGCTGGCGATCCCTGGCTCGAGGCCGCTCAGGATCCTCGACGTGGGAGCAGGCCTGGGGGCGATGACCTGGGGAGCGGTGCGCGCGCTCGAGGCGGCGGGGCAGCGCGGCGAGGTGGAGGCGCTCTTCGCGGACGCGGATCCAGGGGCGCTGTCCCTGGCCCTCGAGATCGTCCGCCGCGCGCCTCCAGGGGGGGTGTCGCTTCGCGCCGATCGCGCTCGGCTGGTTGCGGGGGACAAGCCTCCTCGGGGGCCGTTCGATCTGGTGCTCGTGGGACAGCTCCTCAGCGAGCTCGACGAGGAGCTCCCGCCCGGGGAGCGGGTGGTCAGGCACCTCGCCCTGCTGGAGTCGCTCCTCGCCGTGGTGTCGAACCAGGGCTCGCTGGTGGTCGTCGAGCCGGCTCTTCGGGATCGCGCGCGCCACCTCCATCGGCTGCGCGACGGCTGGATCGCGGCGGGGCGCCCGGTGTTCGCCCCCTGCCTCCACCAGGCGCCCTGCCCGGCCCTCGCCTCCGAGGACGACTGGTGCCACGAGGATCTGGCGGTGAACCTGCCTCCGTGGCTCGTCCCGGTGGCCAGGGCCGCGGGGCTGCGCTGGGAGGGGCTGACCTTCAGTTACCTGGTGCTCCGCAAGGACGGCAGCACCCTCGCCGACCTCCTCCCGGGAGCCAGGCTCAGGGTCGTGTCCAGCCTGCTGCGCACCAAGGGAAAGAGCGAGGCCTTCCTGTGCGGGCGCTTCGAGGAGGGCGTGGCCAGGGCCCGCCTCCGCAGGCTGGATCGCGACGCGTCCCAGGAGAACCAGGCGTGGGACGAGCTCGGCAGGGGGGCGCTGCTCTCCATCGAGCCCGCGCCTCAGGCGGGTGGCCGCGTCGGCGGCGACTCCCTCGTTCGCCCGGTGCCTGCCCCCGCGGGAGCGGGGAAAAAAGCCCAGGTGAGAGCTCCGACCGAAGCGCCGACCCGCGCGGGAGGCAAGGCATGAGCGCGTCCTTCCGTGGTCTCTACGCCATGGTCGACGTGGGGGCCCTCGAGGCGCGAGGCGTCGATCCTTTCGCCTACGCCGAGGCGCTCCTCGGCGCCCGCCCCGCCCTCCTCCAGGTGAGGGCGAAGGCGCTGGGAACACGTGCGTTCTGCACGCTCGTCGGGCGCCTGCTGCCTCGCGCCCACGCGCACGACGTCCCCCTCGTCGTCAACGACAGGCTGGACGTCGCGAGGGCCGCCGGAGCCACGTACCTGCACGTGGGTCAGGAGGATCTCCCCGTCGAGGTGGCCCGCAGGCTGGCGCCCAGGCTCAGGATCGGGGTGAGCACCCACGATCTCGCCCAGCTCGCCCGCGCGCTCGAGGCGCGCCCCGACTACGTCGCCTATGGCCCCGTCTTCGAGACCCGCTCCAAGGAGCGGCCCGATCCGGTCGTGGGAGTCCCCGGGCTGCGTCAGGCCGCGAAGCTGGCCAGGGACGCCGGGATCCCCCTGGTCGCCATAGGCGGCGTGGATCTGGAGCGGGCGCGCGGCCTGGCCAGGGACGTCTCCATGGTGGCCGTCATCGGCGATCTCCTGCCCGCGTCCAGCGACGCCAGCGCCCTCGCCGCCGCCGTCGCCCGGGCCAAGGCTTTTCACTCTGTGTTCTTCGTGAGCCCGTCCGGGGAGGAGACCCACCCATGCTGATCACCTTCGTCGTCTCGAGCACGCTGGTCCTCGGAGGAATGGCGCTGGGCCGCATGATAGCCCGGGGCCTCATGACCAAGAACGGCGAGGCCAAGGACGCCAAGGACGCCGATCCCAAGGCCCAGGCTCCCCCGGCAAAGGAAGAGAAGCCCCCCGCAAAGCCCCAGGTGTCGACCTCCCTCGAGGGCTTCCCCTGCCAGCTCGGCGACGTGCTCACCCGCCCTGGAGGCGACGAGGCCTGGCTGGCGGGCGCGCTGGTATTCTCGGAGGACGTGCCTGTCTCGGTGCTCTTCATTGCCCCCGACGCAGGCGAGGATCGCGGTATCTACGTGCGTCCGGAGCCCACCCCCAGCTTCCTCTGGCTCCGCCCCATCGACGCCAAGGCCGTGATGGCGGCCAGCGAGCCTCCCTCGTCGATCGAGCACCAGGGAGTGCGCTTCGAGCGGCTGCGTCGCCTCCCTCTGCGCGCCAGGCGCCTGGGAACAGGGGCGCCGGACGTGGGCGAGGAGGTGATCGTGGCGGAGTATGGCTCGCCCGGCGTCGATCGCATCGTGGTCGTGGCGAACGAGGGCGCGGCCAGGGCGTGGCGAGGCGACGCCCTCGACATGGCCATGGTGGACGTCCTCCCTTCGGGGAAGAGCACCCTGGACTCCTGACGCCCCCGAGGATGACGATGGCTCCCCTCCAGGAGGCCCGGGCAGCGGGCGTGACCGCTCCCAGGACGATCCTGATGCCGCTGCCCTCCTACGGCTTCGATCCGACGGAGTCCTCGATCCCGTGGAAGAAGCTGGTGACGGCCGGTCACCGCGTGGTCTTCGCCACCCCCGCCGGGGCGCCCGCCGAGGCCGACAGGCGGATGCTCACCGGGGAGGGCCTGCCTGCGCTCTTCCGCAGGAGCCTGATGGCGACCCCCGAGGCCGCGGCGCTCTACGGGGAGATGTCGGCTTCCGAGGGCTTCTCCCGCCCTGTCTCCTACGAGCAAATCCGGTCCGGGGAGCATGATGCGCTCGTCTTGCCGGGCGGCCACGACAAGGGCATGAGGGTCTATCTGGAGAGTCCGGTCCTGCGGGGAAAGGTCGCCTGGTTCTTCGATCATGATCGCCCGGTGGGAGCCATCTGTCATGGCACGCTGCTCGCGGGCCGCGCCCAGTCCGGGGAGGTCTCCAGGGCAGGCAAGTCCGTGCTCTGGGGCCGCCGCACCACCGGGCTCACCCGAAGGCAGGAGATGATTGCCTATTACATCACCCGCTCCAGGCTGGGGGACTACTACCGGACCTACCCGGTGCCCATGGCCGACGAGCTGATCTCCTTCCTGAGAGATCCAGGGGATTACTCGCCAGGTCCTGGATATCCCATTCCGCTGCGCCGGGACTCGGACAGGAACCTGGCCCCCGGCTTCACGGTGAGGGACGGCCTTTATCTCTCGGCCAGGTGGCCCGGCGACGCCCACCGGTTCGCCGCCGATTTTCTGGGGATCCTCGCCGAGGCCCCCTGAGGTCACGTCATGCTGGAGTTCTCGGCCATGCTGGAGGTCACCTTCCCCGGCCAGGGTGTCGCGGCGGAGGGCTATCCGCTGCGACCGGGGCGCACCTTCTCGATGGGGCGCCGAGCCGACTGCGATCTCCACGTGCCCGGGCTCATGGCCGGAACGCTCAACCTGCTGATCAAGACCGACGAGGCGGGCAGGAGCGTGCTCCGCCACACGGGGCACATGTTCCCCATCCTCGTCAACGGGCGGCCCATGGCCCGCGAGCATGCGCTCTCGGACGGCGACGTGGTGGAGCCCGTGGACAACCGCGGGCAGATCACCGTCCGCCTCACGTACCGGCGCCCCTGAGAGGCTATCCCGCCGAAGGGCAAGCCCTTTCCTGAGGTGAACGAAGGGCAAATCCCGGGGAGGATGCTCGGAGGGACCGGCCTGGCAGCCACGCATCGGGACGCCTCTGGGCGTCTCCTCCTTCGGGGGACATGGTTCGATTCACAGGGAGCAGGCCACGAGGCAACGCCTCGCAAGGGGCGGGCGAGGTCACAATCCAAGGGGAGGGCGAGGAGGGCGCCTCGTTCGAGGAGCCAAGTTTCAGGACAGGGTGATCGAGATATACGCCCGGCGCTGCTTCCGGCCGGTGAGCGTGGCGAAGAAATCGAGCGCGCGAAACTGGATTCCGTATTTCTTGCGGAGCGCGACGAGCACCCTGTCGATCCACGCCTCGTCCTCCACGATCCTCGCCGTGCCCTCCACCCAGGGGCCCCGCACGTTCCCCCGGACGTCGCAGGCCGCCACGCGGCACCGAGGCTCGCGCTGGATGCGCTTGACCTTGTAGGCCTTGCCCTCGGAAAAGACGGCGATCCTGCCGTCGATCGGGGCGCACCAGACCGGCGTCTTCACGCCCGAGCCGTCCTTCTTGAAGGTCTCCAGATTGATGTAGGACTCGTCGGCGAGGGAGGGCATGGGCGAGGAGCGTACCTCGTCCATGGCCGGATGTGTGCGCTGTCGGACTCCGAGAGCGCGTGACGGAGACGTCTAGCGCGCGAGGAACGGGAGCAATATGGCCATCTGCGGGCGGTCGGCGCCCCTCGAGGGGTCCAGGGCGAAGGGGTAGGCGTCGCCCCACCATGGACCGCCGCCCCACCAGGTCCAGCCGACCAGCACGTCGGACTGCGCTGCGACGTACGTGAGCATGTCCCTCACGGCCGCGTAGCACGTCGCGTTGCGCCCGCCCGCCAGCTCGCCGAGGAAGCCCTTCTTCCTGTTTGTCCGGAGCCACTGCACGAAGCCCGCCATTCGCTGGCTCCCGATCGTCGCGCTCACGCACGAGGGCGAGGTCCCGCTCGAGTCGCTGTCGAGGTACTGGTGCACCTCGAAGAGGAGGTTGTCTCGGGGATCCCTGATCCCCAGCATGGCCGTGGCGTTCGGCGTTCCGTACCAGCTGTCGTACCAGCTGTGCGCGCCGCTCCACCCGTTGCCAGGGACGAGCACGATGTTCGGGGCGCCCGCGGCGCGGACCGCCGCGATCGCCGCGTTGGCCGCCGAGACCCACTGCTCGGTCGGCATCGTGTTCGGCTCGTTCACCAGCCCGAAGAGCACGCTCGGGTTCGCCCTGTACTGGACCGCCAGGCGCCACCACAGGTTGGCGAAGATCGGGTTGGGGGCGGTCGCCGAGCCGACGATCCGCCCGTAGTAGCGCGCGAAGTTCTGGGGGTTCAAGACCACGTGGGCGCCTCTCGACGTCGCGTGGCGGACGAGCGCGTCGAGCCGCGCGAAGTACACCGTGTCGAAGGGCCGGAATGGCATCCGCTGGAGGCGCTCCCACCGGAAGCCGATACGGAAGGTGTTCATCCCCCTGGAGACGTAGTAGTCCACGTCGTCCGTGTCCGGGAACACGTAGTCGTAGCCCTCGCGTCCAGGCAGGGCGCTGCCGAAGTCGGCGCCCGAGAGGTTGACGCCGCGGTACGGCACCGCGCCCGCCGGGAGGGTCAAGGGCTCGGCGACCTGGGACACGGCGCCCTCGGCCCCCGAGCGGGAGCCCGCCTCGTCAGGGCCCGCCCCGCACGCGGCGAGCGCGCACGACAGCAGGAGGGGGAAGGCGTGAGGGACTCGCGTCGATGTTGGATTGGCCATGATTCGGTGCGCTCTCGCGATATCCCTCGAGAACGGTCGCCCGCCTGCAAACTTGAGGGGTGCTCCACGCTTCCCACCCCGAAAACCTGGCGTCCTGGCGGCGCCGAGCGCGCTAGCATCCGCGATCGATGAAGGTCCTCGTCGTCAACGCCGGCTCCACGTCGATCAAGTACAACCTCTACGAGATGGATACCGAGGCCCGCCTGGCCGTGGGTCGCGCCGAGCGAGTCGGCACCAAGGAGGCCGTCCATATCCACGAGAGCGGCGCCACGCCCATCCTGGGCCCCGTCACGGCGGACGCGCTGCGCGCGATCCTCGCCCACCTCACCCGCGCCGGCGGCCCCTTGTCGGGGCCTGGCGTGCTCGGAGCCGTCGGCCATCGCGTCGTGCACGGCGGCGAGCGCCTGATCGCGCCGACGAGGATCGACGACAAGGTCGAGGCGATCATCGAGGAGTGCGCGAGGTTCGCGCCGCTGCACAACCCGGTGAACCTCGCCGGGATCCGCGCCGCGAAGGAGGTGTTCCCGTCGGTGCCCCATGTCGCGGTGTTTGACACGGCGTTCCACGCGCAGCTGCCGCCGCACGCGTACACGTACGCGGTCCCTCACGAGCTCTATCTACAGAAGGGGATTCGCCGCTATGGCTTCCACGGGCCTAGCCACCAGTTCATGGCGCTGTCTGCGGCCGAGCACCTCCGGACCGATCTGTCCAGGCTCAAGCTCATCACCTGCCACCTCGGCGGCGGCGCGAGCGTGTCGGCGATCGACGGCGGTGTCTCCGTCGAGACCTCGATGGGCATGACGCCGCTCGAGGGCCTGGTGATGGGAACGCGCTCGGGCGATCTCGATCCTGCGATTCTGTTGCTGCTCGCGCGTGACGGAATGCCGTTCGCCGAGATCGACGAGCTGCTCAACCGCAGATCGGGGATCGCGGGGCTCTCCGGCATCGGCGCCGATTTTCGCGACGTCGAGGCCGCCGCCGACAAGGGCGATCCCCGCGCGCGCCTCGCGATCGAGGTCTTCACGCACCGGGTTCGCAAGTACGTCGGCGCGTACGCGGCGGTGATGAGCGGCGCGGACGCGATCGTGTTCACCGGGGGCATCGGCGAGAACTCCGCGCGTGTCCGCCAGCGGGTGTGCGACGGCCTGTTCTACATGGGCGTCGTCCTCGACGAGGACGCGAACAGGGCGCAAAAGCCGAGGGATCATGGCGGTATCGCCCTTGTCTCCAGGCCGCACGCGCCGACGAAGGTGCTCGTCGTGCAGACCGACGAGGAGCGGATGATCGCGCGCGAGACGATGCGTTCGGTCACGGGGACGAGCGGCGCGATCCGGAGCGTGCGCGCGAGGCCGATCCCGGTGGGCGTCAGCGTGCGCCACGTGCACCTCTGCCGCCAGGACGCCGATGCCCTGTTCGGCCCTGGCTACGAGCTCACGAAGAAGCGCGAGGTGACACAGCCGGGCCAGTACGTGACGCGCGAGACCGTCGATCTCGTCGGTCCCAAGGGCGAGGTCCGCGGCGTCGCGATCATCGCGCCCTTGCGCAAGGAGACGCAGGTCGAGGTCGCGCGCAGCGACGCGTTCGTGCTCGGCGTCTCGCCGCCGCTGCGCGAGAGCGGCAAGCTCGACGGCACGCCCGGCATCACGCTGCGCGGCCCCGCCGGCACGAGCGCGATCGCGAGCGGCGTCATCCTCGCGCACCGCCACGTCCACATGAACCCGCGGCAGGCGAGGGACTACGGGGTCGCCGACAGGGACATGATCAAGGTCCGCGTCGAGGGCGATCGCGAGATGACCATGGGGGACGTGATCGTGCGCGTTCACCCCGAGTACGAGCTCGACATGCACATCGACACCGACGAGGCCAACGCCGCGGGGCTCGGCAACGACAGCGTCGTCGCGTTCGACGGGCACCAGTGATGCCGACGATGGATACAATCGGCGTGAGCCGCGAGTTCGAAGAGGTCTGTCGGACCTTCAGCCCCAACGCCAGCGCGCTCTTCGCGCTGCTCGCGATCAACGAGCCCATCAACGTCTCGCGCTGGTGTGAGCTGGCGGGGCTGGCAGGGGTCCGCGAGACGGCCACCCGAGCGCTGTCGACGACGACCCTGCGGCCCATCATGCAGTCGCTCATGAAGCGTGGCGTGGTGCGATCGACGCCCGAAGGGAGGTATGGCTGCGGGGTGGGGCAGCGCGCCCTGGCCCTCCGGTGGGCCGCGTCGCGCGCGGACTTCGACCTGCTCGTGCGCGCCTCGAACAATCCCTACAACGACGCCCTGTTCGCGGCTCGGATCGCCATTCACCGCAAGCAGCCCGACGCGGTGACCCTGCTGGAGCGCGCTCACCGGATCGATCCCCGGAAGGCCGGGGCCCTCGCGCTCGAGGTGACCGAGCCGTTCGACACGTCGTGGTACCTCTCGCTCCCCCGGGCGCTCCAGGCGCGCCTGCTCGAGCTCGCGATGGGGAGCCTGGAGCGCGCCCCGACAGCCTCCGACTCGTTCTTCCGATACGTGGCCGAGGACGTCGGGCGCCTCGACGGGGCCTCCGACCTGGCGATCACGGCATTCGCGGGCGTCGCGGTCTTCCGGGGTGAGCTCGCCGTCCTTCGCGCGCTCGCGGCGCTGCCGTTCGCGGCGCGGGTGCGCTCGTTGACTCATGTCGCCCTCGCGGTCGTCGAGGGTCGCTACGACGCGGCGGCGGCGGCGGCCGAGGCGAGCGAGGAGCTCAAGCGCTCGCATCCTCTCGGCGTCCTCGCGCTGCTCTCGGCCGTCGCCCTAAGAACGAAGTATCCAGACTCCGAGCGGGTCTCGCGCCTGCTCGCGCTCGGGGCGCGAAAGGGCGAGCCGTTTCAACGGACCTTCCGGGTATACCAGGCGCTCGTCGCCGCCGAAGCGGGCAAAGACCAAGCTCCGATTTGGTTTGCCAGGGACGCCGACGGCGACGCCTTGACGCTCCTCTGGATGGCTCTCCAGGCTCGAGCCGTTTCCGGCGAATCCTACGAATCCTACGGGGTCGCTCAGATCGCAAAGGAGGCTATCAAGCTCGCGGCGTCGTTCACGAAGATGGGATACGCCTGGCTAGGCGAGCAATACCACCTCGCGGCGTGGGCCTTGTATGGCTCGCTCGACAAAGCGACGCGCCCGCTCGTGTCCGAGGTTCACGCTCCCGGGAAGCCGCGCCTGGGGCCATCCCTCCTCGACGCCCGGACCACCCGGGCGCCCTGGGAGATCGCGCTCGATCGACTCGAGGCGCTCACGGGGCAGGCGAGCGCCCCGAGCGTGGAGGCGCCAGGGACGAGCGAGCGGATCCTCTGGCGGACGTTCGGGAGCTACGGCGACATCGAGCCCTATATCCAGAAGCGCACGGCGGGCGGCAAGTGGACCGCGGGGCGCAAGCTCGCCATCAAGCACCTCCTGGGCACGACCGAGACGACGGCGGCGCTCCCCCCCGAGGACATCCGCGTCGCCCAGTACGCGTGCGAGGAGCGTGAAATCAGGGGCGGCTACCCCGAGATCACCCACTACATGGACTCCCGGGCGTGGCTCGCCCTCGTCGGGCATCCCCGCGTGTTCCTCGGGCCTGGCGAGGTGCCCTGCCAGGTCATCCGCGGAGAGCCCAGGATGACGGTGAGGTCCGAGGGGGACTCCGTCTCCGTCGCGATGGACCCGCCGGGGCTCCGCGAGGGCGTGAGCGTCCGCGAGATCGCCGGGCAGCTCGTCGTTTTCCAGATCGACGAGCGGCTGCAGGGCGTCCTCAAGATCGTCGGTCAAAAGCTGATGGTTCCGTCCGCAGGGAGGGAGCGGCTCCTCGGGTTGCTCGATCGCCTCGCCCCGGTCGTGCCCGTCGAGTCCACCGAGCAGACGAGGGCCAGGACGGTGAAGCCCGACGCCAGGCCGTTCCTGCGCCTGATCCCCAGTCGAGGTGGCCTCGAGGTCGCGCTCCTCGTCCGGCCCCTCGGGTCGTCCGGGCCGCTCGTCTGTCCGGGGCGCGGCGCGCCGACCTTGCTCGGTCAGGTGGGCGGCGAGGCCGTGCAGACCGAGCGGGACTTCGCGCGCGAGGCGCGCCTCGCGGGCGAGGTCGTCGAGACCTGCACGGTCCTGTCAGGCTGCGAGACTGGGCACCAGACCTGGTTCCTGGCCGAGCCGCCGGCGTGCCTGGAGCTCGTCTCGATCCTGCGCGATCTGGCAGGAAAGGTCACCGTGGAGTGGCCGCACGGGACCCCTCTTCGGCTGCGCGGCCGGCTCGCTCGTCGCGCCTTGCGTGGCCGCCTGAACCAGGGCGTCGGGTTCTTCACGCTGGAGGCGTCCGTGGCGGTCGACGGCGAGCTGTCGCTCGAGCTCGAGCAGCTGCTCGAGCTGCTCGCCCAGCACCCCGGTCGCGTCGGTGAGCGCGCGGCGGGCGAGTACGGCGAGCTCGAGCCGGAGCTCCGCGACGTGCTCGACGGCCTCGCGGCCGCGCGGAAGGAGGGCGCGGGCCCCGGTCGCGGCGTCGTCGTCTCGACGTCGGCGATCTCGGTGCTCGATCAGCTGACGACGGAAGGAGGTGGCCTCTCTCTCGACAGGGCGGCCCAGGCTTGGCAGAAGCGCTACGCGGAGGTGTTCGGGAAGACGCCTGCTGTCCCCAAGCGCTTCCAGGGAGATCTGCGGGACTATCAGGTCGAGGGGTTTCGCTGGCTGGCGCGCCTCGCCGACCTCGAGCTCGGGGCCTGCCT
>SXGT01430731.1_pt1 | contig 14206 bp, 16 predicted proteins | sample 3176221 | NCBI WGS metagenome assembly SXGT01 (sample SAMN11356862, study PRJNA531348) | freshwater metagenome | isolation source: freshwater sample F1-120 | place: China: Fuxian Lake, Yuxi | collected 2017-12-25 | reverse complement strand
AGAGCATCAGCCTTCTAAGCTGACGGTCGCGCGTTCGACTCGCGCCGAGCGCACCATTTTGCAATGCTCACACTCGAACACCTCGGCGAATTGTTGGAGAAACACCGTCCCGCCGCCAGCAGTCGCGTAAAAGAATTCTCCATCGGCGGCCGGCATTTCGCTTTCAACACTCGCCCGGCGCTGATGGGCGTCATCAATCTCTCGGCCGATTCCTGGTATCGCGAAAGCGTGTGCCTCTCGACCGAAGCGGCGGTCCAGCGCGACCGTGTGCTCACCGCACAAGGATCGGACATTGTGGATATCGGGGCCGAATCCACACTCGCCCACGCCGCGCGCGCAGATGAAGCCCTGCAGACCAGCCTTCTCCTGCCGGTGGTAAAAGCACTCAGCGGCAGCGGCGCAGCCATCTCGGCCGAGACCTATCAACCGGCCGTGGCGCGCGCCTGTCTTGAAGCGGGTGCGAACGTGCTGAACCTCACCGGAACAGCGCACGCCGAGGAGATGTATCGACTCGCCGCCGCACACGATGCGGCCGTCATCATCTGTTACGTGCAAGGGGCGCACGCGCGGGCCGTCGGAGATTTCGATTTCAACGCGGACCCGACGGTGATGATGTACGACTACTTCGCGCGCCAGATCGAGTTGGCCACCACGCTTGGAGTTGAGAAGATCATCATCGATCCGGGGCTCGGTTTCTATTATCGCAATCTGCAGGACAGCGCGGTGCGCGTGCGGCATCAGATGAACATTTTCCTGAACACGTTCCGTCTGCGCGCGCTCGGTTTTCCCGTCTGCCACGCGCTCCCGCACGCCTTCGAATTCTTCGGCGATGAAGTGCGTTGCGCCGAACCGTTCTTCGCCGTGCTCGCCGCGCTGGGCCGTTGCGATCTTTTCCGCACACATGAAGTGGCGCGCACCAAAGCCGTGCTCGATACGCTGCGGGCCTTTTGATTTTCAGAGCGAACGTTGACTCGCTGTGCGCCGGTCCGCATAGTTCAAATCATGAGTCTCCAAACCCGCCTCAATGACGAACTTAAGACTGCGATGCTGGCGCGCGACGCCGAGCGCACCGCCGCCTTGCGCCTGCTGAAATCCGCGATCGGCTATCTGCTCATCGAGAGGAAGAACGAGACATTGCCCGACGCCGACTTCGTGACGCTCGTGCAGAAGGAAGTGAAAAAGCGGCAGGACGCCATCGAACAGTACGAAAAAGGGGATCGGCCCGAAGCGGCGGCGAAGGAAAAATTCGAGCAGACCGTACTGGAAGGCTTTCTACCAAAACCGCTCGCGCCCGAGGAACTCGAGGCCTTGGTGAAAGCGACCATCGCCGAATTGGGCGCGGCATCCAAGAAGGACATGGGGCCGGTCATCAAGACTGTTCAAACCAAGGCCGCCGGCCGTGCTGACGGGAAATCCATCAGCGGCCTCGTCGGAAAACTACTTCCTTAAGCCCAGACTCCGATCTCTCGACACAGCTTCTTCTCACTGGGGCAATCGGCTTCGCCTGAGCGCACATCTTACTTCTGCGGAAAAATCTGGTAGAGGAGGAAGTAGATCAGCACCCCGGTCACGGAGACGTACATCCAGAGCGGCCATGTCCAGCGGGCGATCTTTTTGTGCAACTCATAGCGCTGCTTGATCGCGCGGGTCAGAGTCATCGCGATCAGCGGCAGGATGGCCACGGCAAGCAACACGTGGCTGATGAGCAACCCGATGTAAATGGGCCGGAACCACGCCGGATTCACGAACTTCGTCACCACTTCCACCGTGAAGTGGTAATAAAGATAACAGCCGAGAAAGATCGTCGAGGTGATGAGCGCGGCGATCATGCAATTGCGATGCGCGATGGTGCGGCCGCGTTTGATGCAGATGAACCCCGCCGTGAGGAACACAGTGCTGAGGGCGTTCAGGCTGGCGTTGATGGCAGGCAGGTCGGTTACGCTCATATCATTTCTCCCGTTCGAGTTGCTGGATGGCAGCGAGAATCTTCGCCTTGAACTCAGGCTCATCACTCTCAAAAGTCCCGCGCACACGCGCCTGCTTGTCCACTAGCACGAAGATGGTGCTGTGAACGAACAGGTCGGCATCGTTCGCGCGTTTCTCCGCCGGAATATCGAGCGCCGTCAGTTTCAATCCATCAATGGCCAGTTTGCCGATCTCGCGCTTGCTACCGGTGAGAAAGTGCCAGCGACCGAAATCAGCCTTGAATTGTTCGCCATACGATTTGAGAACAGCCGGCGTGTCGAATTCCGGATCGGTGGTGAGCGTGACGTACTGGACTGCGGTAGGCAACGCGGCCTGCAAACCGGCCATCTGACGCGTCATCGTCGGACACGGGCCAGCGCAACGGGTGAAGACGATGTTCGCGATCCAGATGCGGCCCTTGAGGTCGGCAAGCGAGACGGCGCGGCCGGTTTGGTTGGTGAGGTTGAAGTCGGCAACCTGAGCGTACACCGGCAGCGAACGTGGCTCCTGCGCAGGTTGATTCGATTTCCGCGATAATGCGAACGCGAGCGCGATACCGATGATGACCAGCGCGAGGACGGTCCAAACGATTTTTTCGAGCGTGGAAGAGGCGGTGTTCATCGGCCTTGATTGCATGAACAATTCGCCCCGCTTCGGCGGCGGCTACTCGAAGCTCGTGGCGGTACCTTTGGCTTTCGCCGCAAGATCCATCTCCCACTTCTCGTAATCGGCCTTGGAAAGCACGTGGATGTTGCCGCGCATCGTGGCGTGGCCGTTGCCGCAAAGCTGGGCGCAAGTGATCATGTACTTACCCTCCTTCGTGGCTTTGAAGTGCATGGGGATCATGAGGCCGGGAATGGCGTCTTGAGTGATGCGCAGCGGCACGACTTTGAAACAGTGAATGACGTCCATCGATGAGAGGTGGATGATGACATCACGGCCCGTCGGCACGGCCATCAGATTCAGCGTGGAGTCGAAATCATCCTTGCCATTCGGATCATTCTTATCCACACCGAACTTGTTGTCGGGCGCGAAGAACTTGATGTCTTGCTTGGCGAACGCGCCGTCCTTACCGGGATAACGGGCGTTCCAAGCGAACTGCTGTCCGGTGACCTTGATGACGAGCGGCTTGTCCTTCTCCGTCGGAAATTTCTCGGTATCCACCACGCTGGCCCAAAGTGGAATCGCAAGCCCCACGAGCAGGATGACCTCAGCGATGGCGACGGCGACCTCGGCGTAGGTGGAGATGTTCGTCTGCGCGCCGGTGTAGCTGGCCTTCGGGTTGTTGGATTTGCGGAAGCGGAAAAGCGCGTAGAGGAAATAGGCGAGCCAGCCGACGAACAGGATGACCATCAACAGGTGGATGTAGAGGATGAAATTATCCACGTGCTTGCCATGCTCGGAAGCGAGCGGCGGAAAGCTCATCAGAGACTTGATCTTGTCAACGAGTTCCATTTGATCAGTTGGATTGGAGGGTTTCCGAAGTGGTTTGCGAACCGTCAGTCGCAAGTGATTGATTCGCGCGACGGGCCAAATGAATGAAGAACGCCGCCACGCCGCCGAGCACTAGCACGACAACGAACAGCAGACTGAAGATGCCGGCGTTCATCCCATCAGCCAAAGGCGAGTCGGTTTTGCCGAAACAGGCCGGGCAGGCGGAAGCAACGGGAGCGAAAACTGCGCCCAGCGCCGTCGCGAGTAGGATGGTTGCGAACCGATTCACAGGTAGCTGATATTTTTCAGTTTCTTCAGGAAGTAACGCCCGTAAACGAGCAGAGCCGCGGCGGCAACGATTCCACCGATGCCGAACAGCAGGTAACTGGTCTTCCCCAGCGTGAGGAAACGATGGAAGCCCCAAGCTGCCAATCCAAGGCTGAGCAGAACCGAAACAACCACGAAGATGATATGGAATGCCTTGAGCGACATATCACTTGCCGACGGCTTTCTGCACGATGGGCAGGCCGGTCTTGGTATCGAAATCCTTTCCCTGCCCTGGGATGTCGTTCATTCCCCAAAGGGTCAAACCCATCATGCCGACGAAGAAGAAAAAGGTGAAACCCATCACCCAATAGATCCATTTCTTCTCGTTGCTCAAGTGCATGAAAACACCGGCAACGAACCCGCCTTTGACCGTGGCGATCGCCAGTGCAGCCAGCGTGGCCACGAGCATTCCCGCCTTCTTCTTCAAGTCAATCGCCTCAAAGTGATCGAGGGCGAAAGTGAACAGCGTGCCCAGCAAAAGGATCACACCAACCATGATGTAGATCTTCCTGTGCTTCGAGATATCGTGCGCGTGGTCGCTCATAGGTTCCTCACAGAATGTACATGACCGGGAACAGGAATATCCAAACCAAGTCAACGAAGTGCCAGAACAGGCCGCCGACTTCGATGCGGTTGGCGAGGCGATCGGGGTCGGCCTGCCACATCTTGCGGCCGCGGAAGAGGAAGTAGCTCAGCACGATGGCGCCGCCGAGCACGTGCAAGCCGTGCAGCGCGGTCATCGTGAAATAAATCGCAAAGAAGGTGCTGTGGGCTGGCACGAAGGCTGACAAGCGTTGGATGTCCGCCGTCTTGATCGTGACGGCCTCGTGGTGGGCGTCTTCCTTGTCCGCGTGCTTCTTCACGTGCTCCAACTGTTCCTTGGTCAGCGGCGGGTAGTACTGGCCGGTCGCCCATTCGTTCGGGGCGTCGGGAGTGAAAGCGATGGACTCGATCTTCTTCTTGGCGAGCGTCTTCGTACTCCAAAGGTACGCGTGCTTCTTCACGCCGTGGTCGTCGTAATCGATGTGGCCGGTCATCCGGCGTCCGTCCTTCATCCAGACTTCGTAGTGGCGAAACTTTTCGCCGTACTCGAAGGATTTCACCACCAAGAATCCCAAGGCGCACAGGATGGTGATGATCATGCAGTTTCGGTAGAGCGAATAGTTGTGAGCCTTCAAGGCGGCCCACGCCATCACCACCGTCACACTGGAGAGAATGAGGACGAATGTGTTGAAGGTGCCGATGGGCACGTTCATCAACCCGTGCGCCCACGCGCCGGGGTCGGCGCCCACGCGCAGGAGGATGTAGGCGGAGAAGAACGCGCCGAAGAGCATCACCTCGGAGGCGAGGAAGAGCCATATGCCGAGCTTGGCGTTGTAGAGGCCGGTATCCGGCCGGGCTTTTGTTGTGAACGGAATGTCCATACTCGAGAAAGCTTAGTTCTTTTTGTCCGGTTCGTTCTGCGGCACGAAATCGCCTGGATGCCCCGGCACGCTGTACTCGTAGGGGCCGCGGAAAACTTCGATCGGCTTTTCAAAGTTGCCGTGCGGCGGCGGGGTGGGCGTCTGCCACTCCAGCGTGGTGGATTCCCACGGATTGTCCGAAGCAACCTTCTCGCCCTTCTGCATCGCCCAGAAAAAATTGACGATGAACGGAATCTGCGCCAGCGCGAGCGCAAAGGCCGCGTGCGAGATCATCGTGTTGCTTTGGATCGTTGCAGCCGTGAGGCCTAGCACCCCGTCACCCTCGGCGTAGGTCGCGCCGCCGTCCGACATGCGCCGGCTCATGCCGGCCATTCCCTGTGCGAACATCGGCATGAACACAAGATTCATGAAGATGAGCGAGAGCCAGAAGTGGATGCGCCCAAGCGTCTCGTTCATCTTGCGTCCGGTCATCTTCGGATACCAATAGTAGATGCCCGCGAAGAGGCCGAAAATCGTGCCCGGCGCCACCACGTAGTGGAAATGCGCGATCACGTAGTACGAGTCGTGCAGCAGGATATCGCTGTAATTGAAGCCCAGCGGCAGGCCCGTGAGACCGCCAATGCCGAACATCGGCAGGAACGCCAACGCGAACATCGTGTGCGTGTGGAATCGCATCGAACCGCCCCACAGTGAAATGAAGAGGCACGTCAACAGGATGACCGACGGGATCGAGATGATCATCGTGGTGGCCTGGAAGAACGTCGAGATCTTCGTGCCCATGCCCGTCAGGTACATGTGATGCGCCCAAACGATGAACGAGATGAATCCGAGCACCAGCACCGCGTACACCATCGACTTGTAACCCCACAGCGGCTTGCGCGTGCTGTTGGCGATGATCTCCGTCACCATGCCGATGGCCGGCAGGATGAGCACGTACACTTCCGGATGGCCGAGGAACCAGAATAAATGTTGCCAGAGCAACGGACTGCCGCCGCCGCTGATGTCCGCCGGATTACCTCCCACGAAAAGTCCGGTCGGCAGGAAGAAACTCGTGCCGAGCACTTTGTCCGCCAACTGCATCACGCCCGCGGCTTCCAACGGCGGAAACGCGAGCAGGAGGAGGAACGCCGTCACGAACTGCGCCCAACTGAAGAACGGCATCCGGAACCACGTCATGCCCGGCGCGCGAAGCTGGATGATGGTCGCGATGAAATTAACCGCGCCGAGCAGCGATGAGGTGATGAGGAAAACCATCCCGACAAGCCAGTAGGTTTGCCCGTCGCCCGGCGTTGTCGTCGCGCCCGGAGAATAGGAAGTCCAACCGAACTGCGCCGCGCCACTCGGGATGAAGAAACTGGCGAACATGATCACACAACCGACAAAGAACACCCAGAAGCTCGCCATGTTCACGCGCGGGAAAACCATGTCCGGCGCGCCAATCTGCAGCGGGACCACATAATTGCCGAAGGCGGCGAACCCAAGCGGCACCACCGCCAAGAACACCATGATGGTGCCGTGCATCGCGCCGAAGGTATTGTAGAGATCGGCGGACATGATGCCTTTCGCCGCCACATCACCGAAAATATTGGTCAGGATCGGCCCAAAGAACGGGATCGGCTCGCCCGGCTTGGCGATCTGCCAGCGCATCGCCAACATCAGCATGAAGCCGAAGAAAAGGAACAGCAGCGAGGTGACGCCGTACTGGATACCGATCACTTTGTGATCAGTCGAAAAAATGTACTGACGCCAGAAACCGAGTTTCTCGTGCGCGTGCTCATGCGCTCCGTGCTCAGTGTCTGTGTGGGGTGCGGTGTGCATAATTCGTTTCGCTTTGGGCGTACTGCTGGAAGCCGTCCTCGGCAGCCGCGCCATTAAATGTTTGTGTTAGCGTGATGTCAACAGATTCATTTCAACTTATCCAAAACCATCAGGCCGAGTAATGCCGGCAAGTAGATGATCGAGGCGTAGAACAGGCGCCGGGCATGCAACGTGTCGAGACGCCGAGAGAAGCGAAACGCGCACCAGAGAAAGCCCAACCCCAGCAGCGCCGCGCCGGCGAGATAGATTGGACCGGCCATCTTGAAGGCGAACGGCGCGAGCGAGACCGGTAGCAGTCCCAGCGTGTGGCTCACCGCCTGCGTGCCGGTCCGTTCGCCGGTTCGATCGAACACCGGCAACATCGCGAAGCCAGCCTTCGCATACTCCTCGCGATAGAGCCAGGCAATGGCGAGGAAATGCGGCAGTTGCCAGAAGAAGAGAATCGCCACCAACGACCAGCCTTCGATGGTGATTTCATTGCGCGCGGCCGTCCACCCCATCAGCGGCGGCAACGCGCCGGGAATCGCGCCGATGGCCGTGTTCAGCGTCGTCACACGCTTCAGCGGCGTGTAGATGAAAACATAACTCGCGAGCGTCACCGCGCCGAGCACGCTCGTCAGCAGGTTCACCACGAGCGCGAGGTAGATGAGCCCAGCTACGGCCGACGCTCCTCCTAGCAGCAACGCGAACTCCGGCTGCAAGCGGCCCGAGGGCAACGGACGCCCGGCGGTGCGGGGCATGTTCGCGTCGTGATGTTTCTCGAGGAACTGGTTGAGCGCCGAGGCACCACTGGCCACCAATGCCGTGCCGAGCAGCGCGTGGAACAGCAACCAGTAATTCATCACACCGTGCCAGCCGAGGTGGAATCCAACCAACGTGGTGAGCAACACCAGCGCGGTGAGTCGCGCCTTCACCAGTTCGAGGAAAATCCCGAGCCAACCCTTCTCCACAAGGGCCACCTCATTCAATGTCTGGCTCTCCGCCTTCATTTCATTACTTCAATTCGCCACAACGGCATCGGTGGAGGATAACACAGGCCCGCCGCGCGTGAAGCCCAAGATTTCCACACGCCACGCCAGCAGCAGCAGTGAGACGCTCGTCGAAAAACTAAGCGCGCCAATGATCACGTGGGCTGTCGCGAGATCTGCCGGCTTGTTCTTCAACACCGTCAATATGCCGAGCGCCATCTGCAACGCAATGTAGACGAGCCACGCAAGAGCGACCCTACGCAGCACGCTCCCCCGCGCCGCGCACTTCAGCGTCCGCCATACCGACAGCGCGACAACGATCGTGATGCAAAGCGCAAGAATACGATGGAGCATCTGAAGGCGCACTTGCACGGCAGTGATCGGATTGAGCGCGACCAACTCTGTCCGCTGCTGGTTGTAACGCGCGATCGCTTCCGCATCCGTGTCTGGCCAGACTTGGCCGTGCGCGAGCGGGAAATCCCAGATTGCCAGCCCCGCGTGCTGGTGCCGCATCGTCGCACCGAGCAGCAGTTGGAGAAAAATCAGCAACGTTGCCAGCGCGAACCAACGTCGCAACCCGCGCTCGCTTTCCGTCGGCTTCGCATCCACATCGTTCCATTCTCGGCTGAGAAAAAGAACGATGGCGCAGATGAACGCGAAGAAGAGTTGCGCCAGAGTCGCGTGCGCGATGCCGATCTGATCTTTGTAGAGCGCCACGCGAAATCCGCCCAGGATACCTTGAAGGATCACTGCGAAGAACGCCGTCATCGCCAACCAACGCAACGCGCCTCGCGTGCGGACACATTGCACGACAGAGAAAATCAGGAGCATCGGCATCAACCCGGCGAGGAATTTGAAGTGCGCCGGCACGCCGGCGGCGCCGCCTTCCGCGTTCCCCGAACCGCGATGTCCGAGCATCAGCACGAGCGCGAGGATGGTGAACCAACCCGCCCAGCGCACACGCCCCGTCGTCTCGCGGCTCCACATCCACGCGGCGAGGATGCTGGTCAGCAGTCCGACAAACACCGCGACGAGCCGATGCGTGTGTTCGTAAAAGACGCCGCCCTTCCACCAACTAATCGGCAGCCAGAACATGTTGTAACCGTAGCTGGTCGGCCAATCCGGTACGGCCATCCCCGCGCCCTTGCTTGTCACCAGACCGCCGACACTCAGCAACGCCAGCGTCGCCAGCGCAGTGCCGAGCGCAAAGCGGTGCAACCATGGGCTGTGCGGCGCGTGGTTCATATTCTGATCAACACCGACTTATGTTTCCCCCGAAAGCAAGACGCTGCGACCGGTGGGCCGCAGCGTCCTCGTTAATTGTAAGCGCTGTTATTGCAACTCGATGGTGAAGTCCGCCACCGCGCCGTTGGCGCCGACGGTCACTTCCTTCGTCACCGGCTTACCGGTCTTGCGATGCAAAGCCTCGATCACGTACTTGCCCGCCGGCACGTTCTTGATGGCAAAACTGCCGTCCTTGGCGGACACCGCGAAGTAGGGGTGCTCGACCACGCCGACATAGGCGAACATCCACGGGTGCACGTCGCACTTGAAGCGCAGGAGCACTTCCGGTTGCGGCCACGCGGCCTCGATGGGCGGGCCTTTGGGAAGCTGCGCCCGGTTGAACTCCTTGTTGCCCTCGACGGCAGGCGTCGGGTGCACGTTGTGCAGGAGCGCATCAGAATTCAGCACCTTCATCTTCTGGTTCACCTGCACCCCGAGGATGTACGGCGTGTACTCGCAGCCGACCTGATCCAGAACGGCCGGCGTGGCCGACGGGGCGGGCGCGGCACCGGCGAGTCCGGACTTGATGTGGATGAACACATCACCCAGACCACCCTTGCCGTCGGTGACATAAAAACGCGTCTTGAGCGGTACAGCATGAAGTTTGCCGCACATCGGATCGAGCGGCAGCACCTTCTCTTCGGGCGGCACGCCTTTCAGCGTGATTTTGCCGGTAATGTCGGCGGCGGTGGTGAACTGCGCTGCAATCATCAGCGCCGCGGTGGTGGTGGTAAGGAACCAATTGGTCATTTTCATATTTACGTTTTCCCAAAAACGGGGCGGCAAATTATCACCCCTCATTGCGGGTCGCAAGCGCGTTGTCACGGCGAGCTTGCGCACGATCGAAAGATTGGACGGCACATGCCCTCCCGACTATTCGCCCGCGCCGCGCGGTAGCGAGTGCATCACGCGCGCCATCTCCAGTGCCGTCTGCGCCGCTTCCATGCCGCGATTGAATTTCCTACCGAGACAGCGCTCCTTCGCCTGCTGCTCGTTCTCCAGTAACAGCACTTCGTGGATGATTGGCACGCCGCTCTCCACGGCGATACGCGCCAGTTCGTTGCTCACCGCCTCGCCGATGTGCTGGGCGTGCGTGGTGGCTCCGCGCAGAATGACCCCGAGACAGATGATGGCCGACCAACTTCCCTGCCGCGCCAAGGCCGCAGCGACCACCGGCACCTCGTAGGCGCCCGGCACGCGCAGCACGCGGATTTCACCCGTGCCCGCACGCGTCAGTTCGCCTTTCGCCGCACGTAACATCGCTTCCACGTACCTCGCGTTGTAGCGCGAAGCGACAATCGCAAAGCGACCGCCCCGCCCTTTCGCCCGCCGACTGGTGACTTTCTTCAACATCTCAATGCCTCTCGCTGCGCCTCGGACCGGAAATCAAATCAAGTGCCCCAGCTTTTCGCGTTTGGTTTTCAGATAACGCTCGTTGTGGGGGTTGGACGCAATCTTGATCGGGACCTGTTCGACGATCTGCAGACCGTAGCCATCAAGGCCGACGATCTTTTTCGGGTTGTTCGTGAGTAGGCGGATCGTTTTCACACCGAGGTCCACCAGAATCTGTGCACCGAGACCGTACTCGCGCAGATCCATCCCGAAACCGAGCCGCTGGTTCGCTTCGACGGTATCGAGCCCTTTCTCCTGCAGCTTGTACGCCTTGATCTTCGGCGCGAGACCGATCCCCCGCCCTTCCTGGCGCATGTAAACGATCACCCCGCGACCGGCCTGCGCCACCAACTTCATCGCTTGATGGAGCTGCGGGCCGCAATCACAGCGGCGCGAGGCGAAAATATCGCCCGTCAAACACTCGCTATGCACCCGCACCAGCACCTCCTTCTGGCCAGCCACGTCGCCCTTCACCAGCGCGATGTGATGTTGGTCGTCGAGCGTCGAACGGTAAAGGTGCAGATCGAAGTCGCCATAATCCGTCGGCATCTTCACCACCTCGATGCGTTCGACGAGTTTCTCGCGGCTCCGCCGAAACTTGATAAGCGCCTCGATGGAACAGATCTTCAGCTTGTGCTTCCGAGCGAAACGTCGCAACTCCGGCAACCGCGCCATTTCACCCGAGTCGCTCATCACCTCGCAAATGACCCCGACCGGCCGGCAACCGGCTAGACGCACGAGATCCACCGCCGCCTCCGTATGACCGGCACGCTGAAGCACACCGCCGGGTTTCGCGCGCAGCGGGAAAATGTGGCCGGGGCGAACCAAATCCTCCGGCACCGCCGCCGGGGCCGCGAGCACTTCGATGGTTCGCGCGCGATCGGCGGCACTGATCCCGGTGGTCACACCGCGCGTCGCATCCACGCTCACTTGGAAATCGGTTTTGAACGTCTCGCGATTCTGCGTGACCATCTGTTCGATGCCAAGCTGCCGGAGCCGCTCGCCCGTCGTCGGCACGCAGATGAGCCCGCGCCCGTGCTTGGCCATGAAGTTCACCGCCGCTGGCGTCGCTTTCTCCGCCGCCATGATGAGGTCGCCCTCGTTCTCGCGATCAGCGTCGTCCACCACGATCACCATCCGGCCGCGATGGATATCTTCGAGTGCCGACTCGATCGAGTTGAACATCTTCTTCATTTTTCGTGAAACAGCCTACTACCAACCGTCACACCCGTCGAACAGAGCGCGACTGCTGCTCTATCTCTACTTATCCTACAACGCCAACTCGCGCCGGCCGCACGTCAGGCACGAGCGGAGGTTCAAAGTCCGGGCAGCCGCCGCAACGCCTCCGGTCGCTCCTTCGGTGCTTCCGGCAAAACGATTGGCTTGCCCAACTCGCGCCCGCGAACCGTCTCGCCGCCGGTCGCCAAGTAAAACAAGCCTTCCACGACGCCGGCGTCGATATTCTCCTTCGACTCCCACGACGAGTTGGACGCCGTGAAGTTCGCGCGGCCAAGCGCCATCCAATCGCCTTTCAGGGTCCGCACCCAGCCATTACCGAAGGATGCCCGGCGCACTTCGCTCACGCTCTTGCCGTCGCGGCGGAAGTCCTCGACGAAACTGTAGTAGCCGCGCAACGGCCTGCCCTGCGTCCGCGTCCGGAAGGTCACCAAGTGTTTCCACTCTTTGCGGTCATTGAGAAAAATGTATCCCTCGTACCGAGTCTTCTCCCCTTCGACCGCGGCCTTGACGGCGAAGCGGCAAGTCTCGTTCGTGCGCCAGAGAAAGGGCCACATGGATTTACCGCCCGTGCCCTCGCCGCCGAACCGGCTCACCTTCACGCCCTCGCCTGTATGCAGCACTTCGACACGCTGCTCGAGCGGCACCTTGCTCTGGTCGTCGCCCTTCGTCGGATCCCAAACCGAAAAGATTGCCACCTTGTTCGTAGGCGAACCGAGCTCCTGAATGCCGAAGTAACCGGTGCTCCAACCGCAGACCATGAAGTAACTGCCGGATGTGGATCGATCCACACGCACCTCATTATAAAAAACATCCCCTTCCGGCGCCCCGTAGCCGAGGTGCACCGAACGGGCGGCGCGCGGAGCCGCGGCGGCAGGCTTTTCCTGCCCGGCAGCGTCTCGTGCCAGCGTCCAAAGTAGGCAGGCAACGGTGAGCGAAATGACAAAGCGAGCATTCATGAAATTAAACTCGCCGCCTTGGCGAGCGCCTCGCCGAGTTTGCCCTCATCCTTGCCGCCGCCGCGCGCGTTATCCGGACGCCCCCCGCCCTTGCCGCCGACGATTGGCGCAATCGCCTGGATGATCTTGCCGGCCTGCGCCTTCGTGGCGAACTCAACACTGACGGCCGCGACCAAGGCCACCGCGCCGTTCATCGCGCCGCCGAGAACGACGACACCTTTGAACTGTCCTTTGAGCGCGTCGGCAATCGCCTGGAGCGTGTCGCCGTCCGCTTCGCCGAGGTTCTCGATGAGGGCCGGCGTGCCGTTGATTTCCCTCGCGCGGACGACGAGCGACTTGGCCGTGTTCGCCGCTTCCTTCATGGTGGCGGCCCGCACGGCCTTCTCCAAATCTTTCTGCTGCGCGAGCAGTGTCTCGATCTTCTTCTCGAGTTCGCCCATCGGCGAGTTGACCTTCGCTGCCACGGTCTTGATCAACTCGCGGTCGAGCCGCATTGTATCAAACGCGCTCAGTCCCGCGACGGCCTCGATGCGCCGGACGCCTGCGGCCACCGCGCTCTCGCTGAGTATCCGGAACAACCCGATCTCTCCGGTGGCGCGCGTGTGCGTCCCGCCGCACAGTTCCATCGAATAACCATCGAGCTTGCCGGCGCTGCCGCCAACCTGCACGACACGAACGACGTCGCCATATTTATCGCCGAAGAATTGCAGCACCTCCCCGCGCCCTTTGACTTCTGCGTGCGGCACTTCGATCCAGCTCACGCCGGCGTTTTCCAAAATACGTTCGTTGACCAACTGCTCGATGTCGGCCACTTGCTGCGGCGTGAGCGGCGCGCTGTTGAAGTCGAACGTCAACTTGTCAGGCCCGACAGCGGAACCCTTCTGCGAAGCCTCTTTGCTCGCCACTTCGTGTAATGCCCAGTGGAGCAGATGCGTCACGGTATGATGACGCTGGATCGCGGCGCGGCGGGGCGCGTCCACGAGAAGCTGCACCTCCGTGCCGGCCGTCGGGGCCTCGGTGCCGGCGAGGAAGTGGAGAAATGTGTTGCCGCTCTTCTGCGTGTTGATGATCTGCCAGAGCTGGCCACCGTGCGAAATCTCGCCGGTGTCGCCCACTTGTCCGCCCATCTCGGCGTAGCAGGCGCTGGCGTCGAGAATGACAGCGGTCTTCTCCTTGAGGTTCACCACCTCGAGGACGCGCGCCTTCGCCTCCAACCTGTCGAAACCGACGAACCGCGTGGCGGCCGTGGTCTCGATCTGGGAAAGCTCGATGACTTCCTTCTTCTGCGCGGAACGCGCCCGGGCACGCTGTTCCTCCATCAGCTTCTCAAAGCCCGTCGTGTCCACAGCGAGTCCTTGTTCGCGTGCCATCAGTTCGGTGAGATCCAGCGGGAAGCCGT
>SXGT01288766.1_pt1 | contig 14207 bp, 11 predicted proteins | sample 3176221 | NCBI WGS metagenome assembly SXGT01 (sample SAMN11356862, study PRJNA531348) | freshwater metagenome | isolation source: freshwater sample F1-120 | place: China: Fuxian Lake, Yuxi | collected 2017-12-25 | reverse complement strand
GCAATGGCATACGCAACTTCGCATGCGCTCTTCGTTCCGTTGACCTATCGACTGATGCGCATCAACGCGTCGTCGATCCAGCCGCGATAGAAGCCGGCGACGGCGCCGAGCAGCGTGCCGACCGAGACCGCGAAAACGGTCGCCACCAGGCCGACCATCAGCGAGGTGCGCCCGCCGTGCGCGATGCCGGCGGCGATGTCCCGGCCCAGGGAGTCGGTGCCGAACAGGTACGCGCCGAACGGCGGCAGGAAGGTCTTGCCGACGATGCGGAACGGGTCGCCCGGAAACAGCAGCGGCGCGCCGAGCGAGAGCACCACCACCAGCACGAGGAAGCCGAAGCCGAACGCCGCCGGACGGTTGCGGACGAAGCGGCGCCAGAACGGCTGCGGCATGCGGGTCAGCCCACCCTGATGCGCGGGTCGAGCGCCAGGTAGACCAGGTCGACCAGCAGGTTGACGAGCACCACCAGGCACGCCGAAAGGAAGAAGATGCCCAGCAGGAGGTTGAAGTCGCGCGCAAACAGGCTCTGGAACGCGAGCTGCCCGAGACCCGGCCACGCGAACACGGACTCGACCACGACCGAGCCGCCGAGCAGGCTGCCGACCTGGACACCCGCCATGGTCACCACCGGCAGCACCGCGTTGCGCAGCACGTGGCGGTAGGTGATCAGGCGTTCCGTCAGGCCCTTCGAGCGGGCGGTCACCACGTAGTCCATGCCGCGCTGGTCGAGCATCGCCGCGCGCATCATGCGCGTGTAGAGCGCCATGTAGAACAGCGACAGCGTGAGCGTCGGCAGCACGAGGTGACGCGCGATGTCGAACACGCGGGCCCAGCCCTCGTTGAAGGCGACCACGTCCTCCATCCCGGTGGTCGGCAGCCACTCGAGCTTGATCGAAAACAGCAGGATCAGCATCAGCCCGATCCAGAACAGCGGCGTGGCGTAGGCGATCACCGCCCCCACCGAGATCACGCGGTCGCGCCAGGTGTTGACGGCGGTCGCCGCCAGCAGGCCGAGCAGCACGCCGCTCAGCACCGAGACGATCAGCGTGGAGCCCATCAGCAGCAGCGTCGGCCCGAGCCTCGCAAAGATCAGTTGGGCGACCGGCATGCTGTTGCGGAACGAGTAGCCCAGGTCGAGCATCAGCACGTTCTGCACGTACAGCAGCAGCTGGACATGCACCGGCCGGTCGAGGCCGAAGCGTTCGCGCAGCTGGGCCACGTACTCGGGCGGCGCCCCGCCGGCCTCGCCCGCGAGCACCGTCGCCGCGTCGCCGGGCGCGAGTTGCAGCAGCAGGAAATTGAGCACCACGATGCCGATGACGATCGGCACCGCCTGCAGCAGCCGGCGAACGACGTACAGGGCGGTCTTCGGCCCGCTCGCCATCAGAGCGCCGGGCGGCCGCGCTGCCTCATGCGGCGAACGCCCCCCGGATCAGCGGTCGAGCCACGCGCGATTGTAGGCGCCGTAGATGCCGATCGGCGACACGATCACGTCCTTGTAGCGCTTGTTGAGGATCGTCGGGAACAGCAGTTCGTGCACCCAGATGATCGGCGCGGCCTCGGCCGTGAGTTTCTGCAGTTCGGCGTACTGGGCGCCGCGCTTGGCGGCATCTGGCTCGAGCGACGCGGCGTTCATCAGCTCATCGGTCCGCGGCGAACTCCAGCGCGAGCCGTTGACGAACACCGTGCCCTGCTTGATCAGGGCCGAATGGAATGCACGGTGCACGCCCAGCACGGGGTCCGCCAGGTTGTAGAGGAAGTTCGACGTCATGAAATAGTCGTAGTCGGTGTAGGTGCGCTTGAGCCAGGTCGGCACGTCCTCGTAGCGCAGCGTCGCCTTGATGCCGACCTGCGCCAGCTGCTGCTGCACCGCCTCGCCGAAGCGCTGCCATTCCTCGCCGTAGGGGGTGATGTCGTGGATCATCTCGAAACGCGTGCCGTCGGCCTTGCGCGGGAAGCCGGCCTCGTCGAGCAGCTTGTTCGCCATCTCGATCGCGTTGGGCACGCTGTAGTTGCGCACGTCGGCGGTATACAGCCCGGACGCCTTGAAGTTGGAGTTAATCGCGCCGGTCGCCGGCCGGCCGAAGCCGAACCAGACGTTGTCGATGGCGAACTTGCGATTGACGGCGTAGGACACCGCCTGGCGCACCTTGGCGTTGTCGAACGGCGCGCGCTTGGTGTTGATGGTGATCTCGACCACCGGGGAGATCATCTCGTACCCCCTGGTCGTTACCTCCAGGCTGGGCAGGGCGGCAAGCCGCTTGACGTCGTTGTAAGGCACGGCGCCGAAGCCCGCCACGTGCGCGTCGCCCTTCTCCAGCAGCGCGGTGCGCGTCGCGGAATCCGGTACGAAGCGCACGACGATGCGATCGAGATACGGCTGGCCGGAGCGCCAGTAGTCCGGATTGCGGTCCAGGCGCACGAGCTCGCCGCGCCGCCATTCGACGAACTTGAACGCTCCGGTGCCGACCGGCTTGTTGGCGCTTTCGTGGCTGCGGATATCGCCGGTGCCGTACACGTGCTTGGGGATCATCGGCGACTCGTAGCCGGAGAGCGCCGCCAGCATGTAGGGCGCGGCGTTCGCCAGGCGGAAGATCGCGGTCTGCGCGTCGGGCGTATCGACCGCGGTCACCTCCTTGAAGGTGTTGATGCCGCGGGGATGCACCTTCTTCAGCACTTCCATGATGGTGAACTGCACGTCGGCGCTGCTGAACGGCTTGCCGTCGTGGAACTTGACGCCGCTGCGCAGCTTGAAGGTGATCGTCCTGCCGTCCGGCGCGATGGTCCAGGACTCCGCCAGCGAGGGCTGCGGCTTCATGTCGAAGCCGTACTCGAACAGGCCGTCGTAGATCTTCGCCGTCACCTGCCCGATCGGGCCCGAAGTGCTCAGGTAGGAGGCGAGCGTCGGCGGTTCCGGTTGCGTGATCTGCACCAGGGTGCCGCCGCGTTTCTGGGCGCTGGCGAACTGGGGAACCGCAAACAGTGCCGAGGCAAGCATGGCGGCGGCCACGCCGCGGCCGAAGTTCTGCATTCCGGACATGAAATCCTCCTCACATTGACGACAGTCGGACGATGGCTGGAACCACCGCGTCGCATTGTTGCATACAACAAAGCGCGCGAGCGCCGCCCCGCCTAGCGCGGCGGGGGCAGGCGCTTGAGCGCCTCGAGTTCCTCGGCGGCGACCCTGGCGTCCTCGGCTGCGCGGGTCTGCACCTTGCCGAGCGCCGCCTGGTCGTAGACCGCGGCGCCGGGCAGCAGCTCCAGCACCTTTCCGCGGGACGCCGGTAGCGCATCGAGCGCGGACGAGTACGCCGCGCTCGAGGTGCGGAACTCGTAGAAGTCCTTCTCCAGCTTTTGGCGCAGCGCAACGGCCTCGCGGATCCATTCGTCCGAGCGATTCTCCGCGCGCGCCATGTGCGCCATCAGCGCGTTCTGGCTCGCCGCGGTCACCTCGCGCACGCGCACCAGCACCGCCTGCCGGCGCATGGCGCGCTGCGCGTCGGCGAGGTACTGCTCGGCGGCCTCGAACACGGCCGGCTCTCGCCTGCCGGGAAATCCGCGCAGGGCCGAGAGCGGGCCTTCGGCCGCCGCCACCAGCTTGTCCAGCTCGGCCGCCTCGCCCTCCGCGCCGCGCAGCGACAGCGTGAGCGCGATCGACTTCGTCGCAGCCGCGACGATCGCCGCGACGGCCACGCGCTGCTCCTCCTTCGCCGACTGCGAGTAGAGCCACCAGCCGGGACCCGCGACGATCAGGATCACGGCGGCGACGGTGGCGAGAACGGCGGGACTGCGGAAATCGATCTTCATCGGACCCTCAGGCAAGCTCGGCGAGCTTCAGGCGCTGAATCTTGCCAGAAGGTCCCTTGGGAAGCTCGCCCACGAAGCGGAAATCGCGTGGCGTCTTGTAGCGCCCGAGTTCCGCGACGCAAAAGGCGCGCAGTTCCGGCTCGGCGAGCCGCTCGCCCTGCTTCACCACCACGCAGGCGAGGATGTCCTGCCCGTAGTTCGGGTCCGGAACGCCGACCGCGGCCGCCTCCAGCACCGCCGGGTGCCGCAGCAGCGCCTCGTCGATCTCGCGCGGCGCGATGTTCTCGCCTCCCTTGATGATCAGTTCCTTGAGACGCCCTGAGATGGTGTAGTAGCCGTCGCCGTCGCAATGGCCCAGATCGCCCGTGCGCAGCCATCCCTGCGCGTCGAATGCGTTTGCCGTCTGCTCGGGCGACTTGTAGTAGGACGACATGACGTTCGGCCCGCGCAGCAGGATCTCGCCCTCGATCACCTTCGCCTCCACGCCGCAGGGCAAGCCCAGGCTGCCGTATTTGCGCTTCGCGGCATCCTGCGGGTTGGCGAAGGCGACCGACGACGTCTCGGTCATGCCCATGCACTCGACTACCGGCACGCCGAAGATGTTCTCGAACGTGCGATGCTGCTCGGGCGGCAGCGGCGCGGACGCCGAGCGGCCGAAGCGGATCTTCGGGAAACGGTGGGACCTTTGGGGGTCGGCCGCGTTCAGCAGGTAGGCGATGATCGTCGGCACCATGTTGATCCAGGTCGCCTCATGGCGCTCGGCGGTCTCCCACCAGTTCGACACGCTGAAGCGGTGCGGCGCGATGAGGCTGCCGCCCGAGACGAACGGCGTCACGGTGGCGATGACCTGCCCGTTGATGTGGTAGATCGGCAGCGACGACAGGCACCGGTCCTGCGGCGTAAGGCCGTGCCAGCCGGCGACGCTACGCGCCCCGGCGAGCAGGTTGGCATGGGTCAGCAGCGCGCCCTTGGGCGTGCCGGTGGTGCCCGAGGTGTACATGAGCAGCGCCGGGTCCTGCGCCGCGACCGGACCGAAATCCCCGCGCGGCAGCCGGTCCTCGAGGAACAGCTCCGGCGCGTCCGGATCGATCACCACGGTCTCGATCGCCCGGCCGCAGTCCGCCAGCGCCTCCCCAACCGGCTTCTCGTACTCGCGCGAGGTGAACAGCAGCCTGCAATCGCAGTGCCCGAGCACGTAGGCGAGCTGCGAACGCTGCGAAAGCAGGTTCATCGGCGCGACGACGAACCCGCCGATCATCGCCGAGAGAAAGAGCAGCGCCGCCTGGTAGCCGTTGTGCAGGTACAGGGCCACCTTGTCGCCGCGCCGCAGGCCGCAGGCGGCGAGGTAGCGCGCGAGGATGCGCCCCTGGCGGTCGATCTCGCGGTAAGTGAGGACGCGTCCGGTCTCGGGCGCGATCAGGAACGGGCGGTCGGGCTGCCGCGCAACGTGGGCGGCAAGTACCGAGCGCAGCGTGTTCATTTGCCGTGCTTGGCGAAGTACGCGCCGAAGATCTCGGCCTCGGTCGGTATGCGCTCGGCAATCACGCGCGCGATGCGCGTGATGTTGAGGAAGTGCCGCCAGTGCATGTTGTCCGAGAAGCTGTTGCCGCCCCAGGTGCCGCAGCCCATGGAGAGCGAGAACGGCAGGCCGTTGTCGAAGCTGCCGCCCGTCGCGATGCAATGCGCCTGGTTGACGATGACGCGCGCGACTTCCATCTCGAGGCCGAGCCTGCGCACCTGCGATTCGTCCTTCGTGTGGATGGAGACCGAATGCCCCCTGCCCTGGTAATCGTAGATGCGGCTGGTGAGCTGGAAGGCCTCGTCGAAGTCCATCACCCGGTACACGGCGAGCACCGGGGCGAGCTTTTCGCCCGAGAACGGGCACGAAGGCCCCACGCCGCCCTCGTCGACCATGAGGAACGCGGCCTGCCTGTCGATGCCGGCCATCTGCGCGATGCGGTCGGCCGATTTCGCCGTGGCGGCGGGCGCAAGCTTGCCGTCGGGAAACATCAGCTTCTGCAGCCTGGCCTTGTCGCCAGCGTCGAGCATCGCGCCGCCCTGCTTCGCCAGTTCCGCGAGCATCGCGTCGTAGACCGGCGCGAGGATCACCACCGCGTTCTCGGACGAGCAGCTGGTGGCGTTGTCGAAGGTCTTGGAGAGGGCGATCTTCCCCGCCGCATCGGCAAGGTCGGCGGAGGCATCGACGATGGCGGCCACGTTGCCCATGCCGACGCCGATCGCCGGCGTGCCGCTGGAATACGCGGCGCGGATATTCGATTGCGAACCGGTGGCGGCGACCAGGTCCGCCTGGCGCATCAGCTCGTGCGTCGCCTCCTTGGTCACCGGCGAAGGCAGGGCCTGCACCAGGTCCGCCGGCGCCCCGACCTTGGCCAGTTCCGCGTGCACGAATTCCAGCAGTTGCTCGCCGGTGGAGGCGCCCTTTGGCGAGGGCGCGAGGATGATCGCGTTGCCGCACTTCAGCGCGTTGATGATCTGGTTCGCGGGCGTGGCGCCAGGATTGGTCGAGGGCGTGATGGCCGCGACCACGCCCACCGGGCGCGCGATTTCGGTGACGCCCTTTTCCGGATACTCGGCGATCACGCCGACCGTCTTCACGCCGGCGATGTCGCGCAACAAGCCGAGCGTCTTGCGGTGGTTCTTCTGGATCTTGTCGGCGACGTTGCCAAGGCCCGAGTCGCGCACCGCCATCTCCGCCAGCACGCGGTTGTTCTCCGGCTTCATGATCGCCCAGCCGCAGGCCAGCGCGGCCTCGTCCACGCGCTCCTGCGGCCAGCGCGCGAACACGCGCTGCGCAGCGCGCGCGCGCGCGACGAGCGCCGCGACCTGCCCGCGCGATCCGGATGCAACCTTTTCCGCCGTGCCCACGCTCAGTCGAGCTTGATGCCCGCGTCCTTGACCACCTTCGCCCAGCGCGCGATTTCCGAGTGCACGTACTTGCCGAACTCCTCCGGCTTCTGCCCGCCGAAGTCGGCGCCGGTGCTCTCCCAGACCTTCCTGATGGTCGGGTCCTGCCAAGCCTTCATTACCTCCTGGTACATCCTGTCGATGATGGGCTGCGGCGTGCCCTTGATACCCCACATGGCGTACCAGGTGGAAACCTCCATGCCCGGGTAGCCTTGTTCGGCCATGGTCGGGATGTCCGGGAACTGCGGGTGGCGCTTGGCCGACATCATGCCGATGCCCCGGATCCGCCCCGCGCGCAGTTGGGCGGCAGAGGCGCCCAGGCCGTCGAACATGACCTCGAAGTTGCCGGCGAGGAAATCCTGCATGGCCGGGCCGAGGCCGCGGTAAGGGATGTGCACCATGAAGGTCCTGGTGTTGAGCTTCCAGAGTTCCGCTGCCAGGTGCTGCGAGGTTCCGGTGCCCGGCGAACCGTAGTTCAGGCGGCCCGGGTTCTTCTTCACGTAGGCCTCGAACTCCTTCATGTTCCTGAAGTCGGTCTTGTGGTTGAGCACCAGCACGTTCGGCACGGTCGCCAGCAGCGTGACCGGGATGAAATCCTTCTCCAGGTCGTAGGTCAGCTTCAGGTACACGCTCGGCGCGATGGTGTGGTGCACGGCACCGATAAGGAAGGTGTAGCCGTCACCCGCCGCGCGCGCGGCATTGGCCGCGCCTACCGTGCCACCGGCGCCGCCCTGGTTCTCGACGATGAAACTCTGGCCGAGGCTCTTGGTCAGGATCGCCGACAGCGGGCGCGCGAACGTGTCCGTTCCCCCGCCCGCCGGAAACGGGTTGATGAACCGCACCGGCTTCGTCGGCCACTCCTGCGCGCCGGCGCTGGCAGCCAGCAGCAGCCCCACAGCAAGAACGATCCTCCTCATGTTCGCCTCCTCAGACGAGTTTCCTGTATTTCTCCAGCATGCGGTGCGGCTTCTTCAGCGCGTCGCGGCGGAACGGGTCGCCCAGTTCGCGCGTGCACATCATCTCGACGATGGTGGTCTTGCCTTCCTTCTGTGCCTTGCAGGCCGCGCGGAAAGCGTCACCCACGCTCGACACCTTGTCCACCACGATGCCCTCGGCGCCCATCGCCTTCGCGATGCCGGCGAAGCTCGGATTCTCCAGGTTCACGCCGAGGAAGCGGTTGGAATAGAAGTCCACGTGGTTCTTCTTCTCCGCGCCCCACTGCTGGTTGTTGAAGACCACCGCGGTGACCGGGATGTTCTCGCGCACGCAGGTGAGGATCTCGCCGAAGCTCATGCCCCAGGCGCCGTCGCCGACGTAAGCGACGGCAGTACGGTCCGGAGCGCCGACCTTGCAGCCGATCATGGTCGGGAAGGCGTAGCCGCAGTTGCCGAACATCATGGCGCCGAACATGCTGCGCGGGCGGTTGAACCTGAGGTACGAGTTCGCCACCTGGCAGATGTTGCCGATATCGGTGGACACCATGGCGTCCTCGGGCATCGCCTTTTCCAGCTCGCGCAGCATCATGCGCGGGTGCATGTACTGCGAGCCCTTGGCGACCTCCAGGCTCCACTGGTCGTTTTCATGGTCCCAGCCGGCGAGTTCCTTCGCCCAGACCTCCCTCTCCGCCTTCACCACGCCCAGGCGCTCGGCCTTGTTCGCCGCGCCGGCGAGGCTGCGTCCCTTGAGCCGCGCCACCAGCGCCTGCGCCGCTTCGCGCGCATCGCCATTCACCGTCACCGAGGTCTTCTTCACCAGGCCCAGCACCTTGGGGTCGGCGTCGATCTGCACCAGCTTGGCGTTCGCGGGCCAGTAGTCGAAGCCGTACTGCGGCAGCACGCCGAAAGGCCCGAGGCGCGAACCCAGTGCGATCACCACGTCGGCCTTCGCGAGCACCTTCATCGCCGCCTTCGAGCCGTGATAACCGAGCGGGCCGCACCAGAGGCGGTGGCTGGCCGGGAAGGAGTCGTTGTGCAGATAGGAATTGCACACCGGCGCATCCAGCGCCTCGGCGAGCGCGACGCAGGCGTCCACGCCGTTGGCGGCGATCACGCCGCCGCCGGCAATGATGACCGGGAACTTCGCGTTCGCCAGCACCTCGGCCGCCGCGTCCAGGCTCGCGCCGCCGCCGGGGCCGCGCTCGATGCGGATCGGCTGCGGGATCTCGCAGTCGAGCTCGCCGTAGAAGTAATCGCGCGGAATGTTGAGCTGCGTCGGGCCCATCTCGAGGATGGCGCGGTCGAACGCGCGCCCGGTGAGCTCGGCCATGCGCCCGGCATTGTTCACGTGCGCCTGGTACTTGGTGATCTTCGAGAAGATCGGCAACTGGTCGGTCTCCTGGAAACCGCCCAGGCCGATCGACATGGAGCCGGTCTCCGGCGTGATCGCAACCACCGCGCTGTGCGCCCAGTAGGCGGCGGCGATCGCGGTGACGAAGTTGGTGATGCCGGGGCCGTTCTGCCCGATGCAGACACCATGCTTGCCGGTGACGCGATAGTAGCCGTCGGCCATGTGCGCCGAGCCCTGCTCGTGCACCGTGGGGATGAAGCGGATGCCGGCGGCGGGGAAGAGGTCCAGCGCGTCCATGTACGCCGAGCCGACGATGCCGAAGACGTTGCGCACGCCCTGCGCGACCATGGTTTCGACGAACGCCTCGGACGGGGTCATGCGCTGCTTGCCGGCGACGACGGATTGCGCGGGAATGTCCATGTCCTTGCCCATGTTTGCAGCCTCCTTGGTGAGGGCGGAAGTGTTTCATAGCGTGCCAAGCTTCACAAGCATCGGCATCTAAATCAGTATGGGGCGTTCCATTTTCTGGTATTTTCTCGCTTCCATGGCCCGCAAGCTCGATCAGTCCGCCGCCAGCGTGCGCGCCTTCGCAGTGCTCGATGCGCTCGCCCGCGACGACGGCCCGGTGACGCTGGTCGAGCTCGCCGAGCGGGTGGCGCTGCCCAAGCCCACCGTACATCGCCTGCTCGCCCAGCTGGAGGCTGCCCAACTGGTCGTCCGCGAACCCGAGGCGCGCCGCTTCGCCGTCGGGCCGCGGCTGTCGCGCCTCGCGTTGCACGTGCTGACGAACTCGACGCACCGCGGCGCGCGGCACGCGATCCTGCAGGGGCTGGTGGACGAGCTGGGCGAGACCTGCAACCTCACCATGCTCGACGGGGCGCAGATCGTGTACCTCGACCGCGTCGAAACGCCCTCGCCGCTGCGCGTCAACCTGCAGCCCGGTTCCAGGGTGCCGCTGCACTGCACCGCCAGCGGCAAGCTGCTGCTCGGCCTGCTGCCTGCCGCGCGGCGCGCGCGCCTCGTCGCGCAGATGAGGCTCGATCGCCACACCGCCAACACGCTGGCGAGCCGCGCTGCGCTCGACGAGGAACTCAAGCGCGTGCGGCGCGAGAAGCTCGGCACCGATGCGGAGGAATTCGTCACCGGGCTTGTGTGCGTCGCGGTGCCCATCTTGGCGCAGGACGGCCACGCCATCGCGGCGGTCGCCGTGCAGGCGCCGGCGGCGCGCATGCCGCTGCAGCGCGCGCTGGAACACGCCCCGCGCCTGCGCACCGCCGCGCTCGCGCTGGCGCGCAGCTTCGCCTAACGCGCGAGTGCGTTCCACACCAGCCGGGGCGCGCGGCCTTGCGTTGGATCAACCCCGCGCCGGCGCGCCTGCGTAGCGTGTGAATGGATGGGCGAATCCCTGCCAGCAGTTGCACTGCCGCCTGCATACACGGGGCCCCTTGCTGCGCTGCGCCGCCAGGTCGCGTCGCTCCTGGAGGCGATCGACCGCGAGGAACGCGCGCGCCGCAAGCCGATCGACGGCGCCGCCGCGGAGCAGAAGCAGAGCGCCACCAACCTCGCGCACTACCTCGGCCTGCGCAAAGAGGACGTGCGCCGGCTGCAACTCGACCTCGCGGGCCTCGGCCTGTCCTCGCTCGGGCGTTCGGAGGGGCACGTCCGCGACACGCTGCTGCGCCTGGACCGCTGGCTGAGCCTCGCCATGGGAGCCGCGAGCGGCCTTGCCCCCGGCGACCCCCTGCACCGCGACAAGGTCGAGGCGGTGCTGCGCGAGAACACGCGGGCGCTCTTCGGCCCGCGCCCGAAGGACCGCCACGTCTACGTCATGGTCACGGCGCCCGAGGCGGGCGAAGTGACGCGGGAATGGACCGACCGCGTGCTGCGCGCCGGCGCCGACCTGCTGCGCATCAACGGCGCGCACGAATCCCCCGAGGACTGGCTGCGCATCGTCGAGGCGGTGCGCACGCGCGCCGCGGCGCTGGACCGGCAAGTGCGCGTGTTCGTCGACCTGCCGGGCCCGAAGCTGCGCGCCGACATCCGCAGCACGCAGCCCGCGGTGCTGCACTTCCCGCGCGCCAAGGACCGGTTAGGGCGCACGATCCGCGCCACCCCGGTGCGCTTCGCACCGCGCTTTGGCGAGGGCCCGGTACTTCCGCTGCCCGCCAGCTGGTTCGCGAAGATGCGCACGGGCGACCGCCTCCGACTCACCGACGCCGCTGGGCGCGAGCGCGAGCTCATCGTTGCCGAGGCGTCGGCCACGGGCATTCGCGCGGACTGCAACCGCTCGCTCTACCTGGCCTCCGGGTTGGCGGTGTCGTGGCACCGCAAGCACAAGCGCGTCGCCGACGGCAGGATCGGCCGCATGCCGCGCGTTCCGGCGGATATCCTGCTCTCGCGCGACGACCGCTTCCTGCTGAACGAATCCGGGCACGACCGGCGCACCAGGCTGCCCGTGCTCGCCTGCCCCGAACCGGGCCTCCTGCCGCAGGTGAAGCGCGGCGAGCGCGTGGTACTGGACGACGGCAAGCTGGTCGCGGTGGTCGAGTCCAGCAGCGCGGCGGGCGCGACCTGCCGGGTGACCGCGACCTCGAAGTCGCCGCTGCGGCTGAAATCAGGCAAGGGACTGGCGTTTCCCGACAGCCGCATCAGCCTGCCATCGCTGGGCGCGCAGGACGAGGCGGCACTGCAGTTCGCCATCGAGCACGCGGACGGCGTGAACGTGTCGTTCGTCAACACTGCGCGTGACGTCGAGCGCATCGTCGCTACCCTGCGCGCCGGCGCCAAGCCCGGCTTCGGCATGGTGCTGAAGCTGGAGACCAAGGGCGCGATCCGCAACCTGCCCGAGATCCTGTTCGCGGCGCTCGCCTACCGCCCGGCCGGCCTGATGATCGCGCGCGGCGACCTCGCGGTGGAGGCGAGCTTCGAGCACCTCGCCGAGCTGCAGGAGGAGATCCTCGGCTTCGGCGAGGCCAGCCACCTGCCCGTGATCTGGGCCACGCAGGTGCTCGACACGCTGGCACACTCCGGCGTGCCGACGCGCGCGGAGATGACCGACGCGGCGATGTCGATGCGCGCCGAGTGCGTGATGCTGAACAAGGGACCGTTCGTGGTCGAGGCCACGCGCATGCTGGCCGGCATCATCCGCGACATGGAACCGCGCCAGTACAAGAAGCGCACCCTGTTCGCGAAGCTGGCGGAGGCGCCGCCCGAGCCTGCCCCGGGCGCGCAACCCGGGCAGTAGAATTCCGCCTTCGCACGGCGCCCGGTCGCCGTGCACAGGTGAGGAGTTTCCGTGCACGCCGTTCCCGAACCCCGCGCATTGCCCGTCGATCCCGCCGCGAGCGCGCTGCCCTTCGTGCCGCGCCGCGCCGCGACCAGCGTCGAGGACGCGATCCTCTCGCGCCGCAGCGTGCGGGCGTTCGCCGCCGAACCCGTGCCGCAGGCGCTGGTCGAAAAGGTACTGGCGATCTCCAGCCGCGCGCCCTCGGGCACCAACATCCAGCCCTGGAAGGTGCGCGCGCTCGCGGGCGCCGTGAAAACACGCGTCGCCGCAGCGATCATGGAGGCGTGCAGCACGCAAGGCGAAGGCGCACTGAAGGCGGCCTTCAACTACTACCCCGCGAAGTGGCGCGAGCCCTACCTGGCGCGGCGCCGCAAGGTCGGCTGGGACCTCTACGGGCTGCTGGGCATCAAGCGCGAGGACAAGGCCGGCCTGGCGCGCCAGCACGCGCGAAACTTCGAGTTCTTCGACGCGCCAGTGGCGCTGATCTTCACCATGGACCGCGACCTCGAGATCGGTAGCTGGCTCGACTACGGCATGTTCCTGCAGAACGTGATGCTCGCGGCGCGCGGCGAAGGCCTCGACACCTGCCCGCAGGCCGCGCTCGCCAACGCGCACGAGATCCTGCGGCGCGAGCTCGCGATCCCCGAATCTGAAATCGTGGTCTGCGGCATGTCGATGGGCTACGCGAGCGACGACAAGGTGAACACGCTGGTCACGGTGCGCGAGCCGGCGTCGGCGTTCGCCAGCTTCGAGGGATTCCCGGGCTGATCCCCCCTTGGTGCAGCGCGCCGCTCAGTCGGACGCGCGCCCGATGCGCACCGCGCAGACCTTGTACTCGGGGATCTTTGCCACCGGGTCGAGCGCGGCGATGGTCAGGTTGTTGACGTTCTGCTCGTCGGGGAAATGGAAGTTGCCGAACACCACGCCGGGGGCGACGCGCCCGGTGACCTCGGCCTGCGCCAGCATCTCGCCGCGCCGCGAGCTCAGGCGGATTGCATCGTCGTCGGCGATGCCCAGGCGCAACGCGTCCTCGGGATGGATCTCGACGCGCGAGCGCGGGCAGATCTCGGCGAGCGGGGCGACGCGCCGCGTCATTTCCCCGCCGTGCCAGTGGTACAGCACGCGGCCGGTGGTGAGCAGGAACGGGTAGGCCTCGTCCGGCAGTTCCTGCGGCGCCAGGTGCTCGCAAGCATGGAAGCGGCCCTTGCCGCGGGTGAAACCGCCGACGTGCAGGATCGGCGTGCCCTCATGCGAGCGGTCCTTCACCGGCCAGTGCAATTCATCGCCGTGCTCCAGCCGCTCGCGGCTGACCCCTGCGTAGTGCGCCGACAGCGCCGCGATCTCGTCGAGGATCGCGGCGGGCGTCGCGTAGTCCCACCCGGCCTGCGGGCCCGCGGGCCGCAGGCCGCGCAGCGCCAGAACGCGCCGCGCGAGTTCCGCGGTGATCGCCCAGTCGGGCCGCGACTCGCCCAGCGGCTCGATGGCCTCGCGCACCAGTTGCACGCGCCGCTCGGTGCTGGTGAAGGTGCCGTCCTTCTCGGCCCAGGTCACCCCCGGCAGCAGCACATCGGCGTAGCGCGCGGTGTCGGAGGGGAATATCTCCTGCACCAGGACGAACTCCGCGCGCTCCAGGCATGCCTTCACGTGATTCACGTCCGGGTCGGTCATCACCGGGTTCTCGCCGAGGATATAGAGCGCGCGCAGCTTGCCGTCGCCTGCCGCGCCGATCATTTCGGTCACGGTCAACCCCGCCCTGTCTGCCACACGCGGCCCCGCCGGCCGGTTCTCCCCGTCGCTCAATGCCCACGCCGCCGCGAAGCGCTCACGCACCGCCGCGTCGGTCACCGCCTGGTATCCGGGAAACAGGTTGGGCAGCGCGCCCATGTCGCAGGCGCCCTGCACG
>SXGT01467860.1_pt1 | contig 14209 bp, 9 predicted proteins | sample 3176221 | NCBI WGS metagenome assembly SXGT01 (sample SAMN11356862, study PRJNA531348) | freshwater metagenome | isolation source: freshwater sample F1-120 | place: China: Fuxian Lake, Yuxi | collected 2017-12-25 | reverse complement strand
CATGCCGCTTCCCGCGCGCGAGCCGCATCGAGCGCCTGCGTCGAGACGTTGGGCGGCTTTGCCGGCACCATCTGGAGCAGTGCCGCGGCCTTGGCCTTGCCAGGCGCCGAGAGCGAACTCAGCTCCTTGACGTTCTCTTCGGCGAGGATGGCCATCAGCCGAATGGCCCGCTCGTCGGGCGCCATGGGCCCAGCAGCCATCTGAGGCACGAGAAGTGGGGCCCCCGTGCTCACTCGCGGTGCCGGCGGCTGTGGTTCAATGGCGAGCGGGACTACCCGATCCTGTCGAGGGGGGGGGGTCTCCTGAACATGAGAGCAGGATCATCGTAAGGCCTGTGGCCCCCGCGCCTGTCCGAACCGCGACGTGACGTGCGACCATGCGACTGACCTCCTCTACGCCAATGCTGGGCGTCGCTGTCCTCGGTGTCAACTCCAAAATTCAGGGTCGGATCATGGATGGCGCGTCTGCGACCAAACAACGACGCATCAGAGCCTGCCGGCACTGGCGCTCCAGACCTCCGCTCGGGGGTTGCAACCGGAGGGGATGCCAGCCACTCGCAGCATCCAGGCCGCAACGGTGGGGAGTCACCAGTAACTTGCGACCCGCACGCCGGGCCGCGCATCATGCGGCCGCGCAAGCCCCTCGTAGCGGGTTCGCGGAGGAGGCGTCGTGAGTGAGCAAAGACACCGGGCGATGCGCGCGTGGGGCGGCCTACTGTGCGCGTTCGCGATGGGCTGCGCCGGTAATACCACCGAGGCGACTTCGGCCGACAAGACCGACACGCACGTACCAGCCGTGGACGTTCCCTCGGTGGACGCCATGCCCGAGACCTCCGGCTGCCTGCCGCCGACGTCGCCGACCCTCACGCTCGCGGCGACGGTGGACGTAACCACGGCCGCGATCGGGTCGAGCGTGACGGTGACGATCACGACCGCGGGCACGAAGGGCCCGCCCGTGCTCACGGCCGTCGTCGAGCGCGGCGGCGGCACGGTGGAGGCGCCCGCCGCGCCTGCCTGCGACCCGGGGAAGGGCCACGTGACGACCGTGCGCTGGACGCTTGGCGTGGCGCCCGTCGAGAACCGCCTGCGCGTCTCGGCCGGCGCGGGCTTCGTCGACAAGTCGGTCTCGGTCCTGGCCACGCTCGCGAGCCCGACCGAGCCCAAGCCGTTCGGCGACGTCCACGCGCTGCTCGGCACGGCCGCGCCGGGCACGACCGAGGACCTCGCGTTCACGCGCGACGGCAAGACGCTGTCGGTCGCGGTCGCGGGCGCCGTCGTCGATCTCGACGCGACGGGCAAGGCCACCAAACGGGCGCTCACGGGCGGCACGCTCGATGGCCCGCTCGGTCTGGTCTACGACACGCTCGGCCAGCTCCTGGTCGCCGACGCCAAGGGCAAGGCCGTCAAGGTCGTCAGCCCCGCGGGCGCCATCGTGACCCACATCGCCGCCTCGGCCGAGGTGGCGTTCGTGGCGCCAAACGACCTCACGCTGCTGCCGAACGGCGAGTTGGTCGTGACCGACCCGTGCGCGGGCCGCATCTTCTGGTTCTCCGCCGATGGAAAGACCCTGTTTGACTCCGTGGCCTTCGACAAGCCCAAGGAGGGCGGCCCCAACGGGGTCGTGCCCGCGCCGGACGGCAGCGGCGTCTACGTCACGACCGAGAACACCGCCATCGTGTGTCAGGACGCGACGGTCACCTTCGACGCGAAGCTCGCCGGCCTCTACCGGCTGCCCATGGCGAACCACGCGTTCGGCGCGCGGGAGACGATCGCCACCGAGCTCGGCATCTTCGGCGACGGCCTGACGTTCGACGCCGAGGGCAACCTGTACGTCTGCGTCGACCGCTTCAAGGCCGACTTCACGCTCGAGGAGTCGGTGGTGCTCGTGTTTCCGAGCGCGAAGGGCCCGCCCGCGACGCTCTGGCGCTCGACGACGCGGCTGTTCGCCAACGTCGAGTTCGGCCGCGGGGCGTTCGGCAAGACGACGCTCTATGCGGCGCTGCTGTCGGTGCCGCCGTTCACGGGAGCGGAGCAGCGCGGCGTGGTCGCGGGCGAGGTGGGGATCGCCGGGGTGGGGCCGTGAGGGCGCTCAGGGGCTAGCCCACGGGTCGGTCAAGCGGACGCCGAGCGCCTCGAAGTCACGCACGTTCCGCGTTGCGAGGGTCAGGCCGCACTGACGCGCACAGGCTGCGGTGAGTACGTCCATTGGATCCGCGGGGCGGCCCTGACGCTCGGCGTCGGCTCGCATTCGTCCGGCCAGCTCAGCGACGCCGCCGTCGACCGGAACGAGTCGGTGGCGGAACTGCGCTCGGATGCCATCGATCCAGCTCAAGAGCCGCGTCCGGCGGTTCGGGTCGGTGACACGCTCAGCGCCGTAGACCAACTCGTGCAGCGTGACCGTAGAGAGCCAAGCATCCGACTGCGAACGCACGAATGCGACGACCCGCGCATCGGGGGCGGGGCGCACGAGCTCAGAGACCACGTTCGTATCGAGAAGGACGCCGCTCACGTGTCAGCCAACGGATCGCCGCGCCGAGACTGGCGCGACGGCAGAAGCAGCGGCTCACCCCGCGGCGCCGAGTCCACAAGGAACTCGCCGAGGGATACGGTCTGGTGCAGACGTGCGAAGTCGGCTTCTGAGACGACCACGCACGGATCATGAGCGCCGATGACCTGCGGCTCCCCGGCGCGAGCGCGCCGCAAGATCTCGGAGAGCTTGGACTTGGCTTCTTGAACGGACCACATGTGGACCTCCTGAGCTAGACTAATCTAGACCAGACCATCCGGCAATCGTCAGCACGACGAGCCCGACAGCGACAAGCTCACGTTCGCCGAATCGCCGCGCCATCGCCCGGCTCACAGCATCGCCCCCGTCCCGGCCACCACGTCGCCGGTGAGCCACTCGACGCCATCGACGACGACCGTCGAGTCGCGCAGCGCATCGCCGGCGTCGTGCAGATGGAACGCCAGCGTCACCGCCTCGCCGGGCACGGCCACGACGCGCGTCTCGAGCCAGCCGGTCGAGAGCCCGTACTGGAACGGCCCGGCGCACCCAAAGCCCGTGCCGGCCACGTCCAGCGCCGGCGCGGCGCACGTGTCGATGAACGCCGAGGTGTAGCCCACGTAGCAGAGGCCCGTGCCGTCGGCGGCCTTGAGGTCGAACTTCGTCGCCTTCTTGCAGCCGCCGACATCGACGGCCTGCGCCACGCCGCCGGTCGTGATCGAGCCCGTGTGCCACATGATCAGTGGGTCCTTGCCCCAGTTGCCCACGAGGTCGAGCTCCTTTGACAGATACACGTAGCGCACGGCGAGGCCGGTCGCGCCGGCGGGAGCGGTGAGCGTGAGCGTGAGTGTCACGGCGTCATACATCGTCGCGTTGGGAGCCAGCGGGTCGAGCGCGGTGGGGCTCGGCGTGGGCGTCGTATTCGGGAGCGCGACGTCCTTGTCGGTGCCGACGGCCTGGCCCGTCGAGAGCACGACGTAGGACCCGCCGCGCCGAGGCGCGAGCCCATTGGTCGGCTCCCCGAGGCGGGCGATGGCCGTCACCGCAGGCACGGTCCCAAACAGCTCCGAGCCGGTTGGCGAGGTGACCGTCAGTCCGCCGAAGGCGCTCGCCTGGCAGGCGTCGAGCGCGCACACGAGGGCATCCGTCGTGGTCCCCGTGCACGGCCCGTCGCAGGCGGCGAGGCCCGCGACGCAGAGGCCCGCGAGCCCGCAGGTCGTGCCCGCGGCGCAGGTGCCGCAGGTGCCGCCGCAGCCGTCGTCGCCGCACTCCTTGGCGCCGCCGTCCCCGAGCGCGCACTTGGGAGTACAGCAGGCGCCTTGAAAGCACGTCCCGGTCGCGCACGCGCCGCTCACGGCCACGTGGCTGCATTGCCCGCCGGGCGTGCAGGCATCTGAGGTGCACGGGTTCGTGTCGTCACAGGACTTGGGGGTGCCGACGCACGTCTCGCCGGCGCACGAGTCGCCGAGGGTGCAGGCGTCGCCGTCGCTGCACGGCCCCACGCCGACCGGGGTGTGGGTGCAGACGCCGTCCGTGGTGCAGAAGTCGATGGAGCAGTCGTTCTTGTCATCGCAGTCGGTCGCCGTGATGCAGCAGCCGGGACCGCCCGTGAGCGCATGGACGCACGCCTTCTCCTTGTCGCAGATGTCGAAGGTGCACGGCTTGCCGTCATCGCAGTTGAGCGTGGACTTCCCGGGCAGGCACTTGCCGAGGCCGCACACGTCGCCGACCGAGCACACGTTGCCGTCGTCGCACTTCTGCCCGGCGAGCGTGACGTTCACGCAGCCGGCGAGCGCGTCGCAGCTGTCGGAGGTGCACGGCGTGCCGTCGTTGCAGTCGAGCGCCGGGCCGCCGACGCAGGTGCCCTCGGCGCAGGCGTCGTTGGTCGTGCAGACGTTGCCGTCCTCGCAGGTGCCGGGCACCGGCGTGTTGGTGCAGCTCCCCGACGGCGCGCACGCGTCCTCGGTGCAGACGGTGCCGTCGTCACACGACTTGGGCTGACCGGCGCACTTGCCGGCCGCGCACGTGTCCTGCGTGGTGCACGGCTGGCCGTCGTCGCAGGAGCCGGGGATCGCGAGGTTCTTGCAGCCGGCGGCGGGGTCGCAGCTGTCCTTAGTGCAGACGGTGCCGTCGTCGCAGGTGTTGGCCTTGGGCCCCTTGCACACGCCGTTGGCGCAGGCGTCGTCCAAAGTGCAGGGGTTCAGGTCGTCGCACGGGGACGTGATGGACTCGTGGGCGCAGCCGCTCGCGGGGAAGCACAGATCGGCGGTGCAGTCGCTCTGGTCGTCGCAGTCGATGACGCCCGACGGCTTGCACTTGGCGCCCTCGCAGTGATCGCCCGAGGTGCACGCGTCGCCGTCGGAGCACGTCGCGCCGACCGTGACGGTGCTGAGGCAGCCCTGTTCGTCGGAGGCGCAGGCGTCGGTCGTGCACGGCTGGCCGTCGTCGCAGGCGCTCGAGCTCCAGCCGCTGCCGTTGGGCTTGCACGTGTCGACGGCCGCGGGGCCGTTGCACTTCTCCTGGCCGGGCGTGCACACCTGGGCGACGCAGGCGCCGAGCGCCTTGTCGCAGAACTGGCCCGCAGCGCACTCGGTGTCAGCCACGCACCCGACGCAGTAGCCGGCCAGCGTGTTGCAGACCTCGCCTTTGGGGCAGTCCTTCGTGCTCGCACACGGGACGACCACGACGCAGGAGAGCGCCTTGCAGCCCAGGCCCTTCGGGCAGTCGGCGGTCTCGAGGCACGCGACGCAGGTCCCGAGCACGGGATGACACCGCCCCGCCGCGCAGTCACCGTCGCTGCCGCACGCGCCGCCGACCTCGAAGGTGGCACTGTCGGCGACCTCGGCGGTCGTGGGCGTGTCGGCGAGGGCGAGGTCCGGCGCGGTGCTCAGGTCACCGGTGACCGAGGGCGGCGTGTCGGCGGGCGCGACGCTATCGGTCGCCGGGGCCGGCGCGCTCGGCTCGACGGCCGCGCACGAAAGCGCCAGGGGAATCATGAGGCCTGCGGCGACGCGCGGGCTCCACTGCAACGTCACCATGCTGTGGCCTCCAGTCATTGGGGGAGCTTAGCAAAGGAGGTACCCGGAGCGGGAATCGAACCCGCACGCCCCGAAGGGCAAGGGATTTTAAGTCCCTTGCGTCTACCGATTTCGCCATCCGGGCAGGCACGCCTCGCGGCCGAGGCAGTCTATCGTGCTCGGGCCTCCGCCTGAAGTCGGCGCCGCAGATCGAGGATCTCCTCGAAGACGCGCCGCATGCGCCGCAGGTTGGCCACCTTCGACTGCCCGAAGCGCCGCGGTCGCACGATCATGGGCCTCACCGTCAGCGTGTGGCCGGCTTTGAGCGCGCGGGCGATGAGCTCGAACGAGAAGAAGAACGTGTTGGGGGCGATGACGTCGAGGCCAATCTCCTCGACGGCGACCTTGCGCGGGAACAGGTAGATGCCTTCCAGCGTGAAGTCGATGCCGCACGCGAGCCGCATCGCGCCTCGGAAGCCCCAGGACAGCACACGGCGGGGCAGCTCGCGTTGGTTCTCGTGGAACGTCGTGACGATCTCGGCCTCGCCGAGCCCGGGCAACATCCGCGCGAGCTCGAACGTCGGGTGCTGGCCGTCTCCGGCGATGATGGTGAAATAGTCGTGCGTGGCGGCGCGAATCCCGGTCTTCATGCCGGCGCCCATGCCGCCGTTCGTGGCGTGGACCAGGACGCGGACGCGAGGCTCGCGGGCGGCGAAGCCCTCGGCCACGGCGCGCGTCCCGTCCTTCGAGCCGTCGTCGACGACGAGCAGTTCCCAGCTCGGCACGTGCGCGTCGAGCCAGGCGATGGACTCCTCGAGCATCCCGGGCAGGCTCTCCTCTTCGTTGAACGCGAGGATGATGACCGAGAGCGAGGGGCAGTGCGGCAAGAACGTGCGTGCGGTCATTCGGCTCCCAAGGTGCCGTCATGCAGCAGGACTAGGCGGCCCGCTGTGACGCGCGCTACGGTGCGATCGGGCGCGGCTGCATGCAAGCGCTCGGAGACCCATTCGGCGTCGGTGGCACGACAGACGACAAAGCGGCGCGCGGCAAGCGAAGGAGGCGCAAGCGCCTCGGGAGTGAACGGCCGGAGCACCTCGGCGCGGCGCACCATGTGGACGGCATTTTGGACCTCCAGGAATCGCGGATCGCGGGCCAGGATCACGATGCGGCGGTCGGCGGCGAACGTGAGGGCCGAGGTCGTCGTGTCGAGCGTGGCGACGAGGTCGTCGGGGCCCGCCTGCGTGCGGATGAGGTGGCCGAGACGTGCGCTGTCGGGGCCGAAGTCGGGGTCGAGCCAGTAGGTCAGCTTCGCCGGGTTGGCGAGGAACGCGACGAGTGCCATGGCCGTCAGACCGGCCGGGGCCCAGCGGTGGGCGAGCCAGCCAGCGGGGACCGCTCCGGAGCCGAGCCACGCCAGCGGCGGGAGCAGCAGCATGAGGTACTGCGGCAGGCGCGTCGTGCTGAGGAGCAGCGTGGCGAGCACGATCGCGAGCCAGGCGACCAGGACGCGCTCGCCGACCGTGCGGAGCCGGTAGCCCACGACGAGCCCAATCAGTGCGAGCGGGACGAGCGCGCGCTCCAGGTCGAACAGGGTCCCAAGAAGCTCGACGCGGCTCAGGCCGGGCACCACGCTCGAGGTCAGGCGCTCGGCGACGTGATGCCCGAGGTAGCCCTGCCAGAACGCGACGCCGTGGCGCGCGGTCTCGAGCAGGTGCCAGGGCGCCGCGACCGCGAGACCCACCGCGATGCTGATGGTCAGTGATTGGAGGCCGAGCCCGGCGGTGAGCGCAATCGCAACGAGTGGCGGCGCCGCGGCGGGGCCCTTCGTGAGCACGCAGAGGCCGGCGCAGAGGCCGAAGGTCCACGCGCGGCGGGACAGCGCCTCGCGCGCGGCGAAGATGAGCAGGACCACGAGCGGCAGGTCCATCATGAGCCGCCGTGAGAACAGCATGGCGAGGCCCGAGGTCCCAAACAGGAGCGCCGCGAGCAGCGCACGACGTCGCTCGGCGCCCGCCGTGCGCGCCAGCAGAAACAGCCCAGCCACGCCAGCCGCAGCTGCAAGTAGTCCGGGCAGGCGCAGCGCGAGCGGGGTCCAGTCGCCGAGGGTGCCGCAGAGCGCCAGCGCCCAGAGCACGAGCGGCGGCTTCTCGAAGAGCACCACGCCCGACCAGCGGTTGTCGAACCAGTCACCGGAGCGCGCCATCTCGCGCGCCATCTGCGCGTAGAGGGCGTCGTCGGAGTCGAAGTGGCTGCCCGACGCGGCGCCGACCCACAGCAGGGCGAAGGTGCCCAGCGCGAGCGCCACTGCGGTCTTGGTGTCGGTGCGCACGGTCACCGCGCGAGTCTCGACGCGGGGGCGTTCCGGTGCAACCATCGGCGCATGGCTCGTCTCCTGCGCGCACTCCTGTTGGTTCAGCTCTGGATCGCCTCGTCAGCCTCGGCCGCGCGGCCCGTCCTCGCGCTGCAACCCTTGGGCACCACGATTCGACCCGAAGCGATCGCTGCGGTCGAGCAAGCCCTGCGCGCTTTCTACGATGTCGAGCTTCTAACACTGCCGCCCGTGCCCATGCCGAAGCGCGCCTGGACCGAGCCGCGACGCCGCTGGCGTGCGGAAATCCTGCTCGACGAGCTCGAAGCGCGCCGACCGCCGCGAGCCGAGCGCATCTTGGGCGTGACCGCCGACGACATCTCGACGTCGAAGGGCGACATCAAGGACTGGGGCGTACTGGGCCTCGCGCGCCTCGACGGGCGGGTGTGCGTCATCTCGTCGTTTCGCGTGGGGCGTGGCGTCCGCGCCGAGGCCGCGCGCGTGCGGCTCGCGAAGGTGGCGGTGCACGAGATCGGGCATACGCTGGGGCTCGAGCACTGCCCGACGGTGGGCTGCTTGATGGAGGACGCGCAGGGGAAGGTCACGACCTGCGATCGAGAGGTGGACCTCTGCGCGCGCTGTCGGGGGCACCTCGAGCGCACGGGCCGGCCCGCGAAGACCGGCATCGGTGCGCCCTGGAGTGTGACTACGCTGCCGGCTTCGCCCAGTGGAGGGCGAAGTGGCCGCCTTGGGGGTCGATGAGGTTGGCCACGCGGTCTCCGCCCGGCACGTCCATCGGCCCGTTGACGAGGGTGGCGCCGTGCGACGTGGCGCCGGCGATGGCCTCCTCGAGGTTGGGCACCTGGATGTAATAGTTCCACGCCGACTTCGGCATCTGCTCGGGCCGCTTCATGATGCCGCCGAGCATGACGCCGTCCGGCGTGCCGTACATGCGGTAGGTGCCGTGCGGTCCCATGTCCATGTCCTGCATGACGACCCAGCCGAACAGCTCGGAGTAGAAGCTCCACGCCGCCTCGGCGTCCTCGGTCATCAGCTCGTGCCAGGACGGCCGTCCGAGCCCGCGCTCCGGCGACGCCGTGGTCTCCGGGGTGTAGAAGCCGATGACCGCGCCCTGCGGGTCGGCCAGGATGGCCACACGACCGACGGTCGGGATGCTCATCGGGCCCATGTACGTCGTGGCGCCGAGCTCGACGGCGCGCGCGACCGAGGCGTCGGTGTCCGGCGAGCAGAGGTAGCCGAGCCAGTGGGTCGGCGCGCCCATGGCCTTGGCCGGCGCAGGTAGCTCCATCACGCCGCCGAAGGGCTTGTCCCCCGCTTTCCAGAGCTGGTAGGGCATGGGGCCGATGTCCATCGTCTCGGTCGTCCAGCCGGTCACGTGCGGGTAGAACGCGCGCGCGCCGATGGGGTCAGTGGTCATGAGCTCGTACCACGCGAAGCGGCCGCGAGCCTGGGTTGGGGTCAGTCCGTCCATGTTCTCGTTTCCTTTACGATATGACTTGAGTTGAGGGCCGTGAGCCACGGGACGCTAGGCCTTCGGCACGGGGCAAGTCAACCGGATTCTTGGTCCAGGCGTGTGACGAGCTTCTTGGGCGCCACCGCGCGGAAGCTCTCGTCGAGCCAGGCCTCCAGCAGCGTGAGCGGCGGCGTGACCTCGGCCGGAAAGCGCGCGGTGACCCAGCCAGTGCGAGCGAGGCCATAGCCCGTGGGCTCCACGAATGGCTGGGACAGCGCCGGCAGGTTGGAGGTCGTGAGCTTGACCGACAGCGAGAAGACGCCGCCGTCGTTGCTCATGAACGCAAACGACTTGCCGCGCACCTTCAGCGAGCGGTGGCCCCACGGGAACGCCTCGGTCGTCTCGGGATAGCTCAGGCCCAGCTCCCGCAGGCGGGCCTCGGTGGGACTCAGGTCAGTCACGCGGCTCCTTTTCACGCGGCAGCTTGCTCCGCATGGCGATTTTCTCTACAAGGCGGGTGTCCGAAAGTCCACACGACCGCGGGGCCCCCATGACCGAAGCGACAGCCCTCTGCTCCGACCGCTACCAGGTCCTCGGCACGCTCGGGAGCGGCGGCGTCGCCGACGTGCTGCGCGTGGCCGATCGCGCCTTCCCGGGCCGCGTCCTGGCGCTCAAGCGCGCCCGCCACGCCGCGAGCAACGGGGCGCTCCTCGACGAGTTCCGCGCGCTGTGCACGAGCCGCCACCCGAACCTGCCGGAGCCGGGCGAGTTCCACGCCGATCTGGGCGACGGCACCGCGGGCTACACGCTCGAGGAGGTGCACGGCGACGCGGCAGACCGCGCCGTCGAGCGCCACGGGACCGAGATTGTGCCGGAGGTCGTGGCCGGCATCCTGCGCGCGCTGGCCGCCCTGCATGCGCGCGGCGTGGCGCACGGCGACGTCCACCCCCGCAACGTGCTCGTCGGCGGCACCCCGGGCGCGCTCGGCGTTACGCTGCTCGATCCGGGCGCCACTGGCGTCGGCGCGCTGCTGTTCACGAGCCCGGAGCGCCTCGCGGGCGAGCCGTGCGACGGCGTGAGCTCGGACCTCTTCGCGGTCGGCGTCGTGCTGCATCGGCTGGTCACGGGCACCGTCCCCTTCCCCGACTATCCGTACCTGCCGGCCGACGGCGCGCTCGCCCACGCCGACCGGCTCGGTGCGCTGGAGCCGCTGGTGTCGAACCTGCTGGCGCGGCACCCGAAGGACCGGCCTCGCAGCGCGGCGCAGGCGCTCACGTTGCTGGGTCAGGCGGTGGGCCGAGCGCTGCCGTTGTTCGACGCACCGACCGTGGCCGCGTCGCTACGACAGGGCCCCACGATTAATTGGGCCGGGTGGCCGCACGACTTTGTCGCCGAGGTCGTGGCGCGCGCTCCACAGGGCCGTTGCGTTCGCGTATTGCTTGGTGCTGAGGGGAGCGGCCGCAGCCATGCGCTGCGCGATCTGCGCTGGGCGCTGTCGGCGCAGCCGGTGCAGGTCCTCGCGACCGCCGCCTCGGGTGCCGACGCCGCGGGCGCCGTGCTCGGCCGCCTGCTCCAGGGGCTGACGCGCGAGGCCGGTGCGCTCGAGCCGCCGGAGCGCGCGCTCTTCGACGCCGCGCTCGCGACGACCCTGCCGCCGCTCGGCGACGCGACGCTCGAGGGCCTGCGCGTGGACCGCTTGGCTCAACTCGTCGGCCGGCTCTCGCGGGCTGCGCCCACGGTCCTCATCGTCGATGCGCTGGATGCCGCCGACGCGCTTAGTCGCACGGTCCTCCTCGCAACCGCTCGGGCCGTGGCACATCGGCCGGAGGATCAAGGCGCGCTCACGCTCGTCGCCGTCGTCGAGGACGAGGCCGTCGGCCGCGCGCTGCTCGACGCCGGCGGCGCGTTCGCCGCGCAGGCCTGCCCTCCCCCGGTGGACGAGGCCGCGACCGGCGCGCTCTTGCGGACCGTGCTGTTGGGCCGCGACGGCTCCTCGCGCCTGAGCACCGCGCTGCTCGAGGCCAGCGACGGCACGCTCCAGGGCATCGGGGACGTCCTGGCCGACGGCCTGGCGACCGGTCAGATCCAGCTCAAAGACGAGCTCGCCGATCTGCGCGACGGGACGGTGACGCTCGCTCGGCTCCGCAAAGGCGATCGGGCCCGCCGACGCCTCGCTCCGCTGCCACCGACAGCGCATTCCCTCGTGGCGGTCCTCGACGCGCTGCCCGTGCCCCTGCCAGCGACACTGGTCGCAGCGGCGCTGGGAGTCACACCCGAGGCGGCCGACGTGGTCGTGACCGCGCTCGTGGGCGCCGGACTGGTAAACGCCACGAGCGGACGCCTCACGCTGCCGGCCTGGGCCCGTGGCCTGGCGCCGCTCGACGCCACGGTCTGGGCCCGGCTGGCCGACGTGCCCTCGGAGCCGAGCACCGACGGCGCCGTCATCGCGGCGATGGCGGACTGGTCTCACACGGCCGCGACGGCGCGGTTGGGCGAGGCGGCGCTCCGGCTGGCGGCGGAGGGTCGCGCGCCCGAGGTGCTGCGCCTTGCGACCGTGGTTGGTCCGGCCCTCGAGAGCCCCTCAGGCTACCGCGCGCTCGGTGACGCGAACGCGTTGCTCGGCGACGACGCCGCGGCGCTCGCGGCCTACGCTCGCCTCGGCGGCCCCGCGGGCGCCATGCTGTCCGGTAGCCTGCTCGTCCGCCGCGGCCGCACGCGAGAGGCCATGGCGGCGCTCGAGCCCATCATCGACGCCCCGGCGCTCACTCAGGGCGAGCGCGACGACGCGCTGGCCTGGCTCGCCCGCGCAGCGCTCCTCAGCTCCGAGTACGACCACGCGCTCGCGACCATCGCCCGGGCTCCCGGCGCGACGGGCGTACTCCAGGCCCAGCTGTCCTACGTCGAGGGCCTCGTGGGCTTCTACCGCGGGGATCTCGTGGCCGCCGACACGGCGCTCGAGCGGGCGCAGGCGACGTTTCGCGCTCTGGACCGGCTGGTCGAGCAGGCGGACACCGAGAATGCGCTCGGCCTCGTGCGTTTTCGGGCGGGCGACCTCAACGCTGCCTGCCTGCGCTTCGAGGCCACGCTCGCGCTGGCAGAGCGGACCGGCGATCGCGAGCGCGCGTCTGTCACGCTGATGAACCTCGCCGTCGTCCACCAGGAGCGCGGCGACTACATGCTCGCCGAGTCGCGCTACCGCGAGGCGCTGTCCCTCTCGCGAGTGCTCGACCACCGCGCCAACGTGCTGAAGGTCATCCAGAACCTCGGCAACCTGATGCGCTTCCTCGGCCGACTGGACGCCGCGCGCGGATTTCTCTTGGAGACCGTCGCGCTCGCCCAGGAGCCCAAGACCCAGAACAGGTACCTGGAGGCGCACGCGCGCTGCCTGCTCGGCGAGGTCGCCTGGCTCGAACGCAAGCTCGACGCCGCCGAGGCGGAGCTCCAGGCGGCCTTGGAGGCCTTCACAGCCGTCGGGAGCGTCAATGAAGCGGCCGACGCGCGCCGGAGCCTGGCGCTCGTGGCGCGCGACCGCGGCGACCGCAGCACGTGCGATGCGCTGCTCACGGCCGCCGAGACGACGGCCCGCGAGGTCGGCCTTGCGCGGCTCGAGGCGCTGTGCCTCATCGACCGGGCCGTGCTGACGCCAAACCTGAGCGCTCTGCCATTGCTAGCTCGCGCCGAGGAGCGCCTGGCCGGCGTCCATCGCCCCGACGTGCGCTGGGAGCTCGACTTCGCGCGCTTTCGCGTCCACCGCGTGCTGGGCGACGCCAACGCCGCGCTCCGCGAAGGGCGCGCCACCTGGCGCGCGCTCGATGAGCTGTCACAGAAGCTGCCCGAAGAGCGGCGCGCGGACTTCCTGGCCGTGCGCAACCGCGCCGAGGCCGTCGCCGAGACGCAGTGGCTCGCGCAGCTCGGCGGTGCGACCGAGGCCGCGACACCCGACGCGACGCAGCGGCTCTCGCGCCTGCTGGACGTGACCCAGCGGCTCGCCGCGGAGCTCGACCTGGGCAAGCTGCTCGAGTACCTCATCGACTCGGCGATCCTGCTGACGGGAGCCGAGCGCGGGTTCGTGCTGCTCCAGGAGGAGGCGGCCGAGTTCGACGTCGTGGTCGCCCGCAACATCGATCGCGAGAACATCAAGAACAAGCGCTACAAGGTGAGCTACTCGATCGCTCGGCAGGTCGTCACCCAGGGCGAGGCCGTGCTCACCACCGACGCGACGGAGGACGATCGTTACAGCCAGACGCTGTCGGTCGCCCACATGAAGCTCCGCAGCGTGCTCTGCGTCCCCATGGCGCGCCAGGGTCGCGTGCTCGGGGCGCTCTACCTCGACAACCGCTTTCAGCGCAGCGCGTTTCGCGAGGAAGATCAGGCGTTCATGGAGGCCTTCGCCGCGCAAGCCGCCGTGGCGCTCGCCAATGCGCGCCTGCACGAGGAGCGGACGAAGGCGCTCGCCGCCCTCGAGCGCAGCCGCGCCGAGGTCGAGGTGCTCAACGCCCGCCTCGCCGAGCAGCTCGTCGAGCGCGAGCGGCAGTTGCGCGACACCGAGGCCCTGCTCGTCGCCGAGCGCAAGCAGGTGGCCCGCGCGCACGGGTTCGAGCGCATGCTCGGCGAGAGCCCGCGGCTCAAGGCCGTGCTCCAGATCCTGTCGCGCGTGGCCGAGACCGAGGTGCCCGTGCTCATCACGGGCCAGAGCGGCACCGGCAAGGAGCTCGCCGCGCGCGCCATCCACGTCAACGGCTCGCGCAAGGACCGCGCGTTCATCGCCATCAACTGCAGCTCCATCCCCGAGACGCTCATCGAGAGCGAGCTCTTCGGCCACGTGCGCGGGTCGTTCACGGGTGCGACCGGCGACAAGAAGGGCGTCTTCGAGGCCGCCGATCGCGGCACGCTCTTCCTCGACGAGAT
>SXGT01114874.1_pt1 | contig 14209 bp, 11 predicted proteins | sample 3176221 | NCBI WGS metagenome assembly SXGT01 (sample SAMN11356862, study PRJNA531348) | freshwater metagenome | isolation source: freshwater sample F1-120 | place: China: Fuxian Lake, Yuxi | collected 2017-12-25 | reverse complement strand
CGGCGCGGGCTGCGGCTCGCCTACGTGGAGCAGTTCCTGCCCGAAGCACTTGCGGATGCGACGCTGCTCGATGCCGTGGCTGCTGTTGCGCCGGATGGCGAGGCCTATCGCGCACCGGCACTGCTCGCCCAGCTGCGCTTCCGGCCCGAGGAGCATGGCTTTGCGGTGGGTCGCCTGTCCGGTGGACAACAGAACAGGTTGATGCTGGCGCGGGCGCTGATGAGTGAGCCGGAGCTCGTGCTGTTCGACGAGCCGAGCAACCACCTCGACATCGCCACGCTGCACATGCTGCAGCGCTTCCTCCGCGAGGAGCTGCGCTGTGCCTTCGTGCTCGTGTCGCACGATCGCGCGCTGCTCGATGCCGTGACCACGCGCACGCTGATCCTGCGTGATGGCAAGGGGCATGCCTTCGACCTGCCGTTCTCGGCGGCGCGCGAGGCGCTTGCCCACCAGGATGTCGCGGCGGCGGCAGCACGGCGTGCGGAAGAGAAGGAGATCGAGGCGCTGCGCAAGTCCGCGAAGCGGCTTGCGACCTGGGGCAAGGTCTCCGACAACGAGTCATTCGCGAAGCGCGCGAAGAGCATGGAGAAGCGCATCGAGCGCATGGAAGGCGAACGCACCTTCGTCAGCTCGGGTTCGGGACTGAAGCTCGAGCTCGCTGCTGCGGAGACGCGCGCCCAACGCGCGTTGCGCGTTGCTGGCGTCGACATCCTTGCGCCGGATGGCCATACGCGCCTGTTCGGGATCGACGAACTCGTGCTGCGCCCGGGCGAGCGCGTGGCGCTGCTCGGCGTGAATGGCGTCGGCAAGTCCACCTTCATCCGCGCCCTCGTGGCGCAGCAGCGATCACGCAACGAGGCGCGTGCGGTCGAGGGCAATCGTGGTGCTGCGCTGCCACCGTCCCTGCACCTGCGTGATGGCGCTCGATCAGGCGACTCGGGCATCGCGTTCAGTCCCCAGGCGATCGTGGGCTACTACGACCAGGAGCTGGAGGAACTCGGCACCGAAGGCACGCTGGAAAGCTACCTGCGCAGGCACACGGATGTTGGCGATGCCGCGATCCGCGCGGCGCTCATCCATGCGGGCTTCTCCTATCGCGATCACGACCGCCGGCTCGCGGTGCTGAGCGGCGGCGAGCGCGCGCGACTGCAGTTCGTGCGACTTCGGCTGTCGCGCTGCAACTTCCTGATCCTCGACGAGCCGACGAACCACATCGACATCGACGGCAAGGAGGAGCTCGAGACGCAGCTCATCGAGTCTGGCGCCACACTGCTGGTGACGGCACATGACCAGCGCTTCATCGAGCGGGTGTGCGATCGCTTCCTCTGGATCGATCGTGGCCAGCTGCGCCGCCTCGAGTCACCTGCGCCCTTTCATGACGCGCTGTTCGCTGCCGCCGCGATGCCGTCGACCGCTGCGCAGCCGCCACAGGCGCGGCTCGGTTCAGGCGGCGCCACGGCGCAAGCGGCCCTGACGGACGACGAGGAGGCACTGTTGCTGCGCATCGTCGAGCTGGAGGAAAAGGTTGCCGATGACCTCGCGCGCAAGCCAAAGCACCAGAAGCCCGCGCTGCGGTTGCAGTGGGAACGCGAGCTGCAGACGCTGCGCGCCCGACTTTAGGCACGACAGCGCTCAGCGTCTGCTGCTGCTACCGCAGGCGGCTGCAGTCAGTGCTTGGGGCCGTGATCCTGCGCGGCCGGACGCCCCGCCAGCGTGCGCTCGAGGGTTGCAAAGCCCACGGCCAGCGAGTGCCGCGTGCGGTTGATGCCATCCGCCTGCAGGCGCGCGGCGTCGGCGATGAAGCCGAGCTGGTTGTCGAAGGTGGTGCGCATGGCGTGCAGCTGCACGGCGAGGAACTGCTCGATGGACCTCACTTGAGCGATGTCCTTCACGTACCGCTGGCCGATCGAGAGCTGGCGCTTGCCGTGCTCGCGCAGCAATACGCCGAAGCGCCCGAGGTCCTCGAGCACCTCACCTACCTCTTCGGTCGCGGATGTCGCGGCGATGAAGTCGCCCATCATCAGGTCGCGCGTGAGCACGCCGCCAGCACCCGCACTGGTGCCGGATGACCGCTCCGTCGTTGCAGCGGATGCGCTGGACACATTGCCGTGGAAATCGTCTGCCATGCGGAATGCTCCGTGGAGGGTCAGGGGGCTTCTTCCATATCAGTGTCGCGCCGGCAGGCTGCCGATGCCTTGATGCTGATCAGCGCGCGGCCTCTTCCGTCGCTCGCGCCGTGGCCAGTGCGAGCCGGCGCGCGGCTTCATCGATGTCATCGAGCGGCACCCAGGCGTAGGCCACGCGCATGTGTTCGCGGGTGCCTGGGCCACCGGGCTCGCAGCGTTCCGGATGGAAGCCAGAACCCGGGTTCAGCAGCACGCCTTCCTCGTAGGCGTAGCGCCAGACCGACTGCGCCGAGACACCTTCCGGCAATGCTGCCCACAGATAGAAGCCGCCCTCGGGTCGGCTGAAGGTGAGCAGGTCGCCCGCGTGCTTCGCGAGCGAATCGGCGGTGCGCTGCATCTTCTCGCGATAGAGCCCGCGCATCCGCGCCACATGAGGCTGCAGGTGCCCGGCGGCGAGGAAGTTGCCCATCATGCGCAGCCCGACCTGGTTCTGGCCCATGGCGAAGCGCATGCGGCGAAACACGGCGAGCAGCTCGGGCCGGGCGTGGATCCAGCCCACGCGCAGGCCGGTGGCGAGCACCTTGGAGAAGCTGCCCACCGTGATCACGCCGTAGCCGCCGCCGAGCTCGACGATGGGCGGTGGCGGCGGTGCATCGAACCACAGCTCGCGATAGGCCTCGTCGTCGAGGATGTAGAAGCCGAACTCGGCCGCGAGCTCGAGCAGGCGCACGCGCCGGTCCCGCGCCAGCGTATAGCCGGTGGGGTTCTGGAAGGTGGAGATGGTGTACACGAGCTTGATGCGCCGGCCGGCGCGTGCAAGCGTGCGCAGCCGATCCTCCAGCTGCGCCATGTCGAAGCCGTGCTCGTCCACCGGCACCGTGTGCACGTCGGCGAGCACGCCGCGGAAGTTGTGCAGCGTGCCCTGATAGGTGGGGGCCTCGGCGATGATCACATCGCCGGGATCGATGAGCGAGCGCACGACGAGGTCGATGGCCCCGGAGGAGCCATTGGTGACCTGGAACCAGTCGGCATCGAACGCATAGCTGCGCTCACGCGCGTAGTCCTGGGCGAGCCATTCCCGCACCGGGAAGTAGCCAGCGCCGAGCCCGTAGCGGAACGCGGCATCGTCGTTGCCGTCGAGCACCGTCTGCATCGCGCCGCTGATCTCGCCACGCGGCAGCGTGGCGCTGTCCGGGATGCCGATCGAGAAGAACAGCAGCTTGCGCTTCGGCGTGACGCCCGCAGGCGGCTCCCACTCACCGGGCGTGTTCATCAGCTGGCTGGCCGGCTGGCTTGCGAACGCGGCGAGGTCGTGGGCGGCGAAGCGCTGTTCGAGGTTCACGGGGTCTCGCGAAGGTCGGCCTGGGAGGGTCGCCATTCTGTCGCCTTCGCTTCCGCGCCGGGAGCGGTCTGCGGGGCACTGGAAGCGCCCGCGTCGATCCAGTCCGCGAGCTGCTGCACGGCATCCTGCTCGCGGGCGATCCCGCGCGCCTCGATGTCATGCAGCCCACGGCCGGTCTCGGCGCAGTGCACGTACACCTGCAGGTCATGCAGCGCCGCGATCACCGGGATGTCGAGCGAGGCGAGAAACGCCGCGAGCTTGTGGCTGCCGAGCGTCTTGCTGCGCAGGCGATTGGCGACCAGGGCGATGGGCCGATGCTCGCGCTCGCGCTTGAGCGCGGCCACGAAGATGGCAACGGCGTGGATGTCGATAGCGGATGGCAGCACGGGCACGATGACGACGTCGGCAAGGCGCAACAGGCGGCGCACTTCCGAACTGGGTGCGCCGGCGGGCGTGTCGATGACCACGCGCGAGGTGTCGAACGGCAGGCGGAACTGGAACGCACGCGTCTGCCCGGGGGATTCGTGCCGGTGCGCAGGGACGGCATGGATAGGTGGCAGCGCGCGCGGCCGCTGTGCCAGCCAGTGGGTGCTGGAGCCCTGGGCGTCGTGATCGATGAGGCTGACCTGCCTGCCGGCGACCGCGTACCAGCAGGCGAGATTCGTGGCGACGGTCGTCTTGCCACAACCCCCCTTGGGATTCAGCACCAGGATGCGCGTGGGCTCGTCGGCCCCGGGTCTGCGCCCTTCGCGCGTGGCGTTCACGCCGGTGTACGTGGAGGTCACTCCGCTGGACTTGGGTGCCGCTGCCGAGTGCGCGCACTGGCGCTGCCGGCCCGGGTACCGGCGGAGTATTGCCGATGCCCTTCCGGCACCACAACTGCATCCGCGTGCGGACCGGCCGTCAGGCGGAGGCGGGCACCTGTTGCCGGGCGGTGCGACGAACGGTCGTGACATTCATGCCGACCGGGTCCGCGCTGTGCGACGCATGGTGGGTGCCGCTGCGGGTGCTGGCACGGGCGCCCGAGCGCACGCTGCCCGCGCGGGGTGTGGTGAGGGTGATCTGCTGCACGCGCACATGTGCCTGCGCGTGTTCCGACGCCTTGGCAGCCACCACCAGGCGATCCTCGATGGTGAAGCGGTCCTCGAGCGCCAGGCTCAGTTCGGCGAGCGCGACGCCGAGCGGCAGGCGCTCGATCTGGCGGCGGCTGACGCGTTCGTTGAATGCGAGCACCTTGTCGGTGGTTCCCTTCAGCTGCTGCCACAGCCGGCCCAGCAGGCGCGCGCCTGTGGGTGCCATGGTGAGGTCCGCATACACCTCGAAGTGCCCGGCACTCACGTAGTCCACGAGCCGGTCGCAGAACAGCTCGAGCCGCACCTTCAGGCTTTCTGCACTTGCGCTGCGACTGCGCAGCGCGCGGGAGATGCCCACGAGTTCCACGAGCAGGTGCCGGCGCTCTGCGAGCCAACGTTGAACGAGTTCCTGGTGCGACATCCTTCCCTCCGGCATGCGTGCATGAATTGCGATGATCGGGGTGATTCCTTCCGGCAGCCGTCCGTGGCCCGCCGCCTTGCGAAGGATGCACACTGCGCGGAAGAAGCACGCGCCACCGGAGTCCATTCCTTGCGCGTCGGGCGTCTGCCCCGGATGCCGGCGTCCTGCCTGCATCCCGCGCGTGGCGCGTGCTCGTGCTTCATCGCGCACCGTGCGAGTCCTTCGCGCGGCGAGAGGGGACCGTTTCCGTTGGGAACCACGTCCACTCCCTTCGAAGCGTAGACGAGGTTCTCCGGATGTGTGGCACAGCGCACAGGATGGGCGAGAGATCGCGCAGGTTTCGGCCAGTGCCGGGCGTGGGATCGCCAACGGACGCACAGGGGTGCGAGAAACTGCCATGTCCCGTGGCACCGCCGGTTCCGCAGTTCGCGGCGTGCGCGTTGGCCGTGCCGCGATCAGTGCCGCGCTGCGAGCCGGAACTGCAGTGCCGCGCATGCAGCGATGCCGATGAAGCCGATGAGCACATAGCCCGCGATGCTGATGCCGAACAGCGACCAGTCGACGAGTGCGCAGTTGCCCGTGCCCGTCGCCATGGCCACGAGCACGTCAGCCAGGGGAAAGGTATCCAGCATGTAGGCGAGGTCCGGACCGCACGCCGGCACCTGGTCCGGTGGCAATGACTGCAGCCACAGCTGGCGCAACGAAAAACCGGCACCGATCACGCAGGCGAGCGCCGTGATGCCGGCGTAGATGCGCAGGCCGCGACCATGCACGCACGCGAGCAGCGCAACGCCACCGGCGATGCACACCCATATCCGCTGCATCATGCAGAGCGGGCAGGGCGTGAGCATCAGCACGTGCTCCATGTACAGCGCGACGCCCATCATGCCGATCACGCCCAGCACGATGAGCCCCGCGATGCCGCGTGCGCTCAGTGCCGATCTCATGCGCGAACCTGCAGCACGACCTTGCCGATCACCTCGCGGTGCGCGAGCGCATTCATGGCTGCGGCGTACTCGTTGAACGGGTAGGCCTTGCTCACCAGCGGCTTCAGCTTGCCTTCCTCGATCCAGCGGAACATCTCGGCGAAGTTCTCCTGGTCGAGCGCCGGGTCGCGTGCGGCGAAGGAGCCGTAGAACACGCCGATCGCAGCCGCGCCCTTCAGCAGCAGCAGGTTGATCGCGACCTTCGGGATGTCGCCACCCACGAAGCCGATGATCAGCAGCCGGCCGTTCCACGCCATGCTGCGCACGAGCTGGTCGAACATCGGGCCGCCAACGGCGTCGTAGCAGACGTCGATGCCCTTGCCGCCGGTCAGGTCCTTGATCTGGTCGCGGATGTTGCCGCTGCTGTAGTCGATGAGCTCGTCCGCACCCGCGGCCCTGGCGGCGGCGAGCTTCGAGTGCGACGACGCGCAGGCGATGACGCGAGCGCCCATCGCCTTGCCGAGTTCCACCGCAGCCAGGCCGACGCCACCCGCGGCGCCGGTGACCAGCAGGGTTTCGCCGGGCTGCAGGTTCCCGCGCTGGCGCAGTGCGTGGTAGGAGGTGCCGTAGGTGACGCCGATGGCTGCCGCGACGTTCAGGTCCATCGTCGCCGGGATCTTGCGGATGCCGCGCCGGCGCACCACCGCGTACTCCGCGAAGCCGCCGCTGCCGGTGGAAGCCATCACCCGATCGCCGGGCGTGAGGTCGGTGATGCCGGCGCCGACGGCACGCACGATCCCGCCGACCTCTGAGCCAGGAGCGAACGGCATGGGCGGCTGGCTCTGGTACTTGCCCGCCACCATCAGCACATCGGGGTAGTTCACCGACGCCGCGTGCACTTCCACCAGCACCTCGCCAGCGCCGGCGGTCGGCGTCGGCAACTCGCCGATCTCCAGGGATTCGGGCGCGCCATGGGCGCGGCAGAGCACGGCTTTCATCAGGGTCTCTCCGGCGGGGATGAGTGGATGGCGCAATCTGCGCGGAAGGATTCGCGGGCCGCAGGGTCGCCGGCAGGTCGCGCACCGTCAACTATCCTTGTTCGGGTCTGGTTTTCGCTCGTGGATGTTCCAAATGGCGATCAGGGATGTGGTGTCCGGGACTGTCGCCGGGCTGGGATGGGTCTGGGGTAGCCGTGCTCGGCATGTCGGTCGCATCGGCGTGCTCGTGGCGCTGTTCTCCATCGTTCCTCTTGGCGGCTCGCCGGCGTCCGCCGCAGACGCTGGGGGTGGTGCCGCCAGCGGCTTCGTGGAAATGAAGCCGGCGCTGGTCACCAACTACGGCGTCTCGCGCCAGGGCCGGCTGCGCTACGTTCGTGCCGAGGTGACGCTGCGCGTGGAGGAAGGTGGCGATCCGGCGCGAGTCGAGTACCACATGCCCTACCTGCGCAATGCACTGCTCATGGTGCTTGGCCGCCAGGAAGAGGCTGCGCTCGTGACGCCTGAGGGCCGCGACACGATGCGCCGGGAAGCACTCGAGCAGATGCGCGCGTTCCTGGAAAAGGAAGAGGGCGCACCGTCAGTGAGCGACATCCTGTTCACGAACTTCCTCGTGCAGCGCTGAGCGGGGTGTATTGACCAGAAGATCAGCTGAGCAGATCCGCTGAGCTGAGCCGATCAGCGGCGAAGATCAGACGCGCGGGTCACGTGCGCGGCGCACGACTGGCAGGCAGTTGACCGCCGGCTTGGGACAGCCAGACCACCACGAATTGCTGCAGTCGCGGGTAGTAGCGTGCGAAGTCGACGTGCAGCGCCGGCAGTTGTTCGTGCATGCAATCGATGGCGAGCCCAGAGAGCTCCGGGCGACGCAGGCGCTGGGCAATGCGCGCAAAGCCCCGCTCCACGACGTCCGTCCCACGGTACGCCACGAGCCCATCCCAGGCCTCGAGCCGGTCGCCCAGCAGGCGCGCGTCTTCCGGTAGCCACGTGCGGTGATCGCGCAATGTGGCGAATGCGGCGGCAGAGAACGCCGGCAGCGGTTGCCCGTGATGCTGCTCGAAGCGGTTCGCCAGCAGGTGATCGCCAACGATGTCCACGAGGATCGGCGCGAGCCGGCGCAGGTCGGGCCCGAAGCGCCGGACGCTGCAGAGGATGTCGGGGTCCCGTGCCGTCTCGGCGTCGATGGCGCGGTGCAGACGAATGCCCAGCTCGATCGCCTCGGGCCGCTCGCCGCGCATCGGGCCCTTGACGAAGTCGCCGAGGAATCCGCCGACCAGCAGCGCGGCGTCCGCACCCGTGCCGGCCGCACCGATGGGCGTGCGGCAGGCGAGCGCGAGGTGCGCGAGGTGATTCACGCGTGCGTCAGCTGCCCCGGGTGTTGGGGCGCGCGGAGGTGAGGTAGCGCAGGCGGTAGGTCTCGAAGTCCACGTCGTCCTCGGCCTCCACTCGGGCCTGTTCCTCCAGCGACTGCCGCGCCAGGGCCCGTGCCTCGTCGAGCCTTGCCGGCGGCCCGTGATCGCGGATCGCCTGGGCGTTGGCGGTGGTTCGTGCCATCGCGAAGCGGTAGAACGAGCCGTCATGCGCGGCCAGCTCGCGCAGGATGCGGGCGGAGGGCGTCTCTTCGGTGCCCGCGACGCGTGCCCTGGCCAGCGCAAGCCCCGCAGCATGGGGGCTGGCACCGGCTGTCGCACTGTCGAGCATCTCCGCGATGGGGGCGCAGGCGTCGAGAATCTCGGTTGCCCAGTCCGCGAGGCTGCGCTCCCCACCTTCGGGCCGCTGCAGCATGAGCCCAGGCTCGCGCCCGCGCACCACCACAGCCGTCTGGTTGGCACCGAGCCGGCGCTGTTCGTCTGCCGAGTCCGGCGGGCTGTCCCCGAGGGCGCAGTAAAGGAGGAACACGTCGAGGAAGCGCAGCTGCTCCTCGGTGACGCCGATGGGTGCGTAGGGGTCGAGGTCCACGCTCCGAACCTCGACGTACTCGACGCCGTTGCGCGCGAGTGCCGACAGCGTGCGCTCGCCTTTTCGCACCGGGCTCTTGGGTCGGATGGTGCCGTAGAACTCGTTCTCGATCTGCAGCACGCTGTCCGACAGCTGGCGGTAGTCGTCGCCGCTGCGGATGCCGATGTCGCTATAGGGCGGGTAGGGCTCGGTCAGCGCCCGGTGCAGGGAGCCTGCGTAACCCTCGAGATCGTTGTAGCTCACGTGCAGCTTCGCCTGCACGTCGCTCTGGTAGCCGATCGAACCCATGCGCAGGGATGTGGCGTAGGGCAGGTACAGCGTTCCCTTCGTCAGCGTCTCCAGCGGATGCTCGCGGCCGGCGAGGAAGGTGCCGCACACGGCCGGCGAGGCGCCGAACAGGTACAGCAGCAGCCAGACGTTGCGGCGGAAGTTGCGGATGAGTCCGAAGTACAGGTCGGTCTTCAGGGCATCGATGCGGCGGTCGAGCCCTGCGGGCGGCACGTGGTCCAGGCCGAGCACTGCGGCGACGGTCCGGTCCGACAGCGAGAAGTTGTAGTGGCTGCCGGAAATGGTCTGCATCCGTCGGCCGTAGCGATTGCCGAGCCCGAGCCGGTAGACCGTCTTGATGCGGGCCATGTTGGAGGTGCCGTACTGCGCGACGGGGATCGCGTCGTCGGCGGGCAGTCTGCACGGCATGCTCGCGGCCCACAGCAGCTCGTCGCCGATGTTGGCCAGCACGAAGCGGTGCAGATCCGTCAGTTCCTCGAGGGCGGCGGCGATGCTGCCATGCACCCCGGTCACGAGTTCCGGTTGGGCCTCGCAGAAATCGGTCGTGATCGCCGGATGCGTGAGCGGAGAGCCCAGCGCGGCGGGATGCGGCGTGGTTGCCAGCATGCCGTTGGGCGCCACGCGCAGGCTCTCCTTCTCCAGCCCACGCCGCAGGTCGGCCAGCAGGCTGGGCGTGAGCCTCTGCAATCGATGCTGGATGGTCGCGGTCACCGGTGTGCACCTCGGTCGTCGATGCGATGGTCCGGCGGGCGCGCGAACGCGCGACCTCCAGAGGCTCCGCGGACCTCACGGCGGCGGGGTGTGGTCCTGCTCCCCCGATCGTGGCCCACCCGGCATGACAGATGCGATGTCGCCGAGGGATGCCCGCGGGGGGTCGGTAGGGTAAACAGAACATCGGGCCGCGCCTAGGAGCCTGTCGGAGTTGACTTGCGAACGCTCGCGTAGGCCCCAAAGTGCCGGCTATCGCTCGCGAGTTGGAGTTCCTGCTGCTCTCGTGCGCGCACAGTGGCCAAAAATCGCCTCGCGGGCGCTCCATTCGAGATATTCCGACAGGCTCCTAGGCCACGTCTGGTGTGCACCATCCTGGCGCAGATTTTGGGCTCGACGGTGCCGCGCCCCGGCCGCGCCACATGTGGGTGTTTTGGAACCACGCTGTCAGCGGACTTTACAGACGCCATGAACGACGCTGCACATGATGCAGGTGCATCAACGGATGAATCCATGAATATCAATGACATGGGGTTTTGTGGCGCGCGCATTGCTTCAATGAACACGCGCTGACCATGACGGCAGCATCTGTAAAGAAAGCAACGCTCGCCTGAGGCGGTAGCGAGGGGAGAGTGGGTTCGAGCATCCGGACCGGACGCGGCGCTTTCCATCATGCCTCGCTCTGTTGGGGGAGTAGATGTCCGAGGAGTGCGCTTCGGGCGCTCGTCGCAGACAGCCAAACGATCCTTGGGAGATTCGTATGCGCTCAATTCGAAAACTGCTTTCCGGTGGTCTGGTCACGGCAGTGGCCCTCGGTTCGCTCTCCGCGCACGCTGCGGTCGTCGTCTTCAATCCATTCATGGACAACGATGACGTATCGGCAAACGTGAACGCCATCATCACGCTGGAGGACGATGGAACTGGCGGCGTTACGGGCGTGGCCGAGGTGGCCCCGACACTGTTGCTGCCCAACATCGGCGACATTCGCGGCTTGTTCTTTGATTTCGCGACTGGCTCGGTGGTTTGTGCCGACGTATCGGGCGCGGATGTCACCGATTGTGGGCTGAACGTCGACAATCTTGGCGGCGGTGCAAATATCAATCCGCTGGGTCCGTTCGATCTGGGCATCGAAATCGGCGGTTCTGGAATTGGGGGGGGGGACGATATCCAGTCCACATCGTTTGCCATCAGTGGCATTTCCACGAGCGACTTCGCACAGGCTGCGGTGCGCCTCACATCGGTCGGCGTCGGCGACGTGCGCGGCAATAGTTCGAAGCTGAAGCCGGTCGAAGGTGATCGTCCGCCGAACGAAGTGCCGGCACCCGGTGTGCTGGGCCTTCTGGCCGTGGGCCTGCTTGGCCTGGCAGCGCGCGCACGCCTCAGCTGACCGCTCGCGCCATCGCGCCTCGAAGCGGGCGCCCCCGGTGACGGGGGCGCCCGGTTTCGCGTGTGCGTACTCGAGCCACCCGTACATGCCGTGAGCGACGGTCCTCTCGACCGACGCGCGGTCCGGGTTGCGGCTGGCCAGCTGCCTTTCGAACGCCTCTCCCACGATGGGTTGGCCTCTGCAATTGCACCAGAGTGCGGCCTTCGGCTGCCTGGTCGTTCGGGATGTGACAGCCGCCTCACGCGCACTGCGAGGCTCGACGGGCGCGTGCACCGCGGACCCCTAACCTGAATTGCGTTCAAGCCTCACGTCCCCGGGGGAACCTCGTCCGATGGAATTCGCCTTTGCGCCAGCTGTATCGGCCGTGGCCCTCGCCATTTCCCTGCTCTCCCTTCAGGCCGCCGATGCGGCACCGCGATTCGTCGAGGGTGAGGTACTCGTCGAGCCGCGCGCGGGCTTGCCGGACGCCGCGCTTGCGCGAATTGCCAGCCAGGCTCGGGGGCAGGTCGGGCAGCTTGTTCGTGGCACCCGCGTGCGCGTGATCAAGGTTCCGGCAGGGCAGGAGACCGTGGTCGCCCAGCGGCTCGCGCGCAATCCGCACCTGCGGCAAGCCGAGCCGAACTGGTTGCTTCCGCCACTCGCGCTGCCAAACGACCCCCTCTATGGCAACGGTTGGCATCTGCCGAAGATCGGCGCTCCCACGGCCTGGTCGACGTCCCTCGGCACCAATACGGTGGTGGCGGTGCTCGATACGGGCGTGCACGCCGCCCACCCCGACCTCAACGGACGCGTGCTGGCGGGCTGGAACACGGCGTCCCAGAACACCGACATCACGGACACCTTCGGCCACGGCACCAAGGTTGCCGGTACGGTTTCCGCGTCCACCAACAACAGCATCGGCGTGTCGGCGATCGGCTGGGGTGCACGCATCCTGCCGGTGAAGATCACGAACGCGACGGACGGTTACGCGTCCACCAGCAACATCGCGGCCGGCATCTCCTGGGCCGCCAGCCACGGTGCGAAGGTCGTCAACATCAGCTACGACATCGTCGCCAGCTCGATCATCGAGAGCGCCGCGCAGCAGTTCCGCAGCACCGGCGGCCTGGTGGTGGGCTCGGCCGGCAACACGGGCACGGATCGCGGCTTCGGTCCGCAATCCGGCATCGTCTTCGTGTCCGGCACCGACAGCGCGGACGCCCGGGCGAGCTGGTCAAGCTTCGGCGGCCATGTCGACATCGCGGCACCGGGCGTGAGCATCGCCAGCACGAACAATGCGGGCGCCTACGGGAGCTACTCGGGTACGTCATTCGCCGCACCCGTCGTCGCCGGGGTGGTGGCACTGATGCGCTCGGCGAACCCGGCACTGCCTCCATCGCAGGTGGAATCGATCCTCTACCAGACGGCGCTCGACCGGGGCGCAGCCGGGTTCGATGGCGTGTTCGGCTGGGGTCGCGTTAACGCGGCCGCTGCCGTGGCCGCCGCGGCGAGCGCGAGCACGGCGGATGCAACGGCCCCGTCGGTGTCGATTGCGTCGCCAGGCGGCGGCAGCACGGTCACGGGGCTCGTGCCCGTGACGGTGAATGCCTCCGACAACGTCGGTGTGGTGAAGGTGGAGCTGCGCGTGAATGGCGCCCTCGTCGGCGCCGAAACCGCTGCCCCATGGGTCTTCAGCCTCGACAGTTCGGCGTTCCCGGCTGGCGCAGCAACCCTCTCTGCCACGGCGAGCGACCTGGCCGGCAACGCACGTTCGGCATCGGTGAACGTCGTGATCGCGAATGACGATGGCACGGGCGGTGCCGCGGGGGACACGACGGGGCCGACGGTGAGCTTCACGTCGCCCGCTGCGAGCAGCACGGTGAGCGGGACCGTCGCGGTGTCGGTGTCTGCGAGCGACCCCGCCGGCGTCGCGATGGTGACGGTGTCCGTGGATGGCACGTTGCTTTGCTCCGGCGCGCCGTTGGTCAGTTGCAGCTGGAACACGCGCAGGGCGACGGCTGGCGCTCACACGCTGACGGCCGTCGCGACGGATGCGAAGGGCAATCGCAGCTCCACTGCGGTCACCGTGAACCTCGCCGCAGGCAGCGGCACGACCGGCAAGAAGAAGTAGGGGGAAGGCGAGCGCCCGGCGGTCGCCGATAGCGCGAGCGTCAGGCGGACACCCGCAAACGAAAACGCCCGGTCATTGCCGGGCGTTCTCGTATCCGCAGTGCCGGGCAGCGCAGGCCGCTGTCAGTCAGCCCGCCTGTGGCCCTGCCGCCACGATCGCCGGCGACACGCTGAACTTCCGGAAGTTCTCCACGAACAGCCCGATCAGCTTCTTCGCCTGGGCGTCGTAGGCCGCCTTGTCGGCCCAGGTGTCGCGAGGGTTCAGCAGCTTGCTGTCCACGCCCGGCACCGCGGTCGGGATGTCGATGTTCAGGCCGTCGATGTGCTGGCGCGGTGCCTGGCCAATGCTGCCGTCCTGGATGGCGCGGATGATGGCGCGGGTGGCCGGGATCGCGAAGCGCTTGCCCACGCCATAGCCGCCGCCGGTCCAGCCCGTGTTTACCAGGTACACCTGGGAGCCGAACTCCTCGATGCGCTTGATCAGCAGGTCTGCATACACACCCGCCGGGCGCGGCATGAAGGGCGCGCCGAAGCAGGTGGAAAAGGTGGGTTTGAACGCCTCGGTCGACCCGATCTCGGTGGAGCCGACAGCCGCGGTGTAGCCCGAGAGGAAATGATAGGCCGCCGCTTCCTTCGACAGGATCGACACGGGCGGCAGCACGCCGGACCCATCGCAGGTGAGGAAGAGCAGGTTCTTGGGCTCGCCGGCGCGGTTGTCGTCCACGCGCAGGGCGATGTGTTCGCGCGGGTAGCACGCGCGCGTGTTCTCCGTGAGTGACACGTCGGCGTAGTCGAGCTCGCGCGTCACCGGGTCCATCACCACGTTCTCGAGCACGGTGCCGAACTTGATGGCATCCCAGATCACCGGCTCGTTCTCG
>SXGT01306463.1_pt1 | contig 14212 bp, 9 predicted proteins | sample 3176221 | NCBI WGS metagenome assembly SXGT01 (sample SAMN11356862, study PRJNA531348) | freshwater metagenome | isolation source: freshwater sample F1-120 | place: China: Fuxian Lake, Yuxi | collected 2017-12-25 | reverse complement strand
TCCTTGTCGTAGCTGTAGCGGTCGTAAATCTTCGTCACGCTGGGACCCCCGTCTTGCTGGTTCATGACTTTGTTGACGATGGTGCTGGGCAGACCCGCCGTGGTCATCCCCGTCGCGATCGTGCGGCGAAAATCATGCCGCAGCAGCGTGTAGGTACTCAGGGCACCGCCCATGACGCTGGAGATCTCGAGCTCCTTCATCAGGCTCGGAAGTGCGAGCGACAGCATTTGCAGGTCCATGCCGTCGACCATCAGCGCGACGAACACGCCGACGGTCACGAGCTTACCGGTGCAATCGAGCGAGTCGGGGGCGGTCATGGCGCTCCAGGTGAAAGGGAGCCGTGGTTCGCGGCGGACTTGGCCCGGCGCGGACCGTCGCCCGCCGGGTCTGGCCTCGTCTGCCACACCCGGCGCGCCGTTGACCCCGGCGCCACCGCCGTGTCCGCCACCGCGATCGTTATTGCTGGCGGTTCGCGCTCGACGTCGGAGCTTCGTAGAGCAGGTCCCGCCGCTCCACCTTGTTGACCTGGTCGATGAGCTTCGCGTACGCCCGGCCAGCGGCTTCGAGCCCAGCCTCCGGCACGACATCAGGCCGGTCGTGGTCGGTATGGTAATACACAGGCGATTCCATGAGGACCACGTTGGGGACATCGCGCTGAATGGCGCTGCTGTCGCCACAGCAGGTCTCTTCCATCTCGTGATACACGGTGACGCCGAATGTCTTGAAGGCATTGAGGGCAAGCGTCGCGAGCTTGCTGCTGCCATACACCCACCACCGGCGCGCGGCGATGTTGTTCGACTGCCGCAGCACCGGGCCACGGATGTAGGTCTGCGTCGCTGACACGTGCTCGACGTTGAGCGCGACGGCGGTCTTGGCGAACAAGGTCTGCCGGTTGTCGTGCATCCAGGCGACGCCGGTCGAACCGGCGTGATGGCCGGAGGTGGTCACGAACTTCAGCGTGCGACGGCGCTGAGCCTGCGGAACCTTCGAGAAGTACTCTGCCAGTCCGACCATCACCGCCATGCCCGACGCGTTATCGATGGCGCCCTCAAAGTACGCATCGTGGTGCGCGAAGATCAGAATGTCCTCGTCGGTCGCCCCTGGCAGCGTGCCCCACACGTTGGCGTCCTTGAGCGCGCTGCGCGTCTCGCCGACCAGCATCGCCTTCACCTTGACCGGGCCGGTCTCGATCATCGTCCGTAACGCGGTGGCATCCTCATAGCCGATCGAGAACGTCGGCACGCTTTCGACGCCGCCGTTCAGCTGCACCTGATAGTTGGTGCCGAGAATGGCCAGGTTGATCAAGACGGCCGCGGCGCCTTTCTTCGCCGCGCGATCCGCCGCGCCAAGCCAGGTCGCCGAGTGCGAGATGACCGCCGGCGTCGGTATACTATGGATGAACACCAGCTTGCCCTTGACGTCGCGGCCAGCGAAGTCGGCCTCGGTGCCGAGGCCGACCCACACCGGATCGAGATCCAGGCCCGTGGGCGGCGTCGTGGCACGGCCGGCCGGACGGACGGTGGAGAACGTGATGCTCTTACCGCCACCGGTTGCCGTCAGGCTCCAGTTGGTCGGAAAGAACTGGGGCGTCAGCTCAAAATACTGGCGAGTGACATTCTGCAGGCCGAACTCCTTGAACTTCTGCTCGACCCACCCCTCGATCATGTCGTCGTACTTGGTGCCAGCAATGCGGCCCCAGTATTTCTCGCCGTCGTCGCGGCTCTTGCGCGAGACGCCCGTGATTTCATTGACGTACTGCTTCAGGCGTGGGCCCTCGATCCGCGCGTATGCCTGCTCGGCGGGGGGCAGCGGCATGCGGATGTACTCCGAATCCAGGTCATACGTGTGCTTCTTGATGGGTGGCTGGGCCGGGCGTCCCTGCTGTGCTCCGCTGCCGACACCCATGATGAAATTGAAGGCGACGACGGCCGCCGCGATCCTGCCTGTGGACTTCTGCATCTCTGACCTCCGGTGATTCCGACTGTTGACTAGTGACAACACCTTGACCTCCCCCATCTTCCTCATGCCGGGCAGGTCGTCCGACGATCTCGTCCGCCGCACCCCGCGGCTCACCCCATGAGTGCCCACTCGACCAGCGCATCCACGATGACAACGCCCTCTCCGGCGGCGCCCACCATCACGGGATTAAGGTCCACCGAGGCCAACTGGCCAGCCGCCGCCGCGATCTGGCCGAGCCGGACCGGGGCGTCACACAAGGCATCGAGATCCAGGGGCGGCTCACCCCGGACGCCGTCGAGGAGCGGCGCGATTCGCAGCGATCGCCACGCCGTGTGCGCAGCGTCCCGGTCGCACGGGGCCATCCGCAGTGCCAGATCCGGAACGGCCTCGACGTACCGGCCGCCGTCACCCACCATCACGACCGGTCCGAAGATCGGATCGATCCGGGCTCCAATCACGACCTCCCGGCGGGCCGGGACCATGGGCGCAACGAGGACGCCGTCGGCACGCACCTGCAGGCCGCCGAGCCGCGACGTCAACCGCGTGAATGCCGTCGCGGCATCGTCGGCGTTGCGCACATCCAGCACGACCAGGCCATGGTCTGACTTGTGTGGGACATCGGCCGAACAGGCTTTGACAGCCACGGGACCGCCGAACCGATTGAACGCGCGCCTGGCGTCGTCTTCTGAGTGGCACAGCGCATGAGGAACGACCGGTAATCCATGCGCCGCGAGAAAGGCGAGGCTGTCTGCTTCGTTCAGAAGGGCCGATCGACCAGCCGGCACCCCGACGGCCAAGTCGAACGACGCCGGCAGCGGGCGCCGCCTCATCAACGCTGCGTGCGACGCCAGTTGGGACAGGGCGGCGATCGCGTCGGTCTGGTTCGCGAACGAGGGCACGCCGGCCGCACGGAACTGTGCGGCCACGCGGTCTTGCGGCGCAGCGACCACGACCGGCTTCTGTGTCTGCGCTGCGAACGCGTAAGCGTCCCGCGTAAACGCCGACACGTCGTAGCCCTCGCCGGCGACTGGGAGCGCCAGCAGAAACAGATCCGCGGCGTGCTCGTGTGCGAGAAGGGGCAGCAGATTGCCAAACAGTCGGCTATCGGTCAGCAGCGCTGCCGTCATGTCGATGGGATTGGCGACGCTCGCAAAGTCCGGCAACTCGGCGGTCAGCGCGCGGCGCGTGGTGTCGCTGATGGTCGCCAGAGGCAGGCCGAGCGCCGCTGCCGTGTCGGCGGCCATCACGCCGCTTGCCCCGGAGTTGCTGACGACCACGAGTTCGCGTCCACGCGGTCGCCAATCTTTCAGGTAGAGCTCAGTCGTCCGCACCAGGCCGTGCATGTCGTCCACCCGCCAGATGCCGTGGTCGCGAAGGAATGCCTCGACCACCTTGTCGTCGCTGGCCAGCGCTCCTGTATGCGATCTGGCCGCCTGCGCGCCTCGCGCCGTGCGGCCCGACTTGACGGCGACGATCGGCACATCCCGTTCGTGCGCGAGTTCGGCGACCCACGCAAGCGTCGTCGCGTCGCGGATCGATTCGATGTAGAGGAGCAGGAGCCGGACCGCCGGATCCTGCACGACGACCAGCGCCAGTTCGGCCAGCGTGACGTCGGCATCGTTGCCGGTGGCGTGCGCGTGTCGAATGCCGATGCCGCGTTCGCGTAACAGGCCGTAGGGCACCACGCTCATCACGCCGCTCTGACTCACGATGGCAACGGGACCGTCGGCTGGCGCGACTTCGGCGAACATCGTCGAAAAACTGGCCACCGCTCCCGTGCCGAAGTTCGCCAGCCCTTGCGAGTTCGGCCCGACAATGCGCATTGCGGACTGCCGCGCCTCGGCGAGCCGGTTCTCCGGGTCCGATGTCTCGCCAAAACCCGAGGCCATGACGATGGCCACCTTCACGCCCCTGGCCGCGCAGTCACGAACGGCGTCGAGAGCCTGCGCGGCCGACACCGCGACGATGGCCAGGTCCGGCGCCTCCGGCACGGCGGCCATCTGCGCGTACGCCCTGACGCCTTGCACCACGTCGCGGGCGGGATTGATCGGGTAGATGCGGCCGCGGAAGCCGAATCGCGACAAGTACATCAGCGGCCTGCCGCCCACCTTGTGCGGATTGTCGGAGGCGCCGATGATGGCGATCGACTCGGGGCACAGCGCGGCCGCGAGGTTATCGGATCGGCGGGAATCCAGCGCGACGGTCATTGACGTAAGGGCGCGAGGGCCACAGGGCTCCTAGTTGGTCCCCCGCGCGGCCGGCAGGAGGTCGTTGCGATCGATCTTGTTCACTTGGTCCACGATCTTTGCGAAAGCGCGTGCCACCGCTTCGAGCCCCGCCGCCGGGACCACTTCCGGTCGATCGTGATCGGAGTGATAGAAATTGGGCGACTCGATCATCTGGATTGACGGAGCGTCCCTCGAGACATGACCCATGTCGCCGCTCGCGTTGGGCTCCATCTCGTGGTATAGGGCCACGCCGAACGTCCGGTAGGCGTCGAGCGCCACATTGGCAAGCCGCCCGCTGCCAAACACCCACCATCGCCGCGCGTCGGTCTGGTTCGATTTCCGCAGCTTGGCTCCCCACGGGTAGGTCTGCGTGACGGACACGTGCTCGCAGTTGATCATCAGCGCCGTCTTCGCTAGGAACGTCGCCTTGTTGTCGCTCATCCACTGTGTGCCGAGCGACCCGGCGTGGTGGCCGGACGTCGAGACGAACTTGATCGTGCGGCGGCGCTCGGCCTGTGGAACCTTCGAGAAGTACTCGGCGAGTCCGAGCATCACCGACATGCCAGACGCGTTGTCCAATGCGCCCTCGAAATAGGCGTCGTGGTGCGCCATGATGATGATGTCTTCATCAGTGGTGCCAGGCAGTTCGCCCCAGACACTGGCGTCGCGCAGCCCGGTGCGTTCATCGACGTCCAACGTCAGATTCACCTTGGCATCGGCGTGTTTCTCCATCAGCTCTCGGAGGGACGTCAAGTCGTCGGTGCCGATCGAGAAGCTTGGAATCGGGCCGCCCCGCACCCACATCTGATACTGAAGGTTGCCGGGCACGGCCAGCGACACGAGCAGGGCCGCGGCGCCGCGTTCCGACGCCCGCATGTTCGCGCCGTTCCAGCCGGCGGAGTTGTTGATGGCGCCAGGTGTTGGCACGCTTTGAATCACCACGAGCTTGCCCTTCACGTCGCGGCCTTTAAAATCGGATTCGGTGCCCAGCCCGACCCAAACCGGTTCGAGATCCAGGCCGCCGCGCGGTGCCGCCGCGGATTCGCGTGCCGGCTGAACGGTGGTGAGTGCGATCGTCGTTCCGCCGCCGCTCGCGGTCATGCCCCACGCCGTCGGGAGCCGCTGTGGCGGGAGGTCGAACCACTGCCGGCGGATGTTCTGCAGGCCGAACTGGCGGAATGCGTCCTCAACAATCTGCTCGGTCATCTCATCATATTTGGTGCCCGCGATACGGCCCCAGAACCGCTCGCCGTCGTCGCGGCTCTTCAGGGAGACGGCCGTGATGGCATCGACCCATCGCTTGAGTCGCTCGCCTTCCAGACGCCCGTAGGCCTCCTCGCCTTTGGGCAGCGCCCATCGCAGGTAATGCGCATCGTCGAGCGGGAACTCGTGCGGTGTGACCGGCGGCCGTTGGCCCACCGGGGCGTCTTGCGCCAGCTCCGCGCGGCCCCGACTCGAGACCACCACGCCCGCCAGGAGCGCGCCCGCCACTGCCGCCGAGCCGAGCATCCATTTCAGACCTGTCATCACACCCTCCATCGAGTCAACGCACCGTGTCCTCGTTTGCTCTCGGCCACCGGATCGGCGCCGGGTCGAATCGGCAACGATCATCCATCGATTGCACCCTACGAAACCCTGCACCTCCGCGACGGCGAGATCATCATCGCCGCCGGCAATCCGCGACTGTGGAAGCAGTTCTGTGATGCGATCGAGCGGTCCGACCTGATGACGGATCCGCGCTTTGCGACCAACCCAGACCGCGTCGCGAACAGAACGACGCTGCGGGCCGTGCTCGAATCGGCTTTCGAACGCTTCACGCTCGATGGGCTCATCGCTCGGCTGGAGGTCCATAAGGTCCCCTGCTACCGTGCACGCACCATCGCCGAGGCCATTGCCGACCCACAGGTCGTCGCGCGCAACATGCTGCCGACGTTTTCGATCGAAGGCGCCGGCGATGTCGCGACACTCGTAACCCCGCTGAAACTCTCGCGCACACCGGCGGTGATGTCACTCCCACCGCCCAGTCTCGGCGAGCACACCGAAGGCGTGCTCGACGGTCTGGATGTGCCGCTGCCTCGCGTTCGAGCGCAATAACTGTCGACGGCCTGCAGGATCCCGAGGGGGAGGCGCATCACCGACAGCATCGAGTCGAAAAGTGCGATGTCGACGTGCTGACCCATCCCCGTGCGCTGGCGATCGTAGAGCGCGAGCAGAATGCCTTGCACGGCATAGAGGCCGGCTAGGTAGTCGGTGATCGCGACGCCGGCGCGGGTGGGCGGACCGCCGGCCGAACCCGTGACGTCCATGAACCCGCTCTCGCCCTGGATCACGACGTCATAGCCGGGAAGCGCGGCGCGCGGGCCGTCTTGTCCGTAGCCGCTGATCGAGCAGTAAATCAGGCGCGGATGGGTTCTCGCCAGTTCGTGGTGGCCGAATCCCAGTGCGGCCAGGCTGCCCGGCCGAAGGTTCTCGACCAGGATGTCGGCCAGGCCGATGAGGTCGTGCAACGCGTCGGCACCTTGTCGCGACTTCAGGTCCAGCGCCACGCTCTTCTTGTTGCGGTTGACGCTCAGAAAGTAACTGCTGTGATCGCCGATGAACGGGGACCACCCGCGTGTTTCGTCGCCGAGGTCGGGCTCCTCGATCTTGAGGACCTCTGCGCCCATGTCTCCGAGCATCATGGTGCAGAACAGTCCGGCCAGGACCCGTGTGAGGTCGATGACCTTCAATCCTGTCAGTGGAGGCATTTCGGTTCGCTTCGCGTGTCAGTCGTCAGTTACAAGTGCAAAGTTGAAGCACTGCGAGAAGTGAACCGCTTGAACTTTGAACTGACTGGTTTCTTAGAACGAATACGTGACGCCCAGGCGCGCGACGCGCGGCGGGATGATCGCCGTGATGCGGCCGAAGGTCGGCCCCGAGCGCACGCTGCGCGTCGTTTCGTCGTTGGTGTTCATCGCGTTGTAGAGGTCGAACTGCAGCGTCATCGCATGCGTCGTGAACAAGCGGATGCGCTTGGCGGCACGCACGTTGAGCAGTTTGACCGCCGGTAGCCGCAGCGATCCGAGCGGCTCCATGCGCAATGTGACCGTGCTCAACTGCGGCAGGCCACGGAACAGCGCGTCGCGGGCCTGCGGCGTGCCGCTCTGGTACTCGTATACGGCGGCCGTCTGAACGCCAAACGGCGCCTCGTAGCTCCCCGACAGGCGGAACGTCGTGTCCCATGTTTCGTTCTTCGGGAAGAACTCCTCGTTGGGCGTTTGTGGCACGCCGTTGATGAACATGTTCTTCCGCGTCGCCAGGTACGAGCCGCGCATCTGCCAGCGGTTCGACAGCCGCTTGTCGACGCCCACCTCGAAGTTGTGAAAGCGATCCGCGTAACCGGGTGTGTTGATGTAAGTGAAGCGCTCGAACGCGCGACCCGCGAAGGCCGGGTCGTAGTCGAAGTAGGTGATGGCGCCGCCGTCGTCGGCCGTGCGTGCCACCCCGTCCGGGCCCGGATCGACATTGGCGATGGGCCGGTTGTAGACCTCGTAGGGCCTCGCGGTGTTGACGAGCTGGAAGAGGTTCGACTCGCGCTTGTACACGTAGCCCACGCGCGCCGAGAAGCCGCTGGCCACCTCGCGCTCGACGTGCACCGTGGCCTCGTCCACTTTGGGCTGCTCGATATCGGGATTGAACACCGTACTCGATCCACCCTCGGTGTTGACGAAGGTGCCCAGCTCGCCAGGGAAGTCCAGACGGCGGTTGCCGTTCGCATCGTTCCAGCGGTAGCGGGTGGCCGAGTAGTCGTTTTTGTTGAAGTTGCGAATCGTGCGCGAGTCCGACGCCCGCAGCGCGAAGTTGAAGCGGCCGTAGGTGGCCTTGACGACCGTGCGGTTGTCAGAGGTCAGCGGATAGGAAAGTCCGACGCGCGGGGCCCACGAACTCCAGTCGTACAATTCGATCCGCGGATAGTCGGCCGCGACAGAGAACGTGCCAGCCGGCTTCGATTGCGCTGGTAGATAGGCGTTGTAGCGCTCGACGCGCAGGCCGTAGCTGATCGTGAGCCGATCGCCGATGCGAAAGTTGTCGCGCGCGAAGCCGCTCTGATAGTTGACGGTGTTCTTGCTGAGGAACGGCGAGTTGTAGAGGAGCACCTCGAACGGCACGCCGTTGGAGAAGTAGAGCAGGTAGTCGTTGCCGACCCCGCCGGTGCCCTCGCCGCGCAGTTCCTGGAACTTGTTGTAGACGTCCTGCGTGAAGAAGCCGCCGACCTTGAACTCGTGGGTCCCGCCCAGCAGGTCCGGGACGAAGTGGCTGTAGCTGGCGTCATACTGTAGGCGGCTGCTGAGGCTCCCGGCCGGCGTGGAGTCGGAGCCGATGGAGTTCACGTAGGCGCCCATCCACCGCTGCGTCACGTTGTCGAACGACGGCGGATTGTCAGTGTACGGAACGGCCCTCGAGTTCCAATAACTGCGTCCGGCCGACACGTTGAGGACCGACCGGCTGGTCAGCGTGTACAGCCACTCGGCGCGAAGGACGTGATTGGGGAGGATGTAGTCGCCAGCAGCTTCGTGGGGGCGGAACGCGTTGGCCGCCCGGTTGTCGGTTTTCTTGTAATCGTAGTGGTGCATATACGACAGGCGATGATTCATACCGGGCTGGGCGGTCAACTTGCCGGTCAGGTTGGTTTCGACGTCGCTCTGGATGCCTGTGTCGTCGTCCGGCGTGAAGTAGATGCCATCAGGGCCCGGCGCGCCTGCAAAGCCGATGACTTCTTGTCGATACTCCCGGTCGCGGACACTTCCGTAGAACCACAGCTTGTCGCGCACGATGCGTCCGCCCAACCCGAAGTTGGCATCGTGGTATCCGTCCATGGGGTTGCCGCCGCTCACACCCTTGGCCTCGAGTTCATCGTCCACGTTGTCGCTCTGCAGGCTGCGCCCCTGCCAGGCGTAGAGACCGTCGCCCTTGAACTGGTTGCCGCCCGACTTAACGATGGCTTGGAAGGCCATGCCGGGAGTGGGGATCTCCGGGTCGTTGCCGGCGGGGCGGACGATCATCTCCTCGACCGCGCCCATGTCGAAGTAGCCGGCCGTGCCGTCGGTGTTGATGCCGTCGAGCATGAGGGTCGAGCCCCCGTTATTGGAGCCGTAGTTGACGAGCGAGCCGCGCCCGCTGCCGGTCTTGTTCCCGCCAACATCTGGGATACCCTCGACCCGGACGCCTGGCGCGAGCTTGCCGATGTCCTCGATGCCGCGCGACGTCGGCAGCAGCGTGATGGTCTCTTCCTTGATGCTCGACGTGACCGTCGTGCTGCGGACGTCGATGACCGGGGAGTCGCCGGTCACGGTCACGGTCTCTTCGAGTTGCCCGATACCGAGGCGACCGTCGATGGTGGCGACGAAGTTGGCGTCGAGGCGCAAGTTGGCGCGGGTGACGGTCTTGAAGCCCGCAAGCTGGAAGGTCACGGTGTAGGTGCCGCCCGGAAGGCGGGAGAAGCGATAGCGCCCGGCCTCGTCGGAGACGGTCTCTATCTGGGGCAGTTGGAGCGCCGGGCTGGTGATGACGACGGTGGCGCCTGGGAGGGCGCCGCCGCTTTCGTCGGTAACCCGGCCCTCGATGCCGGACGCTAGGGTCGAGGACTGCGCGCCGGCGCTGGAGACGCCAACCAGGATGGCGAGGATGACGGCGGCCACCTGAAGGAGCGGTCGGGACGGCTTGGTGAACATGCGGCCTCCTGAATCAAGATTCTGCGGACGGGTCGAATCGGCGTATCAGTGAGCCTCGTGTGGGTGCTCAGAAACGAACAGCGCTCATGGTAAGGTCGATATCCGAACAACTGTTCGCCGTTTGGCGCATTATGACTAGACCAACGCCGATGCCCATGTCAAGTGACCTCCGCCGCCCACCCGCCGCCACGCCGGCCCGGGACCCCCGCCAGCGCGAGTACGTCCAAGGCCTCGCCCGCGGATTCGCCGTCGTCAAGGCCTTCTCCGCCGATGGTGGTCGCCGTCTGACCGTGGCGGACGTGGCGCGTCGCACCGGACTGACCCGTGCCGTGTCGCGCCGGTACCTGCTCACGCTTCAGGAACTCGGCTACGTCGTGCATGACGGGACCTACTTCACGCTCACGCCGCGCATCCTCGATCTCGGCTTCACGTATCTTGCGACGGTCGACGTGGCGAACATCGCGCAGCCGGCCATGGAGCGCATCGTCCATACGCTGCGCGAGTCGTGTTCGATTGCGGTGCTCGACGGCCGCGACGCGGTGTACGTAGCCCGCGTCGCCGCTAAACGCATCATGAGCATCAACCTCGTGGTCGGATCGCGCCTGCCGGCACATGCGACGTCGATGGGTAAAGTGCTGCTGGCGCACCTCGCGCCCGCCAAGCTCGACGAATACTTCGCGGCCGGGCCGCTGCGGCGGCTGACCCACCGCACGATCGTCGACGAGCGTGCGCTGCGCGACGCCCTCGAGCAGGTCCGCGCGCGGGGCTGGGCCTTTGCCGATCAGGAATCGGAGGACGGCGTACGTACGGTGGCCGTGCCGCTCTACGATCGCACCATGCAGGTGCAGGCGGCCATGAACGTGTCGGGCCACGCGTCGCGGGTACAGATGAAAGAACTCCGCGGCCGGTATTTACTCGTCCTGATGGAAGCCGCCGCCAAGATCTCGCACGCCCTCGGCGCGAACATCAGCGTGCTGGCAGTGCGGCCGCACCGCACGCACATCACGCAAAGGACTTAACACCAGCCGGATGGCAGGGTCAGACCCTCTGCCTCAGACCGAACAGATGTTTGTATATCGAGCATTGTTCACGGAAAGGACCACGCTATGCCCGTTCGTTGCTCTAGGACCAGCCTCGTTGCCGCGCTGACTTTGGCCGCCACGCTGGCCGTGGCCACCGGCTCAGCCGCGCAGGACGACCTGGTTCCGCCGGGCCGGCGCCCGGCCGCGCCAACCTCAGGACGCTCCGCCTGGTTCGGCCTGCCGCTGCCGCCTTCCCCAGGATCGCTGCCGGCCGTCGTCGTCGGCACCCGCGGGCCGAGGCCGGTCTCGCTCCCTGCCGGTGAGCCCGCGTATTCCGAACTGCAAGGCGCCACCATCCGCAAGGACCTCGAAGCCATCGTCGCCATTTCACACGTGAGCCGGAAGACCCGCGAGGTGGGCAGTGACCAGATCTACGGACGCATCGCCGGCTTTCCGTCGGGTGTGAAGACCGCCGCATGGTCGGCCGATCAGTTCCGCCGCGCCGGCATCTCCGATATCAGGGTGCAGCCGATTAACCAGGAGCCCGCCAGTGCCTTCTGGATGCCGGTGTCGTGGGAGGTCAAGATACTCGGCGACACGGCCTTCGGCGCCGGCACCACAGACCTCGTGCTCGAGTCGGCGATGCCGCTGGTCCCGTCCGAGATTCCCGGCGGCCAGCTCGTCGCGCCGCTCGTGTACGTCGGGAACGGCAGCCCCGCCGTGCTGGCGCACATCGACGTCAAGGGTAAGATCGCCGTGCAGCTTGTGATCCCGCAGGCCCATATGGTGTTCGAGCGGGATTCGGTGGTGCCGCAGGCACAGGCGCTCATGAAACGCGGTGCCGTCGCCGTGTTGAACCTGATGCGCCAGCCGGGCAACGAGAAAGCCCGCGACTTCAGTAATTGCGGCGGCCCGTGCGTCAACCTTGGCGGCCACGACGGGCACTTCCTCGAAAACCTGCTCGAACGGGCTGCGGCCGCCGGTGTTACCGAAAAGCTCCGGGCGCAGATCACGCTCAAGACCCAGACGCACAAGGGTTTGAAGGCCGATAACGCCGTCGCGGTGATTGCCGGCAGCGCCTCGGACGATGCCATCATCCTCAACGCGCACTACGATGGCTGGTTCGACGGCGCGGGCGACAATGCCGATGGCCTGGCCGTCCTCATGGCCCTGACCAGGCACTTTGCCAAGCCCGAGCACAAGCCGCGTCGGACGCTCGTCTTCGTTGCCAGTGCCGGACACCACAGTCCGGGGATCAACGGTCCGCGCGGCTTCGTCACGGCCAATCCTGCGCTCGCGGCCAAGGCCGTGCTCATGCTCAACATCGAGCACGTCGCGCAGCGTAATTTCTCGCCGTCCAGAAACGTGGCGGCCGATGGCTATCGTGAAGCCATCGCGGATTCGGGCGAAGCACCCATCACACCGGGCATCACCAATCGCTCTCCGTTCCTCAACGGCCTCTTCGACCAGGGCGTCCAGCGCTACGGCGTCAACTTCGTGTCGGATCGATCAGCGATGCAGAGCGGCGAGACGGGCGGCTACGCGACCATTAAAGGGGCCAAGCTCACCGTGATGCAGGCGCCGCCGCTGTATCACACGACCGGCGAGGGACTGGACGTCATCTCGACGCCCGGCCTGGAGCGCATCGCGCGCTTCTTTGCGTACTTCGTGAAGGAAGTGGACAAGGCGCCGCTCGCGCAGATCAATCCCTGAACTCGCCGCAACGATCTCGGGGCTTGGTAATCTTATGTCGGTGGTCAAGTCCTCGCATCGAGCGTCGCGTCAAAGTCGACGCCGCTCTGACTGAAGAGGCGCGCCAGTTCGATGGTCAGCGCCGTCCCGGCCGACGTCTTGCAGGCGTTTGGTTGGATGCAAGGAACAGCCATGAATGGCGACTATTGGAGTTGATCCGGTCTCGTGGACAGTTTCCGAAAGGCGGATACGATGTCCACGATGGCGGCGAATGGCAGCCGGCGAGCCCGGCGACAGTTCAGTGAGGAGTTTCGAGCCCAGGCGGTCCGGCTGGTACTCGATGAAGGCAAAACGGTCGGTGCGGTGGCCCGCGAGCTCGATCTCACGGCGTCGGCCCTGCGGCTCTGGGTTGAGCACGCATGCGCCGATCGCACGGGCGGCAAGACCGGCCTGACGACCGCCGAGCGCGAGGAGTTGGCGCGGCTCCGCAAAGAGAATCGCATCCTGCTCGAGGAGCGCGAGATCCTAAAAAAAGCGACGGCCTTCTTCGCCAAGCCGAGCCGGTAAGGTTCCGGTTCATCGCCGCGCAGAAGGCCGATCATTCCGTCACCGATCTGTGTCGCGTGCTGCGCGTCACCCGCAGCGGGTTCTACGCGTGGTGCGAGCGCCCGCTGTCCGCCCACGCGGCGACCGACGCACGGCTGCGCGTGAAGGTGCGCACGTTCTTCGAGGCGAGCCGGCGGCGGTACGGCAGTCCGCGGATCCTACGTGCCCTCGGCGACGACGGCGAGTCCGTCAGCCGCAAGCGGGTCGTGCGGTTGATGCAGGAGGAGGGGCTGGTCGCGCGGGCCCGCAAGCGCTTCAAGCGGACCACGATGAGCGATCATGACCAGCCCGTCGCAGCCAATGTGCTGGACCGTCAGTTCGTGGCGGCTGCGCCGAATCGACGCTGGGTCGGCGATACGACGGAGTTCGTGATCGCGAGCAGCGGCAAGCTCTACCTGGCGGCCATTCTCGACCTGTACTCGCGCTTCATCGTCGGCTGGGCCGTCAGTGCGGTGAATGATCGGCATCTCACGCTGAAGGCGCTGCAAATGGCGCTGAAGCGGCGCTGTCCCGATGCCGGACTACTGCATCACTCTGACCAGGGCTGCACCTACGCGAGCGAGGATTACCAGGCGGTGCTGGCGAGCCACGGCATCACCTGCGGCATGAGCCGGCGCGGGAATTGTTACGACAATGCGGTGATGGAACGCTTCTTCGCCACGGTGAAGAGCGAAGAAGGCGAGCACTTCGAGAGCTGCGGCGATGCCAAGATGGCCTTGTTCGACTTCATCGAAGTATTCTATAACCAGCGGCGGCGCCACTCGACCCTCGGCCAGATCAGTCCGGCGGATTTCGAGCGGCGGGCGGCGACTCAGGCGGCGTAGTTAACCCGTCCACGGGATCGGATCAACTCCAGCTGCCGTGCTCGGTGCGGTTGGTGCCGACGCCGCAAGCGTCGGCAGGCTTCCACGATTTCGACGAGTTTGAGCGACTCGTGGAGGCGGCGGCGACGCTCGACCCCCGGACTCACCTCATCGTGCTGCTTGGCGGCGAG
>SXGT01283113.1_pt1 | contig 14213 bp, 12 predicted proteins | sample 3176221 | NCBI WGS metagenome assembly SXGT01 (sample SAMN11356862, study PRJNA531348) | freshwater metagenome | isolation source: freshwater sample F1-120 | place: China: Fuxian Lake, Yuxi | collected 2017-12-25 | reverse complement strand
GGATATGGTAGCGGTTACGGATACCCAGGTTACGGCATGGGCTATGGTTATGGAACAGGTTACGGCAGTGGATATGGTAGCGGTTACGGATACCCAGGTTATGGCATGGGCTATGGTTATGGAACAGGTTACGGCAGCGGCTACGGTATGGGTTACGGAAGCGGATACGGAAGCGGATACGGTATGGGTTACGGAAGCGGATACGGAAGCGGATACGGTATGGGTTACGGAAGCGGATACGGCGGCGGCTACGACATGGGTTACGGAAGCGGATACGGCAGCGGATACGGTATGGGTTACGGAAGCGGATACGGCGGCGGCTACGACATGGGTTACGGCGGCGGATATGGTTATTCCCCTTCGTACAGCAGCTGGGGATTTGGCCTTGGTATCGGCGGCCTAGGTTTAAGTTTTGGCGGATCTGGCAACTTTGGCGGGTACTACTAAATCAAACCAAAATATTTTTCTTAAAAACGGGAGGTCTCTAGAAGAGACTCTCCCTTTTTATTTTTTTTCAAAGACAGCCCTCTTCTTGCTGATTCCACAATCACTATCAGAACGCACAAACCAATCACAGAGGTCAGCCCAATATCGACGATACCCCGAGTTCTCTCAGAAGCCACTGGACTCTGAGCCCATTTCCAGAATGTCGTAGTTACCATCTCCCAGGCCGCAGTTGTTGTTGTAATCAAAACAAAAACCATTGGCACTAAAGTAACCCAGATATATTTTATTTTTCCAGCTTTCAGAATAAGGGTCGAACCCACACAGAGCGCAATCGCTGCCAGAAGCTGATTAGCAATTCCAAACATGGGCCAAATCGTCGAAATACTCCCAGTATAAATAAAATAGCCCCAAGCACATACCGTGAGTAGCGAGGTCACTAGGGTTCCGGGCAGCCAATCATTTCTTGAAAATCTAGGGAAGGCCTTTCCTATCATCTCCTGAAGCACAAATCTTGCGATTCGAGTTCCCGTATCTATCGTCGTAAGAATAAAAAGAGCCTCAAACATAATAGCAAAATGGTACCAATAGGCCATAAGCCCACTAAAGCCTGGCAGAGCGCTAAAGATCTTAGCCATCCCAATCGCCAAAGAAACAGCTCCGCCAGTTCTGCCTTCAACTTTTTCCTCAACCTGTTGCTCAAGTACGGGAAGTTCCTCGATATGGTAGCCCATAAGATTTAGGCTAGCCATTTTTTCAGGCGAAACATTAATCGCAAAGTAATCTCCCGGAGCTAAATGGCTAACAGCAATTAAGGCAACAATTCCCACCAATCCCTCTATCAACATTGCCCCATAGCCAATCGCCCGACAGTCCGATTCCTTTGAAATCATTTTTGGGGTTGTTCCCGATGAAACCAAAGAATGAAATCCTGAAACCGCTCCACACATGATTGTAATAAATACAAAAGGAAATACTTTTCCCGGAATAATCGGACCTCCCCCATGAATGAATTCAGTTAAGGCAGGGAGTTTGAGCGTGGGATTAATAAGAATAACCCCAAGCACAAGCAGGAGAATAGTTCCAATCTTTAAAAAAGAGGAAAGATAATCTCTAGGACACAGAAGTAACCAAACCGGAAGCACAGAGGCCATAAACCCATAGGCCATGATAGCAAATGTAATTTGATTTTTTGAAAGCAGAAACAAATGGCCCCAAGAGCTTTCTGCAACTTCTCGTCCCCCTACAACTGCGACTAGCATTGCGATTACACCTAAAATCGTAGCCTCGCCTATTTTTCCAAGACGGATACGATAAGCATAGATTCCCATCGCAAAGGCAATGGGAATTGTCATAGAGATAGTAAAAGTCCCCCAGACACTTTCAGCAAGAGCATTAACAACCACTATTCCTAGACCCGCAAGTGCAATCACTAAAATAAAAAGAATTGCGATTCCAGCCGCCGTTCCGGCTACAACTCCCATCTCTCGCTTTACAATCTCCGCTAGGGATTTTCCATCATGTCTCACTGAAGCTACAAGAATGATAAAATCCTGAACAGCCCCCGCAAGAACTACTCCAATCAACAGCCATAAAAGTCCGGGCAGATAGCCAAATTGTGCAGCTAAGACAGGGCCAATAAGAGGGCCCGCCCCCGATATCGCAGCAAAATGATGACCGAAAAGAACCCACTTATGGGTCGGATGATAGTTTTGACCATCGTTATGAGTGTGCGCTGGAGTTTTTCTTAAATCATCAAGCACACACACCTTTGCTGCCAGAAAGGCGCTATAAAATCGGTATCCGATAGCTAGTACGCACAAAACTGCAATCATCAGAGGTAATGCCGACACAAGTTCTCCTTAATCTTCTAATTAATTATTTTAGACTTAAGCTTTGGCCTGGGTCATCAGATTTTTCGCATGACTTAAACTCGAAGGGGTTACTTCTCTTCCTGAAAGGAGCCTTGCAATCTCTTTGGCGCTTGCCTCAAGACTGAGCTTCACGATCTCTGTCTCAGTACGATTCTTTTTACCCTGTTTTTTCACAAGACAATGAGTGTCTGCATAGACCGCGACTTGAGGCAGATGAGAGATACACAATACCTGAAAGTGCAAAGCTAGCTCCCTCATCTTTCTTCCCACAATATCGGCCACACTGCCGGAAATTCCAGTATCAATTTCGTCAAAAACTAATACGCAGGTTTCAGCATCAGCTGCCAATGTTTTCTTTAGCGCTAACATGATTCGAGACAACTCACCTCCCGAGGCCGACTTCACAAGTGGAAGGCTCGGCTCCCCCGGGTTGCTAGCCAAAAGAAACTGAACCTTTTCCGCCCCATCGGGACTTAACTTCGTCAATCCTTGAAGGGTCTGAGAGAATTTACTATGCAGTTTATCGTCTATAGAACCCAAAGAAAGCTCAGGCCCTACTCGTTCAATAGCTGTCCAGTCAAAATCTAGAGTGGCTCCTGGCATCGATAGTTCATGAATCTCTTTTTCAACCTTTTTCTTTAAAGAGAGGGCTGCTTTCTTTCTTATCTCTGTTAATTTCAGAGAGCCCTTTTCAAGAGTCTCGATCTCAACTTTAAGCCTATCAACCGAATCATTTAAAGTCTGCTTGGCCGATTCCAAAGTCCCGACATCGCTTGCTAGACTCTTAAAAATATTTAGTAATTCATCAATGCTCTTAACTGCATGCTTTCTAAAAAGCTCTTGATATCCAAACTGTCTTTCTTGAGCCTTTTCAAGCGAAGATTCATCCACATCAAAGGCAGAAACACGGCTACTCAGTGTAAAGTGGATATCCTCCACTTCTCGAGCCACACTCTCGGCACGCTCTTTAAGAAGATCTCCCCCCTCCCCCAAGTGCCCCAACTTCTTGGCAATCTCCCACAGTAAAGAGCTAACCCCTTCTGACTCTCCATTTTCAAAAAGAGAAAGGGCGTGGGTTAAGACCTCTCTCTCGGCCACCACCTTATCTGAAGATTCGCACAACTCATTAATTGCATTAAAATCCTCGCAACTGGGGGTGAATTTTTTCAACTCCTGCAAGCGATACTCTAAATAATCCTTATCTCTTTGAGAGGATGCCACTCTTTTTACAATAACTTCTATCTCATGAAGTGTCGCCTCGCAGGCCTGGAACGCTATTTGAACTGCTTTTAATTCTTTGGGATGATTCGCAAATTGATCTAAGTAACGGATATGCTCCTGAGGGTGCATGAGCCTTTGGTTCTCATGTTGAGCAAAGATATCAACAAGACCATGACCGATCTCTTTTAATGCCTGACTTGATACGGCCACATCATTAATCCACGCCTGAGATCTCCCTTTTGCAGAGAGCTGTCTACGGATTAAAATGGCTGAATCCTCTCCTTCGATCTCGGTCTCAATTCCTAACTTTTGTAAATTTAAGACCGCGGGGTGATTCTTATGGATCAAGAACTCCCCCGAAACCACCGCATTCTCGGCCCCAGTTCTCACGACATCAGAAGAGACCTTAGCCCCCGTTAAAAAATGGAGAGCTAAAATCAGAATCGATTTTCCAGCCCCTGTTTCTCCTGTAATCACATTAAAACCAGGCGAAAACTCGATCTCGAGATTTTCAATAATCGCTAAACCTTTAATATTGAGATGGGTAATCACCCAAAGGAAACTAACACGAGAGAAAAAAGCGGGTCAATTTTTATGAGAGGGCTCAGTTGACTCGCTGTATAACCGACGTTTTTTTAACTCACCTTTGCCGCCTGAGATAAAAGCTTTGTCTGGAGCTTAAAATCTAGTTCATTATTTTTTACCCCTACATCAACCGCTCCACCGGCCACAAGCCCGCCAAATAATATTTCGTCTACCAATCTCTTTTTTATATATTCGCTAATAGCTCGAGCAAACGGACGGGCTCCATAGGCCGGCTCATAAGCCTTTTCGAAGATCCATTCCTTGGCCTCCTTATTGAGTTTAATACGAATGGCCTTTTCACTGAGCTGTTCAGAAAGTTCCAAGATCAACTTGTCTATCACTTGAATCAAAATATCTTTAGGTAGAGACTGAAAAGGCACAATAGCATCAAGCCGATTTATAAACTCCGGTGAGAACATCTTTTTGACCGCATCAATCGACCTATCAGAGACGGAACTCGGTCGAATCCCAATCCCCTGTTTTCCCATCTCCCTGGCACCGGCATTGGAGGTCATAATAAGAATTACATTTCTAAAATCCACCCCCTTGCCATTGGTGTCTGTAAGCTTTCCATGATCCATAACCTGCAACAAAATATTAGCAATCTCAGGATGTGCTTTTTCCATCTCGTCAAAAAGCAACACTGCATAGGGATTTTTTGAAACGGCCTCGGTTAATAATCCCCCTTCATCATAACCCACATACCCCGGAGGGGCTCCTACCAGACGAGAGACCGCATGTTTTTCCATGTATTCACTCATGTCAAATCTCAACAGTTCAGTTCCCAAGCATTTAGCAAGCTGTCTCGCCACTTCGGTTTTTCCAACACCGGTAGGTCCGGTAAAAAGATAGGAACCCATGGGTTTATTAGGTTGTGCCAATCCTGCTCGAGAAAGCTTGATAGCATTAACCACATTCTTAATCGCCTCATCTTGACCAAAGATAACCTCTTTCAGGCTAGGCTCTAACTCCTTGAGCTTCATCTTATCGCTAGATGACACCGATTTCGCTGGCACATGCGCCATCAAAGATATAACTTTTTCGATATCTTCAACAGTCACATCCACTTTTTTTATCTTCACCGCCTTTAATCGAATTCTAGCGCCTGCTTCATCCATCACATCGATAGCTTTATCTGGAAGAGGCCTGCCATGAATATAACGCTCCGACAATTCAACACAGGCTTTGATAGTTTCTGGAGAATAGTGAACTTGATGAAAGTCCTCATAACGTGATTTAAGCCCGGTTAATATTTTAATTGTCTCAAGAACTGAAGGGGGTTTGATATCAAGTTTCTGAAATCTTCTCAAAAGGCCTGCATCTTTTTCCAGATAAGAACGAAACTCTCTATAAGTAGTTGAGCCAATACAGGTGAGCGTACGATTAGCAAGGGCTGGCTTTAGAAGATTGGCCGCATCGACCGATCCTCCGCTCGTAGCTCCAGCGCCCACAATGGTATGGATCTCATCAATAAACAGAATCGCATTTTTTTCTTTCTCTAGGGCCTTAATCACCCCTTTTAAACGAGCCTCAAAATCTCCGCGATATTTAGTTCCAGAGAGTAAAGCTCCCATATCAAGGGAATAGATCTTTGCATCCTTAAGTTTGAGAGGAGCTTGTCGATTGACGATTTGAAGCGCTAATCCATCTGCAATCGCAGTTTTTCCGACACCACTATCTCCTACGAGCAGCACATTATTCTTTGTTCTTCTTGCAAGAATCTGCAGGACCCCCTCAATCACCTCTTCTCGTCCAATCAGCGGATCTATTTTTCCAGAACGGGCCCTTTCATTTAAATTGATACAAAAGCTAGCCAAGGGAGATCCCTTGCCCACACTCTCTCCCCCTCCGTCATCCTCAAAGGCTTCATCAATTCCCAGCCCCTCTTTCTCAATTCCATGAGAAAAATAATTAATCACATCAGAATGAGTAATCCCCTGCTTCTCCAAAAAGTGTACAGCGTGCGAATCTTTTTCAAGTAACAATGAAATTAAAATATTTCCTGTACTTACGAGATCTCTGCCGGAGCTCTCTACCTGCATAATGGCTCTTTGAATCACTCGATGAAATGCTAAAGTAAGGGTGGGTTTGTAATCCGCAAGTTCTTCAGCACTCTGGCTAGATCCAGTCTGTTTTTCCGTAGCAGGCTCCATTTTAGGAGAATGGCGCTCCATAAATTCTATCAGCAAAGTCTTTAAAGTTTCATTGTCTCCGCCACACCCCTGGATAATGTCAGAGGCCTCTGGATCCTCGACTAAGCTCAATAACAAATGCTCTAATGTAACAAACTCATCGTGGTGTTCTGAAGCGTACTTCATCACACTACCCATCATTTGCTCAACTTCAGGTGTTAATCTCATGCCGCCTCCACTACACACTTAAGTGGATACTTATGTTTCTTTGAATGCTCATTAACTTGATACGCCTTAGTTTCTGCGATTTCACACGTAAATACTCCCGCAACTCCCATTCCTTTATGGTGAACCTGAAGCATCAAATGAGTGGCCTCCTGTTCACTCTTTCTAAAAAACTTCTGCAAAATATGAACCACATATTCTCTCGGAGTAAAGTCATCGTTGAGAATCAAAACTTTATAAAACGAAGGAGTTTTCGTTTTCTCATCTGGACGAACCAAAGCCCGAGTACCAGACTCTTGCTCTAAGGGGGTGTCACCATTGTTTTCGAATGGAACCTTTTCAGCCATAAATTACCTTCCCTCTTCGAAGTAACTATAAAGTGGATGCAATAATTCAAAAGTCAACGACCGCTAGAAGTAGAATTCTCTATGGACTTCTCTATATCATAGATGATGTCACGCAATGTTTTTTCAGGGGCCTTCTCTTTTTGATTATATACCTCGGTGATAATCCAAGCAAAGGTAAGGGAGTAGTGGGCGCTTGGGCCCATTTCAGCAAGTAGCTCTTGAGCCGTTTTATTTCTCTGACTCTCCAACCTTTGACGAACCCTTAAAGCAGTCAAAGCCTCGACTGGATAGCTATCCACGAAACGAGATAAGCTCATAGAAAACTTAGAGTCCTCTCCATATTTGTCTAAAAGATAATCAGCCAAATCCGAAGATCTGGAATAGAGGTCACGATCATTTAGCAAATCATTAATTGAGATCTCTGCAGTCTTCGGAATCTCCCTTTTTTTAGGGGGAGGGGGGATCTCCCTCTTTTTTTTATCTTTACTAGAACCATAACTCATTAAACCCACAGCTATCACGGTCGCTGCAACACTGCCTACCCCAATTTTTTGATAAAGAGTTAAACAGTTCCATTTTTTAATTATTTGCTCAGAAATCTTTGGAGCAGACTGTGCGCTAAATGAAAATAAAGTTACTATCGCCACCGTATATTTAAAGCTCTTTAAAATCATTAAGGCTTTCCCTCAGGAAGTGAAACTTTTCTAAAATAACTTTCAAAAAACTGCCTAGCAAGATAAGAGGATTTCACTCTCCATGTCTCTTCGTTAATGGTCAAAGCCGCCAAAGCCACCTGTTTTTTGCCATCCGTGGCATACCCCACAAACCAATCGTAGTTTCCTTTGGGGGAAAGGCCGGTGAGATGGCCTGTTTTCCCGCCCATCTCAATCTCTTGCGCCTTTTTCTTTCTTAGAAGATCTCGAAAAGATTTCTGAGAAGTTCCCCTGACAACAGTCTCTCTCATGAGTTCTCTCAAATTTTTAGCGCTTTGAGATTCCATCACCTGTCCTAGAGGTTTGATATCCACTTTATAAAACGTTTCCCCTTGAGGAGTGTGAAGAGAAGACACCAAATAGGGCTCCATCATCATACCTTCATTGACTATCGAGGCAGCCATGAGAGCCCCTTGCAAAGGACTCATCTGAGCCGTTCGGGTAAATCCTGAAGCGGCCTCGGCTATTTTATATTGATCCTCCGCCTCAAGATAAAAAGTTCCCGGTTGAACAGGGACATCGGCATTAATCGTTTGGTTAAACTGAAACCTTTTCGCGTACTCAGTTAACTCTTCGGGTTTTAAAATATAGAGACCTACTTTTCCAAATACCGAATTAATCGAGCGGGCAAAGGCCTCTCGCAAAGTAACTTTCCTAGCCCATCTAGGATTAAATTTCTCTGATAAATTTCGCTTGTAAAGGGTGTGATTGGAACCTGTATAAGAAACGATCGTGTTGGGATCGGCCTTTTTCTGATCAATTGCGGCAGCTGCCGTCACCACCTTAAAAATCGAAGCGGCCGGAAATGTCGCCTTGAGAACGAGATTCCCTATATTTTTCGGTTCCCTGGTATAAGAAATCATAGATAAAATAGCTCCGGTAGTGGCATCCACAGCCACAAAAGCCCCATAGTCAGGACGATACTGACTGAATAGTTTTTCCATCTTGTGCTGAGAAAGAAGATCTAAACTATAAGAAGGAACAAGCTTAGTCTTTCTAAGACCGCTTTGAACTTCAATCTCTCTAGGAAAAATATTACTGTTAAGGCTTGCCTCAAGAGCCGATGAAATAGCCCCTTTTGAAAGGGGGAGTTCCACCCCTTGATTCTTGGGTAAAATAACCCCTTTGAAAAATAGGGTTACAATAAAGACAAAAAATGACAGATAGAGAAGAAATCTCCTCTTCGTTTTCCCTTTCAGTGCCCCCATAGAGCTAACTATATTCGCAGATGTCGAGACTGGCTAGAGAGAAATCAATCTTTGCCAGTCATGACGAGAGCTAAAACAACAAAGCCATTCTTTATACCCTCATAAAAAATCTAGAACAGCGTATAAATAAAGGGAGCCATCGCCGAGCCTTGAGCAAAAATCAATAAGGATCCCAAGCTAAGTAGAGTTATTAAGATGGGTAACAACCAAAACTTCTTACGAACTTTCATAAAGCCCCAAAGATCCTTTAGAAATTCAGTCATAATCTAGCTCCTTATTTAATTAAAATGGCTGTTCCATTTGCTTAGAATCTGAAACTCCGGCTCGACTTTTTCTATAACTCTGCTGCGATTTCAAATTCCATCGGTGCAATCTATCACGCTTCATGAGCCGAAAAATAACCGCTAACGGGACAAAAAGAACGAAATAACAAAGGCTCAATATAATCGTAGAATTAATCTTTCCTAGAATGTGGCCCACCTTCATCCACACTGCATAAATGGGGGCCAAAAGTTTTGGATAGATAATGGAAATTAACCAAAAACCTCCGAGCACATACCAAGGCCACACCACAAATACCTTTTTTAAAAAAATCCAAGGGTACAGGCCGAAGATTCCAGCGACCGCAATCCCCATGATAAAACCATAATCTCTTAGCTGTTTCTGATTCATAATCTCCACGTTAATCAAGCTCAAACTCCTTCTGCCAAGAAAGATCTTGTCGAATACTCGGTTGCGCCTGTTTAGAAAGTAAAAAGTTCTCAACAACTAGATAATCCATTTCGGTACGCATAAAACATCGATAAGCGTCTTCAGTCGTACACACAATGGGCTCCCCTCGTACATTAAAACTGGTATTCACCAAAACCCCACAACCCGTTCTATTCTTAAATGCCTGAAGGAGCTCATAAAACTTGGGATTGGTCTCTTTATGAACGGTCTGAACTCTCGCAGAATAATCCACATGGGTCACAGCCGGGAGGGTAGATCTCGCAATATTAAGTTTTTCTATCCCAAACAACTGCTTCTGTGACTCAGTCATTGGAGTCTGATGGGGGGTCGCTACAGGGGCTACAATCAGCATGTAAGGACTTCGTTCATTGAGATCAAAGTACTCAGAGACATCCTCAGCTAATACTGCAGGAGCAAAGGGGCGAAAAGATTCTCTATATTTGATCTTTAAATTCATTACAGATTGCATTTTTTGGCTTCGAGGATCTCCAATAATCGAACGACCTCCCAAAGCGCGAGGGCCAAACTCCATTCGTCCTTGGCACCACCCAATCACATTTTCTTTATCTAACAATTCAGCCAATCGAACATTAAGTTGGGGGTCAGGAAGAACCTCATACTTTGCCCCTAACAAATCCAAAGTGGCTCGAACTTCATTTTCTTGAAAACTAGGCCCCAAGTAACTTCCTTGCATATAATCATTATCCCGATCTCCCTCCCTGGAATTTCCAAAGTACTCATACCAAGCTGATAACGCAGCTCCAAGCGCACCGCCTGCATCTCCCGCCGCAGGTTGAATCCAGATCTTCTTAAAAATTCCTTCACGAAGCAGTCTTCCATTAGCGACACAGTTAAGAGCAACTCCTCCCGCTAAACATAAGGCATCGGTCTTTAATTCACGCTGCAGGGTTCGAGCAAGTCTCAATACCACCTCTTCTGTAACCTCTTGAATTGATCTCGCAAGATCCATCTCCTTCTGAGTGACCTTTCCCTCGGCTTTTCTGGGGGAGCCACCGAAAAGCTCATTAAATTTTGAGCTCGTCATAGTAAGCCCTACCGCATAGTTGAAATATTCCATATTGAGACGAAAGGTTCCGTCCTCTTTCAATGAGAGCAATTTATCGTAGATAAGATCCACATACTTTGGCTCTCCATAGGGGGCGAGCCCCATGAGTTTGTATTCACCGGAATTAACTTTAAATCCTGTGTAATAGGTAAACGCTGAATAGAGCATGCCTAACGAATGAGGGAATTCGATCTCCCATTGAGGCTTCAGCTCATTCTTTTCACCTAACCAAACAGAGGTGGTAGCCCACTCCCCCACTCCATCCAGACAAAGTACCGCCGCCTTTTCAAAGGGGCTTGGAAAAAAGGCTGAAGCCGCATGAGACTGATGATGCTCGGCAAATAAAAGTTTAGGTAGTTTCGCCTTTTTATTTTTCATTAGAGCTTTGAGCTCTTTTCTTAGTATTGATTTCAAAAACAACTTTTCCTTGAGCCACACTGGCATTGCCATAAGAAACGAAGAAAGCCCTTGAGGCGCATAAGCTAGATAGGTCTCAAGTAACCTCTCAAATTTAGTCATCGGCTTGTCGTAGAAAACTACCGCAGAGATAGAATCGATCTCTGTTTTGCCCTCTTTAAGGCAGTACTCAATTGCCGATTTAGGAAAGCGACTATCATGCTTCTTACGCGTAAATCGCTCCTCTTGGGCTGCGGCTACAATGACTCCTGAGTCCACTAAAGCAGCTGCACTATCATGGTAATAGGCAGAAATACCGAGTATCTTCATGAAGGTTCCGATGTGTGGGTTTTAGCTTAGAAAAGATTATTCCTATTATTTCAGATGTATCGCAATAGAGACAAGGAAAAGTTGACGTAACTCATCATGTCACAGTATGTTCTTGCTTATGAACTTAGGATTTCAAGAACTTTTAGTCATTTTTATCATTGCCCTTTTGGTCTTTGGCCCGAAAAGGCTTCCAGAACTTGGAAAAAGCCTTGGCAAAGGGATTAGAGATTTCAAAAAGGCCCTTAACGATTCAGACGATAAGACTCCTGAACTTCCTGCTTAAATTCGTCTTTCGTTATTTAATGATAAACACCTGTTCGGCCGCAAACCTCACTTTGGCCATTTTTGCATAAAAATCTTCGGCACTACGATATCCAATCGCACAAGCAACACATGTCTTATATCCCGAACCTTCAAGTTCTAAAATTTCATCATACTTGATAGGATCAATTCCTTCCATGGGACAGGCATCAATTCCCATGACCGCCACAGTGGTCATAAGATTTCCAAGGGCGATATAACATTGACGAGCCGCCCACTCGATAAGACGATCTTTTCCATCCCCATGAAGAAGATTACCTATCATCATCTTTTTATACCCTTCCAACTTCTCAGAGGGAATGCCGCGAGTTTTGGAATTTAGCGCAATAAAATCCTCGATATACTTTTGATCTAGATTAATTTTATTGGCAATCACGATATAATGGGAACAGTCTTCTACTTGAGATTGATTCCAACTGTGAGGAGTAAGTTTTTTTCTAATCTCAGGATTTTGAACTAAAATAAATTTCCAGGGCTGTAGCCCATAAGAGGATGGAGTAAGTACCAAAGACTTTTCAATTACGGCCCAATCGTCCTTCGAAATCTTTTTTTGAAAATCAAATTTCTTAACGGCGTATCGCCATTCCAACTGTTTTATAAGATCTTGCTTGTTAGTAATATTCATAGAACACCTTTATTTTCTTTAAACTCAGTCGTCAATCTTCGCTTCAATAATTCTCGGTAAATAATTTTTGAGGCTAATTTTTAGTGAATTGAACAATTTTTCGTACAGTTTTGCTAGCTTTATATTATGGCACAATGATGTGGCTAAAGAATTATTAGAAGCACTTTCAAAATCAGATAAAAGCTTTTTCCATTCGATTCAGGAACTGGTGACAGTCAACCATTGGTTACGACGAAAGCGTGAAATGGCATTTTATAGCGCTAATGATTTTGATCCTACTGAGGGATATCCTATTCAGGATCCTGAACGAGCTATGGCCTTTGCATGATTAGCTGTTGAAACTTTACGGCGATTAGTTGAAGTGAAAAAGAAAATACCTATTCACCACAAAAAAAGATTAAAGTTTTTGATCTCCACAAGATCGCATTGTTATTGGGTTGGTATAGGTGCGTTCAATATATTCTCAACCTCACCCCCGTTATTATCTGAGTTAGAGGTTGTAGGTTCTGTGGGTTCTTCTAATAAAGGAATCACGCTTTTAAATGGGTCGGGCTCTGGTACAGTAACTAAAGTCTGAGATGGGTCGGGCTCTACAGGAGCTGAGGTCTGAGATGGGTCGGGCTCTGGTACAGTAACTGAGGTCTGAGATGGGTCGGGCTCTACAGGAGCTGAGGTCTGGCCAGGATTAGGCGCAGGAGCGGCCCCAAGGCTAGTGATAGTAATTTCATCAACCTCAATAGGAATGGCTTGACCATCATTTGTCGTGTACCTAGCCCTACAATTTGTAAAGCCCTCTTGTATTACTGTCCAAATCGTAACTACACGGGTATCAGAATTAGCTAAATCAGAGGTCAATGAAAAGTCATAGGATTCTTGCGGCCTTAACTCAACATCAAAATCCGGACTTCTTAATTTAATATTGGTGTTTCCTGTATTTTGAACCATTACCCCTGTTCCATAATGATAAAGACCGACTTCTTGAGGTGTTGCTGGTGTCCCATTATTCAATGAGAAAGGTAACGGAGGAGATAAAGGAGTCGCAATACAATAGCTATTAAAAGGTTGTCGAGTTAGGTTTCGCCCTGAGAGCAGGGCGATACGGTCTGTTCTTGTTGTTATATTGATGTTCCCATTTGTAGGAGTCAGCACCAACTTTAACATACGGATTGGACCCGCTGGCGGATATAAAGGTCGGGGGAATGGGTTCGGTCCCTGGGCCATAAGATTTTGCCCCAAAAGAGTAAAAACTAAAAAAAATAGTAAATTCATTGTTTTCATAGGCCCCTCACCAATTGCAATCCCAGCAAAACATTGTGAAGGAAATATGTCGGCAAAAAAAAAATCACAATTGTAAGATTATTAGACAAGACCCTGGGTCTCTAACTTTTTTGTGCAAGTGATTGATTACACGTCGTGGAGCACCTACTGCGCTGGGCGTCCCACTTATTTGTTAGAGGTCCCAATTAAAGTAACTTAGGCGGGTGTCAGTTTTTTCGGAGTCGCTTTATACAGCGAAAAAGAAAAAAAACATGCCTCCCAAATATTTCAAATCTCTCTTGACGACTTTTATATCTTATCGACGATACATATGAAAAACTCTACGGGAATACCTTTTTCATCTGCCTGAGTCTCTTCTCATTGCATTTTGTTTTTTCTCTCCTGGGTTATGACCTAATGGTCCCTCTTTTCTTATTATAGAGGCCAATAGAGCCCCAAAAAAAGACATGGTATCTCTATTTATTAGGAGGATTAAATATGAATACCATTCAACAACTTCACGAAAAGGCTCTTCAATGTGCTAAGGATTTTTTAAAGCTAGAGAGTGAGCTTATTAATATATTGCAAGAGCTGGATGATAAAAAAGCCTTTCTTCATTTTGGCTACACTTCACTCTTTCAATACGCTATCAGCTCTTTAAAGCTCTCCGAAGGACAGGCCTATGCTCTGATCTCTATCTCAAGAAAATCAAGAGAGGTTCCAGAACTTAAAGAGGC
>SXGT01661775.1_pt1 | contig 14214 bp, 12 predicted proteins | sample 3176221 | NCBI WGS metagenome assembly SXGT01 (sample SAMN11356862, study PRJNA531348) | freshwater metagenome | isolation source: freshwater sample F1-120 | place: China: Fuxian Lake, Yuxi | collected 2017-12-25 | reverse complement strand
GTTCGTGCAGCGGCTCGCGGACACCGATCGCGAGCGGTCGACCACCGAGAGCGAGCAGATCATCTTCGACTCGCTGCGCTGGCTCGGCATCGACTGGGACGAGGGGCCCGGCGTGGGCGGCCCGTACGGGCCGTACACGCAGATGGAGCGCCTTCCGCTCTACAGGGAGCATGCCGAGCGCCTCGTGCGTGAGGGTCGGGCGTACCGTTGCTGGTGCACCCGGGAGGAGCTCCAGGGGCAGCGCGAGGCGCTGAAGGCGAAGGACCCCAAGGCCGAGTTCCGCTACCCCGGCACGTGCCGCGACAGGAGGGACGAGCCGGCCGGCCCCTCCGTGGTCCGCTTCCGGACCCCCACCGCCGGCGCGCTCACGTACCGCGACATGGTCTTCGGCGAGGTCACCACGCCGAACTCGGCGCAGCAGGACTTCGTGCTCCTGCGATCCGACGGAATCCCGCTCTACAACTTCGGCGCCGTGGTCGACGACGTCACCATGGACATCTCGATCGTCGCGCGCGGCCGGGACCACATGGTCAACACGCCGCCGCAGATCATGATCTACGAGGCCCTCGGCGCGCGCGTGCCCGGCTTCGCGCACCTCCCGATGATGCTCAACCAGAAGGGCGCGAAGCTCTCCAAGCGCGACGGCGCGGTCGGTGTGTTCGAGTACCGCGACCTCGGCTACGCGCCCGACGCCGTGCTCAACTACCTCGTCCGCTTCGGCTGGTCGCACGGCGATCAGGAGGTGTTCTCGAAGGCCGAGCTCGTGCAGGCCTTCAACTGGGAGGCGTGCGGCCGCGGCGACGGCAAGTTCGACGCGAAGAAGTTCCTCGCCATCGACCACGAGCACCTGAAGAGCGCGCGCCTCGTCCCCGACGACGAGTACGCGCGCCGCACGGTGCCCTTCCTCCATGCGCGCGGGCGGACGTCCGCCACCGAGGAGGCGGTGAAGCGTGCGCTCTACATGATTCGCGAGCGCGCCACGACCTTCGCGGACGCCGCCCTGCGCCTCGACTTCGTCTTCCGCGACGCCCCCGAGGTGGATCCGGAGGCCGCGCGGAAGTTCCTCGGCGCGGAGGGGGCGGCCCGGCTCGCCGGTCTCGTCCTCGCGCTCGACGGGCTCGACGGCAGCGCGTGGACCGAGCCCGCGCTCGAGGCGTGCATGAGCGCGTTCCTCGCGGAGAAGGGCCTGGAGATCAAGGACGTCGCCCAGGCCGCGAGGGTCGCGCTCACCGGCAAGACCGCGAGCCCGGGCCTCTTCCAGGTGATGTGGGTTCTGGGCCGGGACGCGACGCTCGCGCGCCTGCGGGCGGGCGTGGAGCTCGGGCAGCGCGCGTGATCGAGCTCGCCATGAGGCCGATCTCCCCGGACACCTTCGCCACGCACGAGGTGTCCGGCTTCCAGGGTTTCCTGGAGACGGTCAAGCCCGTCCTCCCGCCCGTCCTCATGTTCGGCATCCTGCCCATCATGTGGCTGATGTTCCGGGACACATGGCGCGTGCTCGACGACGAGGCCCTCCGCCACCGCGCCCTGCTCCTCGCGCGGGGGAAGACCGATACACGGCCGATGGTCGCGCTGGTGATGTGCGCGATGATCCTCACGCTGCAGGAGTACTACGGCGGTCGCGTCTTCTTCGACGCGAAGGTCTTTCCACTCCTCCGCGCGCTGGACACGAGGCACCCGACGTGGATCCACCTCGACCGCTACACGGAGCTGTGGACCTTCGTGTGGTGGGCCGGGACACGCATCGCCGGCTACGTGCTCGTGCCGTTTCCCCTGTGGAAGCTCATCTTCCGGCAGGACAGCCTGCTCGATCTCGGCCTGCGTACCAAGGGCTTCTTCTCGCACGTGTGGATCTACGTGCTCTTCCTCGCGATCGTGCTCCCCGCGATGCTCATCGTCGCCCGGTCGCCCGACTTCGGCGCGTACTACCCGTTCTACAAGCAGTCGAGCCGGAGCTGGTTCGACTTCCTGCTCTGGGAGGCGATGTACTTCCTGCAGTTCCTCGCCCTCGAGATGTTCTTCCGCGGGTTCTGGCTCGGCGCGCTCAGGAAGAGCCTCGGCTCGGGGGCCATCTTCGCCATGGCGGTGCCGTACTGCATGATCCACTACGGGAAGCCGTACCTCGAGGCGTGCGGCGCCATCCTCGCGGGCATCGCGCTGGGATCGATCGCGATGCGGACGAAGAGCATCTACCAGGGGTTCCTCGTCCACATCACCGTGGCGGGGCTCATGGACTGGCTGTCGTTGAGTCACCGCCACGCGATGCCGACCGCGTGGTTTCCGCCCTCGGGGTGAGTACGCCGGCGGAGCTACTTCGCCGTGATCTCGACGCGACCGAGCGAGATGTCGCTGGCGGCGCCGGCGCCCGCGAAGCTCGGGCCGACGCTCGTGTCGCCGAGGAGCTCGCGGGCGAAGAACGCGGTCAAGTAGCGGATCGCGTAGGCGAGGACGACCTTTCCGTCCGCCGTACCCGCCGGCGTGCAGAGGCCGCACGCGGCGCAGGTCGCGGGGTCCTCGAGCTGGGTGTGGCCCGCCCCCTTGCCCTTCACGAGCACCGAGGGCGACACCGACGCGGCGTAGAGCGCGGCGAACGTGTCGGCCGCGGGCGAGCAGCTGCTCGCCACCTCGGCCCCGATCATCGCGATCGGCACGCCGACCGTCGCGAGCTTGTCCCGCGCCTTGACGTTGTCGCCGAAGGCCGTCGCGTCCACCGGATCGAGACCGAACCAGCCGGCGATCTTCCCCTTCAAGCCATTCTCGGCGGCGAGGAGCGACGCCTTGCCGCCGCGCGAGTGACCCGCGAGGCCCACCTTCGTGAGGTCGACCTTGCCCTGGATCGGGCTCCCGGCGCGTGCGTTCTCCGCCGGCAGCCACGTCGTGACGATGCCCGTGATCGCGCTCTCGACCGCCGCGGTGCCCGTGAGGACACCACCGTCGTTGCGCATCACCGTGATGATGCCGTGCGAGGCGAGCCGCGCCGCGTATCCTGCGTACGCGGTCGCGGGCTGCTGGAGCCCGGGCGAGAGGCTGACGACCGGGTACTTCCCGGGCGCGGTCGGGGCGACGACGACCGTCGAGGTCCCGCCCTCCGTGACGACGGTCGAGGCGAATGCGTGCGTGCCGTTCGTGTCGTACTTCGAGGGCCCGGTGGTCGCGCTCCCGTCGCGCCCGGCGTCCGCACCGCCGTCGGTGGAGGGCGGCGGAGGCGGCGTGGACGAGGACGGGGAAGGCGAGGTCGCGGACGGGGTACCGAGGGAGCCCGCGTCGTTCTCGTTCGGACCGATGGTGACCGTGTCCTCTCCACACGCGCCCACAGCCGCGAGGGCGAGCGCGAGCACGGCGAGCGCGTACGGGCGGCGTCGGACGCCTGGGAGTAGGGGCGAGGAGGTCCGGAGCTGTGCTCGCTGCATCACTGCGCGAACCCTAGCCCAGAGGTGAGCGTTCAGCCACCCTCACGCGCGGGCTCCCGGCTCGATCGGGCCGCTGCCGCGGCCGGAGGCGCCGGCGCCTCGACCCCCATCGCGCGCAGCAGGTGTTCGACGGCGCGCGCCTTCGGGCGCGTCTTCGCCCTGCGATCATAGACCGCGGCGAGCGCGAGGAGCGCGGCGTGGTGCGCCGGCGCGGCGGCCTCGCCCCACGGCTCGCCGAGCCGTCGCCACAGGAGCGCCTCGAGGGCGCGCGGGCGCTTCCCGAGGCTCGCTGCGGCCCGCGTGACGAGCTCGATCGACACGGGATCCGCGCGCATCGCGCGGAGGTAGTAGTTCACGGCGCTCCCGGAGCGCCCGATCGCCCGGGCGCACACGTCCCCCGCGTCCGCGAGGGCGCGGCCGCGATCTTCGTCGGTCGACGCCTTCTCGAGGCGCGCGTTCGCGTCCCGCAGGGCGGCGCGCACGGTGCCCCCTCGCTCCCCCATCGAGGGCCGCATGCGCCACAGCATGAAACCCCCGAAGACGACCGCGGAGACGACGAGCGGGATCTGCCACTCCATGCGCGGAGGAGTAACACCTGTGGAGGCGCCCGGGAACAAAGCTGCCTGCAACGCGGCGCCGCGTTGCTTTGTTGCGCGGCGCACGGGGATCATGCACCCTTTCAGGAAGATGCCGCCGCGCTCCACCCTCCTCTTCGCGCGCGCCGTGCTCGCCGTGGTGGCCGCGCCCGCCGTCGCGTCGGCGGACATCTACCGGTGGGTCGACGCCCAGGGCGTCGAGCACTTCGAGACGAGGCCCTCGTCCGATAGGTCGAAGACGTACCTCAAGACCCCACAGGTCACGCCGAACATGGTGCGCCCGGGCGTCACGCCCGTGGGGCCGCAGGACCGCGATCCGACGCGCTACACGCGCTACGACGAGTGGATCCGGCAGGCCGCGGCCTACTACCAGATCCCCGAGCCGCTGGTGCGCGCCGTCATCAAGGTCGAGAGCGACTACGATCCGCGCGCGGTGAGCTCGGCCGGGGCGCGCGGCCTCATGCAGCTGATGCCGGAGACGGCGGAGCGCCTGATGGTGAAGGACATCTCCGATCCCAGGTCGAACATCTTCGGCGGCGTGCGGTACCTCCGCATCCTCGCGAACATGTTCAACGGCGACCTCGAGCTCACCGTTGCCGGCTACAACGCGGGTGAGGAGGCCGTGATGCGCCACCATGGCATCCCGCCGTACGCGCAGACCCGAGACTACGTCGTCAAGGTGGTGAAGTACTACCGGCGCTACCGCTCGAACCCGGACGTCGTTCAGGCGAGCGTCACCCCGCTGGAGTGACGGGTGAGGGGCGCCGGCCGCCGCGGTCGTCGGGTCGGGCTCGGGCTCGTGCTCGCGCTCGGGTCCGCCGCACACGCACAGCCTCCGCGGCTCGAAGTGCAGGAGGTGGGGGCGACCGGATCCATGCCCAAGGGCGTGAGCCTGAGCCCCGACGGGAAGACGGTGTACGTCACCAACTTCGGGCAGCACAACGGGAGGAACGTGACCGTGCTCGACGCGGCGACGCTCGAGCCGAAGGACACGATCGATCTCCAGGGGAACGTCGTCGAGAGCGTGCTCTCGCCCGACGGGAGGATCCTGTTCGTCTCCAACTTCCTCCGCAACACGGTGCAGTACCTCGACCTCGAGAAGAAGAAGGTCACGCGCGAGGTCGCGACCGGCGCGCACCCGAAGGTGCTCGCCCTCACGAGGGACGGCAAGACCCTCTTCGCCGCGAACTGGTCGGGCAACACCGTCAGCCAGATCGACGTCGCGACCGCCGCCGTCGTGCGCACGCTGCCCGTCGGCGCGCAGCCGCGCGGCATGGTCGGGACGAGGACGGGCAAGCTCTACGTCGCGAACTTCAACGGCGCGTCCATCGACGTCTTCTCGGGCGCGGACCTCGCCACGCGGGAGCGCGTCCCGGCGTGCGCCATCCCCCGGCACCTCGCCCTCTCGCCCGACGAGAAGCTGCTGTACGTGTCCTGCTACCACGACTCGATGCTCCACGCGCTCGACACCGAGACGCACAAGGTCGTGCGCCAGGTCCACGTCGGGAGCTCGCCCAAGAGCGTGGACGTGTCGCCCGACGGGCGCTTCGTCTTCACCGCCGACTACGGAAAGGAGACCAACTCGGTCTCGGTGGTCGACACGACCGACTGGACCGCGCGCGTCTTCGTGGTCCCCGGCATGGACCGGGGGAGCGGGCTCGTCGTGGCGCCCGACGGTGTGCACGCGTACGTGACCGGGTGGTACGACAACCACGTCTACCTCGTCGGCTTCGAGGGTACGGGCGGTCACCCGAAGGAGGCGCGCGCAAAGATCGACCGGTGGATCGAGCGGCGGCACCACGAGTGAACCACGAGCGTCAGGGGGCCTGGCGTCGGAGCGCCACCTCGTCCTCCACCTCGGCGCGCGCCTCCTCGCGGCGTTCGAGCTCGACGCGCACGGCCTCGACCGGATCGTCGACCTCGGCGCGCACGCGAACGCCGCGCTCCTCGCGGGACGCGAGCGCGATGACGGAGAGCGCCGCGATCACGCGCTCGATTCCGGCGATCGCGAGGCGCGCGTCCTCGTCGACCCGATCGGCCTCGGCGATCTCGCGGTCGATCCAGCCGAGGGTGTCGGCCGCCTCCGGTCCGCCCTTCTCCAGCGTGGCGCGCCTGCCGAGGAGGGCCGCGCGGTCGATCTTCCGGGCGCGCGCCTCGCAGGCGAGTCGGGTCGCGTCCAGGCTCTCCGCACGCGCGACGAGGTCCACGATCTTGCGGTGAAGCTCGCCGAGGCTCGGATCCCGCGACGTCGCCGCACGCGCGCGATCGGCCTCCGCTCGCACGCGGCCCATCGGCGACGCGCGTCGCTTGCGCGCGACGCTCGCGCCCGCCGCGCCGAGGAGGAGGCCCGCGGCGCCGAAGAGGCCGTACGAGGCGAGCGGCGCGGGTGGGATCGGCGCGGCGACGGCCACGCGGGGCACCTTCGCCTCGATCTTTCCGTGCAGCGACCGCGCGAGCTCGCCCTCGGCGATCATCCCCTCGCGCGCGAGGTCCTTCGTCCGGGGCACCAGGCACGGACCCGCGAGCCCCGCCGCCTCGCACGCGGACGCGTCGCCCCCGCTCGCCACGAGCTTGACCGAGTGCGTGATCGGGTCCGAGGTGACGAGCCGGAGCCCCGCGCGTTCGATCTCGAAATAACCTCCGGGTCGCGTCGTCGGGACGCCGAGCGCGTAGTCGGTGCGCGTCGCCGCGTCGAGCACGGCGCCGTCGATCGTCGAGCGGAGCGCGCCCTCGAGCACGATCTCGCCCCCGGGCCGGATCTCGCCCACGGGAACGTGCGCCGCGACGCCCGGCTGGAACACGACGTGCGAGGCGAGCGGCTGCTGCGGCGCCGGCTTGGCCGGGAGCAGCACGATCCCCGCCCCGAGCGCGAGGACAGCCGCGGTCCCCAGGAGCACCGATCTCATCCACGGCGATCGTAGCACCCGGCGCCGCTGTCCGCCGTTCGCCGTCCGCTGTCGCGTGGTAACCTCGCGTTCCCCAGGCCGGGGAGGCTATAAAGTCATATTGACTTTTTTAGGCGCGTCCCCACCTTCTCTCTCGGAAGATGCACCCCAGCACCCTCTCGGTCGACGCCTACCAGCTCACCACGCTCGTCACGCACGCGGACGGGGGGCGGCTCGCGCAGCAAGTGCGGATGGCCTTCTTCTTCCGCCGGATGCCGCGCGCCCGCAACTTCGTGGTCTTCGCGGGGCTCGCGCGCGTCCTCGAGCACGCGGCGCGGATGGGCTTCTCGCCCGAGGAGATGGTGCGGCTCGACGAGCACCCCACGCTCGGCCTCGCGCTCGCGAAGCGCCCGGATCTCCGCCGCGCGCTCGCGTCGCTCGAGGGCTTTCGCGGGGAGATCGACGCGGTCCCGGAGGGCACGCTCGCGTTCGCCGGCCCGGCGCGCACGGTGGAGGGTTCCCCCCTCACGGTCGGCGGCGCGCCGCTCACGGTCTACACGCCGCTCCTCCAGATCCGGACCGACATGCTGCGCGCCAAGCTGGTCGAGACGCCGTGGCTCGGCTTCATCAACCACATGTCGATGGTCGCGTCGAAGGCCGCGCGCGTCGTCCTCGCCGCGCGAGGCAGGACGGTGATGGAGTTCGGCCAGCGGCGTACGCACCCGCTCGCGGCGCTCGACGCCACGTACGCGGCGTACCTCGCGGGCGCGACGGCCACCTCCAACATGGCCGCGTACGCCGCGTGGGGCATCCCCGCGTACGGTACGATGGACCACTTCGCCGTCCAGGCGAGCGAGGAGGACGGGGTCCCGCGCGAGGTCACCGAGGAGCGCTTCTTCCGCGACCACCAGCGCTCGTTCGGCGCCCCGGTGACGTTCCTCGTCGACACCTACGACACCGAGCGCGGGATCCGGAACGCCGTGCGCGCGGCCGGCGGCGGGCCCTTCTCGGTTCGCATCGACTCCAACGTGTCGCGCGAGACGATCGCGGGTGCCCGCGCCCTCCTCGCCGAGCTGGGCGCCTCCCATGGCAAGATCTTCGTCTCCGACGGCCTCGACGAGCACAAGGTGCGCGATCTCGCCGACCTCGTCGATGGCTTCGGCGTCGGCGAGAACATCTCCTGCTCGCCAGACGCGGCCGCGGGCGTCGGCGCGGTCGCGAAGCTCGTCGTCAACGGCTACGGCAAGATCACGATGAAGCTCGCGAAGGGCAGCGGCAAGGCGACGCTCCCCGGGCGCCTCCAGGTCCACCGCGCGCCGGACCACGATCTCCTCGCGCTCCACGACGAGGCGGGACCTCCCGGGACCCACCCCCTCCTCTTGCCCGTGTGGAGGGACGGCGCGCCCGTCGAGCCCCTCCCCTCGCTCGAGGCGTCTCGCGCGCACGTCGCGAGACAGATCGCGTCCCTCCCCGCGTCGCTCTCGGCGCTCGAGGTGTCGCCCGAACCGCGGCCCCTGGTCGTGTCGGCGCGGCTCGAACAGCTCGTCCGTTCCCTCGCCGGGGAGGCAGGCGCATGAGGCTCGTCAGGCTCGCGATCGCGAACGTCGACTCCACCGTGGGGGCCGTGCGGAGCAACGCCGAACGCTGCGTCGACTTCGCGCGGCAGGCCGCGGCGGATGGCGCAACGGTCGTCGTGTTCCCGGAGCAGATCATCGCGGGGTACGCTCCCGAGGATCTCGTGCAGTGGCGGGCCTATGTCGCCGCGCAGTGGACCGAGCTCGAGCGCTTCGCCGAGGCCACGAAGGAGCTCGGCTGCGCGATGGCGCTCGGCCTCACGGTGGCGTCTGGCTCGCACGTCTACAACACCGCCGCGCTCGTCCACCGCGGACGCATCCGTGGCGTCGTGCCGAAGGAGAAGCTCCCGACGTACAACGTGTTCTACGAGGCGCGCACGCTCACGTCGGGCCTCCCCGGACAGACGGGCGAGGTGCACGGCGTCCCCTTCGGCGACCTGGTCTTCGATCTCGACTTCGGCACGGTCGCGCTCGAGGTGTGCGAGGACATCTGGTCGCCCGACGGGCCGATGCGCCGCCGGTCCTACGCGGGGGCGGAGCTCGTGCTCAACCTGTCGGCCTCGCCCTTCCGTCTCGGCGTCGTCGACACCCGCCGCGAGATGATCTCGACGCGGGCGGGGGACAACCAGGTCACGATCGTCTACGCGAACCTCGTCGGCGCGAACGACGGGCTCATCTTCGACGGCGGCGGCTACGTCGCGCAGAACGGGCGCGTCGTCCTCGACGTGCGCCGCTTCCGCGAAGGCGTGCACGCGGTGACCGTCGATCTCGATCGCACGCTCCGGCTCCGCACCGAGAACACCACGTGGCGGCGTGACCAGCAGAGCTTCGAGGAGCGGACGACCGCGATCCGCCACGTCGAGGTCCCCGAGCCCACGACCGGCCGCGACGCGCTCGTGTACCCGGCGCCGAAGCACCAGAGCTTCTTCCTCCCCCTCCCCGAGGACGGCCCGCCGACGACCGCGCGCGCCCGCTTCGCCGAGGATCTCCTCGACGCGCTCGCGCTCGGCATCGGCGACTACTTCGAGAAGACGCGCGCGTTTCGCACGATCGGCGTCGCGCTCTCGGGCGGTCGCGACAGCCTCCTGTGCCTTTACCTTGCGCGGCGCTGGATCGACCAGCGCTACGCGCACCTCGACGGTCCCGGCCGCGACGCGAAGGCGCGCGAGATCCTCCGCGCCGTGTTCATGCCCACGCGGTACTCCTCGGAGGAGACGGCGCTCGCGGCCGAGACCGCTGCGCAGGAGCTGTGCGCTCCGTTCGTGAGCGTCTCGATCGACGACGCCTTCGAGAGCGAGCTCGAGCAGATCCAGCGGATGCTGCAGCCCGGCGAGGCGCTCACCCCCGTCGCCCGCCAGAACATCCAGGCCCGCGTCCGGTCGCAGCGCATGTGGACCTGGGCCAACAGCGCGGGCGCGCTGTTCCTCCAGACGAGCAACATGAGCGAGAAGGCGGTGGGCTACGCCACCATAGGCGGCGACATGGAGGGCGCCCTCTCGGTCATCGCCAACGTACCGAAGACGGTCGTGAACTACCTCCTCGACTACCTCCTCGAGACCACGGGGATGGAGGGGATCCGCCTCACGCTGATCAAGCCCGCGTCCGCCGAGCTCGCCGACGACCAGGAGGACGAGAAGGACCTGATGCCCTTCCCCGTGCTCGACGCGTGCTTCCTGCTCTACGCGGGCGAGAAGATGGAGCCCGCCGAGGTGAAGCGCGCGCTGCACGCGATGTTCCCCGAGCACGGGCCCGACAAGCTCGACGCGTGGACCGACAAGTTCGCACGCCTGTTCACGATGTCGATCTACAAGTGGGTGCAGACTCCCCTGTGCCTCCACGTGGGGAACCTGGATCTCGATCGCGAGCGGGCGCTGCAGCTCCCGGTGGTGCAGCGGTCCGAGTGGCAGCGATGACCCGCCCCAGCGCCACGAACGTGACGACCCCGAACGCGTCCGCGCTGTAGTCCCAGGGACTCGAGTCTCGATTCGAGGACAGGCCCTGCGCGAGCTCCTCGAGGCCGCTCAGGGCGAGCACGGCGAGCGCGGCGACCGGGAGCCGGGGGAGGCGGGCGGCCTCGCCGCGGGGTCTGTCGCGAGCGCCCGCCTCGAGGAGCGCGTCGAGGAACAGCGCCGTCATCCCGTAGATGAGCGCGTGACACACCTTGTCCAGGTGGTGGACGCGTATCAGGAAGCGCGGCAGGTGGTCGGTGTAGGCGAGCGCCGACCCCGTCACGATCAGCAGCACGGCGAACGAGAGGCCCAGCGTGGCGAACCGGCGGGTCATGGTCCCGTTGGACGCCTGGACACGGCGGAGTGTTCGACCGCTCACGGCCTCCACGCGACCGCTCGCCCACGCGGCGCGGCGATCAGCTCCCGGAGCTCGCCTCGCCGCCCCTGGTGAAGCTGGCGGCGAGGGCGAGGGGCGCCCAGATGGGGAACAACACGGGGAGGCACCGCGCCGTCATCGCCACCGCGCGGATCCCCGTCGCGCGCGTGCCGTCGCGGCCGACGATCACGACGCTGTGGCCCTGCTTGATGTCGTCGGGCGCCCACGGCTTCACCTCGAAGCGCGCCAGCCAGTCGAGCGCACGGACCGCCCGTGCCCACGCCCGACTCTTCGCGCGCGTCGGATCGAAGAAGAACCTCCGGGCGCGGAAGTCGGGCGTCACGAAGAACCCGTAGACCGCGATCGCGAGCCAGGTGAAGACCTCCACCTCGCTCGTGAGCTGGATCACGAGGTGGAACCAGACCCCCCCCCAGAGCGCGTACACCCGCGCGCGGCGCGCGAACAGGCCCACGGCGACGAAGAGCTCGGTCATGATCGCGAGCTTGGCGAGGGCGCTCGACACGTCGGCGCGCCCGAGGGCCTCGACGACGCGCGCCGGCACGCCGTGGTGGACCGCCACGTGGCCGTAGCGGTGGATCCTGTCGGCGAGCACGAGCCCGTCGCGCCAGTCCGCGTCGAGGAGCTTCGAGCCTCCGGACGCGACGTACACGAGCGCCACCTGTACCTGCGCCACGAGCACCGCCCAGAACGGGCCCGCGCGCTCCTCGGTGACTTCGTCGGCGCCCTCGAGGAGCGACAGCGAGCGATCGCACGGCGTGAACGCGAGGAGCAGCGCGTACAGGAAGAGCGCGTACCGGTTGTGGTGGAACTCGAGCCGGTTCGCGAGCAGCACCCACAGCCCGAGCGCGGCGCTCGCGAGGAGCGCCCCCCGCGCGCGGTGACCGACGACGATCAGCACGGCGAGGAGCAGCCGCGCGCCGAGCGACACGGCATAGAGCGTCCGCGAGGGGACGAGCGCCTCGGGCAGGATCGGCATGTGGAACGCGTCGCCGAAGTACCCGAAGACGGCGAGATCCCGCGCCGCCCCGAGCGCATGCCAGAAGAGGAGCGCCCCGACGATCGCGCGGACGAGCCCGAGCGCATACCCGTCGCGGGAGCTCCGGAGCCAGCTCCCGATCGCGGCGACGAGGTCCTTCACGCCGGCAAACTCCCGTCGGAGTGCCAAGAGCCTCGGGCCGCCCGGAGAGAGAGAGGCACGGATCAGGGGCTCCTCGGTGCGCTCGACACGCGCACCTTCTCGGCCGCGCGTCCGTTGCGGCGGATGACGAGATCGACCGAGAGGCGCCTCGTCTCGGCGTCGTCGGGCGTGTGGGCTGCGACGTCGTCGACGGCGGCCTGCCAGCGCGCGATCTGTGCGCGTGCGCCGTACGACGCGTGGATCGCGGCATCGAACGTGGCGAGCTCTCGCCGCCGGACCCGGTCGCCCCACTTGATCCGCCTCGGCGCGCCGGCCCTGTCGCGCGCGATCCACTCCCCGCCGCGTACGTGCACCTCCCCGGCGCCCACCTCGCGGACGAGGTGCGCCTCGAGCTCGGTCGACTCGCTGAACATCCGGAACCCGAACGCGCCGTCCGCGCGGCTCCCGGCGGTCGCGACGAGGCCGATCTGCAGCCCCAGGTAGGCGACCGTGAACGCGATCTCTTTCACCCGCGGCATGTGGCAGGAACTTCCCCCGCTCTTGCGTGTTCGGCAACTGTCCACGCAAAGAAACTTTCGCAAAGGTCCCGCATCCACTAAAATTCGAGCGTCGCGTGCACCCCCTCGCCTCAAGGACCGCTGGATTGGCCAAGACACCCGTGGTTACGGGCGTTTGCGCGGTTCTTGTCGCGGCCCTCGCCGCGTCCTGCGGGGCGCGTGGCTCGGCCGGCGTCGAGGGATCGAGCCAGGTCGCCGCGACGTCCGCCGTCGCGCGCGGGGGTGCGTCGACGGCGCCGTCGGACGTGCCCCCGGTCGAGGTGGTGACCCCGAGGGCGACCGCGAGGGAGGCGCAGATGGGCGCGCTCGAGCGCCCCGCGGCGCTGCGGCGCTTCTTCGAGGCGCTCGCCCTCCTCGAGAGCGGGCAGGGTCACGACGACGTGCGCGTGGTCCAGTTCGGCGACTCTCACACGGCGGCCGACTACGAGACGAGCGCCGTCCGCCGCGCCCTCCAGACGCGCTTCGGCGACGGCGGTCGCGGCTTCGTCGCGGTGGGCCAGCCCTGGAAGAAGTACGTTCAGGACGGGGTGCGCACGGGCATGACGCGCGAGTGGCAGCCCGAGCGCGGCAAGCTGGTGCACGGCAAGTTCGTGGGCGACGGCTGCTACGGCCTCGGCGGCGTGTGCCTGCTCGCCTCGAAGCGCGGCGCGCGCGCGTGGCTCGAGGCGAGCGCGGTGGCCTCGCAGATCGAGATCGCCTTCATGGAGCAGCCGGCGGGGGGCTCGTTCGAGGTCTTCGTCGACGGCAACCGCCTCGCGCGCGTCCCCACCAACGGGGCGCACACGGCGAGCGCGTGGAAGAGCTTCACGGTGCCCGAGGCCGCCCACAAGATCGAGATCCGCGCCGGCGGCGACGGAGACGTCCGCGTCTTCGGCGCGACGCTCGATCGCGCGCAGGTCGGGGTCGTCTACGACGCCATCGGCATCAACGGCGCCCGCGCGTCAATCGCGCTCCATTACAACGAGGCCCACATGGCCGAGCAGCTCAAGCACCGGGCGCCCGGCCTCGTCGTGCTCGCCTACGGGACGAACGAGTCGGTCGACGACGCCTCGGCGCAGACGTACGAACGCCAGCTGGTCGACGTGCTCGGTCGCGTCGCGCGCGCGGTCCCCCTCGCGTCGTGCCTCCTCCTCGGCCCGCCCGATCGGGCGGTCGAGACGGAGACGGGGTGGACCACGTCGCCGCGGATGGCGGAGATCATCGCGGTGCAGCGGCGCGTCGCGGAGGCGGCCGGGTGCGCGTTCTACGACCAGATGGAGGCGATGGGCGGCGAGGGCGCGATGGCCGCCTGGACCACCGAGGACCCGCCGCGCGCCGCGAAGGATCGCGTGCACCTGACGCGCGACGGGTACACGTCGGTGGGGACGACGTTCGCCAACGACCTCCTCCGCGCGTACGCGGCGTTCCGCGCGGAGAAGGGGCTCACGCCCGCCGCGAGGGTGGCGGGGGCGCACAAGGATTAGCGGCAATGCCGTTCGGTTAGGCGCGATCCAGCGCAAGAGAAGGGGTGCCCCCACTCGCCGCGCTCCGCGCGGCGGTCTCCCCCAAATCGCGCTACGCGCGCTCGAGAGCTGTCCAACAATTGCCCGGGGCTGCCCTTCGTTGACGTTGACGTTGACGTGAGCGTTGACGTTGACGGCGACGGCGACGGCGACGGACTGGCGAGCTGGATGTGCGCTTCGAAGGCGTTTCCTCGCAAAATCTCGCC
>SXGT01933222.1_pt1 | contig 14216 bp, 9 predicted proteins | sample 3176221 | NCBI WGS metagenome assembly SXGT01 (sample SAMN11356862, study PRJNA531348) | freshwater metagenome | isolation source: freshwater sample F1-120 | place: China: Fuxian Lake, Yuxi | collected 2017-12-25 | reverse complement strand
GGCTGTGGCAAGTCGACGACCGGGCGTGTGGTCCTCAATCTCATCCCGCCGACCTCGGGGAGCGTGCGCTTCGAAGGCACCGAGCTCTCGTCGCTGTCGCCGAGGGAACTGCGTGCGCGTCGGCAACGCTTTCAGATCGTCTTCCAAGATCCCTACGCGAGCCTGAACCCGCGCAAGACCGTCGGCGCCGCGATCGCCGAACCACTTCGCGTGCATTACAAGGTGAACGCATCGGACGCGCGCGAACGCGTGCACGAATTGCTGCAACGAGTCGGTCTCGGTCGTGAACACGCCAATCGCTACCCGCACGAGTTCTCGGGTGGACAACGCCAGCGCGTGGGGATTGCCCGTGCGCTCGCGCTCGATCCGGTCCTGGTCGTGCTCGATGAGCCGGTGTCCGCGCTGGACGTCAGCATCCAGGCAGGTGTGGTGAACCTGTTGCGCGACCTGCAGCAGCAGATGGGCTTGGCCTACCTGTTCATCGCCCACGACCTTTCGGTCGTTCGCCACATCTCGGATCGAGTCGCGGTGATGTACCTCGGCAAGGTCGTCGAGATGGCGGATCGCGCGTCTCTCTACGAGCGACCCCAGCATCCCTATACGCAGGCGCTGTTGTCCGCGATCCCGCTGCCAGACCCCGCGCGTGAACGCGCCCGCCAGCGCATCGTGCTCGAAGGTGATGTAGCGAGCCCCGTGAACCCGCCGAGCGGATGCCGATTCCGCACCCGGTGTTGGGCTGCGCAGGACATCTGCGCCAGTGCGGACCCCGAGTTGAGCGATGTCGGCGACGGCCATCGAGTCGCCTGCCATTTCCCGAATCCGCAGCCTGTCGTGTTGCTCCGAACACCAGCGGCGCCGGCGAACTAGACGAAGGGAATCGCGCGGGTTTGCTATCGTCGCGGTCCCACGTCGGAGTGGCGGAAGAGGCAGACGCGCTAGGTTGAGGGCCTAGTGCCCTTAGGGGCATGGGGGTTCAAGTCCCCCCTCCGACACGATCGTTAGTACATGAGCTGGGTCCGGCCTTCACATGCAGTCGGCCGTCGGTGTGGTATCGGATCGAGACGTTGAGTTCCTGGTAGACGGCTCGGCGACTCTCGGAGTCGGCGGTCTGCAGGATGGCGACGATCCCCTTGAGCTGGTCGACGAGTGAGCGGATTTCCTCGTCGGTCATGCGCTCGTCACCGCGCTTTCGGCGGAGCTGGAGTTCGGCGGCTTTGCGTTCGAGTTTCACCTCTTCGATCCAGCCCGACACGATCGAGGCGTCGGTGCCGGCTTCGAGCGCCTGGCGGTATTTCGCGAGTCTTGCGTCGCACTGCTTGAGCTTGCGGCGGCTGGCCAACTCGAGCGCTTCCTCCGCCGGGTCGGGCCCAACAGAGGATTCGAGCGCGGCGCAGGTCGAGTCGATCTGACCCTCGGCGAAGAGGCCGGCGAGCCATTCGTCGATTGCGGGGAGGATCGACGACTCCTTCACGTACACGGTCTTGGCGTGCTGTTGTTCGGCGATGGCGTACTCGGCGGGGAACTTGCACCGGTAGTACGGCTGGTTGTTGTTCCATGAGCCCTGCATGCGCCGGTTACAGATCGCGCAGTGCATCATGCCGCTGAGCACGTAGGGACCGCGGATGGTCTTCTCGCGTCGGACGTGGGTTCGCTGTGCGCCTTGAAAGACGAGTTGGGCAGCATCGAACTGCTCGACGCTGACCAGCGCCTCGTGGGTCTGTCGGTCCGACCACACCCACTCGTCGCGGTTGTTCCAGCGCATCTTGGACTCGTGCCCGAGGGCGACGTCGTCGACGTCGATGAGGATCTCGTCGCGGCGTTGGCGGTTCCATACCTGACGGCCGGTGTAGCGGGGGTTCTGCAGGATGGCTCGGACTGCGACCTTGGACCAGGCGCCTCCGTTGCCGGCTCGATGGCGGTTCCGGGCGGGGTCGTGCGCCGACGGAGACAGGATGCCGTCTTTGGTGAGGCCCTCGGCGATCGCGTACAAACCTCGTCCGGCTACGAACTCGGTGAAGATCCTGCCGACTACGGGCGCGGCGATGGGGTCGGGCGACAGTAGGTGGAGTCGTTGACCGATCGCTGCCTTGCTGGGGTTCGGATGCGGGCCGGCATCGGCGAGGACGTAGCCGTAGGGTGGACGCCCGCCGAGGAAGCGACCTTCGACGGCGGCCTGGGAGGCCATGGCCGCGCGGACGCGGGTCTTGATGCGGTTCCGTTCGCCTTTGCTCATGCCGCCGTAGAGCGACATCACGAGGTCGTGCGCGTCGGATCCGGGGTCGACAGCGCCACCGACTTCCGGTACCCACAGCCCGATCCCGTAGTGGACGAACACCGGGAACGTGAGCCCGAACTGGTTGCCGTAGAACGCCCGCTGCGGCTCACCGATCACAACACCGTCGAAGCCACGTTTCGCATCGCGGAACGTCTCGAGGAGCCTTGCGGCCTCGGGCCGGCGTTTCCACGGCAGCGAGCGCGATTGGCCGATGTCGAAGAACTCCTCAACGATCTCGCCACCGGCGGGTTCGATCACCTGCCGGGAGCGTGCCAGTTGCCAGTTGCGGGAGGATTGGGGATCTTGTTGGTCCTCCGTGCTCACCCGTCCGTAGAAGGCGAACCTCTTCATGATGGTCGCGAGGCTATTGCCTCCGACTCCGCCGTGTCAGTGATCTCGATGAGGCCGGCGGATCGAGCAGCGCTCGCGATCGCCCGCATCAGCGCCCGGGCAAGCCCCGGAGTGAGGTGGGGGAGGTGGTCCGGCAGCTCCACGGCGACTACGTCGGCGCAGAGAGCGGCGGTTGTCTTTGGCGCGGGCGAACTCGGCTGATCGCGGGAAGGTCCCATGCTCGCTGATAAGCGCGCCCGTTGAGGGTAAACGCGACCAACGGCACCTCCGTGGGGATCTCGTTGATGTTGTCGAACGGGGGCGTTGCTATCGGATCGCCTGCAACGCTGCCGGGTCGACGCGCCCGTCAACCGCGTACGGGATCTGATCCGCGGATACGCCGAACAGCCCGTAGATCCGAGCCAGCAGGGAGAACGCATCGGTGGCGGGATCGAGCGTTGCGGGCTGGGAGTACTGCCAGTCATCGAGCCCCGGCGGACTTCCCTCGCTCCAGCGAACTGGACCGTTTCCACCCAGGAGCCGAAGCGCCCACGGTCTGGATAGTGCTCCGCGGAGCCGAGCCGACAGCCGCCAGTCGCCGGCGACCGACGGCGCGAGGGACTCGGTTACGAAGCGACAGAAGAGGTAGGTCCATTCGACGAGCACTGTGGGGTTGATCGTTCGAGCTTCTGGCTCGGCTGCGATTCTCGACCCTCCGGATCTGGTGAGGAATCCCTGTGATCCTGCTGCAGCGGCGAATGCTTTTCCGTCGGGGTCGACCCACAACACCGTTCGTCCTGGGCGCGCGTTGATCAGGGAACCCGCCTCGTTGCGAGCCTCGCCCGGGTACGCGAGCCCGAAGCCGGCATGTCGCAACTCGGGCGGCCGCTCGATTGCACCCCGCACCCGGTCGCGATCGTAGAAGCCTTCGATCGGTTCGCTCTGAGGATCGACTGGCACCGCTGTCAGCAGCAGCGTTGGTACGTCCGTCCAGCCCATGTATTGCTCAATCTCTTGAAGGCGCGTCGCCGTCAGCTCTTCGATCGCCCGCTTCGCCTCGGCGTGCCGCTGTTGGACGCCAAGCAACCTTGGATCCGGGAGTCGTCGGAAACGCCTGCCATCACTGAGGTCGCGGTGGAGCTGTCCGGCTGGCTCCCAGTAGGTGTGCGAGCCGCTTCGAAATGGAACACCGATGCCCACGCCGCGCTTCTCGTCGCCCTCGACCATCCGCAGGACGATGAAGGGGAGGTCGTCCTCGGCCTGTGGCGGAACGCTGATCAACGCGAGTGCCTTGTCCGCCGCGCGTTCGAATTTGCGAATCTCGACGTCGCGGAGCACGGGATAGATGCCGGCGCTTGCGTCGAGTGCATCTCGGTACTGCTTGACGAGGACCAACGGAGATGGGAATGGCTTGATCGCAGAAGCGATCTCCTCCTCCCGGTCGTCTGGAACCTCTGTCTCGACTCCGATGACCAGATCGCCGCCGCCGATGTTCGCGAGCGCCGCGACGTCCTTGCAGAGCTCCCATCGTCCCTTGTCGCCGCCAAGGCGATATGGCTGCGACTTGAAATCGAGTTGATCGCTCTCTGGGACACCGAGCAACTCCGTCTCGCGTCCGGCATCGAGAAGCGCGGCGATTGTCAGCGAGTCCGGCACATCGCAATCGTACCGACCGCGAAGTTGTACAGACTCGCCGCTCCCTGCGGGAGCGGATGGATGAGCGGCCGGGTGGCTCGACCACCTTGCCATCGTCGAGGCGCGCGCCGCCACTTCAACGGCGAGCCGCGATGGCGCGCTGCCCGCGACCGCGACCCGCGATCTGCATCAGCGAGGAGATCGCCCCGCCACACGCCGAGGAGCGAATCGGCGGATCGACACCTCGACTTCATCGCCACGTTCGGCATGGACGCCTCGTCCGAGGATCGCACCGACTGTTGACGCTTACGTGTCAATTCAGATTGAAGGTGACTGTCTCACCTCTCAGGTTGAATATGAGCACTAGCGACGGAGGCCGCCCAATGCGCACCACGACCACCCAGACCGAGACCGCAGCCTGGATCAGCGAACACGACCCGCTACCCGTGATCGCGTGCGACGACACGACCCGCGACACGGCCGGGTTCGATCCCCGCAGTGCCTACGTCGAGACCTACTGGCTCGCCGTGTTGGGCCCGTCGTCGATCGTCGCGGTCCGCCGGCTCAGCGATTGGCTCGAGCACCAGGCATCCGGGATCGAGATCGCACTCGGGGACCTCGCCCACAGTCTCGGACTCGGGCACGGCACGAGTCGCAGCTCGCCGATCGTGCGAACACTCGACCGGCTCATCATGTTCGACGTGGCCCGCATCGAGTGGGACACCTACGTGTTGGGTCGCACGATCCCGCCGCTCTCGCCGCGCCAACAGCGCCGCCTCCCTGGCTATCTCGCCGAACGTCACGACGACGACCTGCTGATCATGGCCGCCGAGACGCCGCTGCGGAGCTGAACCGGTGCGTTCGTGACCCGGCCGGCCGGGGAAGGCGCCACTGGGTCACAAGCCGCCGACGGGCCGGAAGCCACCCGGCCTGTCGGCGGTCACTCCACCACCTCAACCACCTGCGCAGTCCGGTTGAGGATCTGCGTTTACCTCAACGAAGGGAGTCGAGCCTGATGACCAACCTCAACGTGATCCTCAACGGCGCCCGAGGCGGCCAAGGAACCAGCACCATCGCCGCCGCACTCGCCCTCTACGCCGCAGGGCACGCCAGAACCCAACTCGTCGCCACCGACCTATCGGCGACCGCCGCCCTACTCGGCATTGGCGAACCCGCCGATGAGGAGCTCACCGTCACCGATCACCTGACGCTCACCGGCGTGTCGAGCGGCGATCCCGACGTTCGGATCATCGACGCCGGAACCACGACGCCGACGTGCAGCCGCGAGGACGTCCACCTGGTCGTACTGCGAGGCCCGTGCTACGTCGCGCTGCGCAGCCTCGACCACAACAACGGCCACCGGCCTGATGGGATCGTGCTCCTCGCCGAGCAGGGACGCAGCCTCACCGCACGCGACCTGAGCGATGTGACCGGCATCCCGGTCGTCGCCACCGTGCCGGTCACCCCGGCGGTCGCTCGCGCGATCGATGCCGGACTCCTCATCGCACGCCTGCACCGCCTCAGCGACCTCGCAGCCCTCCGCCGTTACGCGACTCGCCTGTTCTGTTCCGAGCCGCCATACGACCCCGTGAACGACCTGACCTCAGCCCTTCCGGCAGCCGTCGCTGACCTCAACGAGTCGCGCTCGCGGACCCCTGTCAAGATCGGCACAGACTTGCCGGTTCCGCTATGCGGAACCGGCCGAATCTCACAACCTCGTCGCGCGCGACGCTCCGAGCGCGCTTTTCCTCTCCGTACGGGAGTTTCGTTCGGGAGGTCGGGTGCTGAACATCGGCAAGCTCAGCAGCGGTGCTGCGGAGTACTACATCGGTGAAGTCGCGTCCGCGGCCGAGGACTATTACGCGGGACACGGCGAAGCGGCCGGACGGTGGGTCGGGTCGATCGCCCGTGAGCTCGGTCTCGAGGGCGAAGTGGATCCGGACCAATTCCGGCGTGTGCTGAACGGTCAGCACCCCTTCGCGGACGGGTACCTCGTCTCGTCACAAGGTTCGGCGTCGCGTGCTCGCGCTCGTGACGCGAGCGGGCATGCGCCGGACAACATCCTCGCCGAGCGGGTGGACACGCTCCGAGCAGCGGCTCATCTGGGCGTGTCCCGCCGCTATGTCACCGGGCTGCTCAGCGAGGGCGACGCCTACCGGACGAAGCTGGCTGTCGCATGTGAGGGCGAGGAGGTGCCGGAACCGTCGGCGTACCTGCTCGGTGAGAAGGCGGACGGTAACGGGCGCTACGGCAGCGCCTCGTGGTCGGTCACACGAGATGAACTGGAGCGCTTCGTTGAGCGGCGACGCGAGTCCAAGGCGCGGCCTGGCTATGACCTCACGTTGCGGCCGCCGAAGAGTGTGAGTGTGCTGTGGGCGGTCGCCGAACCGGATGAGCGCGCCGAGATCCGTCGAGCACACTCGGATGCTGTTGATGAGGTCGTCCGCTACTACGAGGGCAACGCGGTGTTCGTCCGGCACGGTGGGGGAGCGCGGCACCTCGTCCTGGCGGGTGGGATCGTTGCTGGGGCGTTTGATCACCGGACGAGCCGGGCGGGCGACCCGTTGCTGCACACTCATGTCGTCACCGCGAACATGACCAGCACGATCAACGCTCGCGGGGAGATGGAGTGGCGCACGATCCCGGGCGCGGGGTTGTTCGAGCATGCCAAGGCCGCCGGTCACCTCTACCAGGCCCACCTCCGACACCTCCTCACCCTGCGCCTCGGTGTCGAGTTCGGCCCTGTCGTCAACGGGCACGCCGACATCACTGGTGTCCCCGAACAGGTCGTCGACCTGTTCTCCAAGCGCCGTACCGAGATCGGCGAGATGCTCTCCGAAGCAGGCAGCACCTCGGCGCGTGCCGCGCAGATCGCGACGCTCGAGACCCGCAAAGCCAAGGACTACGGCGTCGACGCCGAGACTGTCGAGGCCGGGTGGCGAGTCGAAGCGGCCGAGGCCGGGTTCGGTCCGGAGCAGGTCGCTGCCTGCTTCGGCCGGGTCAGCGCTACCGAAGTCACCGAAGGGCGGATCGGGGTGCTCATGGAGACGCTCGGCGGGCCGCATGGTTTGACAGAGCGATCGGCGACGTTTGCTCGTACCGATGTGATCGAAGCGGTCGCCTGCGCCGTCGGATCAGCAGCGTCGGCGCGGCGAGTCGAAGCCTTGACGGATCGGTTCCTAGCTTCGAGTCGGGCCTTGCTCGTTGACAAGAGTCCGCTCGTTGAGGTTGTCAACGGGGACGTTGATCCTCAACGCGATCCTCAACGGGAACCTCAACGGGCGAGGGTCCGGCGTTCGAGTACGCAGAAGCTGTACACCACCCCGGACCTCGCGCGGCTGGAAGAACAGCTCCTCGAATCGGCCTCCAATGACGAGCGGACTGCGTCACGGGTCGCAACGGACATGGTCGACCGTGTGATCGCGGGTCGTCCCGAGCTCTCGGTCGAGCAGCAGGCGATGGTCGGTGCGGCGTGCGGCTCGACCGAGCTGATCCAGCCGATCATGGGCAGGCCGGGCGCGGGGAAGACCTATGCGACCGAGGCCGTCGTCGCCGCGCACGTTGCGGCCGGTGTGCCGATCATCGGCTGTTCGGTCTCAGCGACCGCCGCAGGCGAGTTGGAGCGTGCCGCGGGCTTTGCTCGCTCGACGGGCGCGCCGGCGACGACCGTCGCGCGGTTGCTCCTGGAGCTCGACGGTCCCTACGGCGGGCTCAGGCCGGGCACGGTGATCGCGGTCGATGAGGCGTCGATGATCGGTACCCGCGATCTCGCCCGTCTCACCTCGGCTGCCCGGGCTGCTGGGGGAGCGGTCAAGTTGATCGGTGATCCGGATCAGCACGGCGCGGTCGATGTCGGTGGCGTGTTCCGTCGGCTCTGCGCGGATCGAGGCGATGCGCTCGTGACGCTCGTGGAGAACAATCGGCAGCAGGATCACACCGAACGTCTCGCCGTGACCGACTACCGCGAGGGCCGTATCGCTGACGCGCTCGGTCGTTACGACGAGGCAGGCAAGATCGTCCGGTCCCGGACGGCGGGGGAGTCGTTCGACGCGATCGTCGCCGATTGGTACGCCGCACGCGTCGACGGTCGCGCGGATCCGATGATCGCGGGGCCGAACTCGACCCGCCGCGCCCTCAACGAACGGGCACGGACGCTGCTCAGATCGAACGGCGAACTCGCCGGGCCTACGCTGATTGTCGCGGGGCGGGAGTTTCAGGTCGGCGACGAAGTCGTCGCGCGACGCAACGATCGGACCCTCCACGCGCGGGGATCACGCGACTACGTGAAGAACGGTTCGGCGGGCACGGTCAACGCGATCGAGGGTGCGGACCTGATGGTGTGTTTCGAGCGGGAGGGCACGATCTGTGTGCCGCACCGCTACCTCGTGGCCGGGCGCCTCGAACACGGCTATGCGCGCACGACCTATGGCGTGCAAGGCGCGACCCACGACATCGCCCGCTACCACCCGACCGATGTCTCCTCGTTCGAGGAGGGCTACGTAGCGATCACCCGCGCCCGCACCGAAGCACGTATCTATGTCGTCGACGGCGCGCTGCTCGGACCCGACGATGACCTCTCCCACGTGCCTGATGATCCGCGCCCGTTCGGGATAGCCGAAGTCGCCGCGGCACTCGGCCGACGCCGCGGCGGGCACATGGCGGCGGATGCCGCCGGGCACCTCAGCGCCGTCGCCGCGACCGCCGAGGGCCGGACCCTCGCGCAACTCACTCTTCGGCGCCGAGAGCTCGATCGCATCCTCGCCGACGCGCCGCCCGCGACCGACCAGGTCATCGATGATGTCGGCCGCACGCTCGACGCGTTGCGAACGCGCCGCAACCTCTGGCAAGACGCACTCGACCACGTCACCAGGCCGATATCGGCGCCGGAGACAGATCCAGATGCGACGGTGCAACGTGCGAGCAGTGCTATCGGGCACCTCGACCGTGCCATCACCGGCCAGGGCCACAAGCTCGACGCCGCGCTCCGCCAACAGACACGTCGGCTCGACTGGCTCGAAGAACACGCCGAGATCGTGTCCGAGCACGACCTCGTGCGGCGTGGCGAACGAGCACGCGAAATCCAAGTACGAACCGCCGCGTTGCAACAGCCCGCAGGGGCGTTGCTCCGTCTCATCGGTCCGGAGCCATCACTGCAACGCGACCGACACGTCTGGCAGCGCGCCATCGAGGCGGCCGCCGTCTACCGAGAGCGCTACGACGCGCAACCCGCCGGGAACCGCGGGATCCCTGCCGTCCTTGGTGAGCGCCCAGCGGCTGCAGTCGCGGGCGCCGAGTATGCCGAGGCCGCGAGGATGATCGCCGAGGCTCAATCCGTCACGCGGATCGCGGAGCGGGGTGCGGGTCTCGAATTATGAGCGGCGGAAGCGTGAATGTGCTGATTGCATCGAAGTACCGAACCGCTCGCTCACCTGTTCCCAGGTCAACCCATCGAGTTCACGTGCCCGCGCCACGTGCTCGGCGGCGATGAGTTCCAACGCGTCTCTCGCGTCGATCGCCAACACCGCGAGTTCCAACGGTTCAGGCTGCAAGGTCTTGCGCCGCGGATTCGACGGATCCGGGTAACGGTAACGGGGAAGGTCCATGTCGCGCGCGAGCGCGAGCAGCGCATTCCGGACGGCGACCATGGTCGCAGCGTCGATCCTGGTCGGGTTGGGCGGACGCCCAGCATGTCGTACCATCCCCCCAGCCTACGACCAGACTCAGATTCAATATGACATCCGATCATGGCAGACCGATCTCGATGCAGTCGTTGCGAAGTCAGTGGTGCTCGTCGAAGCCGGCGAAACCCCGATGGACACCTGGGTTCATGGTGCCGGAAAAGCCGCCTTCGGCGCGGGCGTGACCTGAGACGTGCTTTCCGTAGTCGGCACCGGCACCCGCGCTCGCGGGCGCCGCGCCAGCAACCATCTGCAGGAGCACGACCGTAACGCTCGCCGTGAACGCAGCCAAGATCCTTTTCATTTCCGGCTCCTTCCATCGATTCTGTCTCTGTTCATCCTCGACGCCGGCCGGCACAACAACATCCGGGGCGGGCGCGGATTCTCCCTGTGGTTTCACCGCAGAGCGGGGGCTCGGCGGTGAAGCTCGCGATGCCGGAGGCTCACATGAGATGCGATCTATGAGCCGACGCTGACCGGAACTGCGCCGTTGGAATCGGCGGCGGGCTCGGTGACCTCGGGGGCGAGGGAAGCCGAAGGCGCTTGAGCATGAGGGCGTTCACCGCCACGAGGAAGCTGGAACCCGACATGGAGAGCGCAGCGATCTCGGGTCGCAGCACCAGCCCGAAGGCGGGTTCGAACACGCCCGCGGCGATGGGGAGGGCGATCACGTTGTAGCCGATGGCCCAGCCAAGGTTCTGGCGCATCTTGCGCACGGTGCCGCGCCCGATCTGCAAGGCGACGGCGACGTCGAGCGGGTCGCTGCGCATGAGGACGATGTCGGCAGTTTCGATGGCGACGTCAGTGCCCGCACCGATGGCCACACCGATGTCGGCTTGGGCGAGGGCGGGGGCGTCGTTGACGCCGTCGCCGACCATGGCCACTCGCTTCCCCTGAGCCTGGAGCTCGGCGATCTTGGCCGACTTGTCGCCGGGGAGGACGTCGGCGATGACGGTGGTCACGCCGAGCAGCGATCCGATCCGCTTGGCGGTGGCTTCGTTGTCGCCGGTCAGCATCACGACCTCGGCGCCGAGTTGGCGCAGCTCCGAAACGGCGGTGGCGGCGGTGGGGCGGGGGGCGTCGGCCATGCCGACCAAGCCGGCGGCGCGACCATCGATACCGACGAGGACGGCGGTTCGTCCGCCCTCGGCCAGCTCCTGACGTCGGGCGCCGAGCTCGCCGAGCTCGATGCGCTCGCGTTCCATCAGGCGACGGTTGCCGACCACGACGCGGTGGCCATCGACGATGGCGAGTGCGCCGTGGCCGGGCACGCTCTCGAAGCTCTCTGCCCGCAGCGTCGTCACGCCCCGCCGTTCCGCCTCTGTGACGATGGACTGGGCAAGCGGGTGCTCGGACTCGCGTTCGACCGCGGCGACGAGGGCGAGGAGGCGTTCTTCGTCGATTCCCTCGGCGATCACGTCGGTGACCTCGGGTTCGCCTTTGGTGAGAGTGCCGGTCTTGTCCATCACGACACTGTCGATATGGGCGGCGGCCTCGAGTGCCATGGCGTTCTTGAACAGCACGCCGCGGCGGGCTCCGAGACCGGTGCCGACCATGATTGCGGTCGGCGTCGCGAGGCCCAGGGCGTCGGGGCAGGTGATGACCACCACTGTGATCGCGAACAGGATCGCTTGGTCGGCGGGACGGCCGGCCAGCACGCTCCACACAAGGAAGGTGCCTGTGCCCCCGGTCAGTGCGACGAGCACCAACCAGAAGGCCGCACGGTCCGCGAGTCGCTGACCCGGAGCCTTGGAGTTCTGGGCCTCCTGCACGAGCTTGACGATTTGGGCGAGCGCGGTGTCGACGCCGACCTTCGTGGCCCGGACGCGCAACGTTCCGGTGGTATTGAGCGTGGCGCCGATGACCGCGGTGCCGGGCGCCTTGTGCACCGGGAGGCTTTCGCCCGTCACCATCGACTCGTCGATCTCGCTCTCGCCTTCTTCGACCACGCCGTCGACGGCGACCTTCGAGCCAGGCCGTACCAGGAGCAGGTCGCCCACGAGCACCTCGGCGGTCGGAACTTCGACCGTCTCGCCGTCGCGTACCACCGTCGCCATCGGCGGCGCGAGATCGAGGAGGGCACGGATCGCTTCGTTCGCTCCTCCCCGCGCTCGCATCTCGAACCAGTGGCCGAGCAGTACGAACGCCGAGAGCACGGTCGCGGCTTCGTAGAACACCTCGCCGCCACCCGTGAGGGTGACACCCAGCGAGTAGAGCCAACCTGCGCCGACCGCCACGGCGACGAGCACCATCATGTCGAGGGTGCGGGCGCGCAGCGCCCGGAACGCGCCGTCGAAGAAGATCCACGCCGAGTAGAAGATGACCGGCAGACTCCACAAGAGCATGAAGACGTCGTCGCGCAACCCGAACGGGGCGGCGAGGTCGAAGTTGAGGACGTCACGACCGATCGGCGACCACAGCAACACCGGGACCGAAAACAGTGCGGCGACCAGGAATCGGCGGCGCATGTCGACAACCATGTCCGCCATTGACATGCCGCCATGGCCGCCGTGTCCCATTGCGTCATGGGGCGAACGCAACCCCGCCGGTTCGCCGCCCTCGTGCTCATGCCCGTCGTGGCCCGCAGGCGCGGCGCCGTGGCCTGGATCGGCTTCGACCCGCGGCTCCTCCATGGGGTGGCATACGTGCCGGGGTACGGATTGGCCCGCGCATTGGTAGCCGCACTCCTCGACCCAGCGTCGTAGTTCGGCGACGTTCGTCGTCGCGGCGTCGTAGGAGACCGTGGCGGTCTGGGATACGGGGTTCGCGGAGACCGCGCGGACGCCGTCGAGACGCCTGAGTGTGGTTTCGATGGTCGCCTTGTCGCTCGCCCAGTGCAGCCCCATTATTTCGAGCACAACGGTGGCAAGACCTGCTGGCGACCGCTGTCCCGGGTCGTGGTGATCGGCGTTGTTCACAGCTTCCTCCTGGAGTGGATTCCAACAGTGATGATGGCGATGATGATGCGGGGCATGTCGGGCGGCGGCACGCGGCGCTGACATCCGAGTGAATGCCGTCGTGCGTCACGCGCGGTCAGCCACAACGGTCCGCGTCTGGCGCGCGATTTCCAGGTCTTCCCGTGACTCGATCACCATGGTCGCGACGCTGCTGTCGGCGTGACTGATATCTGCGTCGCCGTGCGCCGCGGCCGCATTGCGTTCTCCGTCGATGGAAACACCGAGATAGCCGAGGCGCGCTACCGCCTCGGCACGCACTTCCGGTACGTGCTCGCCGACGCCGCCGGTGAAGACGAGGGCGTCGAGACCTCCGAGCGCCGCTGTCATCGCCGCGATCTCACGGGTGAGGCGATGCACGTAGACGTCGAAGGCGAGCACCGCGCGCGGTTCGTCGCGAGCGCGCGCGGCAATCACGTCGCCCATGTCCCCGGAGCCCGCGGTGAGGCCTGCCAAGCCGGACTCGGTCTCGAGCTGACGGGCGATCTCCGCCGGCGCAATCTGCGCCTCGGTGGCGAGCCACAGGACGAGGCCCGGGTCGACTGACCCGGCCCGTGTCGCCATCACGAGTCCTTCGAGCGGCGTGAAGCCCATGGTCGTGTCGACTGATCGGCGCTCGAAGGACGCGCACAGCGAGGCGCCGGCGCCCAGGTGACACGTCACGGCCCGACGGGCGCGGTCGCGTCCCAGGATCTCGGCGGCCCGTCGGGCCGCGTACCCGTGAGACAAGCCGTGGAAGCCGTACCGCCGGAGGCCGTAGCGCTCGCGCCAGGCCGCCGGCAGCGCGTACGTCGCTGCGGCGGCGGGAAGCGATGCATGGTACGCGGTATCGAAGCAAGCGACGGCCGGTACACCCGGGAATGAGCGCCGGACCGCCCTGATCGCCGCGAGCGCGAGCGGTTGGTGGATCGGTGCGAGCGGCGTCAGCGCCGCGAGGTCCTCCTCTACCTGCTGGTCGAGGAGGACGGGTTCGCGGCGGGCGCCGCCGTGCACGACGCGATGGCCGACAGCATCAGGAAGCACCGGCAGTGTCTCGACCCAACGGGTGACGTCATCGTCGTTCCACGGCGCGATCGTGGCGTCGTCGAGCACTTCGTTGTTCGGACCGAGCATCCTGAGCTTGAGGCTCGACGAACCCGCGTTCACCGCGAGGATGCGTCTCAAGATTGCCATTGCCAATCGGCGATCTCGGGCATGTCGTGTCCGTGCTCCCGTGTCCATGCCCAGTGCATCGTTCGCTTGTCGACCATCGCCTGGCGCACAGAGGCTGCGTGTTGCCCGAGTCCCGGGACGCGGTCGATGACGTCCATGACGAGGTGGACCCGGTCCATGTCGTTGCGAACG
>SXGT01677145.1_pt1 | contig 14216 bp, 13 predicted proteins | sample 3176221 | NCBI WGS metagenome assembly SXGT01 (sample SAMN11356862, study PRJNA531348) | freshwater metagenome | isolation source: freshwater sample F1-120 | place: China: Fuxian Lake, Yuxi | collected 2017-12-25 | reverse complement strand
TGCTGGTGGGTGCCGACTGCGGATGGGCCCGCCCATGGGGATACCTTCCATTCGGCTGGTGCCGGGAGAGTCGGCAGAGCCTGCGTCGCGCCGATGCGGGGGCTCGGCGCGGCGTCCGACACCGAGGTCGACGTGCGCATCGTGGCGGCCACCGCCTCGTCGTTGACGCCGCCGCGGTTCCGCGAGGACCTCTACTACCGCCTGGCGGTGGTTCCGCTGCAGATCCCGCCGCTCCGCGAACGCCCCGACGACATCCCGCTCCTGGTCGATCATCTGCTCAACGCGCTCTGTGCGCGGATGCGCCTGCCGCGACCGCGGGTGACCGACGAAGCGATGCGGCTGCTGCTCGCGCACCGATGGCCGGGGAACGTCCGGCAACTGGAGAACACGCTGGAGCGTGCGCTCCTGGTCTCCGACACCGATGTGTTGGAGGTCTCCGCGCTGCCGGCCGAGCTGCGGGCGGTGGCGCCGGCGGTGGTGAGCCCCGACTCGTTGTCCATCCCCGCGCGCACGGCGGCGCTGGAGCGCGAGCTCATCGCCGAGGCGCTCCGGCGGCACGACGGGAACAAGTCCGCGGCGGCCCGCACGCTGGAGATCTCCTACAAGGCGCTCTTGTACAAGGTCCGGGACTTCGGCCTGGAGGGCGCGTGATCTTCGCGCTGTGGTTCGGGTGCGCCGACCCCGTCGAGAAGGGGGACGAGGCCCTGGCGCGCGACGACCTGCTCACCGCGGAGACGCAGTTCCGGGCCGCGCTGGACGCCGACCCCGAAGACCCGCGGGCGCTCTACGGGCTCGGCTGGACCTTCCACCAGGCGGGGGAGGAGGCCGCTGCGCGCGAGACCTTCCGCCAGCTCGCCCGCCGACATCCGGACGACCCCGCGGGCCACCGCGGCCTCGGCAGCGTGCTCGCGGCCGAGGGCAACCCGGCCGGCGCGCGCGTCGAGCTGGAGAAGGCGCTCGCCCTCGCGCCCGACGACGTCCGAGCCCACCAGACCCTCGCGCTCCTGGAGCTGTCCGCCGGCGACGCGGCTGCGGCGTTGGTGCGCGTCGACGGGGTGATCGCGCGGGGTGCGGAGGGCAGCGAGCTGCACCAGGCGCGCGCCGCCGCCCTGGTCCGACTCGGGCGCACCGACGAGGCCATGGCGGCCGCCGCCGTCGCACTCGAGCGGGCCGACGGTGCGCGCGCCCGCGCGGGGGCTCGCCTGGCGTGGGTGGAGGCGATGCTCGTGCACGCCGACGATCGCGTGGACGACGAAGCGTGCGCCACCACCGCGCCGCCGGTGCGGGAGTGGCACGATGCCGCCGATCGGGTGCTCGACGAGGTCGAGGCGGGCGGCGCCCTTTCCAAGGCGGCCCTCGACCTGCGTCGCCAGGTGCGGCGCCGCCGCGCCTGGGTCGACGACCACTGCCCCGGGGGTGGGTAGTGAGTTCCCAATTGGGAAAAGAATTCCCACGCGAGCCTGCCGGCTCACGCTCGAAGTTGTGGATCGTCGCAGGCACGTTTTTTGCTGCTCGTCGGGCCGGGCACACGCTCGTCGAGATCGCGGTCGCTCTCTCGGTCGTGGCCATCCTGGTCGGAATCGGCTGGGGTCTTCTGCAGAGTCGCCTCTCCACCTTCCGGATGTTTCGCGTCGCCCGCATGCTCCACGCCGACCTCGTCACCGCCCGCGCCCTGGCCCTCGATACGAATCGGGAGGTGCGGGTGCGCTTTGTGTCCGCCGACTCGGCGCTGGATCCGGAAGACCAGCAGCACGGCGCGTGGGACGTGCAGGTGGGCAACCGCGGCTCGGGTAGCACCCAGTGGGATACGCTCCCGGTCGATGTCGACGGCGTGGTGGACGTGAGCCAGGGCGAACGCAGCCTCGAGGAGGGCGGGGCCGACGAGTCCCCCGCCATCAGCCTCGCCCAGTGGCCGAGCCTCGAGGACGACGCGGTGGTCTTCACCCCGCGGGGATGGTTGGGCAACCGCGCGGGCGACCTCGTCGACGGCGAGGTGGTGCTCGAGGTGGTCAACAAGCGCGCCCTGGCCGACGGCCGGGACGAGCGGGTGCGGGTCACCGTGGTGCGCAGCGGCCTCGTGGGCATGCAGGCGGTGGCGCCATGAGGCGGTGGTCGTCGCGCGCCGGCTTCACCCTGGTCGAGGTCATGGTGGCCTCCGCCATCCTCGGCGCCGCGCTCATCGTGATGTTCGGCTTCCACAGCCAGGCGGTGCGGTCGAACATGAACGCGCGCCGCCTGACCGATTGCACCTACCTGGCGCAGACCCAGATGGAGAGGCTCCTGGCCCAGGACTGGACCAAGGACAACCGGCCGACCGACCTCACCAACGGCAACGTCGACGACACGACGATGAGCAGCGACGCCTGGAGCGAGCTCACCTGGCCGCTCCCGGATCCGGTCAACGCCGCCTTCGAGACCACCGACGCCCTGGGCCCGCCGCTGTACACCTTGTCCTGGGACGTCGAGGACATGGACGTCGACGGCACCTGGACGCGCGTCCGTGTCCGCTGCACCTACGAAGACGCCGCGTTCAGCACCCGGCACGGCACCACCATCGCCTCGTTCCGGTTCCGGGACTCCTGATGAAGCGCGCCTTCACCCTCATCGAGCTCCTCATCGCCATCGCGATCGGCACGTTCGTGGTCGGGGCGCTGTACGCGCTCTTCTCCATCCAGCTCAAGCAGTTCATCTTCCAGGACCTCCAGATGGAGATGCACCAGAACGTGCGCCTGGGCTTGGACATCCTCTCGCGTACCGGGCGCACGGCCGGCCTCGGGACGACCGGCCGCATCGTCGGCGCGCTTGGGGCGGGCGGCGAAGCCAACGCGCTCCCGGCGGTCATCTCCTACGACGGCACCGGGCCCGGCGGCTCCGACGCCATCACCATCGTGTCCCAGGACCCGAACCTCATCATGTACGCCGACCCGGACGAGCTCCGGGACTGCACCGACAACACGGTGGCCTTCGACCTGGAGCGCCCGGGCAACGCCGACAAGGTGGGCGAGATCGCGGCCCAGGAGTTCCTGCTCTGCTCCGACCTGTCCAACCCCCAACAGACGCGGTCGCTGATGTGGGTGGCGCAGTCGGCGGGCGACGCGACGACGGGCCTGGTCACGGTCACCGACGGCACGACGGCCTATGCCGACTTCAGCTCGCTGTGCCCGGTCGGCGAGAACATGCCGACGGCGATGCAGTGCTCGCGGGCCGACGTGGTCACCTTCTACATCGACGCCGACGACACCGACGGCGTCGGCCCCGGCTCCGACGAGCACCCGGTGCTGATGATGGACCTGGACTTCGAGTCGCCGGACGACGACGACGTCCCGGTGGTCGACAACGTCGAGGACATGCAGATCGAGTACTGCTTCTTCGGCACGGACTGCTCCAGCACCGACAGCGCCGGCTGGACCAACTCGGTCGACAGCTACAGCGACAGCAACACCGCCAACGACCCGGACGACCTGTACATGCTCCGGTTCACACTGGTGGTGCGCTCGTCCCGGGAGGACCCGAGCAACGCCTACGAGGGGGCTCCGCTCGCGGTCGGCAACAACAGCCCCACGGCCACGACCGACCACTACTACCGGCAGGTACTCGCCACCGAGGTGTCCGTGCGGAACATGCGGGTGCTCTCTTGGCTCTGAACGTTCGCGGCCGGCGCGGCTACGCGATGCTCGTCGCGCTCATCCTCATCGCGATCATCACCATCGTCGGTGGCACCTCGCTGAGCATCGCCGGGGTCGACCAGCGCGTCGCCAACTACACGCGCCGCCACGCGGCGGTGGTCAACGCGGCCGACGCCGGGGGCGAACACGCCCGCATGCAGTTGATGTTCACGCTGCCCGACGACGAAGGGTGGGACACCGGCGCACCGCAGGTCTTCGTGGACGAGACCGACGGCCAGTCGTACTTCGAGGGCGACGTCACCGCGATGCCGCTCGGCAACTACGACGTGGCGGCGAGCTTCGCCAAGTGTGGGCTCCCGCCCAAGGGCTACAGCACCGAAGAAGGCAATCATGGCTGGCGGTCCGACTACTGGGAGATGCAGACGCACTCCTGGTTCGAGATGGCGGCCACCGGCGGCGATCAAACCAACCCCTCAGAAGCCCACGTCACGACCATGCTGCGCAAGGTCATGCAGGGCTCCTGCAAGATCCGGTGAACCCATGAGCAAGCCCCTCCTGACCCTCGCGGCCATCTCCTTGCTCCTCCCCTCGCCGGCCTTCGCGGGGGGGATCGACCCGGTCTCCGAAGCCCTGTCCAGCAACCAGGCCGTTCCGCCCGTCGTCATCTTCGTGATCGACCGCTCCAGCTACATGGGCAGCGCCTGCTACGCGAGCGCCAGCACCACGTGCTTCGAAGACGCAATCGAGATCATCAAGCAGACCAGCCGGCACTACAACGAGATCAAGTTCGGCGTCGTCGCCACCGCCGACTCTTCGTCGGACAGCTCCTTCTTCGAGGTCGCCCCGGCGGGCAGCTCGTACGGCCAGATCGCGACGGCGTTGTCGACACTGAGCTTGTCGTCCACGACGACGCGCAACGTGGCCGAGACGGTCGACAGCCTCAGCAGCGACTACCTCGCCATCAGCTCCGCCACGGAGAACTGGGAAGACGACGACGGCGACGGGTTCGACGGCGACTGGAACGAGTCGCCCTTTTCGTACTACTGCTCCGGCGTGCACGTGGTGGTGCTCACCGGCGGCATCCCCGAAGACGACGAAGATCCGAGCACGGCCTCCGGCTCGGCGGCGCCGATCGCCGACGTGATGTGTGACAGCTCCGGCTACGTGGGCACCACGGTGCTCGACAAGACGTGCCGCTACGACAACGTCGTCACACACGTCTACAACTACGACCACTCCTCGCTCACCGACACGCAGCGGGTGGTGGTCAGCACCGTCGCCCTCGGCATGGACACCTCGACCACGATGGGGGCCATCGCCGACGCGCTCTACCAGAGCGCGGCCGACAACACCGACAGCGACGGGCTCTACGCGCTGACCGAGCCGACCGACAGCCGCGACGAGGCGCTTTCCGGCGTGCTCGGCGTGCTGACCGACCTGATGTCGGGCCTGTACGCACGTTCGAGCCCGATCATCGCCAACGACGGCACCTATCTCCTCGCCACCTACTACGAACTGACCGGCGACGTCCCGCTCGCCGAAGGCCATGTCCTCGCCTACGAGCTCGACGTCGACCCCACCAGCTCCACCTATGGCTCCATCCTGTACCGGTCGGGGAGTCCGTACGACGACTACCTCGGCGCCGTCTGGGACGGCGGTTGGTTGCTCTACTCCCGCATCGCGAACACGGGGGAGAGCAACAACGACGACATGGACGGGTTCATGGAGCGGGACATCTACTTCTACGACAGTACGTTCGCGACGTACATGGCGGGAGATGCCGCGCAGAAGCGCCTCGGCTTCGACGCCGAGTTCGTCGACGTCGTCCAGGCGAACACCGCCCTGCTCACCAACGTGCTCGACGCGAGCGACACCTCCCACGACCTCGATCGCAGCGGGACCGTCGACTACCTCGACGTCCAGGAGTTGGTCGACTTCACCCGTGGTGTGAGCGACAGCCGGTTCCGGTACCTCGACATCGAGAAGGGCGCCTGGAAGTTGCAGGACTCCCCGTACTCCGCACCGGTGGTCGTCAACGCCGAGAGCGACATCTACTCCAACAGCACGTCGTACCGCACGTTCTTGGAGCTCCTGTCGACCGAGGCGGGGCCCGACCTCGTCCTGTTGTCGGCCAACGACGGCCTGCTCCACGCCTTCGCGCTCACCGACGACGAGAGCACGCCCACCGACGACGAGTCGGGCGAGGAGCTCTGGGCGTGGGTCCCCGACACCCTCATCATGCGTTCCCGCGGAAACGCGTGGGGCAACGGGCTCATCGACCCGATGTTGTACGGCCGGACCTACCTCTTCGACGGTACGCCGGTGGTCGAGGACGTGTGGATCGACGCCGACGGCGATCGGGTGAAGGACTGCGGCACGACGCTCGACGACTGTGAGTGGCGACGTGTCGTCGTGGTCCAGCAGGGCTTCGGCGGCTCGCGGACGCTCGCGCTCGACATCACTGAGACCAATGCGCCCGAGTTCCTCTGGGAGCAGACCAACACCACCGACTCCAGCGCCATGGGCTACACGACCAGCCGCCCCGCGGTGTTCAACGTGTACGACCGCTCCGACAGCGCGGCGCCGACCGACCGCTGGGTCGCGATGTGGGGCGGCGGTCAGGCCGTCGACTACACCTCCGGCAGCACCAACTACTACCAGACGGTCGAAGGCAACCTCTACCTGTGGGCCATCGGCGACGACTACACCGTCAGCTCGCCGAGCTTCTCGGCGGCCGGTGACAACGTCGGCACCGAGCACCCCGACTACACGGCCCACTCCTCGTCGTTGGACCTCGATTCGGACGGCAAGCTCGAGTACACCTACATCTCCGCGCCGCCCGCGGTCGTCGACACCAACTCCGACGGCGACGCCGACGTGGCCTACTTCCCGGTGACGCTGGCCTACGACCCCGACGTGGGCGTGACGCCGAGCGCGCAGCCCGGGCACTCCTACATCTACAAGGCGATCTTCGACGAGTCGAACCCCGGCGACATCACCTGGTGCGAGTTCTACGACCCGATGGACGGCGCCGAGAACGCGTCGGGCGACACCGCCTCCTCCGGGAGCGGAGCGGTGGCCTACGGGTCTCGTCCCGAGGTGTACTACGCGCTCACGACGTCGTGGATGACGGGCGGGAACCTGGGCGTCTACTGGGGCACCGGCTCGCCGTTCCAGGACAACACCGACAGCACCGCCGGCGCGTTCTTCTTCATGATGGACACCAACCCCGACGGGTGCTCCACCGCCAAGGCGCTCACCTGCGGGACCGAGACCGGGGGCTTCTACCAGTTGGCCTCCGGCGAGCGCATGACCAGCGACCCGGTGGTGTACGCCGGGGTGGTCTACTTCAGCACCTACACGCCCGACTCCGACGTGTGCACCGAAGGCGAAGGCCGCCTGTACGGCCTCAACTACGAAGACTGCGGCCCGGGCCTCGACACCAACGGGGACGGCGAGGCCGACTCGTCGGACGACGCCTACGTCGCCCAGAGCGGCTTTGTGTCCAATGTTGCGGTGGGCCCCAACGGTGACGTCTTCTACGCCAACGGGACCGACATCATCGCGGTGGAGCCGCCGGGCGACGCGTTCGGACGCACGGCGATGGTCGGCTGGATGGAGATGTACTGAGCTTCGGCGGCCGGCGCCGCTCGGGCGCCGCGATGGCCGCCGGCTCCTGCCGGGCGTGGTCGCGGGCCATCGCCCGGCGGCTCAGTACGTCGGTTCGGGGAGGTAGGGCAGCGGATCCACCCGTTCGCCGTCCAAGAACAGCTCGTAGTGCAGGTGCGCCCCGGTCGACCGGCCGGAGCTGCCGACCAGCGCCAGCGTCTCACCTGCCAGGACTTCGTCGCCTTCTGAGACCAGAAGTTGTGATGCATGCGAGTAGCGGGTGACGATGCCCTCGCCATGGTCGACCTCGACCATGCGGCCGTTTCCCGAGTGCCAATCCGCGAAGGTGACGACGCCGGCGCCGGTGGCGAGGATCGCGGCGCCGTAGTCGCCGCCGATGTCGACTCCACCGTGGAACTTCCACCTGCGGCCGAACGGATCGCGCCGCCAGCCGAACCCGCTGCTGACCGGCCCTTCGACCGGCCAGAGCTGCGGCATGGCCTCCTGCGCGAGCTGGATGCGGCCGAGGTTGTCCTCGAGCGCGGCGAGGTCGATGGCCTGGAGCTCGGCGAAGAGGGCGTCGGGATCGAGCACGTCGTCGTCGGGCTGGCCGCGGCCGACCACCCCGCGCAGCCAGTCCTCGCGCTCGGCCATCGCCGCTTCGTCGAGGGGGCCGACGCCCGGGAGCGCGCCCTTGGCAGCCAGGTCGCGCAACTGCTCGTCGTAGGCGCGGACGCGTTGGATGAGGGGATCGAGCTCCGCCAACTGCTCGGCGATCTCGCCCTGCTCCACCCGCAGCCGGCGGTTCTCGGAGACGAGGCGGTCGTACGCGACGACGCGGTGGAAGGTGCCGGCCTGGATCACCGCGCCGAGGATCAGCAGGCCGACGGCGCCTGCGGCCAGGCCGACCACGTTGCGCACCGTCTGGGCCGACCACGTGCGCTCGATCACTCGGCCGCGCCCGCCCTCGGGGACGACCAGGAAGGTGTAGCGCGCTTCGGGCTCGTCGGTCCCCGGGCGCTCCTCCGCCATCAGCCGACCTCGTCGACCCGCGCGATGATCGCGGTGATGTTGTCGTCGCCACCCCGCTCGCACGCGAGCTGGATGAGGCGGCGGCACGCCTCCTGGGGGGCCAGGCTCCGCGCCGTCTCGCCGATGTCGGCCGGGTCGACCAGGTTGGACAGCCCGTCGCTGCACAGCAGGAAGCGGTCGCCGCGGCGCAGCGCGCGGAGTTGGATGTCCACCTCCACGTCCTCGAGATAGCCGAGCGACCGGGTGATCACGTTCTTGAGCTTGTGCGTGCGGGCCTGGTCGGGCGTGAGCAGGCCGGCGCGGATGCGCTCGTTGACCAGCGAGTGGTCCTCGGTGAGCTGCTCGATGCGCCCCTCCCGCACGAGGTACCCACGGCTGTCGCCCACGTGGGCGACGTAGGCGTTGTTCCGGTCGAACCACAGGACCAGGCAGGTGGTGCCCATGCCGTGGTACTCGGGCTCGGCGGCCGCCTTCTCGAAGATGCGCTTGCCCGCGAGGCGAACCGCATAGCGGAGCTTTTCCCTGGCGAACTCGACCTCGCCGTCGGCGCGGGCGGCCTCCATCTCGGGGGTGACGACCGTGCCGGACAGGACCTCCTCGACGGTGTTGACCGCGATGGCGCTGGCGAACTCGCCGCCGGCGTGCCCGCCCATCCCGTCGCACACCACGTAGAGGGAGAGCTCGTCGTTGATGAGGTAGTTGTCTTCGTTGTTGGTGCGCTTTACGCCGACGTCGGTGATGCCGCAGGAGGTGATGCGCATGGTCGTTTCCGCGTAGCGCGTCCGGGCGCGGCTTGCCAAGCGCCGCGGCCGTCGGGAACGGTCAGACTTCGCCGCGCGTCGTCACGAGTCGGCGCCACCCCGAAAGGTCGACCTGCTCGGCGCGTGTCCCCGGGTCGATCCCGGCGGCGTGGCACCACGTGATCGCACGTTCGCGGCCCACGTGGTTGCCCAGGGAGTTGGTGATGGTCTTGCGACGCGACGAGAACCCCATGCGCACCACGCGGTCGAACTCCTCGGCCGAGGCGCCGCCGAAGTCGGGGGCCGCGATGGGCGTGAAGCCGACCACCGCGCTGTGCACCTTGGGCGCGGGGTGGAATGCGCCGGGCGGCAGGCTCACGAGGCGCTCGACCCGCGCGCGCGCCTGGATCTGCACCGACAGCGCGCCGTAGGTGCGCGAACCGGGATCGGCCTCGATCCGATCGGCGACCTCGCGCTGGAACATCAACGCCATCGGCACGCCGAGCGGCAACAGGCGCATGCACAGCGGGGTCGCGACGTTGTACGGGAGGTTGGCGACGACCCGGTCGACCTCGGGCAGGGGGACCTTCAGCGCGTCGCCTTGCACCAGCACGACGTCGGGCACCACTTCGGGCAGGGCGGCGGCGAGGTCGCGGTCGAGCTCGATGGCGTGGACGCGGGCGCCGGCGCGCGCCAGCGCCGCGGTGAGCACGCCGAGCCCGGGGCCGATCTCGAGCACGCGGTCGCCGGGGCGCACGCCCGCCCGGAGCACGATGGTCTCGGCCAGCCCGTCGTTCACCAGGAAGTTCTGCCCGAAGCGGCGCTTGGCGCGCCCTTCGAGCTCCCGGAGCCGGGTGGCCGGGTGCAGCGTGGACGCGGGTGCGCTCATGTCCCCACCTCCCACCGGGCGCGTGCAGTGGCCTCGAGGCCCCAGGGGGCGCGCCCCGCCGCGAGGTGCAGGGCGGCGACGTTGCCGATCATGGCTGCGTTGTCGGTGCAACGGGCGCGCGGGGGGAGGTACAGGTCCAGGTCGGTCTCGGCGAGGCGCTCGCGTAGCCGGGTGTTGGCGGCCGCGCCGCCCCCGATCGCGACCCGCCGCAAGCCGGTCGCCGCGACGCCTTGCTGCACCCGGTCGACCAGGTAGCGGGCGACCGTGTCCTGGAACGAGGCCGCGATGTCCTCGACCTTCGCTTCGGGGTGGCGCTCGATCCACGTGCGGACCGCCGTCTTGAGGCCGGAGAAGCTGAGGTCGATCGGGCGCCCCGCCGGGCGCGGCATCGGAAACGGGATGGCCCGTGGATCGCCGCTGCGTGCGCACTCCTCTACGCGCGGGCCGCCGGGGTAGCCGAGGCCGAGCATGCGCGCGACCTTGTCGAACGCTTCGCCCACGGCGTCGTCGGTCGTCTCGCAGACTACCCGGTAGTCCCCGAGCCCCCGCGCTTCGTAGAGCGTGGTGTGGCCGCCCGAGACGACCAGCGACAAGAACGGGAACGCGGGCGCCCGAGGCTCCAGGAGGGCGCTGAGCAGGTGCCCTTCCAGGTGGTTGACGCCGACCAGCGGCACCCCCCACCCGAGCGCGGCGGCCTTGGCGAAGCTCAGGCCCACGAGGACCGCCCCGATGAGGCCCGGTCCGGCGGTGGCGGCCACCGCGTCGGGGCGGTCGATGCCCGCGGCCGCCAGGGCCGCGCGTACGGTCGGCACGAGCTGCTCGGCGTGGGCCCGCGACGCGAGCTCGGGCACCACCCCGCCGAAGCGGGCGTGCAGGGTTTGCGAGTGCACGACGTCGGCGAGCACGTGGACGCGCGCGTCGCGCACCTCCACCACCGCCGCCGCCGTCTCGTCGCAGCTCGTCTCCAGCGCGAGGACGCGCATCGCCTACTGGGGCAGCGGCGGCGGACCGCCCGCGGGCGGCAGCGGCGGCGGACCACTCGACAAGCACGCGGCGATCTCGGGCACACTGGCCGCTTCGGCCCACGCGGCCATGCCCTCTTTCCAGACGAGGTGGCGACCGGGCTGCGCCTTGACCCGCGCGGCGATGTCGCCCGCGGACAGCTGGGTGGTGGCGCCGTCGGGGCCGGTGTGGTGGAACACCGCGGCCGTGGGGACCGGCGGCGGCGCGGGCGGGACCAACTGCGCCAGCTCGGGCGAGTCGGACCACGACTTCCACGCCGGCCAGCCGGCCTGCCACACCAGGTGCTGCGCGCCGCGGTTGGCCATGACGAAGCCGGCGATGGCCGCCGCGTCGAACTCGCCCTGCCCGCCGGGGCCGTTGTAGTGGTACCGCGCGCCCCCGGGGAGCGGCGGCGGCGCGCCGGCATTGAGCCCCTGCTGCGGGTTGAACGGCCCGGTGGCCTGGCGCCCCATGGCGCCGCCCACCATCTGCCCCATCGCGAGGCCCATGCCCGCGTCCATGAACGGGTTGGCCCCGCCGCCCGGGCGCTTGGCCGCCTCTTCGATGGCGTTGGCGGCCTGGAACTGCGCGTACTGGTTCATGTCGCCGGCCAGCGCCATGGAGCTGCGCTTGTCCATCATCTTCTCGACCTCGGGCGGGACGGAGATGTTCTCCACCACGAAGTCGGTGAGCGTGAGGCCCCAGTTGCTCTGGAACCAGGTGTTGAGGCGATCGCGCAGCGCGTCGCCGAAGTCCATGTAGTGGGCCACCAGGTCGAGCAGCGGGATCTTGGACTCGCCGATGGTGTCGGCCAGCGCGGACACGAGCTTACGCTTGACCGCACCCGTGATCTCGTCGGTGGAGAAGATGCCGGCGGTGCCGACGATTTCGCGGATGAAGGTGGCGGGCTCCGACACGCGGAACGCGAAGTTGCCGAAGCCACGGATGCGGACCACGCCGAGGTCCTTGTCGCGGATGGGGATGGGGTTGGCGGTGCCCCACTTCTGGTCGGTGAACTGTCGCGTGGAGACGAAGTACACCTCGCCCTTGTAGGGCATGTTCAACGCGTACTTGATGCTCTCGAAGAACGCGAGGATCGGCTTGGTGCGGGTGCTGAGCTCGTAGGTGCCCGGTGCGAACACGTCGCTGAGCTTGCCCTCGGACACGAAGACCGCGGCCTGACCCTCGCGCACGACGAGCTTGCCGCCGTCCTGGATCGCCTTCTGGAACGTGGGGAAGCGGTACACCAGGGTGTTGGGCGTGTCGTCGGTCCACTCCAGCACGTCCAGGAATTGCGCGCCGGCGTGGGCCGTCACCTGGCCCTTCAGGTTGTCCCAGAAGCTCATCGGATCGCCTCGACTCGCGCGGGAGGATGGGCGCGCGATGAACGGAAATCTATGCACCGCGCGGGGAGGGGGTAGGGAGGGCCGTCAGGTTTTGGGGCCGCTCCCACAAGCCGATGCGGTTGCCCTCGGTGTCGAGCAGGAGCGCCACCCGGGCCCCCGAAGCGTCCTGCGCCACGCGCGCGATCCGGACCGCCCCGCGCGCCAGGGCCCGCCGCACGGCCTCGTCGATCCCCTGGACCGCCACGTAGAGCTCTGGACCCGCGCTACACGGCTCGCCGCCGGACCAGAAGCGCCCCTGGAGGCCGCCCGGCGCTTCGAACCGCACCCCGGCGGCATCCTCCCCGATGGCGCGCCAGCCGAAACAGTCGGCGTAGAACGAGGCGGCCCGCCGCGGGTCGCGCGCCGCGATCCGGACGTGGACCACGGCTCCGGTCGGCGTGTCCGGGGGGCTGAACATGTGTTCCGATAACGCGCCTTGCGATGGCGTCCATGATCGAACCGCGGGCGGCGAGCACGCCGACGGCGACGCGAGGCCGTCGGGACCACGCGCGCTTCGGGACGGGATCCAGGCCTCGCCCGTGGGCTAGGTGCGCTCGGCCTCGTCGGGGGCGGGCGCCGGGGGCACCTCGCCGTCGGCCTCGGGGAGGTCGGCGCCGGTGCTGCCCAGCACGTCGACATCGGCGGGCATCCACCCGGCGGCGTCGCTGTGGCGGGCCTCTTCGGAGGTGGGGGCGTCTTCGCCGGTGCTGCTGAACTCGTAGCTGTCGCCGGCGGAGGGGGCGTCGTCCCCGGGCGCGGCGAGGCCGTCGTCCAGGACTTCGCTCGCCCCGATGCCCGCGGCCGCGGCGGCCAGGTCGCTGAGCGCCTGCGCCGAACGCGCCGCTTCTTCGGCCTCGTCGTAGCAGCACTTCTTGTACTTCAGCCCGCTCCCGCAGGGGCACGGGTCGTTGCGGCGCAGCCCGTTCTGGAACGCGACCAGGCGGGCTTCGGCGCCCTTCTCCGGCAGGCGCATGACCGGGCGGGCGGCCGGCGCGTCGACCACGATCGGCTCGGCCGCGCGTGCGGCGAGCTGCTGGGCCTCGGCGCGGGCGCGCTGCATCGCGACCTGCCGCTCGAACTCCTCGGGCGTGATGTTCCGCGGCGTGAGCGACCGGGGGCGACCGGACATCGCGATGCGCTCGGCGAGCTCGGGGTCCATGTGCAGGATGCGGCTGATGACCGCCTCGTCCCGCAAGGACTGCATGAGCTGGAACATGTGGAAGCCCTCCTTCTTGTACTCGAGGAGGGGGTTCTTCTGGCCGTAGCCGCGCAGCGAGACGCCGTCGCGGAGGCGATCCATCGCGAGGAGGTGGTCTTTCCAGTACTGGTCGGCGAGCTGCAGCAGGAGCTGGCGCTCGGCGAGGTGCAGGGTCTCCGCGCCGATCGCCGCCTCCTTGGCGTCGTACGCGGCGGTGGCGTCCTTGAGCAGGCGCTCGGCGAGGGCCAGCCGGGCCTCCTCGCGGAGGGACTCCGCGCTGTCTTCCCACTGGACGCCGAAGATCTCGTTGGCGCGCACCTTGAGCTTCGCGGTGTCCCACTCGTCCTGCCGGGTGCCGGGCGGCACACACTCGCCGATCAGGTCGTCGACCAGCTCGCGGATGCTCTGCACCATCATCGCGCGCACGTTGTCGCCGGTGAGCGCGCGCCGGCGGAGCTCGTAGACCGCCTTGCGCTGCAGGTTCATCACGTCGTCGTACTCGAGCAGGTTCTTGCGCATGTTGAAGTTGTTGCCTTCAACCTTCTTCTGCGCGTTCTCGATCGCGGCGGTGACCCACCGGTGCTCGATCGCCTCGTCCTGCTTCATGCCCATGCGCTCCATCCACACCGAGGTGCGGTCGGAGCCGAAGAGGCGGAGCAGGTCGTCCTGCAACGACAGGTAGAACCGGGAGGAGCCCGGGTCGCCCTGGCGACCGGATCGCCCGCGGAGCTGGTT
>SXGT01624160.1_pt1 | contig 14217 bp, 12 predicted proteins | sample 3176221 | NCBI WGS metagenome assembly SXGT01 (sample SAMN11356862, study PRJNA531348) | freshwater metagenome | isolation source: freshwater sample F1-120 | place: China: Fuxian Lake, Yuxi | collected 2017-12-25 | reverse complement strand
CGCGTTACTGCGTAACATCAGTTAATAAGGTAGTGCTAATAGTACAGTACTAAAGTACGGTCTTCACAAGCACCCTTTTTTCCAGCAAAATAACTTTATATCTTTTTTAAATTCTGAGGCGGCAACGCTATGAACGTCCTCCTGATTGACGACCATTTTTGCGCCCGTGAGGGTGTGGCCAATTTACTGCGACAAATGTTTCCAGATATTCATGTGTATGAAGCAGAGAGTTTTTCAGCAGGTTTGATGTTAGTGCGTACTACTCCGCTGAATCTGGTGTTGTTAGATGTGCAATTACCGGGGATGCAGGGGTTAGATGGGCTTAAAATTTTGCGCGATGAGTTTAGTTGTTTATGTGTAGTGATGTATTCTGGTTTGGACGATAGAGAATTGGTGTTTGAGTCTTTACGTTTAGGGGCTATGGGGTTTATTACTAAAAACTTGTCTAGGCTAGCATTTATAGAAGCCTTACGGGATGTGCTATCGGGACGTGTGTTTTTACCTGCTTCGGTCGTTGGGCCGCAAGCGCTATCCAGGCAGGTGGGTTTAGATGAAGAATTGACGGTAACCGATCCCGTGCGCTTAGGTTTGACTCAGCGCGAGTTTGAGGTTTTAGCGTGGTTGGTCCAAGGAAAATGTAATAAAGAGATTGCTCGGCAGTTGCAAATCAAAGAACAAACTGTAAAAAATCATTTACGCCCGATTTTTCAAAAGTTCGGGGTGGTGCGGCGTGCAGAGTTATTGGTGCGGTTGTTTGAATTAGGGGTGGTGTTTGGACGACCCGATATCGGAAATTATCGTTAGCTCACCGTGACTTTACCCATGGCCTTGCCCATGGATTCCATCAATAACCCGGCATTTGCAGGTTTACGCAATAATAAGGTGTTCTCTGACCATTTGGCTTTGTCGTCGTTGGGAATGGCATGGGCAGAGAGGATTAAGGTGGGCACGGGTCCGCAGTCGGCTTGGATAACAGCGATAATATCGTGCGCAGTTTCGGCATTATCCAGGTAAAAATCGGTAATGAGTAAATCGGGTGGGCGAAGGGTGTCTGCAAGGCAGGCTATAGTTTCGGCGATAGAGCTGGCTTGATGAACTAAACAGCCCCAGCTTCGCAGTTGTTCGCTTAGGGCATGCAATACGGTGTAATCATCATCCACCGCAAGAATAAAGCTACCCGCTAAGTCATAATGTTTACTTAACTCCGGATGATTGAATTTGGGGAGTTGGGTGCTAGGCAGAGTTAGGGTAAAGTCACTGCCTTGGTTTAGACGGGAGCGAAAATCCAGATAGTGATGTTTTAAATGCTGTGTCGCTTTCAGGGCATAGGCTAAGCCTATCCCTAGTCCGAAAACGTCGAGGTCACCGCGGCGTCTGCCGCCGCGATAAAATTCTTTAAAAATATTTTCTCGTAAATCTTCACTAATTCCCATGCCGCTGTCGCGCACATGTAGCTTGATTTGGGTCGCACTAATTTTGACGCTGCTGACCAGGATCCAGCCAGAAACAGTATATTTGATCGCGTTATCGATTAAGTTTGCGAGAATTTGGTGCAGGATGTGGGCGTCGGTGTGGATGAAAAACGGCGGGCGTGTACGTTGTCGAATTTTAAGATGTAATCCACGTTTGATCGCTAACGGGGTAAATTGGGTTTCCAGGGTAGCCAGTAATTTGTTAATTTCAACACAACTTAAGTGGGGCGATAGTTTGCCCGTCTCAAGATGCGCGAGATCAAGAATATGATTAAAGGCATTATTGAGTTCATCAATCGCATTACCCAGTTTGTGAGAGGTCTGTAGTAATTCTTGCGAAGTGCTGCGGGCAATCTCGTTATCTAATACCGAGGAATAACAGCTGATAGTTTGTACGATTTGGCGCAAATTATGACTAAGATGACAGAGGTAAAGCGATTGATCGGTGGCGATGGTTTCTGCTTGGCGCCGGTCTTTAAAGGCTTTGCGGGCATAAATCTCCAGTTGACAGCGGGTGTAATAACCAAAAGCGTTCACCACCGTCAGAATAAGCACTGATGGGGTCAATTCAGCAAGACTCACGCCAATACGATAGCCGCAGCTACTGACGGCGATCATGGTTAACCAGCCAAAGATGACGGCCTCATTGCGGCTGAGATACATTTGACCATAGGTCACAAAGTAGATTGCCAACAATCCAGTCCAAGATTCTAGATAATTTTGCGGTTGAGCATCTATTTTTAAGGTCAGCATAATACTGCTGGCGCTAATAATGACAGCTATTTTGGCGATTAGACGGATTTTTTGTAGTACTGGGTCGGAGAACTGCAGTATCGCCGCCAGAGAAAACAGTGTAAGTGCGGGTATTGAGCGTAGCGGTAAGTCGCTTAACGTTAATTTATCTGCGTAGAGTTTAAGTGCAATAAATGCTAAATACACGCTAGCGCCTAATAGCAGCATGGTTGTTAAAGTTAAACGTAAATCGGCTTGGCGTTCTCGCCAAAATTGATGTTCAGTATCAGCATCAAATAGCGGAATCACAAAGACTTCAGGCTGAATATTTTGCCGTATTTGGGTATAAAAATGATTAACTTTCGACCATGCATTCATCTGGTATCAGTTTTCTAAGCAAGTTGAATGAGCCTAATTTGCAGTCAAAATCTAGGGCCGTAGTTTAGTATTTTGTGGGTTGCTTTAATATTATGCGTTAATCATGGGCGGAATTCTGTGAATTATTTCACATGAAATCCGTTTTTTTTATGGATGGTGGTAATTATTATGTTTTGTAGGGATGCTTGCAACTAATCTGACATGCTAAGAATGTGATTGCTTTTTGTCAGTGAAATATATTTATTTGGTTTACTTGCAGTGACTGTCATTTAACTCGCTAAGTAATGCGTATCTGCGCACCTTATAGTTTAGGTTTAAGGTAAAATACCCCTTATGCAAAACACCTTATCCTATCTTCAGCCTTCCACTTTCCCCCCTATTGCTCGTCAGCGTCTGGAAGTTTTACAAGTCAATCTTGGCTATTTATGTAATTTAAGTTGTACCCATTGCCATGTGAATGCGGGTCCTAAACGCACGGAGCTGATGGAAAAGGAGACCGTCGATCTGGTGCTCGCGTTTATAGATCGTTATGCGCTAAAAATCTTAGATTTAACAGGCGGGGCTCCTGAAATGAATCCTTGGTTTCGTTATTTAATTCAGGAAGCGCGCTTGCGCGGTCTGAAGGTGATAGACCGCTGTAATCTTGTCATTTTACAAACCGAAGGTTATCGAGATCTTGCCGAGTTTCTGGCCGCACAAGAGGTAGAAATAGTGGCTTCGTTACCTTGTTATTTACAAGATAATGTAGACAAACAGCGTGGAAAGGGGACTTTTGATCTAAGTATTGCGGCATTGCAGGAGTTAAATGCGCTGGGCTACGGACAAGAAGATTCAAATTTACAGTTAAATTTAGTCTTTAATCCGCAAGGACCCACCTTACCACCTGAGCAGCGAGCACTAGAGCAAGCTTATAAACACCATCTGAAGCAAAATTTTGGGATTGTGTTTAATCAATTATTTGCTTTGACAAATCTTCCCATTCAGCGCTTTGGCAGTGTGTTGCTGAGTAAAGGCCAGTTACATGGATATTTAGAGTTGTTGCAATCCAATTTTAATGCAGCTACTTTGGATAAAGTGATGTGTAGAAACACGCTCAGTGTGGATTGGCAGGGGTTTGTATATGATTGTGATTTTAATCAAATGTTAGGTTTGCCTTTGGGTGGTGCGGCTAAAGTGCACTTAAGTACTTTGACCCAGCTTGAAGGGCAGGCGATTCATACTTTGCAACATTGCTATGCTTGTACCGCGGGTCAAGGTAGTAGTTGTGGCGGAGTGATTCTCTAAAGCAGTAATCGTAATTTTAGGCGTTTGTAGCGCATGTCATTGAGCAAAGTGAATGGAGTAAAACATGAATATCCATGAGTACCAGGCCAAGCAGTTATTTAAAACTTATGGCATTCAGGTGCCGGAGGGAGCCTTATTGAAGGTTCCTGCGCAGGCCGAGGCGATTTGGTCACAATTGGCGGAACCTCGTTGTATCGTAAAAGCGCAAGTGCATGCAGGCGGGCGGGGTAAAGCAGGTGGCGTGAAATTGGTCAATAGCAGTGCAGAATTAGCGGCTGTGGCGACCACAATGTTGGGTTCTACGTTGGTGACGCATCAAACAACGGCAGAGGGTTTGCCGATTAATAGTGTTTGGGTAGAAAAAGTCACTGAGATTAAACGCGAGTTTTATTTAAGTTTGTTATTGGATCGGACGCGGGCGAAATTGACCTTTATTGCTTCCGCTGCTGGGGGAATGGAGATTGAGACGGTCGCCGAAGAATCGCCGGAACAAATCATCACTCTGGAAATCAACCCATCAATCGGTTTGCAAAGCTATCAAGCTCGAGATTTAGGCTTTGAATTAGGCTTAAATGCAAAACAGAGCAATGCTTTAAATACCATGATGCAAGGCATGTATCGCTTGTATATAGAGAAAGATGCCAGTCAAATTGAAATCAATCCCTTAGTCGAAACGGCCGCCGGAGATTTAGTGGCCTTGGATGCCAAGATTAACTTTGATGATAACGCGCTAGGCTTGCATGTCGATATCGCTGCCTTGCAGGATCCATTACAAGAAGATCTTAAAGAAAATCAGGCCAAGCAACATGATCTGAATTATATTACCTTACAGGGCAATATTGGCTGTATGGTCAATGGTGCAGGATTGGCAATGGCCACCATGGATTTGGTTAAATTAAAAGGTGGAGCGCCTGCCAATTTCTTGGATGTTGGGGGCGGGGCAACCCAAGCTCGCGTTGCTGCGGCGTTTAAGTTGATTCTTTCAGATACGAATGTGAAAGCAGTATTGGTGAATATTTTTGGTGGTATCGTGAAATGTGATGTGATTGCCGAAGGGATTTTAGCGGCGGTGGAAGAGGTGCATGTCACAGTACCCGTGGTAGTGCGCTTAGAAGGTACCAATGCTGAACAAGGGCGGGCATTGCTCAATGCCGCGAAATTATCGGTTGTGGCAGCCAATGATCTGGCCGAAGCTGCAGCCCAAGTGGTGGCATTAGCGAAGGAGGCCGCATGAGTATTTTAATCGACAGTAGTACTAAACTCATTTGTCAGGGGTTTACTGGTAAACAAGGCACATTTCATTCGGAGCAAGCGCTAGCCTATGGTACGCAGTTGGTTGGCGGGGTGACGCCAGGGCGCGGCGGTGAGCAACATTTAGGCTTGCCCATCTTTAATACCGTAAAAGCGGCGGTGAGTGCTACGGGTGCGACTGCCAGTATGATTTATGTGCCACCGTATTTTGCGGCAGATGCCATCTTAGAGGCTCTGGATGCTGGCATTAAGTTAATTGTGTGTATTACTGAAGGTATTCCAGTATTGCATATGTTAAAAGTCAAAATAGCGTTAGGCCAAAGTGATGCACTATTGATTGGTCCCAACTGCCCCGGGGTGATCAAGCCGGGGCAATGTAAAATCGGCATTATGCCGGGGTTTATCCATCAACCGGGTACGATTGGCATTGTTTCGCGCTCAGGCACTCTGACCTATGAAGCCGTGCATCAAACGACCAAAGCGGGTTTGGGTCAAAGTACCTGTGTTGGCATTGGTGGCGATCCGTTACATGGTATGGACTTTATCGATGTCATTAGTCGTTTACAGGCGGATGAGCAAACTAAAGGAATTATTATGGTGGGCGAGATTGGTGGAACGGATGAAGAAGCCGCCGCCGAGTATATTAAAGCCCATGTGACTAAACCTGTTGTGGGTTATATCGCTGGACAAACGGCTCCTCCCGGTAAACGTATGGGGCATGCCGGGGCAATTGTAACCGGAGGTAAAGGGACGGCGACGGGTAAGATTGCTGCCCTCAAAGCTGCGGGTGTGGATGTCGTGAGTGCGCCCAGTGATTTAGGTGTCGCGATTATTCGAGCATTAGGGTAATAGCATGCGGGTGCGGACTGTTCTAGGTTATAGTCTGATTGAAGCTATGATCGCTGCTTTGGTGGTAGCGATCGGTTTTTTGGGATTGACTCAAATCCAGAGTCAGTTCTTGGGAAGTACCCAGCATGCAAATACCTATACCGAAGCCATGAATTTTGCGCAAGCAAAGTTAGAAGACTTGCGCAATTATGCCACGCGTTCTGAGTTTGAGAATTTAAGTGGGGGTCACGATACGTGTGATCCCAAAGAATCTGCCAGTCCGTGTCAAGGTTTAGGGTTGAGTTTAGAGCGGCATTGGTCGATTAGCCCCTGTCCTAACGCAGTTGATTGTAAACAGCTCACTGCGGAGGTGCGTTGGGGTGAAAATAACGAGCATGTCGTGTTAACTACCCTAGTATCAGGTGTTGAGCCAGTTCAGTCCGGCGTGTTATTAGATTAAGCTAGCTTATTTGTACTACTTATGCACATACTTAAAATCAAGCAGTTAGCTTGCGTTTTGCGTAGGCCATAAAAGGAAAGTGTGTGTATTAAGTGTTTGATTTTTTGATATAAATAATTATGGTGTGTTTTTGTACAATCTAATAAAACTCTAATAAAAACCATGCTTAATCGCTGTCTAAAACACGATATCCACAAAGTTATCCACAGTTTCTGTGTATAAGTAGCTAAGTCATTCTTTCTATTTGCGCTGACGATTTAAGTATTGAGAAGCGGTTTTTTCAAGATTTTTCCATATTTTGCTTAGGAGCTTTTATTTCATGAGTAACAACGTGACGCTGAATCAGTTTCTTATCCAGCAGCAACGTAACGTGCTGGAGGCATCAGGCACTTTTACCTTATTACTAAACACGCTTGCGACTGCGTGTAAAGCTATTGCGCATCAAGTCAAACAAGGTGACTTGATTGATGTTTTAGGGTCGGCGGGATCAGAAAATGTGCAGGGTGAGGTGCAGAAAAAGCTCGATGTCATTACCCACGATATCATGGTGCATGCTTTGCAGAGCTCGGGGCAGGTGGCTGGTTTGGCTTCAGAAGAGGAGGAAGAGTTTTTGACTATTCCGGGTGAATATCCCAAAGGCAAATATTTGGTGTTATTTGATCCTTTAGATGGTTCTTCGAACATTGATATCAATATGACCGTGGGCACGATTTTTTCAATTTTGCGAGCCCCAGAAAGTTTAGAGCCAAGCTTAGGAGATTTTCTGCGTAAGGGTAGCGAGCAGGTGTGTGCTGGGTTTGTATTATATGGTCCTGCGACCATGATGATTTTGACCACCGGCCAGGGGGTGAATGGCTTTACCTTGGATCAGGAGATTGGGGAGTTTATGCTGACGCATCCGAATATTCGCATTCCAGAAGCTACCCAAGAATTTGCAATCAATATGTCCAATCAGCGATTTTGGGAAGCGCCAATTAAACGTTATGTGGATGAATGTGTCTTGGGGGATACTGGTCCGCGAGGTAAAAATTTTAATATGCGCTGGATTGCATCGATGGTGGCAGAGGTCTATCGGATTTTGACGCGTGGGGGTATTTTTATGTATCCCTATGATATTCGTGATCCCAGTAAGCCTGGGCGATTACGATTAATGTATGAAGCTAATCCTATGGGATTTATTGTTGAGCAAGCGGGCGGGCTGTGTTCTACGGGGCGAGCACGTATTTTGGAGCTACAGCCCAGTGAATTACATCAGCGCGTTCCTGTCATTTTAGGCTCAAAGCAAGAAGTTGAGCGAGTCGAGTCCTATTTTCAATCCCAGGGGTAAACTGGTCGGGAAAGCATGTCGTTGTTGTGCATTTATCTTGGATTACATGATGGGCAGTTCGGTTAATTGGTTAATGGGCCAGCGCGGTTTTGCGATAATTTCTAGCGAGCTGCTTTCGCCTGCAAGTAAGCGTTGACAGCCAGCGTAGGCGATCATAGCGCCGTTGTCGGTGCAAAATTCTGGGCGCGGAAAATAAATTTCCGCCTGTTCTTTGGTGGTCATGGCGCTTAATAAGCTACGAATTTGCACATTAGCGCTGACGCCGCCGGCCACCACTAAGGTTTTCAGTCCGCTCTGCTGTAAAGCGCGTTTGCATTTAATGCTGAGCGTTTCGGCTACCGCTTGTTGAAAAGCATAGGCGATATCGGCTTTGTCTTCTGCAGTTTGGGCGGTGGCATGCAATTGATTCATGGTGTAGGTTTTTAAGCCACTAAAACTAAAATCCAATCCTGGTCGGTCAGTCATTGGGCGAGGAAAGGTAAAACGTGGTTTTCCGGTGCTAGCCAATTTTGAAAGCATTGGGCCGCCCGGATAGTCTAAGCCAAGCATTTTGGCGGTTTTATCAAAAGCTTCGCCAGCAGCATCGTCTAGGGACTCCCCCAAAATTTGATACTGTCCAATCCTATTCACTTGCACCAATAACGTATGTCCCCCGGAAATCAGTAGCGCAATAAATGGAAATTTAGGCGGGTTAGGCTCGAGCATGGGGGCCAGCAGATGACCTTCCATGTGATGCACGGCAATGGCGGGGACGTCCCAGGTCCAAGCTAAGCTACGAGCAGTAGCTGCACCGACCATTAATGCACCAATCAAGCCTGGTCCTGCAGTATAGGCAATACCGTTAATGTCGCTCTGCTGTAAGTCGCCGTCAATCAAGGTTTTTTGAATTAATGGAATCAGTTTGCGGATATGATCACGCGAAGCTAATTCAGGCACAACCCCGCCATACTGGCGGTGCATCTCTATCTGGCTATATAAATTATGGCTGATCAGGCCTTTCTGGGCGTGGTAAATGGCTACACCAGTTTCGTCACATGACGTTTCTATGCCTAAAATGTACATTAAGATTTTGAAAGATTAAAAAAGTAAAGGTATAATTAAGGGTTCTTTTTATTACGGATTTAATTATCCCTATTTTTTCGATTTTAACAACACACAGGTCAATATATGCCATCAGTAAAAGTAAAAGAAAACGAGCCATTTGATATTGCTATTCGTCGTTTTAAACGTTCTTGTGAAAAAGCGGGCGTGTTATCTGAAGTTCGTCGTCGCGAATTTTATGAAAAACCTACTGCAGAACGCAAACGTAAAGGTGCAGCGGCGGTAAAACGCCATCTGAAAAAATTGGCGCGTGAACGTTATGCATTGAAAAACCTGCGTCGTGGTCGTCCTCAGCAATAAGGTTGGGGTGATTATGGATACGTTGAAATCGCGTATCAAGGAAGATATGAAAACCGCGATGAAAAGCGGTGATAAATCTCGTTTAGGTGTTATTCGCTTGATCTTGGCAGCTATTAAGCAAGTTGAAGTGGATCAGCGCATAGAGCTGGATGACGAGCAAGTTGTACTTGTCTTGGATAAAATGCAAAAGCAAAGACGTGAGTCTATCCGGCAATATCGTGATGCGGCGCGTGAGGATTTGGCGGCAATTGAGGAGGCGGAAGTGGTGGTGATACAGGACTACCTCCCTCAAGCGCTCACGGATGCAGAGATTGAAGGCATGATAAATGCGGCTGTGCTGGAATCGGGTGCGGTTTCCGTTAAGGATATGGGAAAGGTCATGGGTTTGTTGAAAGCAAGAATGCAAGGACGAGCCGATATGTCTGTGGTCAGCGTTAAAATTAAGGCGGCATTACCAGCATAGCTTGGGTCGGAGAGGGCAGTATGTCCGGTAAAATTCCGCGCGCATTTATAGATGATCTGCTTACGCGGGTCGATATAGTTGATCTTATTGATTCGCATGTTCCTCTTAAAAAAACGGGTAGCAATTATGTTGCCCGCTGTCCTTTTCATAATGAGAAAAGTCCAAGTTTTTCCGTCAGTCGTAGCAAGCAGTTTTACCATTGTTTTGGCTGTGGTGTGGGTGGAAATGCCATTAGCTTCGTCATGGAGTTCAATCATCTTAATTTTATAGAGGCGATTGAAGATCTTGCGGCGTTTGTGGGTGTGAGTGTGCCGCGAGAGGTTGTGCTGGAGCGGGAAGCGGTTGAGTCGCGGAATTTATCCGAGGTTTACGCAGTATTGCAGCGCGTGGCCGCATATTATGTTGAGCAGTTGCGGAGCTCGGTAGAAGGGAAGTCAGCAGTTGCTTACCTAAAGGCCCGTGGAATAGGTGCTGAGGTGGCCTCAGAATATATGTTGGGCTATGCGCCTAAAGATTGGCAAGGACTAGAAAATCAGTTTCCTAGGCAAGAATTGTTGGCGGCAGGGCTACTGGTCACGCACGAAAATGGGCGAGTTTATGATCGTTTTCGTGAGCGCGTTATGTTTCCTATTCGCGACAAGCGTGGGCGTGTGATCGCGTTTGGCGCACGCGTGCTGGATGATAGTCTGCCTAAATACCTGAACTCCCCAGAAACAGAGGTGTTTCAAAAAGGAAAAGAGGTGTACGGCTTAAGTGAGTTGCTCGCTAAAAATGGCCGTCCTAAACGTATATTGCTGGTAGAAGGTTACATGGATGTGATTGCGTTGGCTCAGGCGGGGATTCATTATGCCGTTGCTGCTTTGGGTACAGCGGCTTCAAGGGCGCATTTAGACTTGTTGTTTCGTTACAGTTCGGAATTAGTCTTATGCTTTGATGGGGATGCTGCGGGTCGCGCAGCTGCTTGGCGGGTGATGGATGCTGTTTTTTTAAGTCTTAAGGAAGGGCGGCAAGTGCGGATTATGCTGTTGCCTCAAGGGCAAGATCCAGATTCGCTGATACGCAGTGAAGGAGCAGAAGCTTTTGTCGAACGTGTTGCGTCGGCACATGCTTTGTCTGAGTATTTTTTTCAGCATTTGTTAACAGATGTGTCCAATGGTGATATTGAGGGGCGGGCGCGATTGGTAGAAATGGCGCAACCCTTTATCAATAAATTGGTTGAAGGCGTATACCGAGAGATGATGCAGGCTAAGTTAAATGCATTGGCCGGGTTAAAAGTGGCTGAGGTTTCTAAGGAGAGGCCAAATGCGCGACAAAATATGCCGAGCTCAAATGTGTCGGGTCAAATGTTAGGTCGGGTTTCTTCGGCGCGAACAGCGGTAGCATTGTTATTGCAAAATCCGGATTTAGTAGATGTGTTAGAGCAAAAAAAAATTGATTGGCAGTTGCTGGATTTTCCTGGTAAATCCTTATTGTTTACCTTAATGCATAAAATCATTGAGGGTAATCCTGCGAATACCGCAATGGTGTTAGAACTGTTTCGAGAGTCAACTGAATATCCTCAGGTATTGGCGTTGGCGCAGATGGATTTGCAGCTTCCCGAATCTGGTATTCGATTGCAATTTATAGGTGCTATCGACCGTTTAATAGAGCAAGCAAGCGAAAAGCTGTATACCGAGCTGCTTAAGAAAAATTTGACGGATCTAACGCTTGCAGAAAAAGAAATGCTTAAAAAAATGCGAATAAATAACTGATGCCTAATTTAATAATTTAAATTTGTGCTATAATTCAGTGTTCAGTTCGGGCGTTTGGCTGAATAACAACGTGGGTAGATCATGAATCAAGAACAGCAGCAATCACAATTAAAACAATTGATAGCAAAAGGTAAGATGCAAGGCTATCTCACCTACGCGGAAGTGAATGATCATTTGCCTAGTGATATTGTTGATCCGGAGCAAATTGAAGATATTATCGGGATGATAAATGATATGGGTATTCAGGTGCATGAGTTTGCGCCGGATGAAGATACTCTATTAGAAGATGCCGTTGCTTCTGGGGATGATGAAGATGCTGCTGAGGTGGCTGCCCTAGCTTCAGTCGATAGTGAATTTGGTCGAACGACCGATCCGGTGCGTATGTACATGCGAGAGATGGGTTCGGTTGAATTATTAACGCGTGAAGACGAGTTGAAGATCGCCAAACGAATTGAAAGCGGTTTGCAACAGGTGGTTAAATCTTTAGCGCGCTCTAATATTGTTGTGGCCTCTTTTTTTGAAGCTTTTGACAATATTTCTGATGAAGAGGGCGGGACGCGCCTGAACGATCTAATTTCAGGTTTTGCTGATTTAGAAGATCCTTCACAATTTACGGGTTCTTTACAAGTTGTTAGTGAAGCCGAGGAAATTGAAGAAGATAAAGGTTTAGAATACGAAGAAGTCAAAGAAAAAGTTGAAAGCTTGCGTACGCATTATTTAGCTGTTTGTGCCGTGGTAAAGGAGTATGGTTATACGCATGCCAAAACGGATGAGGCTTATGAAGCGTTGGCGGAAAGCTTTTTGATTTTCAAATGGACGCCACAGTATTTTAAGCAAATGAGCAATATGATGGCGAATGTTTTAGTCGATATTCGCAAGCAAGAGAAGATCCTGCTCGATATTTGTGTTGATCATGCTAAAATGCCCAAACAAGAGTTTGTTCGCTCCTACACTGAGAAAGGTTTAACTCCAGAATGGTTAAACGGACTGGTTAATGGTGGTCATGCTTACTCTGCTGCAATTAAAGCGCATGAGCACGAGATTAAAAAAGCACAACAGGTATTGTTGGACATTGAACAAGCAAACGCGCTCACGATTAATGCCTTAAAAGACATTAACAGACGGGTTTCGATTGGAGAAGCTAAAGCCCGGCGTGCGAAAAAAGAGATGATCGAAGCTAATCTACGATTAGTGATCTCTATTGCGAAAAAATACACTAATCGGGGTTTGCAGTTCTTGGATTTAATTCAGGAAGGTAACATCGGGTTAATGAAAGCTGTAGATAAATTCGAATACCGTCGTGGGTATAAATTTTCTACTTATGCAACATGGTGGATCAGGCAGGCGATTACGCGTTCCATCGCAGATCAGGCTAGAACGATCCGAATTCCAGTGCATATGATTGAAACCATTAATAAACTTAATCGGGTTTCAAGACAAATTTTACAAGAACTTGGTCGTGAAGCGACGCCAGAAGAATTGGCAGAGCGCATGGAAATGCCAGAAGATAAAGTGCGTAAAGTGTTGAAAATCGCCAAGGAGCCCATTTCGATGGAAACCCCGATTGGAGATGATGAAGATTCACATTTAGGCGATTTTATTGAAGATGCTAAGGTGTTGTCACCCGTAGAATCGGCAACTTTTGCGGGCTTACGCGAATCGACCCAGAACGTGTTAGCGGGTTTGACCGCAAGAGAAGCAAAAGTGTTACGTATGCGCTTTGGTATCAATATGAATACCGACCATACTTTAGAAGAAGTTGGAAAACAATTTGATGTTACGCGTGAACGTATACGGCAAATTGAAGCAAAAGCATTGAGAAAATTGCGGCATCCGTCAAGATCCGAACAGTTACGTTGTTTTCTCGATAACGATTAATAGAAACAAAGGGCCCTTAGCTCAGTTGGTTAGAGCGTCCGACTCATAATCGGCAGGTCGTAGGTTCAAGTCCTACAGGGCCCACCATAATTCTAAGAAAGCTGCATCTGCAGCTTTTTTTTATATTTTTAAATAGTTTGAAAAGGCAGGTAAACGTGAGCAATAACTATAGTTTCACTTCAGAATCCGTATCAGAAGGGCATCCAGACAAGGTGGCTGATCAGATTTCTGATGCAGTATTAGATGCATTATTAGAGCAAGATCCACGTTCGCGGGTTGCGTGTGAAACCTTAGTCAAAACCGGGATGGTGATTCTTGCTGGCGAAATCACCACGAATGCTTGGGTGGATCTAGAAGCGTTAGTGCGTAAAGTCGTTTGCGATATTGGTTACAATCATGGTGACATTGGTTTTGATGGTCAAAGCTGTGCGGTTATCAACGCTATTGGTAAACAATCCCCGGATATTGCGATGGGGGTTGATGATTCCGAAAATCATGAGCAAGGTGCGGGTGACCAAGGCTTAATGTTTGGCTACGCAAGTAATGAAACCGATGTGCTCATGCCTGCGCCAATCACATACTCACATTTGCTGGTCAAGCGTCAGGCGGAAGTGCGTAAAAACCAAACCTTGCCTTGGCTGCGCCCTGATGCAAAAAGTCAGATTACTTTCCGTTATGAAAATAACAAGCCTGTTGCTATCGATGCGGTAGTTTTATCTACCCAACATTCGCCTGAAATCGGAAATAAAGCACTGCATGAAGGAGTGATGGAGGAGATTATCCTTCCAATTTTGCCCAAAGAATGGTTGCATAAAGACACTAAATATTTTATCAACCCAACAGGCCAATTTATTATTGGTGGACCGGTTGGCGACTGTGGTTTAACGGGTCGTAAAATTATTGTCGATAGTTATGGCGGCATGGCACGTCATGGTGGTGGTGCCTTCTCGGGCAAAGATGTTGCCGCAGGGCAGAGTCGCTCCATATCGCGG
>SXGT01466026.1_pt1 | contig 14217 bp, 9 predicted proteins | sample 3176221 | NCBI WGS metagenome assembly SXGT01 (sample SAMN11356862, study PRJNA531348) | freshwater metagenome | isolation source: freshwater sample F1-120 | place: China: Fuxian Lake, Yuxi | collected 2017-12-25 | reverse complement strand
GTGGCGTGAGGTTGTAGGCTGGTTGATACCGAGCTCGCCTGCCAATTCGGTAACGTTGTGCGGTCCATCATTGAGGGTGTAAAGGATGAGAAGGCGGAGGGGGTCTGACAGAGCAGCACAAAAATTGGCTTCAAGCTGGGAAATCTCTTGTTTTAGGCTGGGGTTAACCATGGGTCACCTTCTTATATGCATATAAACGAATATTTACAACTGCATCATAATATTGTGACGATTTGTACAATAGTGGAGTGTGTCATATTAAGTTTCGTTTAATGTCACAAAAATGAGTGTATAATTTGGGGAATATTAATCAAAATTTGCCTTGGATTTGGAGTTATTTATGGAGTCTTTTCAGCGAGATGCTATATCGGTAGACGTTTCTTCCCGTCTGCGAGAATTACGAGAGGCACGGGGGATCTCAATGCGCACCCTGGCTTCACGCAGCGGGCTTTCTGCGAATGCACTATCGATGATCGAGCGGGGTAAAACTTCTCCCTCGGTCAGTACGTTGTATAAATTGGCGAATGCCCTGGGGGTTTCGATCACAGCTTTTTTTGGCACGGAAAGTGAAAAGCGGCAGGTTGTCTTTTTGAAGCATGATGCACGAACCCGTTTGCCTTTTACTCGTGGAGTCTTTGAAGCCCTGGGAGGGGAGAATTTCGCGGGGCGTGTGGAACCCTTCATGTTGACAATGGAGAGCGGCGCATCCTGTGGTCCCCACGATATTGTCCACTCGGGGCATGAATTTGTTTTTTGTCTACGAGGTCAGTTGGATTACACCGTGGAAAAAGAGACCTTCCACCTCGAGCCGGGGGATAGTTTGCTCTTTGCTTCCAAACTACGCCATCGCTGGAAGAATCCATCCAACATTGTTACCAACGCATTGATCATTATTTCTGGTTTTGCAGAAGGGGAAGAACCCCAAGCCATGCACTGGAAGAAATAAATAAGAAAATGAAAAAACGCCACCCATTGGGTGGCGTTTTTGATTATTAGGTTAATTGACTCTAGACCTACTAGGCGTACATACCCCAATCGAGTGCGGAAGGGTCTTCCATCATGGAGAAGTCCCACATTTCCATTCCCATTTCTACTGTAACGGGCATATTTAACCCTTCGGTTGCCTTGGCTTTGGTCATTTCGATCATGGCAGGACCATAAGGGCAAAACGGAGTGGTCAAGATCATTTTTAGACGCGCCAAGCCGTTCTCAACTTCGATATCACGGACTAGTCCAAGTTGAATAATGTTCATGCCGATTTCAGGGTCAACGACCTCTGAAAGACTGGCACGTGCAGACTTGACCAGTTCTGGGTTGGTGGTATGGATCGTCCATTGTATTTCGTTAATTTGTGATTCGCTCATAAGGTCCTCTTCTTATTTTATTTTTCCGACGGGCTGAACCACATATGTGCAGTGCGCACCGCCACTTAAGATGCATTGCACCTTGTTTGCCGGCAGTGCAAGCATTTTAGAGATCAGGGTTTGGTCCACAGTACAAACTTCAGGATGGGCAACACCGATCTGATAATACGGGCAGGAGATTTCGTGGATCTGGTACTCTCCATCTTTCTTTTCCCATTCCACGGTGAAGCCTTCCTGCGCCAACATTTCCTTGACGAAGTCTAGGCGCTCTTCCATACTTAGACCTTTGATGTCATTCGCATATTCATTTGCCAGGTCTTCTGCGATCTGACCAAATAATTTGCTGACCATCGGTCCCGGGATGGTTTCCTTCATCTGTGAGATGAGGCGTGTAGTCAAACGCAAGTAACGGGTGGGGAAGCGTTCCATGCCCTCATCTGTCAGAACGTAAACCAGACGGGGGCGTCCCACTCCGTGGCGCTCTTCCTGCGATTCGACCAAGCCTTCCATTTGAAGGTTGGTAAGGTGGTGGCGCACAGAAATGGGGTTAATGCCAACCGCCTCCGCCAGGTCATTGATGGTGGATTTTGGCTTTTTCAGTAATGTTTGTAAAATCTTGTCTCGCGTAGATTTCATACAGGGCAGTATAACTGCCCTGTATGCTCTTGTCAATATTCTAGATAAATATCATAAAAATTATTTAAGGAGGTTGATTAGGGTATTTTGAAGATAAATACAGTATACCACACACTCCAATTTACGGCAGCATCTTGGGCGCGGACGCGCCAATAATAAGTGCGACGAGGCAATTGTGAACTGGTCTGTATGGAGGTATCACGTGTTGTTGTGGAAAATACAGGGCTGGAAAAATCGGAATCGTTGTCCACTTCAAGCTGATATTGGGTTGCATCCGGAATTATGGTCCATCTTAGCCAGGGTCGTCTCGGTGCCTCATCCCCATTTTTGGGGGTAAGCGGTCTAGGAGCAGCGGGAGGGTTCAAATCGACCAAAACTGAAACGACATTACTGAACCTGCCCGGATTAAGATTTTGGTCATAAGCACGAACCCTTATAAAGTAAATACCATCTTGAACTTGCAATTGCATCTGATTGGTAGTTTCGTATACGGTTTGCACGCTGACGATTTGAAGGAATGCGCTGTCATTGGCAATAAAATACTCATAAGCTTGTGCATTGGTGACACCTGACCAAGAGAAAGGTAGGATTGGGCTTTGAGTCGCCACGCTTGTTGGTACTGCAAGGATTGGTGCGGGAAATTCTACAGCGACCTTCGATATATTGAAACTTTCACCCGCAATAAAGTTGTTATTTTCGAGTTTATTCCCAGCAGCGTCAGTGATATTGCCATTGTCACTTAGATCCAGGCGGATAGCCCCAGAACCTGCGCCAGTGTTAACTACCACCCAATAGAACGGGTTAACATCTTTTATATTTGCAACAGTTGACTTGATGACGCCGGTCTGTAGTACGGTGAAGTCACTTAATTCCACGCCTGAAATGGGTTCAGAGAAAGTGACAATGAAATCTGCGGTTGCCCCGGTCGCCGGGTTTGCTCCTGCACGAACGATGGATGACACGCGTGGAGGAGTTTTATCAATGGTGAAAGACTCTCCATTCAGGAAGTTCCCATTTGTCAGCCCTGATCCACCTAGAGCTACCCCTTGGGAATTGACAATGGAATCATTGTCTATCAGGTCTAATTTTAAGAGTCCGTCGGAAATTGTGTTGACAGTGACCACAAAGAAAGGATTTTGATTGTTGACAGTAACTGGGATTCCATTTGATGCTTGGAAGTCGCTGGCATCCACACCGGTGACGGGTTCGGAGAATGTGACGATGAAATCAACCGATTGCGAATTTGTCGGGTTTGGGCTTGCTCTGATGATGGATGTAACCTTTGGAGCACTTACGGAGATATTAACACTTCCACCTGTGTAGTTGCCATTTCCTGCTTCCGAACCTCCCAACATGTTTCCAACTGTATCTAGGATACTATCATTATCCAGGAGACTAAGTTGGAGCGTGTCATTTCCTTGCATCAGACTGACATACACCGTGTAAATATTTCCTGAACCTGTCACATTAGCAAGGGTTGCGCCATTGGTGGAAGATAACTGAAAGTCGGTTATATCCACTCCCTGAACCGTTTCAGTAAAGCTGATGGCAAAAGCTAGCTTGAAGGTCTCTGGTTGTGAAACTTGGGTGATGGAGGTCACAGTTGGTGGTGTGCGATCAATGGAATAAGATTCGCCAGCTGTAAATCCAGAATTTGTTGTGCTTCCGACAATATCTATTATGGATTTGTTGTCGATGAAGTCCAGACGGAGGGTATCGGTTCCTGCTCCTGTTTTGACTGTCACAATGTAATTAGCACCTGATCCGCTAATCGAGTCAAACGTTGCACCTGCACTGGTGATGAGGCTGAAATCTGAAAGGTCGACGCCGGTCACGTCTTCTGTGAATGTGACGCTGAAACGAACGGAGGTGGCATTGGTCGGGTTAAGATCCGCTCGGACAATGGATAGAATGGCGGGTGGAGTTCTATCCACAATATATGACTCGCCGTTTGTGAAATTTCCGTTTCCAACACCTAAGCCGCCTAAATTGGTGCCAAACACATTCTTGATGGTGTCGTTATCCTGGAGGTCCAAGCGAAGATTTCCGCTTCCGGTACTGGCGTTTACAGAAACAAAATATTGATTGCCAGAACCAACCACGGAAGTGATTGCTGCGTTGCCAAGATTTGAGGAAAGTGTAAAGTCAGCCGCATCCACACCGGTAACTGTCTCTGAAAAGGTAACCGCAAAACCCAGAGAAGCGCTGGATGTAGGGCTTGGTGCGGTCCGGGTGATGCGTAGGACGGATGGTTTGGTAGGTTTGATGGTAAACGACCACCAACTACCATTGTTAGCCAAAGTCCCTGCATCGCGCAGGCGCACCTGCCAATAATAGGTGTGTCCATCGCTCAACGCAAATTCACCTGGTCCGCCTGAATACGTTGAGTCTCGAGTGATCCATTTGCCATCACATACCGAATTGTTGACCTCATCGATACAGTATTGATAGCGGTCTGTCGCAGCTTTCATTACTTCTGACCACTGTAAAAATAAATATGTCGTGGAGGGCATAGGTATGATGACATCTGGAGCGGGGGAGAGTTTGGTTAGAGAATTCGCCGGCTGGTTTATGGTAAAGGACCACCAAGTCCCATTGTTTGACAAAGTTCCTGCATCCCGCAGCCGGACTTGCCAGTAATAAGTGTGACCGGCGAGAACGGGAAATTCATCTGGCCCGCCAGAATAAAGAGAGTCACGTGTGATCCAGGTTGTATCGCAAAGTGAGTTGTTGATTTCATCCACGCAATATTGATATCTATCTGTGCTGTCTTTAGGGGTATCGTTCCATTGCAGGAATTGATAAGTTGTTGTGGGGGAATAGATGATCGCGCCGTTGGCAGGGCTTACTTTTGTGAATGTTACTGCATCTTGTACAGTGAATTTCCACCATGTCCCATTATCTGCCAGGCTTCCTGTATCCCGTACTCGAACCTGCCAATAATACGTGTGACCAACCGTGAGAAGGAACTCTCCAGGTCCACCTGAGTAGGTGGAATTTCTTGTGAACCAATTGTTATTATCGCAAACGGAATTATCAGTCTCGTCTATGCAGTATTGATAACGGTCGGTTGAGGCAATGCCAGCATCACTCCACTGTAGTAGTTGATAGGTGGTGGCAGGTAGGACGATCACCGTCCCATTAAGTGGAGAAATCTTGGAAAAAAAGGGGGATTGAGCAGATACGCGATCATAAGAAAACAATCCCACCACTGTTCCTGCCAGAACAAAAATGGTTAGGAATTGGGTCAATATTCGTTTTATTGAGTACATTTTGCCCTCCGGTTAAGAAACCTTGGGTGATCGGAAACCATACAAAGACCATACTCAACTAAACTATTTTCTGACGATAGGTATAAAATTTATCAATTACATTATAGAACCCGGTGCATTCCTGGAAATAATCTGCCATGCTGTTGATATGGATAAACAAACAGATTTGATAAGTGGAAAGGAAAATCGAAATCAATTCCTTTATCAGATTGTTAGACATTTTTCTTGATAATTCATCCTCTATTATGAGCAAGACAAGATCGAGTACTTAAAAATCTTTTGTCGCGTAGATTTCATATAAGTCAATTTAACAGCTCTATCTGCTTCGACCAATCTTCTAAATAAATTTCATAAAATTTGTTTAGGTTTATCGAGGTGTAAATGTGTAGGGCACAGACCAGATGCTCCAATTTCCAGCAGCATCGCTGACTCGCACTCTCCAGAAATACGGTCTAGATAACAGATTTTTTGCTTGGAGTGTTGTCTTGTTGGTTGATGCCGAAAATTCAGGGCTGGAGAAATCGAGATTGTTATCTATTTCGATCTGATACTTTACTGCTCCAGTCACGGCTGACCATTTGAACCATGGACGTCTTACTGTGGCAGAACCGTTGCTTGGGCTGAGAAGTATTGGAGTGGGGAAGGGAGTGGAGTCGACCGTGAAAGATACTGTTTTGCTAAATTTTCCAGGGTTGAGAGCTGCGTTATAAGCGCGGACGCGGGCGTAATACATCCCATCGGTTAGCGGGCTTGTTGGAATAAACCTTGTTTCTGTTGTTGTCTGGGTGAAGACAGGTTGAGAGAAGCTGCTATCACGTGCAACGAAGACCTCATAGGCTTGAGCGCTCCACACCGACGACCATGTGAATGGAAGAAGTGGATCATTCGTTACCCCATTCGAAATGGAATTAATTGTCGGTGCTGAAAAGTCGACTGTTGTTTTCGCGATGTTGAAACTCTCTCCGGTGAATGATCTGTTCGCTAGCTGATTTCCAGCGCGGTCTGTGATATTGCCATTGTCAAGCAAGTCGAGCCGAAGCGTGCCAGACCCAGCACCCGTGCCAACTTTTACCCAATAAAATGGGTCTGCGTTTTGCATCTCAAGAACTGTGGAATTGATAAGATTTGAACCTGTCACCACAAAATCGCTCATTTCCACATTGATCACCGGCTCAGAGAATGTGACAATAAAATCCACTGTCGGGTTAATTGCCGGGTTGCTACTAGCGCGGATGATCGACGTCACTTGCGGTGGCGTGCGGTCAACAATATAGGTTTCACCATTTATAAAATTTGCATTCCCAATTCCATTGCCACCCAGTGGAATACCCTGTGAATTTCGAACACTGTCATCGTCCATCAGTTGAAGTTTTAATTCTCCCTCCATCAACCCTGTATTTACTGTAATGATATAGAACGGATTTGAGTTACTGATATTTGTGATGACTGCGCCGTTTGAGAGTGTAAAGTCGCTCGTGTCCAACCCATCTACAGGCTCAGAAAAGGTGACAATAAAATCCAAACTCGCTCCATTTGTTGGGTTGGCATTACTTCGAATGATTGAGGTTGCGATAGGTGTATCTATGGCGATGTTGAATACATTGCCAATGAAGTTTCCATTGCCTGCTCCCACACCACCTAAAGAGTTGCCCAGACTATCCGTAATGCTGTCGTTGTCGTTCATGTCCAGCCGGATGCTGTCACTGCCAGGTTGCAAGGCGATGGAGACCATGTATTGATTGCCAGACCCTGAGATGTTTGTGATCATTGCATTGTTGATGGTGAACAAAGAAAAGTCGCCTCCATCCACGCCGATCACTGGTTCTGAAAAATTGACAGCGTATTCTACACTGGAAGCGTTTGTCTGACTCATAGGAGTAATCGTTGTCACCACGGGGGATGTTCTGTCAATGGAATATGTCCCTCCATTGATGTAGCCGGAGCTGGTCAGGTTGCCTGCCATGTCCATGACGGTGTCGTTATCTATAAAGTCGAGCCGTATATTGTCGTTGCCAATTCCTGTGTTGACAGAGATCAAATAACTAGAACTTGAGCCAGTTATGTTCGAAATAGTTGCACCAGTAGACGTGATAAGGGAAAAGTCAGCAATATCCACACCGGATACAGACTCAGAGAATGTCACGGTGAAATCTACAACTGCCGCATTGGTGGGATTGGGGTTTACAGGCGAAATAGAAATCACAGATGGAGAAGTTCTGTCGATACTGTAGGACTCGCCCGCGAAATTTCCGTTCGAAGCGCCAGATCCGCCCAAGGGGATGCCAAGGCTGCTTGAGATGGAGTCGTTATCGGCTAGGTCGAGGCGCAGACTTCCATCCCCGCTGCCTGTGTTGACGGAGACCGTATAAGCGTTGCCACTTCCACTGATATTTGCGATACTTGCGCCTGCAAGGTTCGTAGAGAGGACGAAGTCAGAAGCGTCCACGCCGGTAACTGTTTCTGAAAAGGCGACCTGGTAATTAACTGTGCTTGCATTGGTTGGGTTGGTGTTCAGGCGGGTGATTGAAGATACTGTAGGTGTGCTCCCTCCAATGATGTATTCATCCACAAGGACGCCTGCGCGCGAGTACATTTGAAATTTCATGTAAGCACTGGTAGCTTCCACCCGCATGGCTCCGAAATCCTGGTTGTATCGCACCTGGCTTTCCGGCAAGATGTTGTTGAAGTTATAGATCTCTGCGCCGCCGATGCCATTTACGAAATAAGGAATTCCATTAACCAGCAACCGTTCATAAACATGGTCGTGCCCACTCATCACAACATCTGCGCCCCAATCTTTGAACGGCCAGCGCATGTATTCTGTTGAACCATGCCGTCCGGATGAATAAGCAGCATGATGGAAGACAACCACATTAAATGGCGCTGTGGAGATGGGCATGGTCTTGCGAAGCCAGCGTGCCTGCGCAGAGTCAGATGTTATGCCATCTGGCTCGTTGCGGTCACTATCCAAAACAAAGAAGCGAACAGGTCCTTGAGTAAAGTCATAATACGTAACTGGATTGTAGTATCCGAAGAAATCGAAATAGGCTTTTGCGCCTGTTGTCCAATCGTGGTTTCCTAATGAGGGATAAAAACGCCGGGTAGGTGAGCCGCTTCCATACTTCCCCTTGTATTTGAAAATATATTCGTGAAAATACTGCCCAATATTATCGTCAATACTCCAGGCAGCACCATCTGGATAGTTATTATCCCCCACAGTCACAATAAAATCAGGATTCCAACTCTTGATGAGGTTGGATACATCCAGGAGCGGTTGCCCAGCGATTCCATAATCACCGATGACAGCAAATACGATCCGGTCGGTTTGGGCATGGACCGCTTGAGTGTGGCTTGTAAAAATCGTTGAAAGGATCAGCAAGCCGATCAATGCGAATTTTATTGTCTTGGGTTTCATGATGCTCTCCTGCTCGAGGCGACGACGTAAAACCATTATATTTTCTGCAATAAATTCGCCCCTGGCTGGTATGAAATTAATATGCTTTTATTCCTGATGTAAAATGAACTCCACCATGAAACAAGTATTTTATCTGATATTTGCCCTGTTGGTCGCTTCTTGTAATTTGCCTGTATCTGGAACTGTCCCGATTCCACTCTCTACTAACATTGAAATATTGGTTTCACCAACCGAGACGGATTTTCCGCTTCCAACAGTGACTGAAACTTTTATCCCCCCAACATTAACTGCTACTCCCACTCCATGTGACCCTCTCATAATGGATTATTGCATTGGGTTGGGGCATTTCCTGTTTCAACGCCCGATCCAACCACCCGAAAATGACACGATTGACCTGACCTATGCCTACGCCTCCACGTCTAATGGAAAACGAGACCCGCATCACGGAGTGGAGTATCAAACCCCGTTCGGTACTTCTGTGTTCGCGGCAGGAGATGGCACAGTCGTGTTTGCTGGTGACGATAAGACCATCAAGTTCAGCCCATGGGCAAATTTCTATGGGAACGTCATCATCATTCAACATGATGGGGAGATGTTCACGTTATATGCGCATCTATCTGAGGTGTTAGTTCAGGTTGGGATTAATGTAAAGGCTGGAGATGAGATCGGGAAGGTGGGGGCGACAGGTGGAGCAACTGGCAGCCATCTCCACTTCGAGGTCCGCAAGGGAAGCGACTTTACAGATTATTTCTCCACGGAAAACCCTGAGTTGTGGACAATCCCACCGCGAGGGACGGGCGCGATATCCATCACGTTACTTACGAATGAAATACGTAATTACGAACGTCCACTTGTAGTGACGCGGTTTGCCAAAGGAAGTGATGATATCTTATTCACATATTACATCACATCGTATACCAAGGGATTTGAACATCACACTGAAGATGCCGGGCTAAGTGGACTCCCCCCAGGTCGCTATAAGATCGCTTTTACAGATGTGGATGGGCTAAAGGAACGGATCGTTTTTGTGGAAAAAGAGAAATTGACCGAAGTGGTTTTTGACCTACGAAAATAAAAAAAGCGCATCCGATTTCGGATGCGCTTTTTTTATTAGTTATTCTTATCCAACGGTAGGTACCATTGTGAAGAAAACGAGAAGACCTGAGAGCAGGGCAATGGTGCCGAAGATCGAGAACAAGACACGCATATTGCTTTCCGCTCCGAGCAGGGATGCCCAAGCCACAAAGGCAAGACCGAGCGCCATGATGAGCATCACAAGCTGAAGTTGGTCGCCGCGTTCATCCCACTGGGAAGCGGTGTCGAAATTCGTATCGGACTCATCCCAAAGCGCGATGGCATCGGCGTACATGGTGTCGTAGTATTCCTCGGTCCACACCACATCAGGTTCGGATTCAAAAGCGGTGGTCAAAGCTTCTGAGAAATTGAACTGATAATACTCGGCGATATCAGGGCGTTCGTCAACATTCAAGTACCAGTTATCGAAGTAGTTATAGTCCTGGGTGATATCCTGATTGGCTCGCAAGTATTCGGCATTGCCGTCGTTCAACTGCTGCATACCAAGAATTTCGAACTTGTTCTGCTCCGAGTCAGACATGGCACCGAGGTAGCTCGAATAAGCCGTGAAAACACTGAGGATGGCGATCATTGTCCCCAAAAAGATATCGCTGGCAAAAAATTTCTTCATCTTTCTCTCCTTTTGTTTTATTTATTCGTCTTGCAAGCGCAACATTATATACGTAATTTTTGGAATTTTCTTTGCAGTTTTGTTGTAAAAAACAGACCTTCGAAGCTCGAAGGTCTGTTGGACGAAATTCCGTTGCAGACTCAGCTCAAAACTGGTTACTCTTCCAAGGTGCTGATATCACCTTCAGGCAGACCTTGCGCACGTGCCTTCAATACACGACGCATGATCTTGCCAGATCGGGTCTTGGGTAATTTATCGAGGAATTTGACATCCTCGGGGCGTGCGATCGGACCCATATGGGTTGCAACATGTTGACGTAATTCCTCAGCCAATTCAGGGGAGGGGGCAAAACCCGCACGCAGCAAAACGAACGTATGGATCGCCTGACCTTTGACATCATGTGGCAAACCGATGGCAGCCGCTTCTGCCACTGCGGGGTGACTGACCAAAGCAGACTCAACTTCTGCTGTACCAAGTCGGTGACCAGACACCTTGATGACATCATCTACACGCCCGATGATCCAATAATAGCCATCCTTGTCACGCTTGGCAGAATCACCAGTGGTATAGCGACCAGGGTACTTGCTCCAATATTGATTTGCATAGCGTTCATCATCGCCGTAGATCGTCCGCAGCATGGAAGGCCACGGGCGGAGCAGGGTGAGGTACCCTTCCGTATCATCTGGTACAGGGTTTCCTTGCTCGTCCACGATCTCGGCTTTTTGACCGAAGAACGGACGGGTTCCGGAGCCCGGTTTGAGAGGCACAACTGGTGTGGGTGTAATTTGGAACGCGCCAGTTTCTGTCTGCCACCAAGTATCGATAATGGGGCATTTCTCCTTACCGATCACGCGGTGGTACCACTTCCATGCCTCAGGATTGATGGGTTCACCAACGGAGCCAAGCAGGCGTAAGGATGAGAGATCGTGCTTATTGGGCCATGACTCACCAAAACGCATCAAACCACGGATGGCAGTTGGCGCGGTGTAAAAGATGGTAATGCCGTAGCGTTCAATGCATTGCCACCAGCGATTCGGGTAAGGGAAGGCAGGTCCACCTTCAAAGAGGAAGGAGGTCACACCAGCGATCATGGGACCATACACGAGGTAAGAGTGACCCGTGATCCAACCGGGATCAGCGGTGCACCACCAGCGATCCATATCGTTGACATCAAAGGCGTATTTCAAGGTTGAGTAGGTTCCAACCATGTAACCACCATGAGTGTGGAGGATGGCTTTCGGCTTGCCAGTAGATCCGGAGGTGTAAAGAATGAAGAGCGGGTCTTCTGCATCCATTTCTTCGGTGGCACATTTGCCATTCGCGATGGGTAATTGGCACAGATCGTGATACCAGTGATCGCGCCCGGCTTCCATCGTCACGCCGTTACCAACACGCTTGACTACGATAACATTTTCTACTGTAGGGCATTTCTTGAGAGATTCATCCACGATGGATTTAAGTTCCACCACTTTGCCATTCTGGTATGAACCATCACAGGTAATGACCAGTTTCGATTTGCTGTCCTCAATGCGCCCCTGCAAAGAGTCAACAGAGAAGCCGCCAAACACCACTGAGTGGATCGCGCCGATCTTGGCGCAAGCCAACATGGCAAAGACGATCTCTGGCACGCGACCCATGTAAATTGTCACACGGTCGCCCTTCACGATGCCCATGGCTTTGATGATGTTTGCCATGCGAGAGACTTCCCGATTCATCGCAAAGTAAGAGAAAGTGCGTTCCAACTTTCCGTCTTCAGATTCCCAAATGAGGGCAAGTTGATTCTTGCGATGAGTTTTGAGATGTCGGTCCACTGCGTTGTGGACGATGTTTGTGCGGGCACCAACAAACCACTTGTAGAATGGAGCATTTGAGTCGTCTAGTACTTTATCCCACTTTTTGTACCATTCCAATTCAGAGGCTTCATCAGCCCAGAAACCCTGCAGGTCTTTCTCAGCTTTTTCCGCCAGCGCATCCCAATCTTTCAGCCTTGCCTGCGCCACAACCTGCTCAGATGGATAATAGACTTCGCCTTCCATTTCCTTTTTCTTCGCCATGCCAGCCTCCTGAATTGAAAAAATATTCCGCTATTTTAATCCTTTTTTCTCACTCCACCCAATCCAAAATCTTGTAATACATACCCGCGAATGGCAGGAACCACGGGTTACCGCTATACAACCCCAAAGGTGCAGATGGGAAACTGAAGCGGGCAAATGGGTGGTCTTTGATATTTCCCTTCAACATCGCTTTGGCGACTGTTGCGCCTAAATAGGTAGCCATCGCAACGCCATGCCCGGCATAGCCCAATGAATAAAATATTCCTTCCTCTTCACCCACATGAGTCATTTGGTCAAATGCAAAATCAAGAGTGCCGCCCCATACATAGTCCACCTTCGTGTCTCTTAACTGCGGATATACCTGGATCATTTCGCGTCTTAAGATCTCTCCGCTTTGCGCGATGGTGTTTTCATTCTCCGGGAAGAACGCCGCCCGCCCGCCAAAGATCATGCGGTTGTCCCATAACCTGAAATAATTCAGAAAATGTTTGTAATCAAAGATCATGCGGTTTTTCGGGCTGAGTTCGTTTGCCAGTTCATCCGAAAGTTTTTCTGTCGCAATAATAAAAGACCCAATCGGAATAATTTTCTTTTGTAGTTTTTTTGTAGCATTTCCCGTATAACCGGATGTTGCTACTAGAACGGATTCCGCCTCCAAATTCCCTCTTTCTGTTTGGATATGAAACCGGTTCCGACTCCGCTCGATCTTGGCGACACGCGCTCGCGCGCAGAGCGTTGCTCCTGCCCGAGCTGCCGCCCCCGCCAACCCTGCCACATATTGCGCCGGATTCAACCCGCCACTGACTTCGTCTACCAGCGCACCATGATAGATGTCTGTGCCAATTTCACTGCGCAAATCTTTAGGCGAAACGAGACGCACATTGTGATTGAACTCTTTTGCCATGAAGTCCACTTCGCCTTGTAGAGACTCGTAATGTTTTGGCTTGTTCGCCGTCAACAGGTGACCCGTTCTCGAAAACCCGCAATCAATGTTTTCTTCTTTGATGATCTGTTCAACGACATTCACTGAATCCAATGAACATTGAAATAATTCCTTGGCTAGTTCCTTCCCGTAACGTTGAATGGCGGTCTGCATGGCAACTTTCAGCCCGGTTAATGTCATGCCGCCGTTGCGGGAGCTCGCACCCCAGCCAATCATCTCCGCTTCGAGCACAACCACACTTACGCCTTGTTTTGCCAACGTTCGTGCCGCGCTCAAACCAGTGTACCCGCCACCAATGATCACCACATCCACTTTGGGCGGGATGGGTGTGAGGTTACGATCATCCGGCATTTGGACAGTGGTGTGCCAGTAGATATGTTGTTTCATGTCAGGCTCCAGAGTGTAGAAGAATAGGACAATTGTGCCATATTTTCAGATACATTATTCAGATATTATCGCGACTAATAATTATAGAGGTGAATATGGAATGGATGGGTTTTCTCGGCTTTTTTAGTTTTTGTATTGGCATACTGGCACTTCCGCTCGTGTTTGTTGTGATCTACTTTACAATTAAGAACAATTTGAAAGCACATGCGGATAGACGCAATTTGACTCTGCATGGTGTTAGTGCTCCAGGTGTGATCCTTTCGGCATGGAATAATTATGCATCGGGTGGTGGAAAGCATAGCCGATCAACTACTGCGCATGTTACTTTTGAGGTTGAGATATACCCCGCTGGGCAAGCCCCATTTAAAGCCAAGTTTAAGGATACACTTTCCATTAAGGAGGGCGAGTGGTTTATTATGGGACCTCGTCGTGAGGAGGTAG
>SXGT01050826.1_pt1 | contig 14217 bp, 13 predicted proteins | sample 3176221 | NCBI WGS metagenome assembly SXGT01 (sample SAMN11356862, study PRJNA531348) | freshwater metagenome | isolation source: freshwater sample F1-120 | place: China: Fuxian Lake, Yuxi | collected 2017-12-25 | reverse complement strand
GTTTGAGTGAAAATTAGCTGTCAAATGAAACCAAACTCCGACTTTTTAAAAATATTACAAAGTGCGGATTGCCGTTCGATTAAGTTTTTAAATACTTTCACAGTCTCTGGAGCTTGGGAATGAGAGAAACGCGACATACCTTGCATCACATTGCTTGCGATGATCGGATGTAAAGACTTACCAGCAGTTTAGACTTTAATTATTTTCCTCAACATGATTAGCTGCCCGCAATTTGATATACCTTGCAGTCAGATACCCCATTACAGCCCCCCATGACAACATAAACATACCATGTAAAATGATTTCAAAATTGAAGCGGTAAGCTTCAACAAAATAATCATACAAATAATCTAGCACTTCAATACTGGTAGTGATGTAAAAGGCTGTTTTAAGATTTAATGCTTGGTGATACAAATAAATTACCCCTAGCACAGTAAATCCTATGCAAAATCTAATGCCCGCATGAATAGACCACTCCAGGTTAAGTATCGGAGTTTTAAGTATCGCAATATTCATAAAATACAGCACAATTAAACCAATAACGCCAAAGAACACAAAACTTTTCATGCATTACCCCTTATTATTCTTCTGATCAATAACTTATTTTCCAAGTTACCCTTCAGAAATCATTCAATTTAACAGGTGCATTGCCAAAAATCAAAACCGATTGTTGCTCTACATTTAATAGCTCTGGATTTCCTTAGCACGTCGGGGTTTGCATCCACGCTGCAATACTTATGCACTAGCCAATGTGACGGTGATAGCAACAAAACATTACGAACGGGTTTGCCAATCCCATTCAGCGCTGGGCTACCCTGTTCTGCCCACACGGAACATATACGTTGACGCTAAAGCAATAAAATAAGTGTTGATAACTGTTATGCTGCATATATCGTAATATTCGATATATTTCTTCCAAACATTCTATTTTTCAATATTAAAGTCCGCAGGTACACTGGCACTCAGGATTCAATTTTCGAGGACGTGCCATGCAAAAATTGATACAAGGTCTACAGCATTATCAAACTAAGGTCTTCGGTTCGCAACGCGAACTGTTTGAACGGCTGTCGGAAGGTCAAACACCCGAAGTGTTATTTATCACGTGCTCTGATTCGCGGATTAACCCCAATTTACTGACCCAAACCGAACCGGGTGAATTATTCATCCTTATCGTTACCTGAACGCACGTTTTCTGCCCTAGAAATATAATTTACCGATTTCATCAATTTAAAGGGTTAGCCTTAAATAACAACATTTAAAGCATTATTTCTATTACGATTTGTAGGAAAAAATACAATAATGACGCAGCAAGTACATTGCATAAACCCTTGCAACCTCTGTGCGAGCACTGAGGTCGCGGTGTTAGCCAACCATAGTCGAGGCGGCAAACCCCTCAGAACGGTCATTTGCTGTAAATGTGGTCTTGTCTGGTCTGACCCATTTCCTCACAATCCGCGTAATTTTTATGAAGACGATTATCGCGATAGTTATAAAGGAACTTACGCGCCGAAACCGAAACACATCTTGCGCGCGGGCAAGGTTGCTTTGTCGCGCCACCAAAAAATCGCGCAGTTTCTTACCCAACCCCTTACGATTCTTGATGTCGGTTCGGGGGGTGGTGAGTTTTGCTATTTATTGCAATCACTTGGGCATGATGTCATCGGCATCGAACCCAATAAAGGCTATGCAGGTTTCTCAATTTCGGAGTACAACTTGAATATCAAACTTGGCTTTATTCAAGATGCGTCACTTGAAGCAGAAAGTTTTGATTTGATTACGATTTGGCATGTCTTTGAACATACAGAAAATCCTAGCGCCGTGCTCGCAAAATTACAGGCGCTACTCAAGCCTGAAGGTTTGTTTGTGATTGAAGTACCCAATATCGAGGCAACTTGCCAATCCCCGCAAAGTACCTTTCATGAAGCCCATCTGTTTAACTTCAACTTACCGACACTACGGAAAATTATCGAAAAATCAGGATTTATTGTGACCGAGCAACTGGTTTCGGAGGATGGCGGCAATATCAGTTTGATTGCCCAAAAGCAACAATCTGCACTCGCAACGCATGATCTGGAAATTCCAGGTAATTGCAACAAAATAACCTCGATAGTGCGTGCACACCGTTCAATAAATCATTATCTAAGCAAGTATCCTTATGTCAGATTAGCACAGCGTATTTGTCAGGCCTTTGCTGAAAAACGCGCCTTAACGGGTTTTACAAGTGGCAAGCAATTACTGGATCAGCTGTATAGTGATGTCATAAAAAACCTCAGCTTGGCCAGATAACGCGCAAGTCGGAACGCCATAGCGGCTCCGACATTTGGCGGATTACGACGCGCCTTAAGAGTTTACAGGTATTCAATGCCGTGAGTTTGCGCGTCTAATCCGCCCTACGCGGCTTTTTGATCTCGCCAAGTTTCAAACACTTTGGTCAATTCAATCTGTAATTCTGGAAATAACAAAGGTGTAGCCACGTCATCATCGGTATACATGGCGGTGAGTTGGTAGCGCTCTGCGGCATCGAGGATAAATTGATGTATTGCTTGGTCGTTGGGATAGACAATCCAATATTCCTGCACCTCGCTTTCGGCATACAGTTGCTATTTCACCTGCATGTCCTGCTTGGAGTTACCTTTGGATAAAATTTCTAAAATCCAGTCGGGTGCACCGCTTAAGCCTTGCTCATCCAAAATCTCTGGATTACAAATCACGCATAAATCTGGTTGCACCTCGGTATGAATATCTTGACTAGCAAGAAGTGATTTTTTGCGGTCATACCAGCGCACATCAAATGGGGCGGCAAATATGCGGCATTTTTTTTCGCGAAAAAATGGGTAGCAAATTCCGTGTAGGTTTCCTGAAATCGCTTGGTGCTGCACATTAGGCGCAGGCGACATTAAACAAATCTTGCCTTTAATTAGCTCAATTGCTTCATCCAAACGCCAAGTGACATAATCGGCATAGCTATAAGTCTGATTAACATCTAATTGCGAAAGTTGCGTAATTTTAGACATGCGACCTCCCTTGACTTGCCGCACAATAACATTATCTAACACGCATCGGCCGGATTGATCTAAGCAAAAATTCTAACTTACTCGACTAAAGCCTAGCTCGGTCATTACGACGATCACACCCTGCAAACATAGCAGTAACCTCCCCTATGCTGTCTGAGATCGGCAGAGCCACGCTGTCTTTACATCAGCCTACAGAAGGTTAGGCTTACTGCCAAGTTAACAGATGCGATGATCAAAAGCGCAATACCTCTAGATTATGCATCTCAGAGCATTTTTGCAGTTCGCTGATTAAAGTTCTCGAAGATTTTCCAGCGTAATATTGGCACATCTTCCATCAGTTCACCCGGAATTTGGATCACCTCAGCGTCTTCCACAATCTTCACGCTAAATAAGCTGGGAACATTGAGCACAGCTTCTTCACCAAAAAAATCATAGGCTTCGAGTATATCGGATTTATTTTCGATATTGGTGCGTTCCAGGCGACCAGATTTGATAAAGTTGACCTGCTCTATATCCATTCCGCTAAGAATAGTGCCAGATGGGTAGTGCTGTTCCGATATACCGTCAATAATGCGTTTGAAGACTAGCATCGGTAAATCTTCACTGAACAGTCGAGTTCTATTGAGAAAATTGCGCATTGAAATAATATGGCGTACTGGTTCTAGCAAGTTGTTACGTCGAATAATTTCCAAATAAATAAAGGCTGGCAACTTTAAGACGCGAACAAAAGAGCTCGCTCTATAGGTATAACTCGATGCTCTTTGATCCAACAAAATATCATCTCCGATTATTAAGCCCGCACTTAGGCTACCGAAGATGTTATAGCTGGAACGAATTTTCTCGACCCGACCACTGAGTAATAACAAGATATCTTGAGGAGTTTCGCCTTCTTTAAGGAGAATTGCGCCAGGATTAATTTCCGTCATAGGAAAGTTAAGCAGCATTTTCAGATCATGGAGAGATAATCCGGGGAAATTGGCTTGCAAATAGTTAAAGGCTTGGCGATTAAAGTTGTTTAACTGCCCTTCAATAAGCAGATCCACGGTTCCAAAGGATGCGCTTGAGCCAATTTCTTTTTCTTCCGGCAGTAGTTCGCTCGCCTTATGCGCCAGCAGGATTCGCGTAGATTTATCTTCTTTAAAATCTTTTGCTTCACCGTGGATCATGCCGCCACCAATATCAATTTTTTTCAGGTCGTATGTGGCTAAATAAGCACTTTGGACTTGATCAAAAGTGTGCTGACTAATCCCCGGTGACGCGTCCTGATCGGTGACCATACCCTTTAGGATATTCAACGAAATGATGTCAGCAAAATGCGCGTAGGTACGATAACCATCAGCCCAAAGGGTACGAAATACAAAAATATTGGTTTCAACCGGATGTGGAGAGAAAATCGGCATCACCTCCAAGCCATCAATATTGTTCCAATTGTCGAATTCAAGATCGTGAACGTCAAAGAAATTATCAAACTGTCCTTCCATGCCGATCAAGGCAGACAGCTTTTTCGCGACGGATGCGCGTACCAGTGGCGTTGCAAAATAGCGTACGCGCTTTCCGGCTCGCATCAATACAGTTAAGCCAGCAAAATGATCATCATGAGCATGGGTATGAAAAATACCATCGATCTGATCAATACCAATACCCAAAGCCGTCAGAGTATGCGCAAGATGCGGACCTGCATCGATCAGATAAATACTGCCTTGAAAACAAATGATACTCGACATACTGGGCCGATTAGCATCCCAACCATCTCCCTCACCGGAGTGGATGATTGTAAAATAATCTGGCTCAAATCTCCGAAAACCCAACTGGTAGGCACATTCATAGTTCGACCCGGGTTTGAGGTTGAGATCGACGCAGACGGTTTCGTCTTGGTAGGAGAATTCGAATACATTCGGCTGAAGTCTGCGGATATAAACGCCCCCCATAATTTCGACGGCATCGTTTTCAATCACGCAACTGTCTATAAATTCCTGAGTGCTGCGGATATTGCCGTAAGCAAACTTTAGCTTCAGACGCATCATCTTGGTTGCTTGCTCATCAGAAAGCCCGGCTTGCATGAATTCCGTGTGCGTTACCAGACCATAATTGCCACGGTAGATATAACGCATCTGCGATTCAATTTGCTCCTGAGCTCCCATCAGTAATGGCTTTCGGCCAGTATTATTAGGGTGTCCAGGCAGATTCAAACCCTGTTTATACAACATTTGCAATACTGGAAACTCCGCCAGATTGGCAAATTCACCGTTTTGCAACAATATATCTGACAGCAAGATTGCGTTTGGTCCTGTTTCACAGTCCACGCCTTTAACTTGACGCGATAATATCAGCCCTCGTTTGATAAGATGTTTAACCGCATCGGCAGGACAGCCGCATAGGACACGTAAGTTGGCATCAGGAATTTCTACCCAATCAATTCCGCGAGAAACACTAATCTTTTGAATTTTCATAAACGACCTAAATTACAAGGTGTTGGAGGCGTCGTTAATGGGACGTCCGAGCTTTTTACACGCTTTTTGAATCGATTCGGAAACTTTTTGTTTTTCAAACGGCTTAAGGACATAGCCTTTAGCTCCGGCTTTTAGAGCATCCAACACCATTTTTTCCTGACCGTGCGAGGTGATCATCAAGATTTTTGCCTCAGGAAATTCACTCATAATTGAGCGAGTCGCAGTAATTCCATCCATATCGGGCATGGTGATATCCATCGTCACTAAATCCGGCTTATAAAGCTTATAAAATTCAATGGCTTGAGTTCCAGTAGATGCCGTATGTGTAACATTGTAGCCTAATTCCTGCAGGAGTTTACTGAGCATTTTAACGATAATAGGCGAATCATCGACTACCAAAATATCCAGAGCATTCATGACTTATTTTCCTCATGTCAGGTTATTATTAAATGTAAGCCACATCGCCATCGCATAGTAAAGGTGTTTAGCAATTGCAGTGGACAACGAGGGTTGCTGTAGTAAAGCGTTCGAAGTTAACTTGCGTTTTTACCTACGAGACCAATATTCAAAAACCCGTGCAAGGTCTGCAAATGTTCGGTATATAACAGGGCATTTTTAGTGCGTCGTATAGATTTGGCTTGATCGAGAATGCTCGGCGGCGTTAAGGAGATGCCGCGTCGATCCAGGTTTTGCAAATCGATAGTGCAGTGACCTAAAATGGTATTCACGATCTCCCCGCCCGCAGCCTCACGATAGAACGGTGTCTCATCGTCTGGAATATCCAAGTCTTGGGTCATACGCTCATAAAGTATGTCAATTAATGCGTTTTCAAAACTGAAGACCACCATCAAATTGACCCCTCCATTGAAACCCATTAACACAGTCATATCCAATAACGGAAAAGACTCTGGACTAATATGACTCGTCTCCATCGTATCAACGCTAATTCCGAAGCTGCCTTCAAAATACGCTTGGGTTCTTTTTATGACTGACTGCATGACATCTATAATTAATTTATCAGGCACACTACCCCCCATGAGTCTGCAAATTTTCTATCAACGGCAGGGTAAATAAAAATTCAGTACCTTGTCCCGTAACAGTGTTAACGTCTATCTTACCGCCTAATCGGAGTGTTTCGGCCTTGACACTCGCCAATCCGACACCACGCCCAGCCAATTCAGTTACTTCGTGTTGCGTGCTGAAATTATCCATGAAAATGCATTGAATCAGTTCGGTATCAGCAAAATTATTTAACTCGGCGGTAGCATAAATTCCCGAGGATTTTAACTGTTCCCTAAGGGCATCAAGATCAATGCCCGATCCATCATCGCTAATCCAAAGTTTGAATAGTTTTTCTTCCAACTGAATACGGCAAAGTATTTGTCCAGCTTCAGCTTTACCAGCGTCTATGCGTAGCATAGGGAGTTCTAAACCATGCACCACGGCATTGCGAAATACATGTATCAGGGTGCGCAAAAAGGGTCTATAAATATAAGGGTCAAGCCAAATATCCGTGTTTGCTTCAACCAACAGAGTATTCACTTGCTTTTGGGTCCGTTTGGCAGCCTGATTGAGTAGCACATCGAAACTCATTAAGTACTTCTGCAATGAAATTTTGCCTAAGATACACAACTCGTTTAGCAAGCTATGAATGCGTTTATCGGCTATGTCTAGTGGATTTCCTTGCAACAGTTGCGTTGCCAAATTTTGTAATTGCAGCGTTTGTTCACGGCTCAAGCTAATGCTTTCCCCACGTGTTAGAAAATCATCTCCGAGTGCCAGGGTCACTACATCCAAATCTTCCGCGAATGGCGCTTGCAAAATACTCGGGGTAAACATCTCAACAAGTGTTTGTTGCGTGAGATTTTCCTGATCATTCAAGCTCTCAGACAACTGCGTCTCGAGAGCATGCAATACGTGAGGGGTGTGAGTAAAACTAAATTGGTTCAGTAAACCCTTATAGGTATGGATTTCACGGTACAAGGTAAATGCCAACTTATTTGGCTCTGTGGCATCAAGTAGTAGACTAGGCAAGCGATGCTCAACAAAATCTCGGAAGCTATCCAGCGTGTCAAAAAAATTGCTGTTTTCAGTCACCGCCATAACAATCATTTCCAAACGCCGCCGTTCCTTGTCCAATAGCAACTCTAATTGTCGTTCTTCACTAATATCCGTCAGCACAGCCATAATTTTGCTGTTTTCCAGGATTTTGTATGCGACTTTGAGTAACGCGGTTTCATTTTGAATTTCAGCTGGCAACAAAGACAGCATGCTGTCTTGGATGTCCTGATCGCCTTCGATCAATGCCAAGGCAATCACGTCACGCAACAATTCGGCTTTGACTGCATCATTATGAAAAAAAAGTTCTGCTGCATTTTTCCCCGCGGGCGAGACCCCAAACATATTGGTGCAGGCTAAGCTAAACTGGTTATCGATAAGCAAATCCGCTCCAAACGTTAAAAAACCCTGTTCAGCGTTGTCCAATAAACACTTTAACCCCAAAATAGCATTTTCGGCTTTTTGGTTAGCCACTTCGAGTGCTTGTTGAGTTTTTTGCCGAAACTGGATATCCCGTTCTATGGATTCCGCCATACTGTCAAATGTCAGGCTTAATCTGGTTAACTCCTCGACGCCTGTTTGAGCGACCTGATTTTGAACGGCTTGCGGTCTAATGGTTCGAATAGAATAATCCCCTTTCCCAAGTTGCCCGGCCGCTTTCCATAATTTATCAATCGGTTGCAACACCTGCCGACGGATCACTTGGGAGGCCGCTAACACCAGCAGTACAGAACAGAACATACTAGCGAAGGTTAATAAAATCCAAAGCTCTAGTTGTTTCGCCGCTTGCGTCATTGCGGTATTGGTACGATTATCCACAAGTTCAACTAAAGAGAATACCACTTTGGCTAAATCGGCTTTTAATTGATTATACTTTTGGCTGTAAACCAATTCTCGCGCAAAATCCAAGTTTGGTTTACCATCAGAAACAAAATCACTAGATTCAATGTCGTATAAGCCCTGAGTCGCAGCAAAGGCAATCTGTTCAACTTGCTTGATGGTTTCTGTTGCGGCATACACCTTATCCAGCGCAGTGAATTCTTCATTACTAAACCCCAACGAGCGCATACGTGCCAAATACGAAAAGCCAACTCCATTTTCAGGAAAATGGTGGCTGATTTCACCCGCAATCACCCTATCCCAATAAGCTTCACTCACATAATTTTCTGGCTTTGGTTTTGTACCTTCACGAATGGCTAAAATATCATAGTAATACATTAGATAGCTGGGCTCACCCGTGCTGGTATAAGCTCTAACTAAGCGGGTTAAGAGTTCAGTCTCTTGTCGCAACTCGTTCGCTAAGGACATCGCCTGTTGTCGATGTTCTTGTGCCACCACGACACTATCGTGCGCTTTTTGAATCATTAATAAGAATATCGCATTGGCGCACAATGCAAGTATGACTGCTAATGAAAACCCTATGGAAAACTGCTTAAGTTTCATCGTGCAGCTAAAACAGGTAATTTGCTACAAGAGCGTGACAGCAAAATATTGCCAAGCGGTAAATGAATAACATACGTCATCAAAATACCATATCGTAGCTGACAGAGATTAGATCAGCCGCGCCTTGAGGAAGCGCCGTGTTTGGAAAACCTCGATTTTGTCCTTCACCACTAAAAAATTCAGCAGATGAATGATTTTGCCAGTGATCATATTGCAGTTTAATGTCGCTGGTAGCTGTTAAATTGTAACGCAACAACAATGAGGTGGTGCTGTGCGCCTCTACTGGCTCAAAATCACTTCGGTAATGGCCAAAACTCACCATCGTTAACAGTTTACCAAAGCGATAACCTACCCCATAAAATTGCGCAAATTCAGAAAAGTAACCATCCGTCGTGGTTAAAGCAAACTCTGAACGCGCAAGCCATTGGTTAAAATCGATATTGACCGATAAACCGTAAATTTTCCTTGCATTCTTATTGTCATCACTAAACACTTGATCGGGGGGGCGTGGCTCGCGTGTGTCCCAAACAATCTCCTGGCGATCCGTTTGAATGTAAAGTAAGCGCGCTTCAAACCAGTCTTTACTCAGGCTTAAATACGCACCCAAAATATCCGACCAGCGCGTATCCGAGCGACTGAATTTTCCGTCGTACACTTTTCCAAAACTATTGTCCCTTACGGTTTCATTGCCATAGAAGACGTTGACCGACGAGGCCCAGTCGCCCCATTGATCTTCATATAGGAGATTGACGCCATTGTAGTTAACAATGCTCCAACCATAGACTTGAGGAGGCAAATGTACCCAGGGATAGGAGAAGCCGACATCTTGCGTTTCTGAATGATAAAATAACGGCAAACGCTTACGCCCGACTTGCAAAGTAAAATTATTGTTAAAGCGGACACTGCCAAACAGCCATTGTAGATCGATATCGCCCTTATCGGCGCCACGGGCTACAACTTGTGCGGTTAAAGAATAACGATTGTTATAGTCAACAGTCCCCTGCAAGCCGATTTTGCTGTCTGGCATAACTTGCAGGCCGCTATTCTTATAGATTCCACCGTAGGAAAAGTTGGAAACAAAGCACGGACAATTGAAACCGCTATTATTCTCAGCAGCACTGTTATTAAATACTGTACCCGCAGCTAATGTCAGAAAACCGGAGCCAGTGAAATTGAAACCACCCACTTCCAAAGCATGGCCGGGGGTTGTGTAGAGAAGTAAACTTGCCAGGGCAAAGAACTTTGTCAGCTTATTGAAGTTCATAACTCAGATTCCAGTGCACATAATTTACTTCCGGGCTAGGATATTCACGCCCTGCTTCTGTTCTAGAGCTACGGCATCAATATATCCAACAGCCCCTGGAGTCGCTTGAACGTAGTTGATCACCTCTGATGCAGAAGCTAACTCCGCGGGAGGTGTACCTTTACCAATATATCGGCGCACCGTCCAATAGGCGGTATATTTTTCCTCATCCTGATTTAGAAATTCTTGCAAAAATCGATTGCGTTCCGCCGAGCCTGGTTTTGATCCTACTGGAATCACGCTAACACCTGAGACAGCAATATATTTTCCGGTATATATTTTCTGGATAGTTTCAATATCCATTTTGGGGACGTTATTATTTCCGATTACGACAACTTCCCCTCCAAAAACTTGAAAACAGATTAGAGCAATTGCCAACGCTTGAATATTAAGCTTTGTTTTCATAATGCTCCATTAAAAATACCGGCGAAAAAATGAAAAACTGTCAATATTATATATTGTAGATGAATGATTACCATTATCCAGTTGCGAATCTTTTGGCAACTGATAATGTTTGGAGGGTATAAATCAAGCGTATAGATTTGCCGTTATTTTAGATGGCATGATTAAACGCTCACCACCTACTTTAGTAGCTAAATTACCAGTCAGTAAATTGGTATTTCAAGCCAAACACCGCACCAGTTTTATTGAAATTTTAAGCGCAGCACATTGCTTAATCTGAAAAACTGAAAGTTAGTGGGTATAAGGACAGGAGAGCTAGAATTAGTGTTCGCAGAGTAAGGTGGTCTGTTTAACTTGGCGGTTAACAAGGGGATACCGTTTGCCGTCATCTTGAACAGGCAAACGGTGGTAGAGCATCAAAGGACATATTTTGCTTGGCGTAGCGTGTATACAGGAGTCTAGCCGTTGCTTTTTAAGGTCTAACTTCGTCTATGCACACCGTGTCTAAGCTGGCTTTTTTAGCTTTAGCCGTGCGTTTAATTTTCAGAATCTGGCGCAAGGCACTGGGTAAATCTTCATATTGAAATTGGAAGTACTGTGCCTGCAGGCGTGCTGGAAGTACGCGTTGACTTCCCAACACGAGGGTAGACATTTCTCCCAACAGTTTGTGCAACCATGCCGCAGACATTGGCAACAAGGTGGGGCGCTGTAATAATTTTGCCAAGGTTTGGGTAAATTCACTGTTGGTCACTGGCTGAGGCGCCGTGGCGTTGTAAGCTCCACGCATGTTTGCATCCGTAATCATGCATTCCACAATATTCAGCCAATCTTGCAGATGGATCCACGACATCCATTGCTGGCCATTGCCCAGCTGCCCACCTAATCCCAGTTTGAAAGGCCAAAGCATCCGTTGCAACATGCCGCCGCCTGCCCCCAACACTAAACCAGTGCGAATAAGACATACGCGAATACCTAGCTCTTCTGCCGCCAAAGCTGCAGCTTCCCAATCAGCACATAATTGCTGCGAAAAATCTGCTGTAGGCACAGAATCTTCGGTCAAAATCTGCTCACCTTGTTCACCATAATAACCAATAGCTGAACCGCTGATCAGTAACTTGGGCTTAACCTCTAATGTTTGTAAGGTGGCAACCAGCTCTTCAGTTAAGCGTATACGGCTATCGCGCAGGATTTTTTTACGCAACTCGGTCCATGGGGCCGCAAAAATGGGCGCACCCGCAAGATTAATGACCACTTCAAATTGCTGCTTCGCAGTCAACTGCTGCAAATTAGCCAGCGCCTGCACCCGAGGTCCACAACGACGCGCCACTATCTCCGGGGTACGGCTCAGGACGGTGACCTGCATGCCTTTTTGACTTAAGCTGTTGGCCAATGCACTACCAATAAATCCAGTACCGCCTGTAATCAGAATATTCATATTTTAGTCTCCAGTAAAACTGAGGTTGGGCTTTACCACCTACCCTAAGTTTAGAGTGTAACAAGCTAAACGAGATTGTAAACCTATTGTCCAACTTTAAAGCAAATTTTATCCGTATATCTGCCAATTAAAGCTTAAAACGGCAATTTAAAAACATCAATGTATAGTTTTTGTAAAGTTATACATTGACAAAGTTTATACATCATCGTACATTAATTTCTGAGCATTGCACCAGGATATGCTGAATGCTTAGGTGTAGACTAGCTACGGCTAGTCAAGTTCATTTTTTTAAACACCTAAATGAACCTCTGTCTTTTGTTGTTGTCTCTCTTACGAAGCTTTTGACCTAAACCCGACTCCTCTATAATCCCTCCATGGCGGTCTTTTGGAGGGCTTTTTTTTCGTTACAGGTTGCAAATTACTATGAATTCGAATGCATTTAAATTGCTGAAATTTTTACTGGAAGCTAATTTTGGACTGTCTGTTTTAGTTTTGGTGGGCGGGAGTTTGTTATCCGTGTCTGGTGCGTATGCCATTTTTGAATTCAATGAAGATCTTTACGGCGCATTGGCAAATAATTTGCGTATAATGATGATCTTTCTCGCCATGTCAGAAATTGCTATTTTTATCTTCTGTTATGTCATGAAAAGCTTCCACTTCGAAGTGGTGGTAGGTTTTTTTCTGATACTGATGATTGGTTCACTGGAGTTTTACGGCAAAATCAATCAAGTCGATATTGATCCGAACTACACCGTATTTTTTCTGTATACCGGACTGTCGCATATTTTGTACGGCGTCATGGTGGGACTGGAAAGAAATCATACCCTTACTCATAGTGGATAAGCTGCTATCACTTTAGCCGATTAGGTTTTAACTACTTGCTGAATGCTTAACCAAAATTCTGTAACCTGGCAATCAGCCTTAGCGAGTGCCTTTGACAATTTAGAACAACTCTTGGCGTTTCTGGAACTCTCCCCAGAACATTTAGACTTTAATGCCTTAGCGGTGCACAACTTTCCACTACGCGTGCCTTTGAGTTTTGCCCAATGCATGCAAAAAGGTAATCCCCGCGATCCACTGTTGCGCCAAGTATTACCCAGTCAGGAAGAATTAGTGGATTATCCAGGTTACACTCTGGATCCGGTTGGTGATCTACAGGCTTCAGCGTCCGTGGGCGTAATTCACAAATATCACGGACGAGCATTATTGATTACGACCGGAAGCTGCGCGGTGAATTGCCGCTATTGTTTTCGCCGCAATTTTCCCTATCAGGAACTCCAACTCAGCAAAAGCCAATTGCACACGACGATGGCATATCTGCAGAGTCATAGCGAACTTTCAGAAGTCATCTTAAGTGGTGGCGATCCTTTATTACTCAATGATGCACGTCTGCAAATGCTGTTTGAACAGCTTAATAGCATTGCACATATTCAACGCATCCGTATTCATACCCGCATTCCCGTGGTACTACCTGAACGGGTGACTCCAGAACTGTTAACATTATTCAGTCAAAGTCGCGCCAAAGTAGTCATAGTATTGCACGCCAATCATGCCCAGGAACTCAGCGAACAGGTAGCCGCAGCCGCTCGGCGCCTAAATTCGCATCAGATCACCTTATTAAACCAATCCGTGTTGCTAAAAGGTGTTAATGATTGCGCGGTGATATTGCAACAGTTAAGTGAACGCCTATTTGAGTGCGGAGTTTTACCGTATTACCTGCATACTTTGGATCGAGCCCAAGGCACAGGACATTTTGCACTTTCATCCGCGCAAGCTCTAGAACTGCATCAGCAACTGCAAAAGGTCTTACCCGGTTATCTAGTACCGCGCCTAGTCACAGAACAGGCGGGCGCTGCGCATAAAATTTTGCTGCATTAATCCCCCTTGCTAATGCAATCTTTGAGAGCCTAGTACTCAGTCCAACCTTATTTGTCTGGTAATAGAATCAATTTACCTCAAACTTTACACGTAGCAAAACTATTTTCACTGGGGTTCGATAAACGGTATTAACCCGTTTTACCGCGTCGAGCACCGGAGTCGTTATTGGGATTAGCCCAACGGGTTGCGGCATGGATGCCGCAAGTTGGCAAAGGGGCAGGACGCCCCTTTTGC
>SXGT01874320.1_pt1 | contig 14219 bp, 16 predicted proteins | sample 3176221 | NCBI WGS metagenome assembly SXGT01 (sample SAMN11356862, study PRJNA531348) | freshwater metagenome | isolation source: freshwater sample F1-120 | place: China: Fuxian Lake, Yuxi | collected 2017-12-25 | reverse complement strand
GCCTTCATCACACGCCTTCATTATCCGCTGACGTAAATCCAATGATATCGATGCTACCATCCACAACGCCCTCCTACAGCGTGCCCCCTTTATACCATACCCGGCCATAAAACAGTATGTAAATTATGAAAATGCTCTAGAGAGAACATTGGTGCCCTGCGTCATACTTAACAAACGCTGCCTGGGCATGCGGTCAGCGAGCGCCCCGCCGACTAAGCCGAGGAGGAACATGGGGACGGAGCTGAAAAAACCCACCAGCGCCACCAAAAACGGCGAATCCGTCAGCTCAAGGAGTAACCAGGCCCCAAGGGTGAGCTGCATCCAGCGCGAGGTGTAGAGCAGAAAATTGGCTATCCAAAAGCGCAGATAGGCACGATTGGCAAAGGCACGCAAGGTTCGCACCCTCTGGACCTTGGGCTGGGGCATGGATACGCTACGGGCCACAGACGGTTCTCCTGAGGTACACGGCAGCACACACGCATGAGGGTCTGGCACACTGGCGGCCTTATTATAGAGGAAAGCGGGACCGCGCCGCTCTCAAACATGCCGAGGCGGCGCGCTGCCATCGCCGTCTAGGCGACGCCATTATACCAGTCGAGGATCTCACTGCCGGTCATAAAGACTACGTCAGGAAATTGGCGGATATAATTAAAAATCATCTCATAGTACTTGATGCGGTGCGGCACACCAGTAATGTATGGGTGCGTGGAAATCGCCATGATGCGTGCGCTGGTGGCACCTTCCTCATACAGCGTGTCGAAATGGTCACGGGCGCGCTCAAAAATCTCCGGTGAGCGATGATGTTGGATGATGTAGATGGGGATGTCATTGAGCTCGACGGTATACGGAATCGACACGAGCGAGCCCTGTGCCACATGCATGCGATATGGCTGATCGTCGTTACACCAGTCACAGACATATTCAATACCCTCTTCCGCCAGGATGTCCGGGGTGTGAAACGTTTCCGCCAGGCCAGGCCCCATCCAGCCGCGTGGCGCTTTGCCCGTATACGCCTTGATGGTGGCAATGCTGCGCCGAATCACCTCGCGTTCATCTGGCTCGGTGTTGAGCGCCCGTTGCACAAAACCGTGCCCCAGCATTTCCCATCCCGACGCCAGGCTCGCATCTACCAACTGGGGGTAGGAGTGACAAATCGAGGCGTTGAGACTCACCGTGGCGCGTATACCATAGCGGTCAAGCACACGCTTCATGCGCCAGAATCCGGCCCGCAACCCATAATCAAACCAACCAAAATTGGCGATATCTGGCAGCACAGTAACACCCTGGGGCGGGGGAAGCACCGTGCGTGCCATAGGGGCATTAATATCCCACTCTTCCACATTAATCACTGGCCAGACGGCGACGCGCGCCTTCCCGGGCAACGTCAGAGGGGGTCGATCAAACAGCGAGGAATAGTCTGCACGGGGATTACTCATAAACACTCCTAAGTTTACGAACGGTCGCCGATCACAACACGACCATTACTATCTGAGAAACGTTCATCCAAGACAGCGTGGCGGATTTTACACAGGGCACACGCGAGACACAAGGCATGCCTGGCCCCACTCTCGCGGCATGTTTCACGTGAAACATGCCGCATGGACTTCTGAAGTAGACGTCGCATGGCGCTCGTCTGCATTTTAGGATTCAGGCGCGATCTCTGGCGTGTCGACACGCGGCTGAATCGACGCTGGGAAAAGTAAGGACGCCAGGACGGACAGCCCGAGCACGCCAAGGACAATGGCCAGCGCGAGGGCAATGGGGAGATGGATGATGTCGGAGAGCAACATCTTGGCGCCTATAAAGGTGAGCACAGCCGCCAGGCCATAGCGCAGATAGTGAAACAGCCCGATGAGGCCAGCGAGGGCGAAAAAGAGCGACCGCAAGCCCATAATGGCGAAAACATTGGACGTAAAAACAATGAATGGGTCAGTAGTGATGGCGAGAATCGCTGGAATGGAATCCAGCGCAAAGACGACGTCGGTGAATTCGACAACCAACAGGGTCAGGAATAACGGGGTCGCGAAATAGCGTCCATTGAGGTTAGTAAAGAATTTTTCCCCATGATATGTCGAGGTGACTGGCATAAATCTGGTGAAGAGACGTACCACAGGATTGTTCTCTGGATGAATATTCTCATGCTGTTTGAGCATCTTCACGCCAGTGAAGATCAGGAAACCGCCAAAGAGATACAGCACCCAGTGAAACTGCTGGATCAAGGTCGTGCCAACGGCAATCATCACCGCACGCATGATGAGGGCGCCAATAATACCCCACGACAGGACTTTGTGTTGATAGGCGGATGGAACGTTGAAATAGGAAAACAGCATGAGAAACACAAACAGATTGTCCACGCTGAGCGATTTTTCCAGGACGTATCCGGCAAGAAAGGCTAAGGCCGCATCGGTGCCATACCACAGATAAATGCCGAGATTGAATGCCAACGCCAGGGCAATCCAAATGCCACTCCAACGGAGGGCCTCCTTCACTGACACAGAATGGGCATCACGATGCAGCACACCCAGATCCAAGGCCAACATAGCGAGAACAAAGACACCAAAACCGCCCCACAGCACTATCTGAGGTGGCATACACACTCCTTCGCATCGGATGGCAAGACAATCGCACGCATGGCAATAAAAAGACGCCCTCTCGGCTCAGGAAAGGGCGTCGCCTGAGGCATGGAACCGCGGCGTTTAGAAGCGCCGCCCGGCTCCTTGCTGCGCCAGCGCTTGCAGGCGCACGATGCGTTCTGCGGTGGAAGGATGCGTGCTGAAGAGGCGCGCCAAGCCGCCACCGGAAAACGGATTGATAATAAACAGATGCGCCGTGGCTGGTGAGCCGGCGTGCATGGGAATCTGCTGACTCCAAGTGTCGATCTTGCGTAGGGCACTCGCCAAGGCTAGCGGCTGACCGCTGATCTGCGCGCCCCGTGCGTCGGCGAGAAACTCCCGTGACCGCGAGATGGCCATCTGAATGAGCGAGGCGGCAATGGGCGCAACCACAATCCCCAGAATTCCGCCGAAGATGCTGCCGCTCTCTTCATCATCGGACGATCGCCCACCCAGGAGTGAACTCCACATCGCCATACTGGCGAGATGGCTCAGCGCCCCGGCTAACGTGGCGGCAACAGTCATAATCAGCGTGTCGCGGTTTTGTACGTGCCCCAGTTCGTGACCAAGCACCCCGGCCAATTCGTCGCGGTCGAGTAAACGCACAATGCCTTCGGTCACGGCGACAGCCGCGTGTTGCGGATCACGCCCGGTGGCAAAGGCATTGGGGGTGTCTTCGGCAATCATGTACACCCGTGGCATCGGGAGCTGCGCGCGCTGGGCTAACTGTTGCACCAGCCGGAATAACTCCGGGGCTTGCGCGGCACTGACTTCCTGCGCGCCATACATGCGCAACACAATCGTGTCCGACCACCAGTAGGACACGAAATTCATCACACCAGCGAGGATCAGCGCCAGCATAAAGCCACCGCGCCCGCCCAAGGCTTGCCCGACAAACAGGAAGAGCGCGGTCAAGGTTGCCAAAAGGAGAAGCGTTTTCGTCTGATTCATAAGCATGCCTCCTGTGATGAGAGCGCGACACTCTGCACGTGAGCACCGGTTGCCATGTCTAAAACTGTACGTGCTATGCTATGGGGACGGCAAATAGAATTTTTCTGATTGATCCCTCGCTATAACCGAAGTATGGTGCCCAGGCTATGGAATGGCTGAATTATCATCATCTACATTATTTTTGGGTTGTGGCGCGTGAGGGGAGTATTGCCCGGGCGAGTCAGCATCTCCATCTGGCCCAGCCGACGATTAGTGGCCAGATCCACGCCCTCGAAGAAGCCCTCGGCGAAAAGTTATTGACCCGCGTGGGGCGCCATCTGGTCCTGACGGATACGGGGAGAATGGTGTTTCGCTATGCAGACGAGATTTTTACGCTGGGCCGTGAACTCATGGATACGTTGCACGGGCGCTCGACGGGACGTCCGCTACGCCTCGTGGTAGGGGTGGCGGACGTGCTGCCGAAGCTCATCGCCTATCGTATTCTCGCACCCGCTTTACATCTGGCGATGCCGGTGCAAGTCATCTGCCGCGAAGGCAAGCTGGATCGTTTGCTAGCGGATTTGGCAGTCTATGAGCTTGACGTGGTCCTGTCGGATGCGCCCAGTGATGCCCTCACCCGGGTGCGCGCCTTCAATCATCTGCTGGGCGAATGTGGCATGTCATTATTTGGCACCACGGCCTTGGCGGCGCGCTACCAGCCTGGTTTTCCAGGCACGCTGGATGGGGCCCCGTTGTTACTGCCCACCGAGAATACGATGGTACGCCGGGCGCTCGAACAGTGGTTTGTGGTCCAGAACATCCGGCCGCATGTCGTCGGGGAATTTGAAGATAGCGCCCTGCTCACGGTGTTTGGCCAAACGGGCCTCGGGATGTTCCCCGCGCCGAGCGCCATTGAGGCAGAGGTCCAACAGCAATACGGCGTGGAAGTGATCGGCCGCTTTGACACAGTGCGGGCCCGCTTCTACGCCATTGCCGTCGAACGCAAGCTCAAACATCCCGCCGTGGTGGCGCTGTCGGAAGCTGCCCGGCAGACTCTCTTCAGCCAGGCGTAGCGTCGCTGCGCTGATCGTCGTCGATGCACACGTGAGGTGCCTATGTCCACCCATGCACTCCTACAGGCGTTACGCGCTGCCCTGCCCGCAGACCGGGTCTCGACCGATCCTGCCACGCTGAGCCTCTTAGCCCACGACGCCCTGCATCCGGGGCGCTTGCCTGATTGGGCTGTCGCCACGCCACTGGTCGTGGTGTGCCCGCAACAGACGACGGACGTCGCCACCGCGGTGCGCCTGGCGAATACACACCAGGTGCCGCTCATGCCGATGGGTGGTGGCAGTGGACTGATGGGTGGGGCGGCGTCCGTCGTCGCCGGGCTCGTCCTCGATATGCGTGGCCTGCAGGACATCCAGATACGTCCTGCCGACCGCATGGTGGATGTTGGCGCCGGTGTGACCATGGCCACGCTCAACCACGCTGCGGCGCCGCATGGACTCATGTGTGCGCATGACCCCTGGACAGTGGCTGTCGCGACAGTCGGCGGCACGATCGGCACCAATAGCCTGGGGTATCTAGGGGGCAAATACGGCTCGATGGGCGATCAAGTCCTCGGCGTTGAGGCGGTGCTGCCGACCGGGGAGATCATCACCACACGCGGCGTGGAAAAAGCTTCCACAGGCCCTGGGCTGCATCGCCTGTTTATCGGCGCTGAGGGCTGCTTTGGGATCGTCACCCGTGCCACGCTACGCCTGTTCCCCCTGCCCCAGACACGCGTGCTACGGTCGTGGGAGTTCGCCAATTTTACGACAGGTTTTACGGCAATCCAGGCGCTGCTCGACAGCGGGATGCGGCCTGGCTTGCTGGAATACAGTGACGACCACCCGACGTGCACGGCGGACGTGCCGGCCACCCTTATTCTGAGTTTTGAAGGGCGCCAACGGGTGGCAGAGGCTGAAGCCGCCGAGGCCGCCAGCCTCTGTGCCACGTGGCATGGGCGAGAGCTACCAGCACGACACGCCGAGACATTTTGGGCCCAGCGGCACGAGTCGGGGGATGCGTACGCCGAGGCCCGCGCTGCCGGGCAAAGCTGGCTGCGCTATGTCCGGCGCCAACCGCTCGATTATTTGCACGTCTCCCTGCCGCCGTCTGCAGTGCTGGACTACCGTCACGAGAGCCTGGCGTTGTTGGCGGAACACGGCCTCCAGGCTTTGCAAACAGGACTCTGGTGCCACGCCGGCCTGTTCAATATCGCGTTTACGGGTGCCGATGCGGCGACGTTCACTGCCATGCAAATGCGCTTGTTGCAACGTTGCCAAGATAAGCAGGGCGCGATGGAGTATTGTCACGGTGTCGGGGTACGACTCGCGTCGCTGATGGCGCGTGAACATGGTGCCGGGCTGGGCGTGTTGCGGCGGCTGAAGCAGTGCCTGGACCCGCAAGGACTCCTGAATCCGGGGAAGCTGTCCCTCGCTCCTGACCTCGCTCCCCCAGCGTTGTAGGGGCGACCGGCTGGTCGCCATTCCGGCTCATCAAACACCTCTGAGAAACTCCGTCCTTCAAGGCGGAGAGGAAAAGAGGTTGGCCAGTCCGCTGGCCAATTTCCCAATTGGCGCGAAGCGACAAGAGTGTGTACTTGTAGCGTAAAACGTGCTATATTCTGTTCTATGGAAACGAAGCTATTAACTAGCGTGCGCCTCAGTGCAGAAGCCAAGCGTCTCTTCGCTTTACTGGCCAATACGCTCCGTATCAGCCAGTCTGCTGCGCTGGAGCTGGCCATACGGGCGATGGCAAAACTCGAGGGCGTCAAGTGATCCAGCGTCAAGGCTACCACTACCGGCTGAAGACGACACCCGCGTTGCGCCGCTCGTTTGCGCAGTATGCTGGGGCGTGCCGCTTCGTCTGGAACAAGGTGCTGGCCGTGAATGAAGGGCGCTACCTGGCAGGTGTCCCCAGGCTGAACTACTACCAAGCCGCGTGGCTGTTGACCCAATGGCGGCACAGCGAAGAATATGGGTGGCTGGCAGCGGTCTCGATCCATGCCTTGCAGCACTGCCTGCGTGACCTGGAACGGGCGTACACCACTCTCTGGGCTGGGCGTACCGCTCCCCCACGTTTTCGCAAGAAATTCTTGTCGGACAGCTTCCGGTTCCCTACGGACTTTCAACGTGATGGTGATAGGCTCAAGTTGCCCAAGATAGGCTGGATGCGGTTTTGGCAAAGCCGCGAGATCGAAGGCACCATGAAGAACGTGACGATCCGTAGGGACGGGAAGCACTGGACGGTCGCGTTTCAGACGGAACGCGAGGTTGAACCACCCGTGCACCCCAGCACAAGCGCTGTCGGGATTGACTTGGGGATAGCGACCTTTGCCGCCGTGTCCGATGGGACGCTGTACCCGCCCTTGCACGCCTATCGCCGTCTTCAAACGAAGCTGGCCAAGGCGCAGCAACGTATGTCTCGCAAGGTGAAGTTCTCCAAGAACTGGCAGAAATGTCAGACGGTCATTCGCCGTATCCACGCCACCATTGCCCGCTGTCGGAAGGACTTTCTGCACAAGCTCAGCACGACCATCAGCAAAAACCACGCGGTGATTGTTGTTGAAGACTTGCAGATACGCAATATGTCCCGGTCGGCCAAGGGGACAGTGGAAGAGCCAGGGCACAACGTTGCTCAAAAAGCTGGGCTGAACAAGGCCATCCTTGACCAGGGCTGGGGCATGTTCCGGCAGATGCTTGCGTACAAGCAAGTCTGGAGCGGTGGCATAGTGCTTGCGGTCAACCCGCGCTACACGTCCCAGACCTGTCCCCAGTGTGGCGGTGTCTCTTCGAAGAATCGCCTGCAACAAGCCCTGTTCTCCTGCATCGCCTGTGGCTACACGTCCCACGCCGATGTCAACGCGGCCCAGAATATCCTCGCTCTCGGGCAGAGAGAGAGGTGAAACGCCTTCGCGCTACGCACGTAGCGCTAGGAATCCCCGTCCTTCAGGGCGGGGAGGATGTCAATCCACGACTTTGACCGTCATCTCAATACGCTCACGGGGATTGTCCCGACCGTCACGTGGCTGCGCGACGATTTTATCCACGACCTCCATGCCCTTCGTCACCTCCCCGAAGACGGTGTATTGGCCATTTAAGTGCGACGTCTCTTGCACCACGATGAAAAACTGCGAGCCCGCACTATTGGGGTCCGTCGACCGCGCCATGGACACGGTACCCCGGACATGTGGGCGGTCGTTAAACTCGGCCTTCACCGTGTAGCCAGGGCCACCCATGCCGTATTTAGACATATCTTTTTCATCTTTGGTATTGGGATCCCCGCCCTGAATCATGAAACCCGGAATCACCCGATGAAAGATCGTCTTGTTATAAAACCCCGTTTTGGCCAGCTTGAGAAAATTCTCCACGTGTTTTGGCGCTTTCTCCGGGAGCAAGCGAAGTTCGATCGTGCCCAATTTCGTCTCAATCACCGCATGTGGCGGTTGTCCACCGGCAGGCTGCGCCTGTATCCCAGTACTCCACACGGCCCAGCATCCCACGCCTATCAGCACGAGCCACCGTCCTCGTGTACGCATCCCTCTCATCATACGTGCGACTCTCCATTGCGCGGCGTCCTCGGCATCCCCCGCTTGTACGGGCGTCTGCCAGGCATGATACGCCGTTCTCGGGGCGGTCACAAGCGCGTGTTGTGCGCACCTCGACCCGCGTCATGGCCCGGCGCGGCGGCTTGCTTCCCTTGGTGTCAGGCAGTATGCTTGTACTATCTTTGCACACTCTATGTATGGGGTGGATGAACGCAGCGCAGACGCGAAAAGGTACCGCAGGTGCTGGTGAGGCCAGCGCGACCGGGGAGGCACAGTACCCACGTGGTATAATGCTGTTTTTGCAACACAGATGTACGTGAGGTGAGGAACGGTGAGAGAAGACATTCGGCTAGGAAATGAGGCGCTGGCAGGACATGACCTACACACCGCCCGGCAGTATTTTCAACAGGCGCTCGTGGCGGATGACTCCACGGATATGCAAAAGCGCATTGCCGCGAATCGTTTACGGGAGATCACCGAGCGCGAGCAACCCCCCCCAGCCCCCCGCACGCCACGGCAGGCCGCCGCGACGACGCGGACCCCACGGACAAGCACCGCCACCCCGCGCACGCGGCGTAAAGCGAGCGACGCCAAGATCACCGACGATCCGGCCCATCAGTTTGTGCGTCCCCCTGACAAACCCATAGTAGTGATCACCCGACACTAGAGGTAGACACAAATATCATGGCAAAACTGGTGCTAGACAAACGCCCACCGCTGCGTGCGCCCTACTTGATCGCCGGTTTTGGCGGGTGGCCCAACGGTGGGAATGTCGCCACTGATACGGTGTATTTTCTGCAATCCACCCTGCAAGCGGAGCGTATTGGCGAAATTACGTCTGACGACCTCTACATCTATTCGTCGCCGACGCTGGCCAGTCGCCCGGTGACGGTGATCCGTGAAGGCGTGTTGGATGCGCTACGTTTTCCCTCCAACACCTTGTTCGCGTATCAGCACCAGGACGCCGAACACGATTTGCTGTTTCTGCAGGGCATTGAGCCTGACTTGCACTGGCAACAGTTTGCCGACGCCATCATCGAATGTCTGCAGGCGTTTCAGGTCCAGCGCTTATATACCATTGGCGGGTATCTCGATTATGCCCCGCACACGCGTCTCCCCCGCCTCTCCGCCGTGGTGACCCATGAAAACCTCCTCACTGAGCTGGAAGAGTACGACATTGATCTGGCGGACTACGAGGGTCCGACCAGTATTCAGTCCTATCTCCTCGCCGCCTGTCGTGACCATGGTATTGAAGGCATGAGTCTGTGGGGCGGAGCGCCCAGTTATATCCAAGGCTCGTATCCGCGTCTCACCCAGATGATGTTGCAGTGCCTCTCCCAACTGTGGGATCTGCCACTGGACCTGGAAGAGATTGAGGAACAAGTCACCGATATGGAAGCCACCTTAAACGAACAAATCGACCTCAATCCCGAGCTCGCCGACTACATCCATCGTCTCGAACAAGCCTATGATCAATCCGAAGGGCCTCCCCCTGACATGAATACCGAGACGATTGTCGACGAGATTCAACAATTCCTCCGCCGACGTCGCGATCATCCCTCCGGGAACGACTAAACGACGTGCTGGGCGGTGGCTCCCGGCTGCGCCTGTATGGGAGACGGCCGGGACGCATGCCCTACACCGTCAGCACAATCTTGCCAATGTGCGCATTCGACGCCATATACACCTGCGCCGCCAGGGCGTCCTGGAGTGGGAAGGCCCGATGTACCAGTGGCTGGAGGCGCCCATCTGCCAGCGCTGCCAGCAGATCCGCTGCGCAGCGTTGGGTCAGCGTAATGCGCTCATCCAGTGACCTCGTGCGGAACGTCACCCCAATCAAACGCAGACGCCGTAACGCCATCACGTCCAGATCCAGCTCACCCATCCCGCCTCCCAGGCGCCCGACACTCACCAGCCGACCCCGTAAGGCCATGCACCGCAGGTTGTCATGGAAGTGTGATCCCCCCACGTGGTCAATCACCACATCGACCCCCGCCCCGTGCGTCGCAGCCAGCACCGCGTCGGCAAAGTTCTCTGTGCGGTAATTGATCCCATGGTCTAAGCCCTGCGCGGCCAGCGCCGTCAGTTTCTCGGTCACCCCACTGGTCCCCATCACTGGCGTGGCTCCCCATAGCTTGGCAATCTGGATCGCCGCAATGCCCACCCCAGACGAGGCGGCGTGAATCAGCACCGACTCCCCAGCCCGCAGCGCCGCATTGGTGATCAGCGCATCGTGCTCGGTCATATAGGCGACGGGCACGGCGGCGGCTTCCTCCCAGCTTAACTGCGGCGGTACGCGCATGGCTAAGCGGTGATCCACCGTGGTGTACTCGGCATACCCGCCAGCACACATGGCCATGACGCGATCGCCTACGGCAAACCCCGTCACCCCAGCGCCGATCCCAGCCACCTCCCCCGCCGCCTCCAAGCCGGCGATGTTGAAGGCGCTGTCGCCCCCCGTGGCAGGCCGGGGATAGGTGCCGCGTCGCTGCGCCAGGTCAGCACGATTGAGCCCAGTGGCCTTGACGCGTATGACCACCTCCCCTGGTTGCGGGATGGGATCGGGAACATCGCGATATTCCAGCGTACCCCCATCGGCGCTGGTATGAATGACTACGGCTTTCATCCTGGCACTCCTGACATAGGGATTGGAGATTGGCACTTGGAGATTGTGCACCTCACCTGTCCGTCCAGGGGCTATCCTACTCTGGGCATGCTGGGCCCGTAAATACTTTTCATCGCGTGACGCTGGCCGTTGAAGCCGCAGAGCGTCATCAGATGCAAGGCACGTTTCCACGGCGCCGGTCCGCTGGTCACACGCTGGCTGCCGCTGCCTTTGGCGGCGGCAGTACCCGTCTGCGGCGTGGACAGGCGGGGCCAGACCTTGGTTGCGTGCGGGTGTCTTCCTGCGATAATTTTGCTAAGGTGTCTGTCTCGATGCTGTGCGACACAGCGCAGCACATATGAGGAGATTTGCCATGGGTATTGAAGAAAACAAAAAGATTGTGCTGAACTTCTTTGCCAATTTCTCAGCCGGGCAGCTCGAAGCCGCCTTTGCGGCGATGGCCGACACCGCGACGTGGTGGGTGGCTGGCAAGCCGGACATGTTCGCGTTGGCCGGCACCAAGACCAAGACACAGCTAGTCGAGCTCGCCAAAACGCTCGGGGCGGCGATGGCCACAGGACTGCGGATCACCCCGAAGAGCCTCACGGATGAGGGGGACCGCGTGGCCGTTGAAGCCGAATCCTCTGGCGAAACCGTCACGGGAAAAACGTACAACAATCTGTATCACTTTCTTGTCGAAGTGCGTGACGGCAAAATGCAAGCGGTGCGCAAATATCTAGACACCATGCATGCGCAAGAGGTGCTGGTGACGCAAAAGCCGCCACCGGGCAGTCAGCAGGCGCTGCCGGCACAATACGCAGCGCCTGCTCGGGATTGACAGCCCCGGCACCCTCCCGTAGTATAGCAATCGTTATACCCTATACGAACGAGTCCAGGACCACAGGCGGTGCCTGTGCGAGGGAAAGCTGGGGCCACGCGAGCGCCGCCCCGCAACTGTGAAGGGATTGCCATGCCAAAGCAACGGACTCACACCCAGGATGAATTAAATACCTATGCCCTCGGGTTTCTCGCGCGGGTGCAAGGCTCCTGGACAGACGAAGCCATCAGTGACTGGCGTGCTGAGCTGACACGCTTGGGCTTTGCGCCGGCAGCATCAGAAATCAGCATCGCCCTCGCACACGCCCATGAACGCTTTTACGAGGGCCCGGGCCATCTCCTGGTCTGCATGGGGCGTCCCTGCCACGTCCGACAAAAGTTTGATGCCTCCGACGCGGCCATGCGTCAGGGACTTGATGCCAGCCTCCTCCTCTCCACCACGGAGTGTCAGGGGCCCTGCAAGCAAGCCCCAGTGGCCACACTGCGGATCGGACAGCGCAGCATGATGTTCGCGCAGTTTGCGCAGACAGCCGACTGGCAGGCCGTGCGCAGCTTTGCACAGCGCGCCGCCGCCGCCGGCACCTTGCTTGTCGAGCAGGGCAGCGCCGAGGCGTTTGCATTTGATCCGGTGCACGACCACGAACATGGCAGTGTCGTCCTGCAACCCCTGCGCTTTTTACTCGGGCGCTTTCAGGGCGAGGGGGAGGAAACCACCCGCCCGATGTCGTTCCAGAAAGAGATGGTCGGCAGCCTGGAAGCTGGCGGGCGCTGCCTGGCGCTGCGCATGGGGGTGACCTACCCGCTCGCCAATGGGCAAAAGGATACGCATAACGCTTTTGTGACCATTGGGGTCAATCCAGATACCGAGGCGATTGAAGCCCGCGCCTACACCGATGGCGGGGCCATCCACGAGTTTCAGCTCCAGATGGAGGGGGATGCGGTGGTGTTTGCCGAGCGTCCCCCGGTCCACAACGACCAGGCGCAGCGGGCACGCAAGATCCTGCGTCCGACGCCGGACGGATTTGAGGAGCGGGTGGAGGTGGACTACGGTTCAGGGCAGTACGAGATGCATTCGGTGCTGGCCATGCAGCGCGTGACGCCGAGCGCCTCACTCTAGGGATGTCATACGCCATGCCCTGAGCCTGCCACGGGAGGCGACTCTGTCATGGCGGACTGTCGTTGCCTGGCGACAATGGGAAAGACAGACACGGCATGTGTCCCCAGATGCTGAAGAAGACCAGTGCGTAGGCTTCCACGGCATAGGTGGCCCAACGCAGTGACCTGTATTTCCAGAGGTTGATGATCGTTATCGACTTCTCGAATACGACATCGTCCATGACGATCATCAGCACAGGCCGAGGCCCCGTATGTCTGGACCTGTGCGAGACCGACTCCATATGACATAGCAGGTCAGGCGCGGTGCTGGGAGTGTCCACTCAGCGCTGGGACGCCTGTTGCCACGATGTCGCCGACGCGCCCAGGCGCTAAGATGGGGGTCGGCCTGGAGCCGGGCATCAGGGTGCCCCAGGGCATGGCCAGGCTCACTGTTACACCCGGCGCAGCTTACGGTACGTAATCCGGTGCGGTCGGTCCGCCACGGCGCCGAGCCGACGACGGCGGTCTTCGGCATACTCACTGTAATTGCCTGGGAACCAGCGCACCTCGCTCTCCCCTTCAAAGGCCAGGATGTGGGTGGCCACGCGGTCCCAGAACCAGCGATCATGCGAGATGATCAGCGCTGTCCTACGCCGCCTCGCCACAGAACTCGCCATCAGCGCCGACACCCTCCTCTTCGACCCCGACGAACGCACCATCCCCGACGACCTCGCCGACCACCTCGAAGCCATCAACCAACTCGACCCCGACGAAAAAACCACCATCCGCCAACTCATCGAAGGCGCACTCCTCCGCCACCAAGCCCGCGAACTCGCCGGCTGAGGTAGATCAGGGGATGGCTATCTGAGCGACCGAACCAACCCGACGGCGACTCCATCCTCATCGACGATCTCCAATACGTCGAGGGCCGCCCGAACACAAACGGCGTCGTCGATCGCCACACGAACGATCAACCAAAGCGACTCCCGAACGCGAGAAGTACACCGCTCAAGCAAGGCGCCGTTACCGCTCTCGATCTCGTCTGCGACCGGATAACCAGACAAGATCAGAAACATCAGGTCGAGAACCGACAGCATCACCCATCGCGGCCGAGGGTCAGCAAGCGATGCGGCCAACACTCGCACGGCAGGCTCCGCTGCGCTGTAGAGGTTGCCTTGAACCGCCACTTCGTTCTCCAGAGCATCGCTCTCCACGGTCGCGGACTCCGGATCCGACGACGCGAACAGACGCTGAAGAACCGCACCGACACCCGAAGCCGGGCCACCTGTCAGCATCCGATATGACGCCCAATCGGTCTCCGAAATCAACCGCTCAGCTAGACCGACCACGACGCCCTCACTCATACCAACGACCTCCCGAGGCACCGCGAGTCCGGGAGGAAACAACGACGGCGGATACTACGACTGGCATGTCGTGCAGACAGTGAACGGGCGCCACTCAAGTTCACCTGTCGCACGATCCGTGCGCCACGCGTACGGTTCCGTCATCTGAGCGCCAGGCAGACGCTGCTGAACGATGTCCTCGG
>SXGT01614224.1_pt1 | contig 14221 bp, 13 predicted proteins | sample 3176221 | NCBI WGS metagenome assembly SXGT01 (sample SAMN11356862, study PRJNA531348) | freshwater metagenome | isolation source: freshwater sample F1-120 | place: China: Fuxian Lake, Yuxi | collected 2017-12-25 | reverse complement strand
ATGTCTTGCCCCGTCCATTTCCTGTCCCGTACTGTCGTTCCATGGTGGTTCCTCCGTTCTTGACTTGAACTTCCATCGGGGAACGTAATCCCCGACGGAGGAACCGCCTACTTCTTCAACTATCTCAGGGACATCTTCACGTTTTCAGTCTCCCAAGTTACACATCAGCGTGTACCGGCGAATTGCCCAAGGTACCGAAGGATACACGCCTACCAATTTGCCTAAGGGCTGCCAAGTGGTGTTCACGGATCCGAACGATCGAGCTGCCGCCTATGCGAACCAGATCAATCAAACGTTCGATGCCGCGTTTACCCAAGCCCCACAAGGTTCCTTATTAAAACTGTGTCAGGGAACAACTCGTTGGCGCTGTATCGGCTATTACGGGTTCCTGTTGTTTACGCTCTTGACGGCCGGCTTTAGCGTGCCTTGGAACAAGTTTCCCGGTGGCTGGTGGTCAGCATTTCGTGGGATCAGTTGGGGTGATTTGGTTGGGCAAGTGCTCGACACCATGTGGCGACATCAGTGGTTGCCGGTGGGCTTGATAGCAGCGTACATCATCGGTTGTGTCGCACAGTCCTGGCAGCGCAAGCAGTTGGCAGAATTCTGGCATTCGACACGACAAGCACTCTGCCAGTACGTTGAACCTTGACCAATACTTCAACCACCATGAGCGGTCTACGCAATCGACGAGATTTCCTGACAGGCGTTGCGGCGCGAGATCAATTGCTCGATGCCACCACCGCAGCAGGGAACGTCCTTCTGGATGGATTGAAGGATCTGCCCCGCGAGCCAACCAGCGGTGTAACGATTCGGCTAGCGACGGCGGCAATGGCGACGGACTTTGCGGTGATCCTCAACGAGGCTCTACCCGACGATCCTCGGCAGCCGCTGCGGTGGGCGAGCGAGGCGTTGGATGTCGTGCATCTGCTGGAAGACCAGATGAGCGTCTATCGGCCGCATACCGAGTTGTCGCAGCTCAATCGAGTCGCCGCGTCTCGGTCGGTGGTGGTCGAGGAGCGGCTGTTTGAGTTGCTTCGTTTCGCGCGAGACATCTCGCTGGAAACGGACGGCTGCTTCGATCCGACGTCGGGTCAGTTGATCTCACTCTGGCGGCAGTGTCGGAAGGAAGTTCGTTTGCCGACCGAGACGGAGATCTCCGAGCGGCTTGCACTGGTCGGGATGCGGCATGTGAACTTTGCCGGACAAACTAACCCGAAGCGCGAGCGAGGGCAGAGTGAGCGTTCGCCCTCGCTGGCGCTTCGGGTTAGTGAGAAGAGCGAACCTTCAGAATCAACGATCTGGTTTGATCAGCCAGGAGTTGAACTGAATCTTGGCAGCATCGGCAAAGGGTACGCGCTCGACCGCGCGGCGGACGTTTTGCTCGAACACGAGCTCACCGAGTGGTTGCTTCAAGGTGGGCACAGCAGCGTGATCGCGCGCGGCGGGCACAACGGATTGGCCGGTTGGCCGGTCGGGTTGCGGAATCCTCTGCTGCCGCAGCGGCGGCTCGGCACGATTCTGCTTCGCGATCAGGCGCTCTCGACCAGCGGCACGGCGGTGCAGCATTTCCGGTTCGAAGGGAAGCGTTACGGCCACATCATCGACCCGCGCACTGGTTGGCCGACGGACAACATGCTGTCTGTGACGGTTCTCGCACCGACCGCCTCCGAAGCCGACGCGCTTTCGACAGCGTTCTTCGTCGGGGGAGTCGAATTGGCCGAGCGATATTGCTCTAATCACCGATCCGTTTCGGCCCTTTTGATCCCGCCACCGACAGGCGGACAGCGGCTGGAACCAGTGAACCTGGGGATCCCGCCAGAACAGATCTTTTGGAATGACGAATGACTGACACCAAGAAATGTTGCTGCGTCTCGATTGTGCTCATCGTGTTGCTGCGGCTCTCGATCGGCTGGCAATTTCTGTACGAGGGGCTGTGGAAGATCAACACGCTCAGCACGCCAACGCCGTGGTCGGCCGAGGGGTATCTCAAGAACGCTCAAGGGCCGCTTCGGAGCACGTTCCGCAACATGACCGGCGACCCCAACGACCTCGATTGGCTCGACAAGGAAAAGGTCGCGGCCAAGTGGGACGACTTTGCCGGTCGGTTCGCAGTTCATTACCAGATGGACGACAAACAACAGGCGGATCTGTCGAAGCTGCTCGACGGCGCGGCGGACTATCGCGTCGAACTGGCCGCACTGCCGGAGGGGATTGCCTTCGACGCGAATCTGTCGAAGCAACTGAAGTTCGACGTCACCAAGGTCATCAAGTTCGACGCGAAGGCCAAGCGGCTGATCTGTCCCGGCAACTGGAGAATGCTCGCGAAGGAACGTGAAGCGTTGCTCGCACTGGCGAAGGTTGATGAGGCCGCGTCGGAGGCGAAGCAGAAGGCGGTGAAGTCGTACCGCGACGCCGTGCTCGCGTTGTACAACCGCGCGACCGATCCGAAGTCGATGAGCATCAAGGACCGACTCGCAGTCGCGATCGTCGGTAACAACGCCGCGACCGATCCCTCCGTGACCGAGCGGACGTTTGCTCTGTTCAGCAACCCGCCACGAGACGTGAAGGTCTATCACGAGAAGATCGCCGAGTACGAAGCCAACCTCGCCAAAGCCAAGAAACAATCGGCGATGCACTTCCCGCAGGAGCACCTACAAAAGCAATGGAACGAACTGCAACAACTCCGAGGCAAACTGGTCGGTCCCGTGAAAGCGTTGGAGTCGGAACTGAAAGTCTCCGCGCAGAAGCTGCTGACGTCCGAGCAGCTCGTTCGCGGCCCGGTGCGATTGCCGTCCACGCGCGTTGACCGTATCAACCAGCAAACCATCTGGGGTCTGACGATCCTTGGTGTGCTGCTGCTGATCGGCCTCGGCACGCGCTACGCCGCGCTCGGCGGAGCAGTCATGCTGACGATGTTCTACCTCGCGATGCCCCCGTGGCCCGGAGTCCCGGAAGCTCCCGGCCCGGAGCACAGCTTCATCGTCAACAAGAATTTCATTGAGATCATGGCCCTGCTCGCAATCGCCGCTCTGCCGACCGGCCAATGGTTCGGCCTCGACCGCCTGTGCTCGAAGCTGTGCTGCCGCAAGAAGCCCGGCTGCTGCGGTTCCGCACCGGCGACGCCCTCATCCTGCGGAACAGCCTCGTCAACCTCCCCGGTCCAACTCCCGGTCGCTTCAGGTGGTGGCTGAACGCGCTGAATCTGTCGAAGTTTGCGACAAAGGCTGAGACGGCTTTGGAGGCGGTCACAATCTGTGACCGCCTCGTTTAAGGTCGCAAATTGCGACCTTAAAGATCACAGATTGTGATCTTAGACGACCGGATGCGGTCGCAAATTGCGACCGCATCATCCGAATCGCGTCAAGAGAACCCGCCAATGGCAAGCAAACCAGCGTTGATCGTTATCGAACAAATCGAACCGCTCATCAAAATAATGCGCGGCCAGAAGGTCATTTTCGACAACGACTTATCGCGGCTGTACGGCGTTACGACCAAGCGACTTAACGAGCAAGTTCGACGGAATATCGAACGATTTCCCGATGACTTTCTGTTTCAACTGACCCCCGAAGAAGTCGCAGGGATGCGGTCGCAAATTGCGACCGCATCCAAACGTAATGTGCGCCATCAGCCGTTCGCTTTCACCGAGCACGGAGCGTTCATGGCGGCGACGGTATTGAACTCGCCGCAGGCGATTGAGATGAGCGTGTTTGTGGTGCGGACGTTCGTCAAGCTGCGGCATTTGGTGCTGGGACATCAGGAGTTGGCGGCCAAGTTGGATCAGCTCGAACGGAAAGTCGCCGGTCATGACGAGTCCATCCAGCAGATCGTGGCCGCGATCCGGCAACTGATGGCCGCACCCGAACCGAAACCACAACGCATGGGTTTTCACACGATCCGCAAACAGCCAAAGAGCAAGAATTGAGAGGCGGTGCGTGGTACGATTCCGAACAGAGCCTTCTTGGAACACTGGAGACGAATTCATGGCTAAGAAGCCGGCAAACGCCAAGACCGTCCGGTGGGGCTGCTTCGTCTTGACCGAAGCGGAGATCGAACGGCAAATCGCCCCACCGAAAGGAAGGGCCGCCGGAATCGCAAAACGACTGCCGCCGCGAACGCCTGATCGCGCTGGCACCGGCCAAGGCCTGACCGCTTTGAGCGTCACGAATGGATGATTCCAAATGAAACGATGGAATTGGATCGTCGGGAGCTTGCTGGGATTGGTGCTGGTTGCGGCGATCGTTGCCGTGTTCTGCAATCCGGGTTTGCATTATCAACTGTTCCACGACGAAATTTCGTTAAATGCGGTGATGTCTCGATTGGTGAAGCCTGAAGATTCCGTCGCGCATGTGACATCGCTGCTTGGACGTGGCGAACAAGTTTCCGAGCCTGAGCGGCAAGAATTCGTGCGTGGGTTCCACCACTTTTTCCGGAAGTACCCGGATTATTTTCCTGACGGAGTCACTGACGACGATGGGATTCTCAACTATCGTGTGAAAGGCGGCGTCACGATTCAAATTGGCTTCCGTGACGGCAAGCTGGTGAACTTTCATCCGAAAGACTTCGAGCAACCTTACGAGATCCATCTCATCAATCCCTGATCCCCCAGAATCTGACGCTCAGCCGATGAAATCAGACTGAGCGAGGCGTCAACTCAATCGAGAAAGGATAAAACCATGCAACTCACACCAGAACAAAAGCAGATGGGCAAGGACAACTTCAACGAAGCGGTCGGGTACAGCCGGCGCGATTGGCTCAAAGGAGCCGCAGCGGCGGGAACGGGACTTGGGGCGGCGTACTTCGGCTATGAAAAGCTGAAGGGGGAACGTGTTCGCGTCGGGTTCATCGGAACTGGCGATGAGGGTTCCGTGCTGCTGACTCAACATCCGCCGGAATACATGGAGATCGTCGCGGTTGCCGACATCCGGCCGACAAATCTGATTCGTGCGCTGCACGGCGACGGGAACGACGACCGAGTCGGACTGATCAAGAAGCTCGGCGAATCGACCGCGACAAAAATCAAACTGTACGACGATTACAAGGCATTGCTGGCCGATCCGAAGATCGAAGCGGTCGTCATCGCGACGCCGCTGATCTCGCACCACACGCTGGCCATCGAAGCGATGAAGGCGGGCAAGCACGTCCTCTGCGAGAAGCTGATGGCCAAGACAGTCGGCTACTGCAAGGACATGATCAAAGCCTCGAATGAGACCGGCAAGCTGTTGGCGGTCGGTCATCAGCGGCACTACAGCGTGCTGTACGCCAACGCCTACAGCGTCATTCGTGATGGGCTGCTCGGCGACATCAAGCACATTCGCGCGCAATGGCACCGTAACAATAGCTTCCCCGGCCGCGATTCTTGGAATAAGAAGGTCGATCCGAAAGACCTCGCCGCGCTCAAGGACAAGAGCGACTACCTCAAGAGCTTCGGCTTCGACGACGTCGAGCATCTCGTCAACTGGCGCGTCTACAACGCGACCGGCGGCGGCTTGATGGCGGAACTTGGCAGCCATCAGCTTGACGCCAGCAGCATCTTTCTCGGCAAGGTCAAGGCGCTCGCGTGTAGTGGCTACGGCGGGAAGAATTTCTACGGCGTGAAGGGAGTCGGCTCAAAGGACAAGCAAGAGGATAAACGCGAGATCGACGATCACGTCTACGTCACCTTCGAGTTCCCCGGCCTGCACTACGACGCGAATGACAACCCGGACGATGTCGCCATCGTGACGTACTCATCGCTGAGCACCAACCGCCTCGAACCCTACGGCGAACAAGTCATGGGGAGCCGAGGCACTCTGATTTTGCAGACCGAGCAGCAAGCGATGCTCTACAAAGAGGCCAGCCCGGACACCGGCCCCGGCGGTCTTGAGCAGCGGTTATACGTCATTAACGGCAACGACAGCGGTCCGGTTCTCTCCGCCAGCGCGAGTCTCGCTCCCACTGCCAGCGCCGCTGCGGCTGGTGCGACCATCGAAAAGATCAGCCGCGGCTACACCGAAGAGATGGAGCACTTCTGCCACTGCGTCCGCAACAATATCAACGCCCCGCCGAAAGACGGCGGCCTCCGTTGCAACGGCACCGTCGCGATGGCCGACGCCATCATGGCCCTGACGTCAAACCTGGCGATGAAGCACAAAAAGCGAATCGTCTTCAAACCCGAATGGTTCGACCCGGAGAACCCGGCCGTGCCGGAGACGGACAAGGACGTTGTTGGTTGAGGATTGCCACAAAGAGCACAAAACAACGCAAAGGATCGAAACGCGGTTCATCAGAACTTTTTTGTGATCCTTGCGTTCTTTGCGGCCATCGAATGAGCTTTCCCTGCCGCTCGGAGAATTTCCGAGCGGCGGTTTTCGTTGGAGGAGTCGCTCATGCCACGCTTGGCTCAATGGTTTGTTGTTCTGCTTGGGTTGGCCGTCGTCGGCCTTCAACAAGTTCGTGCGGCAGAGATCGTGATCGACACGCCGATGTCTCCGCCTGCTTGGGCATTGCTCGAACGTGAGTTGTTCAAGGCCAACACGATCGCCTGTCAGGAGTTCTTCCAGCGGTACTTTGACGATCGCGGCTACCTCGAATGCGTCGAGCGTTGGGGGGGGGACGACGGGCCGGATGATGCGATTGAGAATTTGCAGGACTGGCCGACGCTGTATGCGCTCGGTGGGCCGGATGTCGTGCGGGACATGGTGGCCAAGGCTTGGGAAGGGCATCTCCGGCAGTTCACGGCGGCGAAGACCAAGGAAGTCGAGTTCGCTCGCGACGGGATGTACTACCGCGAGTTTCCCGTGATGATGGACTGGCTGCACAACGGCGAGGGTTTGTGCGTCTTCAACTTGATGGGGCTGTCGGCTCCGCACGCTCCGAAGTTTGCAGACCGAGTCCGTCGGTTCGCCGACTTCTATGTGCCGGCGGAGGACAACCCGCTCAATCAGACGGCGTCGGCGAATTATGACTCGAAGCTGAAATTGATCCGCAGCATGTTCAACGGCAGTCGCGGGCCGTTGCTCCGCAAAGCGACGGCGCTCGATTGGGCGGGGGATCCGATTGAGATTGAAGGCCGTTTCAAGCCGGGGCATGGCGAGCGAACGTTTGCCGAGATGCTCAAGCACTTCGAAGAATACACCGACACGCTCGGAGATCATCCGCAGAACCTTCTCGCGACGTCGTTGGCGTTCAATGCGTTCGCGCTGACTCACGAGGAGAAGTACAAACGTTGGCTGTTGGAGTACGTCGATGCGTGGTGCGAACGAGCGGCCGCGAACAACGGGATTCTCCCCTCGAACATCGGACGCGATGGCAAGATCGGCGGAGAAGTCGGCGGCAAGTGGTACGGCGGCACCTACGGCTGGGGCTTCACGGTGACTGATCCCGTCACCGGCAAGAAGGCTCATCGCAGCACCGTGCGACTGAGTCTGACTGGCTTCGGCAACGCTCTGTTGCTAACGGGCGATCAGAAATACGTCGATTTGTGGCGTCGGCAGATCGATGCGGTGAACTCAAACGCGAAAGTCATCGACGGCAAGAAGCAGTATCCGCAGATGTTCGGCGATCAGGGTTGGTACGACTTCCAATCCTCGCCGTGGGAGCCGGGGCTTCTCGAAATCGCGTATTGGTCGATGCGTGAAGATGACCTCGCGCGAGTCGCCGGAAACCCGTGGATTGCGTTCCTTCAAGGCCGAGCGCCGGCGTATGCCGAGTCTGCTCTGCGAGCGGACTTGGATCGGATTCGTCAGCGAGTCGCGGCGATGCGACAGGACACGACGACGCCTGACACGCGCTTGTCCGACGACCCGATGAAGTTCAATCCGTGCTCGGTCGATAGTCTGGTTCATTTGGTGCTCGGCGGAATTGATCCCGGAAAGATCGGCTCACCGCTGCACGCTCGGCTGCGATACTTCGATCCGCAGCACGGCCGTCCCGGGTTGCCCGCCGATGTTGCGGCACTCGTCGATCGGCTGACGACTGACGAAGTTCGCGTCACGTTGGTCAATGTGCATCAGACGGAACCGCGGGCCGTGATCGTGCAAGCCGGAGCCTATGGCGAGCATCAGATCGAATCACTGACGCTGGACGGTCAAACGCGCCCTGTCAACGATCGCCGAGTGGCGGTGCATCTGCCTCCCGGCTGCGGTGGAACGCTGACGCTGCGAACCAAGCGTTATCAAAATGTTGTTCGGTTCGATTGAGAGTTCGAGCGCAATTGAGATTTGACATGGGACGCTGGCCAGACCAACGACGTTCGCAGTGGACCACGTTTGGGATTCTGTTCGTCCTGTTTCCACTGCTGTGCTGGCTGGCGTGGTGGTTTGTGCGGCGCTGATGGGAATTCAACCGCCAACGTCATCGGGTGAGCGACCCACGGTGACAACCGGGCGTTCGCTCCGTTCTTTGAGGCCGCGGAGCACAACCAACCAGAGCGTGCCGATGAGCACTCCGCTGATGATCAGTGCCCAGGCACCGTCGCGACGCAGCCGCGAGGCCATCGCGGCCACTGGACGGAGCACCGCCGATTTGCGCTCTTGCACAATCGCGAACCAGCCGGTGTCGCCAACGCGGCAGAATGCGGCCAGCCATTCGCCGCCATATTGTTGCGGATCGAACTCACCGGCGGGATCAATGTAGTCACGCATTTGAAGCACGACCGACGCGTCGGTTGCTTCATCAGGCCGGGAAGTGGGTCGGAGTTGTACGATGGTCTCGTCCAACAGACGCAATACCGGCACTTCGTCTCGGGCGGTGTCGTCACGGCGTTTCTCGCTGATCCACGGATGGTCGAGCAGTTGCCAATTTCGATCGTCGATCAGCACGATCTTGCGAGAGCTGTCCCCTTCTTCATCGGCCTCTGCGTCACGATGCCGTCCCGGCACATAGGGTGACAGCAACTTCGCCAATTCCATGGAACGTCCGAGGACTCCGATCACCCGCTCATGCTTTTCATCCCAAACAGGCACCGTCAGCGAGACCATGTTGAGACCAGTCGCTTGGCTTTTGTACGACAGCGAGACGTGCAGTTTGGAAATCGGTTGGATGTCCGACGGGACCGTGCTTTCATCGAATTGGTCTCCCAATCCGTGAAAGTAATCGCGATACGAAAAATTCTTGTCGAAGGTCTTTTCCTCCTGAGGCTCGCGCCAGCGCTGGAAACCGCGATGATCGGTGAGATACCAACTGCCATCGCGGTTGAGTCCCAATCGACGATACGCCTCGTCCGCTCGCGATTTCTCCTGGGCCAGGAACAGTCGCAGTTCCGTCCGTTCCGACCAATCGCGAGCAGCAGCGGATTGGATGGCATTCACCAGAATCGGATCGTCGGCGACCTTTTCGAGTTCGGCGGTGCGTTTGTCGATTTCGCGAGCGACACTGCGCGCGAGAATCTCCACGGAGAGCACATCGCTTTCCAGTGCTCGAGTCGTGACGTTGCGCGTCGCCGTGTCGACGGCGTTACGCATCGAATCGAAATAAAACATTCCCAGCGCCACCATCAACAGGACGGGGCCGAGTCCTCCCAAGGCCAGCAGAGGACGAAATGATTGCACCCGCTCGCGCTGGTCAATCGCATCGAGCACGGCTGTTGCATTGGCGAATCTTTTCGCCGGGTCTGGTTCGAGACACCGATCGACGATTTCCGCCAGACGTCGGTCAACACCCCGCAAACGACGGTGCGCCGAGGGCTTCGCTCCGGCACGCACCAACTGGCGATACTCAGCCAGACGCTCTTCAAGCGAACTCGCGAATTCGAGGCGGCGCTCAGCCTCCGGAGTGCGATGCGGCGGCGCTCCGCACAGGAGGTGATAAAGCACCGCGCCTAGCCCGTAGACATCCCAACGAGCATCCGGAATGGCTTGCAGGTCGGCCTGTTCCGGTGCCATGTAGAACAACGTGCCGAGTGCCGGAGTTTGCTCGCACGACAGTCGCGACTGGCCGAAGTCGCACAGCCGCGGCTCGAGATCGGCATCGAGCAACACATTGGCGGGCTTCAAATCGCAATGCAGAATTCCACTGCCGTGAGCATGCACGAGCGCCGCCAAGATCCCTTTTGCGATGCGCACCGACTCGCGAGCCGAGAGCGGACCATCGGCCAGCAACGCGGCCAGCGATCCACGCTCCAGATACTCCATCACATAATACGGCGGATCACTGTCCCAACCCACCTCCAACAATCCCACCACGTTTCGCGACGTGTAGAGGATCGCCAACTTTTCAACTTCACGGCTGAGCAGCGACCAATCCAAACCACCGCGATGTGAATACACCTTGACGGCCACCAACTTGCCGGTGTTCTTCTCGCGCGCTTGCCACACGGAACCATACGCCCCTTCGCCAAGGCATCGCAGAATCGTCAGTCCCGGCACGCTGACGGTCGGGACTCGCCGTTGGCTGAGTGCGAGTGACTTTGTCCGCGCGGCTTCGTCCTGGCGTTCGGTATCGCCGGGCATTCGCTGGGAATTCGTGGCGGATTTAGTCGCATCCATTTCGGCGGCATCCTGTTGATCCTGATTGCTAAAAGATTCTCGCGACCGATTCCGCGAATCGAAAGGGTCGGCTTTCCGAGGACAGCGAAGCGGTCTTGCCTCGACATTTTTTTTTGGGCTAGAACCCCGACCACCCAGCGAGTCGGCGGAGCCGGAGCGCATCGGGCTCCCGTCGAAACTCTCAGCGGAAAGGATGCCGCATGATGATCACCGTGGATCAATTGGCGAGACAGCTCAGCGGAGAAGTGGTCGGAAACCGCGAACGCGAAATCACCAACGCGAAGGCCTTGCAGAAAGCCACGTCGGACGACGTGACCTTCGTGGCCGATGACCAAAACCTGCGAAAACTCGGCAAATGCCTGGCGGGAGTCGTGCTGGTCGATGCCGAGCGATTGGCCGCCGCTCAACAATTGATGGCCTTGAGCGACACGACGTTCATCGTCGTGGCCGATCCGCTGACCGCATTCGTCGGGGCCATGAAACACTTCCGACCACAGCGAGCAAGACCGTCTATCGGCATTTCGCCGCACGCTCACGTCGATCCGTCGGCGACCATCGGCGCGAACACAAATCTCCATCCCGGAGCGGTCGTGGGGCCGGATGTCGTCATTGGCTGCGACTGCGACATTCATTCTGGCGTCGTCATCGGAGCCGGCTGTCAGATCGGCAATCAAACGACAATCCATCCGCACGCGGTGCTGTACCCGGAGATCACGATTGGCAGTCGAGTTCTGATCCACGCGAATGCCGTCATCGGCGCGGACGGGTTCGGTTACCGCTTTGAGCAGGGCCGGTTCGTGAAGATCCCGCAGTTGGGCACCGTGCGAATCGACGACGACGTCGAGATCGGAGCTTGCACGACCATCGACCGCGGCATGGTTGGGCCAACGATTATCGGTGAAGGAACGAAGCTCGATAACCTCGTGATGATCGCTCACAACTGCGAGTTGGGAAAACACAACGCGTTCGTCTCGCAGGTCGGACTGGCCGGCTCGGTGACGACCGGAGATTACGTCCGATGTGCTGGGCAAGTCGGGATCGCGGATCACCTGCATCTGGGGACCGGCTGCACATTGGCCGCGAAAGCCGGAGTCCACAAGAACGTCCCGGACGGTCAAACCCACGTCGGAACTCCCGCCGGACCGATTGACGAACAATTCAAAGTCATGATGACGATCCAAAAGGCTCCCGAGATGCGAACTCAACTTCGGCAACTCGAACGACAAGTTCATGAGTTGACCAAGCAACTGAACGAACTCCGTGACCAATTGACGGAGTCTCTGACCGAAACGACTGCCGCTTGAGCCATTGACCAAAGATGTCGAACAACCAACTCTCCGCTCCGACGCTTGCGCTGGCTGGGAATGCTTCCGGCCAACGGATCGGCTTGTTGGCTGGGGCGGGACGCTTTCCGATCGTGTTCGCCGAGTCTGCCCGTCGCGAAGGGCACTCCGTGCATGGCGTGGGAGTCGAGGGACTATTTCCCGAGGAGTTGCGCGACCTTTGCGAGAGTTTTGCCACAACGCCACTCTCGAAAATCGGCCGTGCGATTCGGTTGTTTCGGCGGGCCAAGGTCGATCATGTCGTGATGGCTGGAAAGATCGAAAAGGTCGCACTCTTCCAGAAATGGCTGTGGGTGAAGCTTGTGCCCGACTGGCGCACGCTGCACATGATGCTGCGATTCTGGTCCGACAAAAAAGATGACACACTGCTGTTGGCGGTCATTCGTGAGTTCGAGCGTGACAACATTCACTTTGAATCGGCCCTCAAATACTGCCCGGAGTTACTCGTGAAACATGGCTTTCTGACGCGCCGCAAGCCGACGCCGGCGCAATGGACGGATATCCGCTTCGGCTGGGAAATGGCCAAAGAGATGGGCCGTTTGGACATCGGCCAGTCGGTCGTCGTCCATGACTCGGCCGTGATCGCCGTGGAGGCGATCGAAGGGACCGATGAATGCATCCGTCGCGCGGGAGAATTGTGCCGTCGCGGATTCAGCGTCGTGAAAGTCGCAAAACCACAGCAGGATCTGCGATTTGACATGCCAACGATCGGTCTCAAAACAATCCAGACCATGCACGAAGCGGGTGGCCGAGTCCTCGCCATCGAATCCGGCATGACAATCTTCCTCGACCAGCAAGAGGTCATCGAACTCGCCGACAAATTGGGGATCGCCATCGTCGCCGTGAAGGCCGAAGAAATGTCGCTGCCGCTGCGCATCGCCGGCTAACAGACGCATTCGCTGCCACAACAGGTGAGATCGTCGAGGTACATCCCCCAGAAGCGATACTTCTGCAAGGCCGATGTATCGACCCCCAACCGTTGGCCGATCTGGTTGGCAACGACACCAAACCGCTGCCGGAATTTGTAAATAAAGCAGAAGACCAGCCGCTCGTGCCGCACCAACGAACCAACCAGGAACAGTCCCGGTGCGACCGTCGATTCATCGACCGAATTGAGCAGCGGGACGCCATCCTCTCGCCAGTCGAAGAGTTCGCGGATCAGCGTCGGGCTGCCTTCAAAACCGGTCGCCAAAATCGGCTTTCGCTTGGTCAACCAGCGTTCTCCGGAAGCCTCGATCACCGCATAGCCGCCGCGCTCCTTCACGATCCGCTCGATCTCGACTTCGTCGATCAGTTCAATGAAGTTGTCGGGAGTCTCCAGCAAGCGGTCCCAGGTGAACGGCGACAACGTGATGCTCGGATCACTGGCGTCGCTCGACCAAACCGAGTTCCGTTCGAGCACACGGACTTTCTTGCCGGCGTTCGCGAGATGCACCGCAGCATCGACTCCGCTTTCGTAACCGCCGATCACGATGAATTCGTCACCGGCCAAACGCTGCCAAGATTTCACTCGGCTGTTGTGGACGCAGTGCTCCGCACCGAGAAACGGATGCAGCTTCGGATATTGAAACTCGCCAGCCGCCCAGACGACTGTGGCAGCCCGAATTCGTCCGGCGGAGGTTTCGAGTTCAAAACCCCCGCCGGGGCGTGCCGTCATCGACAACACATCGACGTCCGTCTGCACCAGGAGATGAAAGTACTCGACGACCGATTTCAGATAATCGGCGTATTGCCGGCCTGTCGGATGCTCGCATTCGAGTGTGAACGCGGGCGAGGTGCCGATCGCAATGCTGTTCAGATCGAGTGTACCGAACGAATTCGACGGAAACGACGGCGTGATCAATCGCATCTCACGCGGCCAACGACGAAACGAACCGCCAATTTCGTGGCGTTCGAGAATCACGGTCGGAACGTTGACCTCTTGTAATGCTCGAGCAACGCCAATTCCCGCCGCTCCGGCACCGACGATGACGCACGGCCACTCGCTGGAAACCTTGAATTTTCGCCCTTGAGCCATGTGATTTCTCGTCATCTTCGTCGGTACCGACGCCAAGTCGTGCAAAACCGCACATCGAAATGCTTGATTTGTCGGGGATTGGAGGTAGGCGCAACCCGCAGACGCTATCCGACTGCTAGGTTCCTCGCAGATTGTCGACGAAACGCGTCCAGTGGCTCAACAATGGAAAACCTTTTTTGACCAATGGAGAGTGCGACCTAAGTTTGGCTTGCTCAGGAAAGCTCCGGTGAGGGGGCCTTCTGAGTATGCCTCGAAATGAGGTTCCTCAGCAGAATCTGTGAGTGATTTGTTTTTCAGGGAGGTTTCCAAGTTGGTGGAGGAGTGCGAGTTCGGCGACTCGCGAGGTGCGGAAGCCGTGGGATTTTCTCGACACCAGTTTGGCTTGGTTGTTCAAGCCT
>SXGT01547219.1_pt1 | contig 14222 bp, 11 predicted proteins | sample 3176221 | NCBI WGS metagenome assembly SXGT01 (sample SAMN11356862, study PRJNA531348) | freshwater metagenome | isolation source: freshwater sample F1-120 | place: China: Fuxian Lake, Yuxi | collected 2017-12-25 | reverse complement strand
TGCTCAACGGCAGCAAGACCTTCATCACCAACGGGCCCTGGGCCGATACGATCGTCTTCATCTGCAAGCTCGACGAGGGCAATCCGGCGCGCGAGCGCAAGGTGCTGTCCTTCGTCCTTGACAGGGGCATGGCCGGGCTCACGCAGTCGAGGCCGCTGCGCAAGATGGGCCTGCACTCGTCACCGACCGGCGAGCTTTTCCTCGAGGACGTGCGGGTGGGCCGTGACCGGCTGATCGGCGAGGTCGAGGACGCCCAGGCGCGCTCGGGCGCCAAGGCCACTTTTCATACCGAGCGCACGGGTGTGGTCGCGATGGCGCTCGGGATCGTCGAGGAGTGTCTCGAGGTCTCGCTCAAATATGCGCGCGAGCGGGTGCAGTTCGGCAAGCCGATTGGCGAGTTCCAGTTGATCCAGGCGAAGATCGCCGAGATGGTGGTGGCGCGCATGAACCTCCAGAACATCATCTTCTCGACCATCGAGCGCTCGGCGCTGGGCCGACCGGCATCGCTGGCCGAGGCCTCGGCGGGCAAGCTCTACGCCGCGCGCGCGGCGATGCAGGTGGCACTCGAGGCGGTGCAGCTCCACGGCGGCAACGGCTACATGGCCGAGTTCCGGGTCGAGCAACTCTGTCGTGACGCCAAGGTGCTGCAGATCTACGCCGGCACCGACGAGATCCAGATCTCGCAGATTGCGCGGAGCCTGCTCGGGCGGAACTGAATTCACGGCGCGGCCGGCGCCGTACCGTGCTCAGGCCGGCAGGACTTCCAGCACTGCCGCTGAGCCCATGCCGCCGCCGGCGCACATCGAGACGACGCCGATGCCACCACCGCGGCGGGCGAGTTCGTGCACCATCGTCACGACCATGCGCGCTCCGGTGCAGGCGACGGGATGACCGAGGCCGCAGCCGCTGCCATTGACGTTGACCCGCTCGCGGTCGAAGCCGAGGATGCGCGTGCAGGCGACTGCCATCGAGCAGAACGCCTCGTTGATCTCGACCAGATCGACGTCAGAGACGGCGAGCCCGGCGCGACCGAGCGCTTTCGGGATGGCCAGGGTTGGGGCGAGGCCGGTGCGGCGCGGTGGCACGGCAGCCGAGGCCCACGACAGGATCCGGGCGAGGGGTTTCAACCCGTGCGTCTGGGCATAATCGCTGTTGACCACGACCACCGCCGCGCTGCCGTCGTTCAGGCCCGAGGCGTTGCCCGCGGTGATGCTGAAGCCGGGGATTTCGGGGTGGAGCGGACGGAGGGCGGCCAGCTTCTCGGGCGTCGTGTCGCGGCGCGGGTGCTCGTCGGTGTCGAAGACGCGCGTGCCGCCCTGTCCGTCCGGGATCTCGATCGGGAAGATCTCGGCGCGGAACCTGCCCGAATCACGCGCCGCGGCGGCGTCGTGATGCGAGCGCAGCGCCCAGGCGTCCATCTCCTCGCGCGTGACCTGAGCCTCCTTTGCCGTGTTCCAGCCAACGGTGATCGACATGTCGAGGGTGGGCGCGTCGGGGGTCTCGGGGTGCGAGGGCGGAATCCATGGCTGCGGCTGCAACTGGCCGGGGCCCTGGCGCAGGATCAGGGGCGAGGTCGAGATGCTCTCGGCGCCGCCGGCGATCACGACGCGGTCCATGCCGGCGCGGATCGAGGCCGCCGCGGTCTGGACGGCGGCGAGCCCCGAGGCGCAGTGGCGGTTCATTGCCACCGCCGGGATGTGGTCGAGGCCGAGTTCCACGGCGGCATGACGGGCGATGCAGCCACCGCCCTGCATCGATTCACCCATGACGATGTCCTCGACTTCGCCGGGCGGCAGCCCCGAGCGGCGCAGCGCTTCAGCGATGGCGAAGCGCCCGAGGTCGAACGCACCGACCTGGGTGAGCGAGCCCTTGCGTGCGGTGCCGATGGCCGTGCGCGCGGCAGCGATGATGACGGCGTCTGCCATGGAGTCTCCTTCTTTGGCTTCAGGAAGCGCCGGCAAGGGCCTCGATCCGGGCGATGCGCTCGGCGAGCGGTGGATGGGTCGAGAAGACGCTGTCCCAGTCGTCACGACCGCGTGCGTGCAGCACCGGATTCACGATCCACAGATGAGCGTTGCCGCGGCTCGCGCCGGAGAGCGGCTCGGTCGAGCCGCCGAGCCGGCGCAGCGCCGCGGCGAGGCCGAGCGGGTTCCGGGTCAGTGCTACGGCGCCGGCGTCGGCGAGATACTCGCGTTCGCGCGAGACCGCGAGCTGCAGCAGGCGGGCGATGAGTGGCGCCACGATCATCAGCACGAGGCCGATCACCACGACTACCGCAGTCGCGCCAGCGCCGCTCTGTGCGCCGCGTGTGTCCGTCCCGCCGGAGTCGTGCCGCGTGGCACGGCGGCCGCCGCTCGTCGTCATCCGGGCCATATCCGCTGCCAGCACGATGAACCCGGCCAGTGTCGCGACGAGTTGCATCAGCCGGATGTCGAGGTGTCGCACGTGCGACATCTCGTGTGCCACCACGCCCTGCAATTCGTCGCGGCTCAACTCGTGTCGCAGCCCGCTCGTGATCGCGATCGAAGCGTGCGCCGGATCGCGTCCGGTGGCGAAGGCGTTCAGCGCCGGGCTCTCGATCAGATGGACCGTGGGCATCGGCGTGCCGGCGGCGATCGCCATCTCCTCGACGACATTCCAGAGTTCGGGATCGTCGCCGTGTTCGATGCGCCGCGCGCCCGCGAAGCGCAGCAGTGCCGAATCGCCGAGGTAGAGGCTTGCCACTGCGGCAACGCCGCTCGCGGCGAGGCCGAGCAGGACGAGTAAAAGGAGCGGGCCGGCCGGCAGGCCACCCCCGGCCGCGATGTCGCCCGCCGCTGCGAACACGAAGGAGCCGACGAGCGCCAGCACGACCACCAGCAGTCGCGAGCGCCTGCGGTTGCGCACAATCAGGGTCTCGAAGGTGGTGCCGGGTGGCCACGGGTCAGGCGCGGGAGCCGCGTTCGTCATGAGCTAAATCCACTGCGGGGCGGGGCGCTCGGCCGGCCGTGGGGAGGGCGAATCAGAACGACACCTGCGGGGCCTCGCGCTGCGGGGCGTCCTCGAGCTCGAAGAAGTCACGCCGGGTGAAGCCGAAGTTATTGGCGATCAGCACGGCCGGGAAGACCTCGATCGAACCGTTGTAGGCATTGACGGCGTCGTTGTAGTGCTGGCGCGCGAAGCCGATGCGGTTTTCGGTGCTGGCGAGTTCCTCCTGCAGAGCAAGGAAGTTCTGATTCGCCTTCAGATCGGGGTAGGCTTCGCGCAGGGCGAGAAGGCCGCGCAACGAGGTCGTGAGCGCCGTCTCGGCTTGCGCCTGCGCGGCCACGCCCTGGGCGTCGATGGCTTTCTGTCGGGCCTGCACGACGGCCTCGAAGGTGCTGCGCTCGTGCGCGGCGTAGCCCTTGGCCGCCTCGACGAGATTTGGCACCAAATCGTAGCGGCGCTTCAACTGGACGTCGATCTGCGCCCAGGCCGCGTCCACGGCCACGCGGCCGCGGACCAGCCCGTTGTAGAGGCCAATCCCCCATGCGACGACCAGCACCACGATACCGAGTACGATCCAGCCCATCGGCGATTCCTCCTCTTGCGCCACGAGGCGCGCCGTTCACATCTCACGGCCTCCCGGAAAAGACAAACTCGCAATCCTGGAACAGCTTCGTGGCGCTCTCAGATGGCCCGCCGGAGATGCCGGCTCAGATCACCGACCAGATCGACGAAGATGATTCGTTCCGTGAAATGCCAGCCGTCCGGGCCACGGGCGAAACTGTCGTGGTAGCGCCCGCCGATGATCGGCTGGAGGGGCAGATCGGGGCGCGCCTGGAACACGGTGTAGACGGAGCGAGCCTGGGCACTCTGTCCGTCCGGAGCGACCTCGACCTGGACATTGGTCGTGACATGTTGCGTCGAGGGCCGACCGTCGTAGAGGCGGACCATGGCCTCGTAGAGGGTACGCACCTCGTCCGTGCCGCGACGGACCTCGGGGTGGCCGTCGGTGCGCAGCACGGCGTGCTCGAAGAGGGTGGCCATCCCGCCGAAGTCGCCGGCGTCGATGCGCTCGGCATAGCGGAGGATCAGCGCGGAAATTTCCTCACCATCGGTGCGTGCGGCGTTCGACACTCTGGTTCTCCTCGTGCGGCGCGACGAGATTCAGGTCGAGCACCGGTCCGCCAGCCCCGCGCCAAGCGCCTGGCGTTCCGATCATCTGTCGCGAGTGCTCCTGCCTGGACGATCCGTACAGGTCCCCGCCCGTGCCACACCCTCCGGGCTCGGCTCACCTGTCGCGAGGGTTCTCTACTCTCGCCGCCCCAGCGCTGTCGAGCGTATGACGCTTGTCGGTCGCTGGAGTACACCAGCCAGGCGTCATGGAGTTGCCGGTCATCGACTTGGGTCCCTTCTGCGGGCGTGGGGGGGATCGCGCAGCGGTTGCCGCCCAGATCGGCGAGGCCTGCCGCACGCATGGTTTCTTCTCGGTGGTGGGACACAGCGTCGATGCGGCCTTGCGCGGGCGCCTCTTTGCTCAGAGCCGCGAGTTTTTTGCGCTCGATGAAGAGCGGAAGCTCGCGATCGCGATGGAGCGAGGCGGTCGAGCCTGGCGAGGTTATTTCCCGGTCGGTCGCGAGCTGACTTCGGGCGTGCCCGATCTGAAAGAGGGGATCTATTTTGGCGAGGAGCTCGGACCCGCCGATCCCCGGGTGCGGGCTGGATTGCCGCTGCATGGCGCGAACCTCTTCCCGGCGCAGGTGCCCGGACTGCGGGCGACCGTCCTCGAGTGGATTGCGGCTCTGACCCGGCTCGGCCATGCCTTGACCGCGGCCCTCTCGCTGAGTCTCGGTCTCGAGGAGTCTTGGATCGACGAGCACTTCACCACGGATCCGATTCTCCTCCTTCGGATCTTCCACTACCCGGCGCGCCGGCCGGGGGATCCAGCCGCGGCATGGGCGGTGGGCGAACATACCGACTACGGTTTCTTGACGCTGCTCGCGCAGGACGGCAGCGGCGGGCTCGAGGTGCGCTCGGGAGGGACGTGGATCGACGTGCCACCGCTCGCGGACGCCTTCGTCTGCAATCTCGGCGACATGCTCGATCGGCTGACCGGGGGCCTCTACCGCTCGACACCGCACCGCGTTCGTCCGCCCGTGGCGGGCGGACGGATTTCGCTGCCCTTCTTCTTCGATCCGGGTTTCGCGGCCCGATTGCAGGCTATCCGCCCGATCGGCGCGGCTGCGCTCTCGGCCGACCGTGCCGCGCGCTGGGATGGTGCGAGCGTCCACGAGGTCGAGGGGACGTATGGCGAGTACCTGCTCGGCAAGGTGAGCCGCGTCTTCCCGGCCCTGGCCGCCGACGCGCTCGAGCCGCCCCCGAGCGGTCGCGGTGAGGACGGAAGGTCTCCGACTTGACGAGCGACCCGCTCGGTGGCCTTCATCGAGCCGGAAGCGGGGAGACGCAGGGATCTCGGGACGCTCCGGCGGCCGTGGGAGAGGAGACGATTGTGGGCTGGCGAATCCGACGGACGCTGAACCTCGGGCCGCTGCGCGGCACACTCTCCAAATCTGGGATTGGCTTGAGTTTCGGCGTTCCGGGCGTCCGCGTTGGGATTGGCCCCGACGGCCGCCGCCAGGTCACCCTGGGCTTTCCGGGACTCGGAATCTCCTGGACGAAATCGCTCGGTCGGCCCCGCGGCGACGCGGGCAGTGAGGCTCCCCGGTTGGAGACGGCGGGCGAGGGCTCGAAGCGCGGTGGCCGGCGCGGCCTCGGGTGAAGCGGATCAGGCCCCGCGCGAGCACGGGCAGGCGAACGACGCGGGCTACCGCCGGTCGACGCGCTCTTGCCGGGAACGCCCTCGGGCAAGCTGCTAAGGGCCGCGTGGCATGGTCATGAAGGCGTGGGTGGGGAAGAGTGGGCACCTCGCGAGGGCTCGGGGCAGGGGCGGGCGGGTGATGCCCACCAAAAATCAAGCGGCCCGCCCCGGTCGCTCGCGCGGCGTGGCACTGGCTGTCTCGCTGGGCTGGGTCGGTGTGCAGTTGCCCGGACTCGCCCTGGCCATTCCCGCCACGCCGGTGATGACGCTCTATCGCTTCAATAGTGCACTCGACATCCCGTTCTACGCCGCGGCGGATGTCGCGGCTCGCGGATCCCGGGCGAAGCCTGTCGGCTCGCTGGCACAGGGCACCTCGGTCATTCCCTGCCTCGTGGTGCGCGCCGGACGGCCGCTGGTCGATGCGGGCGGCGTGCCGTGGGTGGGCTTCGAGGTCGTGGTCGATTCCCGCCGCGCCACGCGCGCCTCGGCCGCGACCTTTCGTGCCGCCCTTGCCGAACGGCGGGGCCGCGAGGCAAACAATCATCATTGCTCGACAGGCGCAACCTCGCTCCTCGACGTCCGGAATCTCTACGCGATGGAGAAGGCACCCTGGTTCGATCCGCCGCCGGGCCCGTCCAGAGCCGCCGTCTCTGCGGGCAGCGATCTCGATGCGATCGTGCGGGCGTTTCATGGCTCGCCGCAATGTGCGGCCGTGCAACAGCGCCTGCTTGGCCGGCGCGCGGCGCTGGCGCGGGCCTGGTCCCGCTTTGCAGCGGAGCAAGCCGGTCGCTGGCCGGCCGCACGGCTCGAACGCGCCCGCCACCTCGACTACGCGATGCGCACCGCACTCTTCGAAGCCCATCTCGGTCGGGGCTGCAGCGCCTACGGTGCCTGCGAGCGCAAGGCGATCGCACTCTCGTTGCGCAACCGAGCGAGTGCGGCGTGCTCGCCCCGGCAGGGCTGCCGCTACCGCGGTGACATCGCCGGCGTTGCCGCGGAACCCTCGCAGTACAACATCTGGGACGAGTATCTCGTGCAGATCTCCAAGCTGGCGTCGTGCTTCCTGCGCCCTGATCTTGCCGGTGACGACGACGCGCGCCGTCTGCAGGCGATGTACGCGCAGAGCCGCCCCGACATCGAGGCGATTCTCTTTGGCAACGATAGTGCGCTGGCGGAGGCCTTCGCTGGCGTGAGCGGGGGCTCCGCGGGGGGGCTGCGGCACTACTACCACCCGCCGGCGATGGGAAAGTGCTTTCCAGGGCACCCGCGGATCGAGTACATGACGGGTGCGGTCGCGCGCCGCGGGCGGGATTTCGCCTTGATCGCGAACCGGCGCGTCGAGGTCGGTGCGCGGAGCGAGGGCGGCTTCGCCTTCCGCACGGCTTCGATCGACGAGCAAGCCGAGCGCGACGTGATCCAGACCACGGACGACTTCCCGGGCTTCGTGCTGGATGCGCGCCAGGTGAAGCTGCGGCCGGCCGCGGGATGCCGGCCCTTCGGCACTCCCGCCGGCTGTGACTTCACGAGCGTGGGGCGCCACCGGCGTGTCCCGTCCTGGCTCGCGAGCGGGCAGCCGACTGCGTTGACCTGCCGGGCGCGCATGCGCGGCGAATCGTGTGCCGAGGCACCACAAGTCACCACCGTGACGGTCGGGGGTCCGTGCGACGTGCTCTTTCAGCCCGTCGCGGGCGTGCCCTGATCGGCAAGGATCGCTTTACGCGGTGACACCGCTACGGGCGCGAGGATCGCGCCACGACATCCTCAGGGCGTCGGCTCGCCGTGCAGCGTGCAGCCGACCCGGCCGGCGACCTTGGCCGCGAAGACGTTGGCGATGACGCTGCCGTGGAGGTCGGTGCCGCGGCCGGCACGGATCGCCGCCGTCGGCGCGTAGATGTGAGCGGCGATGTTGTTGTCGTTCTTGATGAAGACCGAGCCTGCAACTCGCAGCGTCGGTGCCGGCGTGCCGTCGCCGGTCGCAGCCAGCACGACGCCAAAGCCGGTGCGGAATTCGTCCTGTACGTCGATCGACGTGTCGTCGGTGCCGCTCACCACGAGGATCTGCCCCTCGTTGTACACCTCGATGTTGCAGAACGAGTAGTTGCCAGCCGCGAGATGAAGCTGCGCGCGATCGAGCATGTAGACGTCGCCGTAGCTGCCGGGGGTGAGGTCGAGCTGCTCGTCCTCGTTCAGCGTGATGGCCTCGCCGCCACAGACGACGACCGGCTCGGGGAAGCGCGTGTCGAAGTCGGGCAGGCTCGGGAAGAGCGACTGCGTGCCGTTGACCGTCCCCTTGCCGGCTACCGCGATGGTGGCGACGTCGTCGACATAGGCGCCCATCCCCATGCGCACCCGGGCCGAGGTGACCAGCGTGCCGTCCTCGGCACCCGAGCCGATGGCGAACACGGCCATGCCGGAGGAAGCGTAGACGTTCAGGTCGTCGCCGAGGATCGCCTCGGGGCCGAAACTCGCGCGTCGGTGGATGGCGTACTCGGCGTCGGCGGTGCACACGCCGGCGCCGCACTGGTCGTCGACGGTGCAGTCGTCGGTGTCGTCGCAGACCGTGCCGTCGGGCAGGAGAGCGTCGACCGGACAGGCGGTCGCACTGCCGGTGCACTCCTCCGCGAGATCGCACACGTCGGTGGCGGCGCGACATTCGGTGCCGGAGGGGGTCAGCAGGTCAGCGGGGCAGTCGTCGTTCGTGCCATTGCAGGATTCGGCGGGGTCGCAAATGCCGGCGGAGGCGCGGCACTCCGTGGACAGCTTGACGTCGGCGGGACACGCGCCGTCGCTCCCGGTGCATTTGTCGGCAAGGTCGCACGCGCCACCCACGGCGCGGCAGATCACATCACTCGCTTTTACCTGGTCACTCGGGCAGGCGGGATTGCTGCCGTTGCAGCTCTCGGTGAGGTCGCAGTCGCCCGCCGCGGCGCGACAGACGGTGCTCGCTGCGGCGAGCACGTCGGCCGGGCAGTCGTTGCTTGCGCCGTCGCAGCTCTCGGCCGGGTCACAGCCACCGGCCGAGGCGCGGCACTCGCCCGTGCTGAGGGCATCTGGGGGGCAGGCGGTGGCGCTGCCGCTGCAGGTCTCGGCGGGGTCGCAGGCCCCGGCCGAGGTGCGGCACTCGGTGCCGGCCGTGGTCAGAGCATCGGTCGGGCAAGCGCCGCTCGCGCCGTCGCAGGTCTCGGCGAGATCACAGACATCGACCGCAGCGCGGCAGGGGGTGCCGTCGACGGCGACGATGTCGGTCGGGCAGGTGGCAGCGCTGCCGTTGCAGCTCTCGGCACTGTCGCAGACGCCAGCGGAGGCGCGGCACTGCGTGCCGCCCGCGATCAGCACATCGCTGGGACAGGTCGTGCTGCTGCCATCACAGGATTCGGCGATGTCGCAGGTGCCGCCGACGGCACGGCATTGCGTGCCGGCGGCGGCGCGCGCATCGGACGGGCAGGTGCTGGCGCTGCCGCTGCATGTCTCGGCGGGGTCACAGGCGCCCGCCGAGGCGCGGCATTCGCTGGCGGCGGCGGCGAAGATGTCGCCGGGGCAGGAGGCGGCGTTGCCGTCGCAGTTCTCGGCGAGATCACAGACGCCGGCCGAGGCACGGCATGTGGTGCCGGCGGCGACGAGGGTGTCGCCGGGGCAGACGCTGGCACTGCCGTCACAGGATTCGGCGAGATCACAGGCACCAGCTGCGGCGCGGCACGGGGTGCCGCCAGCACTGACAGTGTCGGCTGGGCAGTCGTTGCCCTCACCGTTGCAGGTCTCGGCGACGTCGCAATCACCAGCGGCAGCGCGGCATTGGGCCGTGCTTTTGGTGTCCGCCGGGCAGTCGTTGGTCTCGCCGTCGCAGGACTCGGCGAGGTCGCAGATTCCTGCGGCGCCGCGGCACTGGGCGGTGCTCTTGGCGTCGCCGGGGCAGGCGGCGTCGCTGCCGGTACAGGCCTCGGCGAGGTCGCACTCACCCTCGGCGGCGCGGCACTCGTTCCCCGCGTCCACCAGCTCATCCGCCGGGCAGTTGGCGTCGTTGCCGCTGCACGTCTCGCTGAAGTCGCAGCTTCCGGCGGCGGTGCGGCAGGTCGTGCCGCCGTCCATCAGCTCATCCTCGGGGCAGGTGGTCAGGACGCCGTTGCAGATTTCGGCCACATCGCAACCGCCGGCGGCGGTTCGGCAGACCGCACCGGGTGCCGAGGGCAGGTCGGTCGGGCAGGTCTTGGTCGTGCCGTCGCAGTTCTCGGCCGCATCGCAGAGGGCGGTCGAAGCGCGACATTCGTGCGTGGTCGGCTGCACACCGTCGCTGGGGCAGGCCCCGGAGGTGCCGGTGCAGGTCTCAACCACGTCGCAGGCGACCCCGGCCGCGCGGCAGGTCCCGCCCGCCGGCGCCACGATGTCGGCCGGACAGGCCGCACTCGCGCCGGTGCAATTCTCGTCGACGTCGCAGATCCCGAGCGAGGCGCGGCAGATCACGGTCTCAGGTTTGTATTGATCGGTGGGGCAAGCGCTCGAATCGCCCGGACACACCTCGGCCGTGTCGCAGCCACCGGCGGCGCCGCGGCAGGTCGTGCCCGCGCTCGCCATCACGTCGGCTGGGCAGAGGCCGCCCAAGCAGGTTTCGCTCGCATCGCAGGTATCGACGGCGGCCCGGCACTCGGTGCCGTTGGGCAGGCTATCATTGGTACAGCCGCCGAGGCCGTTGCAATGATCGTTGGTGCACGCGTTGCTGTCGCCACAGAACAACGGTGCCGCCGTCGCGGCCGATTGGTCGTTGGCTTGGCAGACGCCGCCTCCGCTGCACGTGTCGGGCAGCGTGCACTCGTTCGACACGCTGCTGCCGCACGCTGCGCCCGCTGCGCTGTTGGCGCCGTTGGTGCACTCGCCGTACTGGTCGCAGGTGGTCAGGCTGGTGCAGTCGTTGCCGTCCTCGCAGACCGCGCCGTTGCCGACGTAATTGCAGTTGAACTTGCAGCAACTGAAGGCGAAGAAGCAGTCGTTGCCGGTGGTGCAGGTGCCCTGCGCGGGGTCGCCGTTTTTGTAGAGGTTGCAGCCGCCGCTGGCATTGCGGTGCTCGACGGGGCAGCTCGGGTCGCATTGTTCGCCACCGCCCGCGACCGTGGCGTCACCGCAGGTCTGCGCCGCTGCCGGCGTCGCGAGGGCGAGCAGACTGGCGACGAGCAGGAACGCTCGCGCGCCTCGGGCGAGGCCTGTCCCGGCACGCGGCTTTTGAGAATGCGCCTTGTCCAGGCGGACGAGGTCGAGGATTCGGGTCGGGTGCATGGTCGGAGCCTCCGCGGCGGGAGCGGGCGTATGTGCCGGCTGTCGGTCAGGTTGTGGGTGTCAACGTTCGAGCTTTGCACGTTTCCAGCCAGCGCCTCAAGCTCGAAATGACAGAACGAGCGTCCCGGCATCGAAAATCAACCGTCGCCGGGACGGCCGGTCCGTCTCTCCCGGCGGTAGGCACAGGTTGGTGCGGGTGCCCCCAATTACCCCTCGGAGGGAATGAGTGGGCGGTCTCGTCGCTCGTTCGGTGCGCCGCCCGTGCGGCGATCGTCGACGTCCCGCAGGGTGGGACGATGCCCATGACGCGCCGCGCTCTTCCTGCCCGTCGCGGGCGCTCGCTCGGTGGGCACCCGCGACGGACGGGCCGGTCAGTCGCGCACCGAGGCGCGGCGGTTCTCGGTGTGGGACGAGCCCTGGTTGTCGACGACCGTCACCCAGACCAGGTATTCGCCCGGCGCGAGCCAGAGCCAGGTGTCGGGCGAGGACTGCGGCCCGGCCTCGTAGATCATCGCACCGCCGTAGCGCTCCATCACGCGGAACGCGTAGCTGACGATGGTGCCGTCCTGGTCCTCCGAGCGTGACGCGTCGATCTGGATGAGATTGGGCACGCCGTTGATCCGGGTGTGGTTCTCGAGAGCAAGCTTGACCTGCGGGCGCTTGTTCTCGTCGCCATTGTTGTGGTCGTGGTGGCCGGCGGGGTCTTGCGCGTTCTGGCCGCGCAGCTCCCAGGTGCCGTCGTTGCGTACCTTGCACACCCAGGGCTGGGTCGCCGTCATCTCGACCGGGCCCGCGTCGCTGCCGTCGTCGACGGTCAAGGCGGTGGTGAGCAGCACACGCTCGATGCCGGCGAGGCAGACCGCCGGCGCCAGGATCCGGGCCCGGGCGAAGGAGAGCCGCACGCGCAGTTGGCCGGCGCGCTGCTCGACGTCGACCCGCAGGCTGTTCGGGTCCTGCGTCGTGCGCACGAAAGTCTGCCGCCACGAGCTGCCGCCCGGGCGTGGCACCAGCGCTTGTGCCAGCGGGTCGCCACCACCGAGGGTGGTGAGTTCGGCGCCGCTCTCGTCGGTCAGGATCGCATCGATGGTGACGCGAGCGTCGGGGTCGTTGAGCGTAAGCGTCGGCAGATCGCTCGCTTCCCACGCCGCCTGATAACGCAGGTCCGCGACCGGGAGCGCGGCTCCGACCCGGCCGGCCTGGCCGTAGAACTTGACCACGGGGAAGACTTCCCCGGCGGCACTGGCGGACATCGGCCGTGTGGCAGTGCCTGCGAGCGCGAGCGCGGTGATCGAGAGAGCGGCGGCAAGACTCGGACGACGCATGAGGGCTTCTCCTGGGTGAGGGTGCAAGAACGAGCGCACGAGATCGTGACCGAGCCATAGCCCATCACGCGCGAAGGGGGAAGCTATCAATTCGGATTCCCTTGACGCAGTCGTCCCGGTAATCGGGACAACCCGTCGGGACGTGGCTGCCGGGCGGTGTGACGAGTTCCGTGGCGAGCGGCGCGAGAACCCCGATCTCCCCGTTGCCATCGGCGGTGAGGTTGCTCGCGACCAGGCTACGGATCGCGAACAGGCCAATCCCGGTGCCGCCGCTCACCTGGACGTCGGTCGCCCGGATGCGGCGGGCGATGACTCCATAGTTGGCAGTGGCATTCAGGATACGAACCCGGGTCAGATCGAGGCGCGCGTCGACGGCGTCGATCGCGCCCTGGGTGGGCACCAGGAAAGGCCCGGTGTCGCGGATCGTGAGGTCACTCACCTGCACCGGACCGCGGCCACCCCAGACGCTGATCGCGGTCGCACTCCCGATGATCTCGCCGGTGCCGGCGCTGCTCCGCAGAGTGCAGACATTTCCGGCGCAGCGGACGGCGTAGGGACTGGCGTCCGTGATCCTGTGCCCGGCGAAGTCGAGCGTGCCCTGCTCTTCGAGCACGATGCCCGGCGTCGACGCGCAGTCGAGATCCGCCTGCAGGACGCCGATCTCGTCGGTGGGGATGAGCTGGCCGCAGGCGGTGATGTCGACCGCCGCGAGGCTCGCGTGCGCCGTGGCGCCGAGCAGCGCGGTGAACGCTGCCGTCGCGACGAGTCCGGGAGCGATGCCGATGGAAGGGGTCGATCTCATCATGGTGAGGTCACCTCCGAGACGGGTTCAGTGCGCACTCACTGTGCCGCGCCTGTCGGACCTGTCAACGTCGCGGAGCGGCCGACCTCGTCCGCGGGTCCGGAAGTGCGCCGAATTCCTAGAGCCACCCGCCGGAATCGAACCGGCGACCTACTGATTACGAAGCCCGTGCGGCAAGGTTCGAAATAAGGGAGACCTCGGAAAACGGGACGAATTTCGACTCTCCGATGCCCTCAATGGGGCCGTTTGTCCGGTTGTTCCGGTGGTGTTGGAAACAAACTGGAAACAGCATAGGCGCCGCGGTGGCGGAGGCGAGCGCCGCGGCATTGTGGCCTTGGCAACCTCGGTGAAGGATAAAAACGGGCCACGAGTGCCCGTCTATGAGGGCTCGACGATCATGAAGAACTGCCCCTACTGTGCCGAAGAAGTCCAAGACCTGGCCGTAGTTTGCAAGCATTGCTCGCGTGACCTGACTCCACCGGCAACGGTGGTGACGCCGCCACCGATGTCGCCGGTTGCAGCTTTGTTGATTTTATCCCTGATCATCGGCGTGTCGGTTGCTTACACCGCTCTGGTCATGCGGAATGGTAACCCTTGGAAGAGTGGGAACAGTGGAGACGACCGCCTGATGGCGTGGGTGATGTGCCAGCAGTTCATCGAGGCCCGGCTAATCTCACCGAGTAGTGCGGAGTTCCCGGTGATGGACACCGAGGCGACCATCGAGCGTGTGGCGGATAGCGGCCACCAGCCTTGGCCCTATCGGGTCCGATCCTACGTCGACTCACAAAACGGATTTGGCGCGATGATCCGAAAAGGGTTTGAGGTGGACCCCATTCTTCGGACCACGGCGGGGCGTTGCTAAGGTGAGTCCTGCATTGGATTGAGAAATCGGATTCATCAGTTCCGTAGTCGATACTGTCTCCGGCCGCGAGCGGTGTGCGACGGGCGCGGGTTTGCGAGTGCACCTCCGTTCTCCGATGGTTGGGTTGTCGATCACGCCGCGGGCCTCAGTCCGTCATAGAACGTGGCCGGCGTCTGGTAGCCGAGAGTCTGG
>SXGT01089332.1_pt1 | contig 14222 bp, 13 predicted proteins | sample 3176221 | NCBI WGS metagenome assembly SXGT01 (sample SAMN11356862, study PRJNA531348) | freshwater metagenome | isolation source: freshwater sample F1-120 | place: China: Fuxian Lake, Yuxi | collected 2017-12-25 | reverse complement strand
GAGCACGATCGGCCGCTCCGGCCCGACGCCACGGGCGGCGTCGACGTGGTAGCTGCCCTCCGTGGCGACGACCTTCAGGCCGAAGGGGCGCAGGGCCGTCATGTGCGGCTCGACGGTGCGGGTGCCGAGGTCGCAGCCGCCCGCGTACGGCAGCTCGAACTGGTCGACGCGGTGCATGAGCGGCCCGAGGAACATGATGATGCTGCGGGTGCGTCGGGCCGCCGCCTCGTCCATCGCCGCGAGGTCGAGCTGCGCGGGCACCACGAGCTCGAGATCGCCCTCGTCGCCCAGCCACCGGGTGCGGACGCCGATCGACGACAGCACCTCGAGCAGGCGGTTGACCTCCTCGATCCGCGCGACCTTGCGCAGGATCGTGGTGCCCTCGTTCAGCAGCGAGGCGCAGAGCAGTGCCACACCGGCGTTCTTGCTCGACTTCACGTCGATCGCCCCCGACAGCTGGGTGCCGCCCTTGACCCGCAGGTGGCTCGGGCCGGACGTGCCGACGCTCACGATCTCGGAGTCGAGCGCGGTGCCGATCCGGGCGATCATCTCCAGGGTCAGGTTCTGCTGGCCCTTCTCGATCCGGTTCACCGCACTCTGGCTGGTGCGCAGCTGCGTCGCCAGCTCCGACTGCGTCAGCCCACTGTGCTGACGTGCGTCGCGGATGAGGGTGCCGATGCGGGCCAGGTAGTCGTCGCGTGCGCTCACCCGACCAGGCTATCTCACAAGTGAGATAGGACAAGCACTCAGGTGCGGCGCCGTGTCGCGAGCGCGACGACCACGCCGACCACCGCCAGCAGCCCGCCCAGAAGTCCCAGCCAGGACACGTCGACCGAGGGGTCCAGCACCTCGATCACCTCCGCGGCGACCACCTGGCCGGCGATCGAGCAGAGCCCGAGGACCAGCACGCCGTGGACCTGCACGGCCACGGCGGAGATGGCGATGAACCCGATGCCGAGCACGCCTCCGACGTAGTACCACCACTGCGAGGGGAACCCGTCGACGTGCCCGGGTGTGAAGAGGCTGACGAGCAGCAGCACCAGCAGCGCCGACGTGCCGACCAGGAAGTTGTTCCAGGTGGTGACCAACGGCCCGCCGACCGCGGAGATCTTCCCGTTGAAGGCCTGCTGCACCGCCTGCAGGCAGCCGGCCACGAGGGCGAGCGAGGCGAGCAGCAGCGACAGGCCGAGGTGGCTGCCGTCGAGGTCGCCGAGGACCTTCACGGTCACGGCGGCCACGGCGAACAGCGCCGCCACCGCCCGCGGTCGCGAGACGGGCTCGTGCCCGCCCGGCCCGAGGCCCACGTGGTCGACCACGAGCGAGGCCACCGACTGGCCCGCCGTGAACGCGACGATGAACAGGGCGACGCCGATGACGCCGACGGCGATGCCCTGGGAGGCCACGAAGAACGCCCCGCCCAGCCCGCCGAGCAGGTGCACCGGTCGCAGCCGCGGCCGGTCCTCACCGCCGGCAGGATCGCGCAGCGCGTCGAGGACCCGGCGCAGACCGGCGCGGCGGCGCGGGTGCGACAGCACGACGGCGCTCAGCAGGAGCAGGCCGCTGCCGAAGCTGACGACCGCCGCCAGGGCGCCGGCCCGGAGGCCGTCGCCGAGCTGACCGGCGAGCGACGCGTTGACCCGCGACTGCAGGGTGATGAGGGCGCCGACCAGCAGCATGAGCGGGACCGTCGCGGCCCGCAGGACGGGGTGCTCCACCTCAGACGTCGAGGCTCTGGCCGGGTGTCAGCCGGTGGGCGCGGTCGGCGTCGACGCCACCGAAGTTCACGACGTGGTTCCAGTACACGCCGTAGGCGACGTCGGAGATCGTCGCGTCGTGGATCGGCAGCAGGCTCGACGGCGAGACCGTCTGCAGGAACTCGACGGTGTCGGCGATGCGGGCCCATGGGGCGCTGAGCGGGAGGGCGAGGACGTCGACCCCTTCCGGGATCGACGCGTAGGAGTCACCCGGGTGGAACAGACGCACGCGGCCTCCGTCGGCCGACGGCCCCTCCACGAGCAGTCCGACGTTCGCGACGACCGGCAGCGCGGGGAGGATGACGGCGTGCCGCTCTCCGACACCGGTGAGGGTGAGGTCGCCGATCTCGGTGACGTGGCCGGCACGGTGGGCCTGCCACGGCTCGCCCTGCTGCTCCGCGGTCTCGGGATCGGCCAGGAAGAGCGCCTGCGGGTTCGCGTCGACCAGCTCGCGCGCCCGGTCCGGGTGCAGGTGGTCGGGGTGCTGGTGCGTGACGACGACGGCGTCGAGGTCGCGTGCGGTGAACGCGTCGTCGAGGCTGAAGGCGCCGGGGTCGACGAGCACACGTGCGTGATCGGTCTCCAGGAGCAGGGCGGCGTGCCCGAGTCGCGTGATCCTCACGTCTCCATCATGCCCGCGTCCCTCGCGCCGCGCCCATCCGTCCACCACCTGGCCACGAACGAGGGTCATGGGCCTCTACGCCGACGCGACCGCGCTCCTGATGAACCTCACCGCACCGCTGACGGTGCGCTACGGCGACGCGCTGCAGCTCGTGCGCGACGAGGTGGACGACCCGAGCACCTGGCGGGTGCCGACGCGGCACGGCCAGGTGCGGTGCTTCGTCTACCGACCGCGTCCGGGCCGCCGCGCGGCTCCGGCGACCCCGGGTGCGTACGTGCACCTGCACGGCGGCGCGTTCCTCATGCGGCACGCGGCGATGGACGACTTCTTCGCCCGTTGGGTGGTCGCCACGACCGGCGCGGTCGTCGTGAACGTCGACTACGACGTGGCCCCGAGGCACCGGTACCCGGTGGCGCAGGAACAGGCGCACGACGTGCTGCGGTGGGTCCAGGCGCACGGCCACGAGCGTGACGTCGACGGCACGCGGGTCGTCGTCGGCGGGTTCAGCGCCGGCGGCAACCTGGCCGCCTCGGCCTGCCTCCAGGTCCGCGACGCCGGCGAGTCGCCCGTGAGGTTGCAGCTGCTCGGGGTCCCGTCGCTCGACGTCTCGACCACAGTCAAGCCCGCGACGATCCCGCGGCCGATGATCGACGAGCGGATCGTCGGGCTCGTCCGAGCCACGTACTTCAAGGACGCGACGCGACGCACCGAGCCGTACGCGTCGCCGCTCCTCGCCGACGACGTCTCCGGCCTCCCACCGGCCCTCGTGCTGACCGCGCAGCACGACGCCCTGCGCGCCGAGGGCGACGCGTACGCCCAGCGCCTGTCCGACGCCGGCGTCGCCGTCGAGCACCACGTCGTGCCCGGCCAGGACCACTACTTCCTCGACCCCGGCGACCTCGACCAGGCACGTCACTGGATGCAGGTGATGTCCGAGGCGATCCTGCGCGCGCTGGACTGACCCGCTCGGGTCCCGTCCACGCGCGGTCCTAGGCTGGGAGCGTGAGCGACGCCATCTACGCCCGCGAGGTGGGGGAGAGCGGCGAGCGCGTCGCGTTCCTGCACGGCCTCTTCGGCCAGGGCCGCAACTTCACGCAGGCGGCGAAGGCGTTGCAGCCCGAGCTGCGCTCCCTGCTGGTCGACCTGCCGAACCACGGTCACTCGCGCTGGACCGACACCGTCGACTACGTCGACGTCGCCGACCGGGTGGCGGCGTTCCTGCGGGAGCGCTGGGTCGACGCCGGCCGGACGCACCTGGTCGGGCACTCCATGGGCGGCAAGGTCGCGATGGTGCTCGCGCTGCGTCACCCGGATCTCGTCGACCGGCTCGTCGTGGTCGACATCGCCCCCGACCGGAGCGAGGGTGCCGACGAGTTCGTCCACCTGCTCGACAGCCTCGCGTCGCTCGACCTCGCGACCCTCGTGCGCCGCGGCGACGCCGACGAGCAGCTCCGCGCCCGCATCGACAACGACACGGTCCGCGGGTTCCTCCTGCAGAACCTGCGCAGCATCCCGGCCGAGGAGGGGGGCGGCTTCCGGTGGCAGGCGAACCTCGACCTCCTGCGCCGCGACCTCGAGGTGATCGGCGGCTTCCCCGAGGTCGACGCGACCTTCGACCGTCCGGTGCTCTGGCTCGCGGGGGAGCGGTCCCTCTACGTGGGTCCGCAGCACGCCGAGCACATGCGCCGGCTCTTCCCCCGGACGCGGCTGGTCACGGTGAAGGGCGCCGGCCACTGGGTGCACTCGGAGCGGCCCGACGCCTTCGTGTCGGCACTGCGGACGTTCCTGCTCGCCTGACGTCGGCGCCCGACCGCACGGTCAGGATCAGTGCCGGTCCTCGAGCCCGACCGCCTCACGCAGCCGCGTGACCGACTCGGCCAGGTGCTCGTCGTCGCGCGCCCGTGACTCCATGAGGTCGGCGATCGCCTCGGCGAGCACGTTGAGCTTCTCCTGCGACGCCTCCTCGGTCCGACGTCCGGCGTTCTCGAGCAGCGCGAGCAGGAACAGCGACTGCACGCTCGCCACGGTGTGGATCGCCACCTGCCACGACTTCAGGTCGGGCCAGAACGGCACGCTCACGAGCCATGCCACCACGATGCCGGCGCACAGCAGGAAGAACGGTCCCCTGGAGACGAAGCCCTGCGTCGCCTCCACGAACCGGTCGAACACGGAACGGTCGTCCTGGCCGCGTGCGGCCTCCTCGGTACCCATGACCGGAGGCTAGGCCCGGCGCGCCTCTCGCGCAGCAGGGACGACCAGGGCCGACGGCACGAGGAGCACCGCCACGACGAGCAGCGCGTCGAGGGTGCCGACGTGGTCGGCCACGAAACCGACGAGCGGCGGACCGGCGAGGAACGCCGAGAAGCCGAGCGTCGACACTACGCTCACCCGTGCGGCCGCGCGGCGCGGGTCGTCGGCGGCGGCGCTCATGCCGACCGGGAAGCCCAGCGAGGCGCCGAGCCCCCAGAGCGCCACGCCGACCATGGCGACGACGACGTTGCCGGCGAGCACCGTGAGCAGCACGCCGACGCCGGCGAGCGTCATCGTCGACCACAGGACGGCGACGCGTCCGTACCGGTCGAGGACCGAGGTGCCGACGACGCGTCCCGCCGTCATGGCCGTGACGAACAGCCCGAAGCCGAGCGCGCCCGCCCAGTCGGGCAGGTCGTAGCCGTCGACGAGCGCCACGGTGAGCCAGTCGTTCGCCGTCCCCTCGGTGAGGGCGAGCGCCAGGACCATGAGGCCCACCAGCAGCGTGCGCGGCTCCAGCCACGCGGAGCCGGCTGCGGGGGCGTCGTCGTCCTCGCCGGTCTCCTCGCCGGGCAGGAACGCGCGGACCGCCCAGGCGACGACCGCGACGGCGGGCACCGCGACCAGACCCAGGTGCACCCAGAGCGCCAGGTCGGCGGCCGCCGCGGCGGCCCCCGCGCCCGCACCCAGGACCGTGCCGAGGCTGAAGGCGGCGTGGAAGCGCGGCATGATCGTCCGGCCGAGGTCGTGCTCGACGCGGGCGCCGTGCAGGTTCATGGCGACGTCCCACGTGCCCACGCCGAACCCGAAGACCACGAGCGCCGGAGCCACGGCGAGCGCGGTGGCGTGCTCGACGGCGAGCGCACCGCACACCTGGGCCGCTGCGACGGCGACGACGCCCGCGGTCACGACGGCGCGCGCGCCGAAGCGCTCGGCGAGCCGCCCCGCCACGGGGAGACCCGTCAGCGACCCCAGCGAGAGCGCCAGGAGCAGGAGCCCCAGACGCCCGGGGGTGAGCCCGAGCTCGTCGCGCACGAGCGGCAGCCGCGACATCCATGACGCGACCATGAAGCCGTTCACCGCGAAGACGACGGCGACGGCGGTGCGGGCCCGCACGAGCGGTGTCGTCGCTGTCGTCGTCATGCCCTGCCCTCCGCGTCGCGCTGCCGAGGCCAGGCGCTCGTGCTCCACAGCGCCCACAGGACGAGCAGCGGCTGGAAGAACAGCCGCGTGAGCCGCGCACCGTCGGAGTCGAGCCCGAACGCGTCGACCCCCTCCACGTACTGCGCGACGTTGCCCGGGAAGACCACCACGAACAGCCCGGCGACGAGCCAGCCCACCAGCGGACGTCGGGCTCGCGGCGCGAGCAGCACCGCCGCACCCAGCGCCAGCTCGACCGCACCCGACGCGAGCACCGTCACGTCCGCGTCGATCGGGAACCACGACGGCACCTGGGCGTGGAACTCCTCCCTCGCCACCACGTGCGCCACCCCCGCCACCACGAGGAACGCACCGAGCAGCAGACGACCGACGAGGCGGGCGGAGGAGGCAGGTGCGGTCACCGGACGAGGATGTCAGGTGGGCCGGGCTGGACGTGCGCGGGTGGTCGTGGTCGTGGTCGTGGGCTTGGGCTTGTCGGGGGCGTTGCCGTAGGGGGTCTCGACTCACCTGTGCGCTGGCTGCGGTGGTCGTGACCTTGCTGGTGCGCTGCTTCGGCTTTCGCTGGGGTCGGGCTCCGAGAGGGCCGCGAGCGGCAGCGAGTCCGGGGGTGATCGCGGGACTCGGGGTCTGGTCTGGGCTCTCGGGTGACGCACGATTCTTCGTTTCTGCGCGGAGGTCGAACGATTCTGCGTTCACGACGGGACCCCGTGGCAAACGCAGGACCGTTGGACCTTCAGTGCACGAACGCAGCATCCTGCGTCCACCCCGAGCGAGACCCGCGGCCCGCGACCCCGGACCCGCGCCGTGGCCAGGCGCCCGGTCGAGGCTCCTTCGGAGACCACCCCCGGCGAAGGCCGAGGCAGCGCAGCAGCTGGACGAGACCCGCGCAGGCAGTACACCAGCGGAGCTGAGGAGCCGACGCAGCACCGAGCACACTCCGAACCACGTGACCACGCACCGGCACCGTCGCTAGCCTGTGCGGCATGGCTCACACCGCCGACCGCCACGACGTCATCCGGGTGCAGGGTGCCCGGGAGAACAACCTGCAGGACGTGAGCGTCGACCTGCCCAAGCGGCGGTTGACGGTGTTCACGGGAGTCTCGGGGTCGGGGAAGAGCTCACTGGTGTTCGGGACGGTCGCGGCCGAGTCGCAGCGGCTCGTGAACGAGACGTACAGCGCGTTCCTGCAGGGGTTCATGCCGTCGCTGTCGCGTCCCGACGTCGACCACCTGGACGGGTTGACGACGGCGATCATCGTCGACCAGGAGCGGCTGGGCGCGAACCCGCGGTCGACGGTCGGCACCGCGACCGACGCGAGCACCATGCTGCGCATCCTGTTCAGCCGGATCGGCGACCCGTACGTCGGTCCGCCCACGGCGTTCTCGTTCAACGTCCCCACGCGCACGGCGAGTGGCGTCATGACGACGGAGCGGGGCGGGCGCACGGAGAAGCGTGTCGCGCGCAAGGAGGTCTACCTGGGCGGCATGTGTCCGCGGTGCGAGGGGATGGGCGCCGTCAGCGACTTCGACCTCACCGCGATCTACGACGCGGAGAAGTCGCTCGCCGACGGGGCGCTGCTGGTCCCGGGCTACAGCATGGACGGGTGGTACGGACGCATCTTCTCCGGCGCCGGTCTGCCGATGGACGTGCCCGTCGGCCGGTTCACCGACGCCCAGCGCGAGAAGCTGCTGCGCGGGGAGCCGGAGAAGATCCGCGTCGACGGGGTCAACCTGACCTACGAGGGCGTGCTCACGAAGGTGCAGAAGTCGATGCTCAGCAAGGACGTCGAGGCGCTGCAGCCGCACGTCCGGCGCTTCGTCGAACGTGCCGTCGCCTTCACCACCTGCCCCGACTGCGACGGCACCCGCCTCACCACCGGCGCCCTGTCGTCACGCATCCGGGGCAGGAGCATCGCCGACCTCTGCGCGATGCAGGTCAGCGATCTCGCCGTGTGGCTGCGTGACCTCGACGAGCCGTCGGTCGCGCCTCTCGTCGCCGGCCTGCAGCACGTCCTCGACGCGTTCACCGAGATCGGTCTCGGCTACCTGTCCCTCGACCGTCCCGCCGGCACGCTGTCGGGAGGAGAGGCGCAGCGCACCAAGATGATCCGGCACCTCGGGTCGTCCCTCACCGACGTCACCTACGTCTTCGACGAGCCGACGGTCGGCCTGCACCCGCACGACGTCGAGCGGATGAACCGGCTGCTCCTGCAGCTGCGCGACCAGGGCAACACGGTGCTCGTCGTCGAGCACGAGCCGGAGACGATCCGTGTCGCCGACCACGTCGTCGACCTCGGGCCAGGAGCCGGGTCCGAGGGCGGCACGCTCTGCTACGAGGGCGACGTCGCCGGACTGCTCACCAGCGGCACCGTCACCGGACGGCACCTCGACGACCGCGTGCCCCTGAAGGACGAGGTCCGCACCCCCGTCGGACACCTCGAGGTCCGCGGCGCCTCCAGCCACAACCTGCGCGACGTCGACGTCGACGTGCCGCTCGGCGTGCTGTGCGCGGTGACGGGCGTGGCCGGCTCGGGCAAGAGCTCCCTGGTGCACGGGTCGATCGCCGCGCACGAGGGCGTCGTGGTCGTCGACCAGTCGCCCGTCAAGGGCTCGCGGCGCAGCAACCCGGCCACGTGGACGGGCCTGCTCGAACCGGTGCGCAAGGCCTTCGCGAAGGCGAACGGGGTGAAGCCCGCCCTGTTCAGCTCGAACTCCGAGGGAGCGTGCACCACGTGCGGCGGCGTGGGTGTCGTCATCACGGAGCTCGGCGTCATGGCGACGGTCGAGTCACCCTGTGAGGAGTGCGAGGGTCGTCGCTTCCAGCCGTCGGTGCTCGTGCACACCCTCGGCGGCAGGAACATCGCCGAGGTGCTCGAGCTGTCCGCGGCCGAGGCCGCCACGTTCTTCGCCGAGGGGGAGTCGCGCGTGCCGGCGGCGCAGAAGATCGTCGACCGGCTCGTCGACGTCGGGCTCGGCTACCTGACCCTCGGACAGCCGCTGTCGTCGCTGTCCGGCGGCGAGCGTCAGCGGCTCCGGCTGGCGGCGCAGCTCTCGGAGACGGCGGACGTGCTCGTCCTCGACGAGCCGACCACCGGGCTGCACCTCGCCGACGTCGAGAACCTGCTGGCCCTGATCGACCGCATCGTCGACGAGGGACGCTCGGTGGTCGTCGTGGAGCACCACCAGGCCGTGATGGCACACGCCGACTGGGTGATCGACCTCGGCCCCGGCGCCGGTCACGACGGGGGGCGCATCGTCTTCGAGGGGACGCCCGCGCAGCTCGTCGGCTCCGACACCGGCCCGACCGCCCGGCACCTCGCCGCCTACGTCGGCGCTACAGCGGACGCTTGAAGCCGACGTGGCTCGGCTCGTAGCCGAGCCGCTCGTAGAACCGGTGGGCAGCGTCGCGCGAGGTGTCGCTGGTGAGCTGGGAGAGCCGTGCGCCGCGGGCGCGACCGTGCTCGTGCGCCCACGCCATGAAGGCGCCACCCAGGCCGCGGCTGCGCCAACGGGGCGCCACGCGGACCCCCTCCACCTGCATGCGGGTCGTCCCTCCGCGCGAGAGGCCGGGCAGGATGGTCAGCTGGGCCGTCGCGACGACCTCGTCGCCGTCGCGCACCACGACCACGAGCTGCGACGGGTCGCGCACCAGGGAGTCGAACGCCTCCTGGTAGATCGACGCCGTGCCGTGCTCGCGGGCGGCACCGATCGGGTCGTCGGCCAGCAGAGCCACGATGGCGGGCACGTCGGTCCGCTCCGCCCGCTCGACGCGCAGCCGCTCGCCGTCGACCTCGAGGGTGGTCCCGGCGTCGCGAGCGGCTCGACGGACTCCGTCGACCACGGCGTCGAGCCACCCGCCGACGGACGCCCGTGCCTCGGCGGTGTCGGGGTAGCGGCAGCGCAGGTGCACGCCGCCCTCGTCGAGGACGAACCACACCATGACCCCGTCGGTGCGCCCTGCGGCGCTCACGTACTGCGCCTCGAGGCCGACGTGGTCGACGTGGACCGGCAGCCGGCGGAGGTCGAGCCAGGAGAACGCGAACATGCCGGGGGACTGGGGCATGCCGCCGTACGGCGCGAACACGTCGGCGAGCGGCCACGACCCCAGCCGGATGGCCTCCTTCACGGCGGTCGCGCAGGCGGTGGGGTCAGGGTCGGGGGAGTCGATCACCGCGTTCGTGATGAACCACCCGACCGCGTCGTGCCAGATCTCCTCGTAGCGGCTGTGGACCGGGAACACGGCGCGGAACGGTGCGTCGGCGAGCGACCGCGTCACCCGGGTCATCACCGAGGTCACCAGCGCCAGGGTCGAGACGCCCTGGGCCCGCGCCGCGCGCTCGAGCCAGGCCATGGCGTCGACGTCGAGCACGTCGCGCACCTCGACCCGTTCGAGCACCGGCGTCGTGACGTCGCCGAGGGGGAGGGGGAAGCGGGGCATGGTGTCGCCGCAGGCGCCGAGCACCTCGGCCCACCGGTCGCGGACGTCCTGCGGGGGTCGCTCGCGACCGAGCAGCGACTCCGTGTGGCTCGAGAACGCGCGGGGCAGCGCCTCCGAGGCGGTGTGCCCGAGCTCGCGCAGGAGGTCGCGCACGACCACGAGCAGCGACCACATGTCGACGTGCGCGTGGTCGGACCCGATGACGACGGTGGGGCGGTCGTGCGACTGCACGACGCACAGCCGGTGCGACGGCCTCGACAGGGGCCTGCAGTGCTCGTCGAGCACCCCGCGGATCGCGTCGCTCAGACGGGTGCCTGGCGCCATCGGGTGCTCACGCCAGGACCCCGGTCCGACCTCCACCTCGTGCAGCTCGACGTCGCCGTCGTCGTCGAGGGAGAAGACGGTGTGCAGGGTGCCGTGCCGCCTCACGACGGCGAGCCAGGCCTCGGCGAGCCGGTCGAGGTCGACGGCGGGCAGCCGGACCGTGATCGCCATCCACGAGCCGGGACGGTCGCCCTGGCCGACGTGACGTTCCTGGTCGAAGGAGACCGGGAGGCGCTCGCCCGTGGCGCCGACAGTGAGGTCGTACCCCATCACGCGACCGAACGGCAGTCGCAGGTGGGCCACGTGGGTGAGCCGCATGGTCGTCACTCTAGGGCCGGCCCGGGCCTCACGCGTCCCGTCGGCCGCTGCGTGTCTCGTCGCTCACAGCGGGCGCTCGGACGGCTTCCGGACGCTCCCGCCGTCGTAGTCTGGGAGGTCCCGAGACCGAGGAGTCGCCCGCCATGTCGTCCGTGTCCGTGCCTGGAGCCGTCCTCGACGTCGACGTGCAGGGCGACGACGGTCCGGCGGTCGTCGTGCTCCACGGCCTGACGTCGAGCCGGCGCCGTGACGCGGTGCTCGGTCTCGACGTCGCGGCACGCGTGCAGGGAGTCCGGCTGCTGCGCTACGACGCGCGGGGCCACGGGCGTTCCACCGGCCGGGAGGTCGTCGACGACTACACCTGGCCTCGCCTGGCCGCGGATCTCGAACAGGTGATCGATAGATTCTTCCCGGGGGAGCAGGTGCACGGGCTGGGCGGGTCCATGGGGACCGCCACGCTGCTGCACGCCGCCCTCGGGGGCCCGAGCCGGTTCGCGTCGCTCACGCTGATGATCCCGCCGACGGCGTGGGCGTCCCGCCGCGCCAAGGCTGCCGAGTACGAGGCGTCGGCGCGGCTCGTCGAGACGTCGGGCGTCGACGCGTTCGTCGCGCTGGCTGCCGACGCCGTCCCGCCGCCGGCTACGCGCGGCCGTCCTGACACGGTGCCCGACGTCGACGAGACGCTGCTGCCCACCGTCCTGCGTGGCGCTGCACGTTCGGACCTGCCGTCCACGACGGAGCTGGCGACGCTCGACGTCCCGACGCAGCTGTTGGCCTGGACCGACGACCCGGCGCACCCGCTGAGCACCGCGGAGACGCTGCACGACCTGTGGCCGTCGAGCTCGCTCGTCGTCGCGACGACACCCGACGACGTCCGTGCCTGGAGCGTGTTGCTGGAGCAGCACGTGCACCGTCATGACGTCGCCGTGCGCGCCGGCTCCTGAACCCCTTCCGTGCGTGTTCGGATGGATCCGATAATGCACATTATGTCAAGTCACGTGAACTGCTTCCACGCTCAGTCATCGGTCGGGGCCCGGAACAATCTCCAGATCGATCCGGCAAATGCGGCGACGGCCCAGACGGATCAACCGATCTTGAGGTCTGTCCTCTCCTGAACGATCGCGAGGTACACGAAGGCCGCGGTCGCACACCAGAGATAGACGACGGCTACCCATCGACGTTGCAGCATCTCCGAGACTCTCTACGAGGCGATACAGGACTGATCGACGCTATAGCCCGTCCGCCGCGCACCCGATACGAGGCACGCCTCTGACCGCCACACGACCGACGGCGCTGGTGGGATCCTCGGGCATGGCCGCCCGGGCCGTGCCGACACCTCTGCAGAACCTCTTCGGTCGGGACTCGTCCAGCCGACGGCGTCCTTCCCTGCGACCCTCGAGGTGCGGGTGCGGAGGAGCTGCCACGCAGACCGGGTCGCCAGGGCGACGGATGGGAGCGTGTGCGATGTCGGTGCTGGGGATGCTGGGAGCCGTCGCGATGCTGGCGGGCATGGTCGCCTTCGTCGGGCCGGCGACCCGGCTCGCCCTGACGGGTGGCGTCGCGTGGGTGACGTCGCAGAAGGTGCTCGTCGCCGCGTCGATCACGCTCATGCTGACCGGAGCGGTCTGCATGGCGCAGTCCTGAGCGCCTCAGGGACGCGGGACGACGCGGGCCTCCTCGAGCTGGTCGAACAGGTCGAGGAACGCCTGCAGCGTCGGCCGGTAGCCGGTGAAGCCGCGGACGCGGCTGCGCGTCATGTCGGCCAGGCACTCCACGTCGCGTCCGAGGTCGCCGTCGGTGTGCCACCACGAGGCCACCCGGTCGACGTCGGTCTCCACGAGCCCTTCACGCTCGGCGATGCGCGACCACGCTGCCGCGGCGTCGACCATCTGGTCCTCCAGCGGGCGCGGCTCGTCCTCGAACCCCGCCGGCTCGACCCCGAGGCGGGCTGCCAGGCGAGGCCACAGCCAGCGCCAGCGGAAGACGGCGCCGTTGACGACGTTGAACGCCGTGTCCGCGGCCGACGCCGTCGTCGACGCCCACACGAGGTGCTCGGCCAGGAGGCCCGCGTCGGTCATGTCGGTCAGGCCGTCCCACTGGGTCCGCGACCCCGGGAAGACCATCGGTCTCCCCTGCTCCCGGCAGATCGCTGCCTGGACCGCGAGCGTCTGTCCCATGTTCATCGCGTTGCCGACGGCGGCACCGATCACCGTGTGGGCGCGGTGCACCGACCAGGTGAAGCCCGCCTGCTCCGCGGCGGCGAACAGCTCGTCCTCCTGCGCGTAGTAGAAGTTCGGGTACGGCAGGCGCTCCTCGTCCTCGTGGAAGGGCGTGTCGGGCAGATCGCCCTGTCCGTACGCCTCGAAGGGGCCGAGGTAGTGCTTCAGGCCCGTCACGAGCGCGACGTGCTGCACCGTGCCCGCCGGCGAGACGGCGGCCAGGAGGTCGCGCACCATCCGACCGTTGACGCGGATGTTGGCCTCCTCGTCCTCCTGGCGCATCCACGCCGTCACGAAGACATGGGTCGGCGCGTGCGGCGCGAGCGCCTCGCGCAGCGACGTCTCGTCGGTCAGGTCGGCCGCCACGCCGAGCACGCCGTCCACCGGGGCCCGACCGCTGCGCGACAGGCCTAGGACCTCCCAGCCCTGCCCGACCAGCTCCCGGCACAGTGCCGAGCCTGCGATGCCGGTGGCGCCCGCCACCAGTGCGGTCCTCGTCGTCTCTCCCATGTCATCGACCCTAGGCAGGTCTCGCGCAGGCCGCTCGGTGCGCTCCGGTCGCCGCGGCCGGCGCGGGAGGGCGACGCTGGTGCTCCACTCCCCCACGGCACCGGGACGGGCGACGGATCCTTCGTGACGCCGAACGCGAAGGTCGTCTCGATCGACGCGAGCGACGGGATGTCACGGATCCTGTCGCGCAGCAGCTGCTCGTAGGCTGCGAACGACTCGGCGACGACCTTCAGCGGGTAGTCGTGGTCGCCCGCCCACACGTCGGGGCACAACCTGCCGCTGGTCGAGTAGTCCGAGCGAGCTTGCGAGGCTCGGACGTATCGAGACCGCCCGGCAGCAGATCAGCGCGGGCCGACCCCCAGCGATGCCCTGGGGTGGTCTCGATACGCCCGGAGCACGCTCCTTCGTCGCCGCTCCGCGCTACTCGACCAGCGAGCCCCTCCGCTGGTCGAGTAGCGGCACGGGCGACGAAGGAGCGCCGTGCCGGCGATGGAGCCGTCGCAGTGGGGGCGTAGCCGCGACGGAGCGAGACCACTCGGCAACGGCTCAGCGCGGGCCGACCCCCAGCGACCGTCTGGGGTGGTCTCGATACGCCCGGAGCACGCTCCTTCGTCGCGGCTCCGCGCT
>SXGT01069013.1_pt1 | contig 14222 bp, 8 predicted proteins | sample 3176221 | NCBI WGS metagenome assembly SXGT01 (sample SAMN11356862, study PRJNA531348) | freshwater metagenome | isolation source: freshwater sample F1-120 | place: China: Fuxian Lake, Yuxi | collected 2017-12-25 | reverse complement strand
TGAACGGCGTGCTCGGCATGCTGGAGTTGGCGCTCCTCGAGGCGCTTCCCGACGAGGCGCGCAGCCAGGTCACGACGGCGCGCGGCAGCGCCGAGGCGCTGCTCGGGCTGCTGAACGACCTCCTCGACCTGTCGAAGATCGAGAGCGGTCGCCTCGAACTCGAGCGGACGCCGTTCCGGCCGGCGGAAGTCGCCGCGGCGCTGCAGTCGCTGTTCGGCGAGAAGGCGCGTCGATGCGGGCTGTCGCTCGCCTGGTCGATCGACCCGGCGCTGCCCGCCTGGCTGATCGGTGATCCGACGCGGCTCCGCCAGATCCTGGTCAACCTCGTGGGCAACGCGATCAAGTTCACCCATGAGGGCGGCGTCGAGGTGAAGCATCGGCGTGATGGAGCGCGCCGGCGATCGGCTGCTCGTGCGGGGCGAGGTGCTCGACACCGGGATCGGACTCGACGAGACGCAGAAGACGCGGCTGTTCCGGGAGTTCTCGCAGGCGGACTCCTCGATCACCCGTCGCTATGGCGGCACGGGTCTCGGGCTCGCGATCTGCAGGCGGCTGGTCGACATGATGGGCGGCGCGATCGGCGTCGAGAACGCGCCTCGCTCCGGCTCGCGCTTCTGGTTCACCGCGCGGTTCGAGGCCGCGAACGAGCCGATCGTCGCGCAGGGCGACCCGGCGCGCGAAGACGCCGCACGCGGCGCGGTCTGGCACGCCCCGATCGGGACGCGAGCGCTCCTCGTCGACGACAACGCGGTGAACCTCCTGGTCGGCGCCAAGATGCTGGCGAAGCTCGACATCGCCGCGGAATGCGTCGGCAGCGGCCGCGCCGCGTTGGCAGCGCTGAGGCGCGAGCGGTTCGACCTCGTCCTGATGGACTGCCAGATGCCGGAGCTCGACGGCTTCGAGACCACGCGCATGGTGCGCAACGGCGCGGCCGGCGTCCTCGCGCCGAAGGTGCCGGTCGTGGCGCTCACGGCGCAGGCAATGCAGGGGGACCGCGACGCCTGCCTCGCCGCCGGAATGAACGGCTACCTGACCAAGCCGCTGGCGCTGGCGGTGCTGGCGGAGGAGCTGTCGCGGCTGTTCCCGCAGTCCCTCCGGCACGACGGCTGAACCGGCGCAGCCGAAGCTCGCATCGCGCGGCCGGTCCTCGCCGCTCGCTCGCCCGGTCGACCGCGGATTACGGCACCAGTTCGATCCGCTCGGGGACGGTGGCGTGGACCACGTCGCCCGTGGCGTCGAAGAAGACCGCCACCACGTGCACGACCTCGCCGGCGAAGGCGGGGTCGAACGGCCCGAGCGAGTCGAGCGCCGCCGTCGCGCTCCCATCGCCGCCCAGCACGCCGGCGCCGTTGAACATCGGGCCGCCGTTCGGGCAGAGCCAGCAGACGGTCGTCAACTCGTCCCAGACGAGGTCGATCGCGATGCCGTCGACGATCAGCGGCGGCACCGTGCCCGACAGCGTGGCGAGCGCGAGGTAGGTCGCGCCCGCCAGGTTCGGGCCCGGCGTGATGGCGAGATCGACACGACCGCCGGTCGCCGCCGAGATCGTGGGAGCGCTCGGCGTCAGGCCGCTGTTCCATGGATCGACGAAGAGGTCCTCGGAGTCGGCCCCGGCGCGGTTGTCGGCCCAGCAGGCCACCGCGCCGCGAGGATGCGATGCGAGCGCGTTGTAGTGGCCGATGAAGGCGCCGCCGAAGGCGTCGCTGCTCGGGTCGAACGGCGCATCCGCGATCGCGAGCTCCGTCGCCATGGTTGCGCCGCCATCCAGCGAGCGGCCGCCCCACAGCTGGAGGGTGCTGCCGCCCGGGTCCGCGCGGCGGTCGTGCCAGATGAGGTTGACGCCGCCCCACGGGTCGACGTCGACGTCGGGCATGAACTGGTCGGTCGGGGCGCTGTCGCCGGGGTTGGCGAGGATCGTCGTCCACGTCTGCCCGTCGTCGCCGGACATGGCCAGCATCACGTCGGCGTGGGCGATCGCGCCGCTGCTGTTCCACGTGTGCCACGCGAAATAGACGTTGCCATCGTGCGGACCGCCGGAGGCGTCGACCGCCATCGCGAAGACCGGCTTCAGGTCGAAGGCGAAGCCTGGCAGGGGATTCGGCGTGTTCGCATAGCTGGTCACGAGGAGGTCCGTCGCGAACGTCGCGCCGCCGTCGGTGGAGCGGTCGCACCAGAGCTCGCGCGGCGACTCGTCCTGCCAGCAGAGGAACAGGTCGCCATCGCTGGCGAAGGCGAGGTCGGAGCCGCCGCCCTCGCGGCCGCCGCTCGCGTCGACGTCGTTGACGAGCACCGGCGCCGACCAGCTGGTGCCGAAGTCGTCGGAGAAGGCGGCGACGATGCGGTCGGACTGCGACGACGTGTCGGCCTTCATCCAGGTCACCACGATGCGTCCATGGTGCGCGACGGCGGCGCGGCAGGTCGCGACCTTCGGCTTGTCGTCGCTGGTGTCGGTCGAGATCACCGTCGCGCGGCGCCACGTAAGGCCGCCGTCGAGCGACCGCCGGACGCGGATCGAGTTGCCGCCGGGGCCGAGCGCGGCGAGGTAGACCAGGTGCACGTCGCCGTTCACGTCGAACAGCAGCTCCGGGTCTCCTTGCACCATGAACCCGCTGTCGAGGCGCAGCCGACCGCAGCTCCAGCTCGCGCCGCCATCGAAGGTGACCGAGTGCTTGATCACCTGCGCCGTCCCGCTCCAGTCCATGCAGGCGACGACGATGTGGTTCGGGTCGGCGGGGTTGACGACGATCGCAGTCTCCGCCTGCGTCGAGTTCGGCGTGCAGTCGGCCAGCAAGTCGACGCCGTCGCCGGGCCGCGTCGGCAGGAGCGTGGTGAGCAGGAGCAAGGTGGCAAGCATCGAGGTCGCTCCGATTGGCGCGGCAGCGGGCGCGTGTCTTGGTCGCCCGTTTTCGCGCGCCGCGGCGACTCGGCAAGGCTCCCGATCGTGTCGACGCCGTTGCGCTGCCGGCACGACGGGCCCGTCCGGTGGCGGCCGCTCGCGTTTTCCGCACCTGAGACAGGGTTCGCCCACTGCGCAGGAGGAGCGGCCAGAATCCGATCTGCCGAGCCGATGGGTCGCGATGGAAAGCAAGTCTCGGCTGGCACCGGAGGGCCGTGATGGCAAACTCCCGATTGCGGCTCGTCGCGATGGTGGCTGGCTGGGCGACCCTGGTCGCCGCCGACTTCGCTCCCGCCGTTGCCGAGCCGGACGAGCCGTTCGATGACGAAGAATCCGCCTGGGAGGCCGGGCTGATCAGCGGCCGCGCGGCGCCGCAGCAGCCGTTCGATCGCGGCGACGAGGACCCGACGTCGTGGCAGCGGATGGTAAGCAGCGGCGTCCCCCGCAGCCTGGACGTCCGCAAGGTGATCGCGCAGGCCGAGCTGCTGGCGCGCGTGCGCACCGTGGGACGGCTGCGGCTCGAACACGAGCGCGATCGACCGGTGGTCGTGATCGAGGCGGTGCTGAAGGGCGACCCGGCGCTGACCGGCCAGCGCGGCGAGATCCACCCCGGTAGCGACGAAGTGGAGTGGGCGTTCTTCAGCTGGAACCTGGCATTCGCGCACCGCGTCGCCGTGCCGGAGTCGACCTTCATCACGGCGCTGCGCCGGCTCGACCGTCCGGCCCGTGCCGACGGCTTGCTCCATCTGCAGCAGCAGTTCGCCTCGAGCTTCGGCGGTCTCCTGCTCGATCCATCGACGGCACCGCCGGCACCACCCGTCAGCGAGCGGACGCCGGCGCGCCTTGCCGACCATCTCCACGAGCTGGTCCGGGTCGGACTGGCGTCGGCGCATGCGCTGATCGCCCGCAGCGCCATCACGACCGTCGAGCACCTCCGGTCGCCGGCGGTCGGCAGCGGCTTCCAGACGGCGTGGTGCTGGAACGACGAGAAGTTTCGCACTGCGCTGCTTGGTGCTGCCCGCCATCCCGACGCCGATGTCCGCCGGCAGGTCGCGCAGCTCGCGCCGAATCGCGCCGGTCCCGACGGCCGTGCCGCGATGGACGCGCTCCTCGTCGACCCCGACCCCGCGGTCGCCGACGCCGCCCGCTCTTGGTACGGCAGCGACCTCGCGCCCGAGCTTCGCGCCGCCGCCGAGGAGCTCGCCGACGATGTCGAGCGCCTCGCCCTCCGGGCCCATGCCTTCGAGGACTTCGAGCTCGTGCCCGCCCTGACCCCCGGCCTCGGCGCCGGACGCTCGGTGCTGGAACTCTTCACCACGGCGGTCGACGAGACGTCGTCCGGATCGCCGGCGCGCCGCGCCTGGTTCCTGAGCCAGCTCCGGATCGCCCGGACGCCACCGATCGATCCCGAGGTGCTGGTCTGGCTTGGCCGCCGCGGCGTTCGTGACGGGCCGGGCCTGCTGGCCGCCGTCCGCCACTACGCCGACGGCGAAGCGGCCGAGGTCCGCCGCGCCGCCTGTTTCGCTCTCGGTCTGCTCGGCGATGCCGATGACCGCGAGCGCCTCGCCATCGCCGCGCATGCCGAAGATCCGCTGGTCGCGACCGCCGCCGCCGCGGCGCTGGCGCAGCTTGGCGACGGTCGTGGTCTCGCGCGGCTGGGAGCGCAGCTCGCCAACTCCACGCCGGCGGTCGCCGACGACATCGTCCGGCACCTCGGCCGCCTCGATGGCGAGCTCGCGGCGGCGCCGGATCGCGCCCGGCTGCGCCAGCTGCTCGCGTTGGCGGCGACCCACCGGAATGCCCTGGTCCGCCATCGCGCCGCCGCGGCACTCGGCCGGATCGGGCACTGAGCGCCGTGATCCACTACCTCCTCTGCGCGACGCCCCGCAGCGGCAGCACGCTGGTGGCGGAACTGCTGGCGCAGACCGGCATCGCCGGCCTCCCCAACGAACACCTGCTCGGCTGGCTGCCGCATCGCGACCGCCGCGAGCCCGCGTTCTGGCTCGAGCTGCTGCAGCGGACCGTCGATGCCGGGGCGACCGGGAACGGCGTGAGCTGCTGCAAGGTGATGCCGGAGACGTTCGAGACGGCGATGGGACTGCTGCGCGCGATTCCGGGCGGGACCGGACTCGACGCCTGGCAGATCGCCGAGCGGGCGTTCCTCCGCCCGCGCGTCGTCCGCGTGCAGCGGCGCGACCGGTTGCGCCAGGCGATCTCGCTCGCCATCGCCGAGGCGACCGGCGTATGGCACATGGCCCGCCAGGAGGGCGCGGTCGATCCGTTCCTGAAGGGCGCGCTCGCGCCGCGGCGCGACGACCACGCCGCAAAGCTCCCGTTCGACTACGACCGGATCCGCGCGCACCTGGCCGGCATCGATGCCGGCGAGCGCTGCTGGGACGAGCTGTTCGCCCGCCATGGAGTGGTCGCGCACGTCGTCACCTACGAGGAGTTCGTCCGCGATCGCCGGACGCAACTCGCCGCGATCCTCGACTTCCTCGGCATCGCGTGGACGCCCGACCAGCTGCGGCTCGACGCGCACCTCGATCGGCTCTCGAACGCCACCAACGAACGGTTCCTCGCGCTGTTCCGCGAGGAGGAGGCGCGACGGCGCTGACGAACGAACCGGCGCGGGGCGGGATCGCCGCGACGCGCCGGGGATCGTCATTCCGCGCCGGCGATCACTGCGCCGCGAGCGACAGCGTCCAGCTCACCAGCGTGCCGGTGTCGGAGGCGGCGAGGTCGCGCACCTTCACCTTCCAGTCGCCGTTGATTGCCTTGCCGGTGAACGCCGAGAGCGATGCGTACGGCACGGTCACGTCGGGGTACTCGGTCTTGATGTTGTCGGCCGAGCCGCCGGTGCGGTTGTGGACGATGACCGTGGTGCCGTCCGGACCGATCAGCGACACCTCGAGGTCGCCCTTGTAGGTGTGGGTGATGTCGACGCGCAGCTTGACGCTGGCCACCGTCCCGGTCACCGCGAAGTTCTGCGTGCTGGTGACGCCGGTGGTGTTGTTGTCGGGAATGGCGAGATTCGGCGTGATCGTCTTCTCGCCGTTGAAGGTGAGCGACCACGAGTTGAACGTCCCGACGTCGGACGCCGCGAGGTCCTGGACCTTGAGGCTCCAGTTCCCCGAGGTGTTCTTGCCGGTGAAGATCGACAGCGCCTCGGCCGACGTGGTGGCGATGGAGAAGGTCGTGGTCACGTTGTCGGTCGAGGTGCCGGTGCGGTTGTGCAGCTTCGCCGCCGTGCCGTCCGGCCCGGTCAGCGTGACGACGAGGTCGCCCTTGTAGGGATGGGTGATGACGGTCGACACCGCCACCGAGGTGACGGTGAGGCTGTCGCCGACGTTGATCGTGCTGGTCACGCCGGTCGAGTTGTTGTCGGGGATCGACGCGTTGGGCGCCGCCGAGAACGTCTTCACCGGGTTGCCGCCGGCGGCGTTGATGATCAGCGTGACGTTGGTCGAGCGGGTCAGCGCGCCGCTGACGCCGGTGATCGTCACCGCGTGCGTGCCGACCGTCGCCGACGCCGTGGTCGTCACGGTCAGCGTCGAGCTGCCGCTGGCGCCGATCGGGTTCGGCGAGAACGAATAGGTCACGCCGCTGATCGCCGGCGTCGCCGACAGCGAGATGTTGCCGGAGAAGCCGCCCGTCGGCGTGCTGGTCACCGTGTAGGTGGTCGACTGGCCCTGCGTGATCGTCCGCGAGCTCGGCGTCGCCGCCAGCGAGAAGTCGGCGGGCGGCGGCGTGGTGTTGCCGTTGTAGATGACCAGCGCGAAGTCCTGGTCGGTCGTGTCGGCGTTCGCCGGCACGCCGTCGCCGGCGACGTTGGTCGCCTTCACCGTGACGGTGATCGAGCCGGTGGTGCCGGCCGGCAGGAAGACGCACTCGAGGTTGTTGCGCACGTCGGCGGTGCCGCCGGTGGTCGAGCCGCCGCCGCTGAAGACGTTGCCGCGGTAGAGCGTGCCGTTGACCGTCACCTCGAGGTCGAGGTTGTTGACGTACGCATTGCCGGTGGTCGGACCCGGGACGTCGGTCCACGCCAGCGCGACCCGGAACGGCTCGGCCGAGGTTGCGATGCTGCCCGACACCGAGTAGGTGTTGCCGGTGGCGCCGAAGACGTGGGTCTGGTCGACCAGCACGCGCGACACGGCGTCGAAGGTGCGCGCCAGGTTGGTCCGGCCCATGCCCTGGTTGTTCGAGGGCAGCGTGTCGTTGGCGCCGACGCCGGTCATGTGCGTCGCCGTCGACGCGAGGAACGCCTTCTGCATCGCCGGCGTCGGCGTGCCCCACGCCTTCAGCGTGAACCACTGCCGGACCAGCGCGCAGGCGCCCGACACCGCCGGCGTCGAATGGCTGGTGCCCGACGACCAGCAGTACAGCGTCTGCCCCGACGGCCAGTACTTGTCGCAGACGCCCGAGCCGTTGTAGCCCGTCGCGCGGCTGGCGGCGCCCTCGATGTGGGTGCCCGGCGCCATCAGGTCGGGCTTCTTGCGCGAGTCGTGGCACGGCCCGCGCGAGCTGAAGCTGATGATGTCCTTGCAGTTGTCGGCGCCGCTGTTGCCGACGGCGCAGCCGTCCGTCCCGGTCTGGCGGACGTTCTCGCCGGCGCCCACCGTGATGATGTTCTTGCCGGTGCTCGGCGGATGGATGGTCGATGCGCCCGAGCCGTCGTTGCCGGCGGCGAAGACGATCGTCATCTCCTGGTTGCCGGCCGTGCCGCTGGCGGCGTCGCGCACGGTCGAGTCGTGCGCCTGGCTCTCCGAGTTGTAGGTGGTCCCGCTGGTGTAGCCCCAGCTGTTCGAGGAGATGCGCGCGCCGCCGTTCCAGGCGTTCTGCATGCGCGTCGGCGTCGACTGGTTGAAGATGCCGGAGCCGGCGTTGTTGAAGACCTTCGAGTTGCCGATCTTGACCCACGGCGCGATGCCGAGCCCGTAGTTGTAGCCGCTCGCATCCTCGTAGCTCGAGCCGGTGCCGGTGTTCCAGCCGCCGATGATCGAGGCGTTGATGTTGCCGTGGCCGGCCTGGCTGTCGCCGCTCGGGTCGCCGGAGTAGTTGTTGGAGTAGACGAAGCGCGACGCGCCGCCGGACAGCCCGTCGACCTTGAACTCGACGTTGACGTCGCTGGTGCTGCCCTTGTCCACGCCGTCGTCGACGACGTCGACCGCGAAGGAGAACGGGTTGGCGCCGGTGCCGGGGAAGCCGAGCCCCTGCAGCCACGACAGGTAACCGGGACCGCTCGGCCCGGTGCCGGCCGCGTTCAGGTTCGCGGCCATGATCTGGCCCTGCGCCTCGTCCCACAGCGTCGCGTCGAGCTTCGGCTCCACCGCGAACACGCGGGCATCGCGCGCCAGCTCGAGCGCCACGGAGCCGGCGGCCATGAGCTCGACGTTGATCCAGCCGAGCACGCGCCACGGCTCGCAGAGCTTCTGGTGACGCGCCGCAAGCTCGGCCGCGAACGCCTCGCCCTCGGCATCGCCGATCACCTGCACCACCAGACGCTGCAGCGCGTTCGCGGCGAGGGTCGGCGGCCGCAGCTCGGGACGCAGCTTGTAGGCCGGCTCGTAGGTGGCGATGGCCAGGACATGCGGCCGGGCGCGCAGCTGGCGCAGCAGCGCGTCGGCCTGCGGGTCGGTGACGACGACGTAGCTGTTGTGGGCGACGTACGTGACGATGCGGGCACCGGTGGCGCGCACCTCCTCCAGCCACGCGTCCTTGATCGGCCCCTCGAACTGGACCAGGCGCAGGCGCCGCTCGCCGTCGGCCGGCGGCGCGGTCGGGCCGCGCAGCTCGGGCGGCACCGGCGCGCGCAGGCCGCTGACGCCGTCGAGCAGGTAGCCGTTCAGGTTGACCAGCGTCTGCTCGTCGGCCAGCAGCGCGCCGCGCGCGAGCAACCCGCCGAGCCCTTCGGTCCGGCCGGTATCGACCTTCGCGTGGACGAACGAGCCGTGATGCTCGGCTTGCAGCAGCGCGCCGCTGTCGGCCAGCTCCTGCAGCAACGCGCCGTCGGGCGCGAGCCAGAGGCGATGGATCAGTCCCGGTGCGACGTAGTCCTCGGGGATCGTCGCGTCGACGGTCGCGCCCGCCGCGTCGGATGACGGTTCCGCGCCGAGCGGCGCGAACGGATCACGCGGGTCGAACGGCGCGGCGGCCGGGTCGACCGCCGGATCACGTCCCGCCGCTCCGTCGGTCGGTCGGGCGAACGCAAGTCCCGCCGTCAGACCGAGCAGGGCCGGGAAAACCAGGAGTCGCGAGTCGCGGCGCATGCACATGCTCCCGAGGGCCGACTGCGCCGCACGCAGCCAGGACCGGCCGCCGCAGCGAGGCGAGCGACGCTAGCCCCGGGGAACTGCGGAAGGAACCCCTAAGGGGTCCCCCGCAGGTTCCATTCCTGACCGGCCGCGCGGGCATTTTCTCGCTCACGGGGTTTCGACCGTGATCGACCACCAGGCCCGCATCGCCCGCCAGCGGTCGATGACCGCCGTCTGGTCGGCCGCAGCGACCGGCCGGTCGGGAACCACCGGGGCCTCCCACTCGGGCGGCGTATCCGCCACCACGCCCGGCCAGTGGCAGTGCCAGCGGACCGAGCAGACGACCGCCCGCTGACTCCCGGCGGTCGGCTCGTGCATGCCGGTCACGTTCCACAGGTACGCCAGCGCGAGTCCGCGCGCCGCCACCGACAGCTTCTTGTCCTCGAGCAGCTCGAGCAGCGCCGGCACCGCTTCGACGCCGGCGCGGAAGAGCCGGTCGGCGGGCGAGCTTGCGGCGCCGTCGTACTCGAGGTCGGCGCGCCACGGCATCGCCACCAGCGGCGCCGGCTTCGCCGGATCGATCGCCGCGAACTCGCCCTTCAACTCGTCGACGCGGGCACGCGCGACGACGAGGGGCGGCGGCGCGAGGCGCACGCGGAACGGCGCCGACCACGTCAGCGCGTAGCCGTCGACGCGATCGAGGTCGGCCACCGCGACCCGGTCGTGGTAGGCGAGGCGCACCTCGTACTCGCCCGGCACCGTGAACTCGACGAAGTCGGCGAGGAGCGCCTCCTCGGTCCAGGAATGGCCGGGCGCCAGCACCGCGCGCTCGGCGACGCCGCCGTCGGCAAGGCCGAAGCGCGTGCGCACCGCCACCTCACGGCCCTCGAGGTCGCGCGCCACCACCCGGATTCGCGCGAACCGCCCGCTGCGGTAGTCGCCGGCGCGCGTGAGGGTGAAGCTCTCCTTCGCGCCATCGACGTTCTTCAGCCGGAAGCGCACCGTCGGCGTCTCCGGGTACGTGGTCGTGAGCGGTCCCGCCTCCAGCAGCTCGAGCGCCAGCGGATCGGGCTTGCCGGTCGCCCGCCGCAACGCCGTCAACGCTGCCAGCTCTTCAGGCGCGCCGGGTTGCCGCTTCTTCCATTCGGCCGCGAGGAGCTTCTTCCAGCGCTCCGACTTGCGCCGCGCCATCTCGAGCAGGCACGCCTCGGTGGCGAGCGGCGTACGGTCGACCGCCGCGCGCCGCCGTTCGTGCTCGCGTTGCAGCTCGTCGTCGCTCTGCTGTTCCAGCCAGCGCGGCCCGCCGGGCTCGACGAGCGTCACGTCGCCGGCGTCATGCGGCCCCGCCGACGGCGCCTTCAAGAGCTCGATCTCGACGGATTGCGCCACCAGGACGCCGCCGTCGCGCGCCGGCGCCTCGGCCACCAGTCGCAGCCGCCGCTTCGCGCCTTTCGCCGGCGGCGCTGCAACCGGCGCCGGGAGGGCGACCACGAACCGCCCCTTCGCATCGGTCGTGATCACCCTCCCGCGCGTCTCGGCCGACTCGCCGGCCGCCGCGTCGATCAGCACGTCGACGGCGTGGCGCCGCAGCGGCCGGCCGCACTCGTCGAGCAGCCGGCCGTGCACGATCGGGCCGGTGGCGAGGTCGGGCACGGCGAAGGGCAGCTCCTCGCCGGCGCGGCGCGGGCCATGGAAACGGCCGGTCAACGGCGGCAGGCCGTCGCGCGTCCGCAGTTCGTAGGCGAACTCGCCGTCGAGCGGCACGCATGGGAAGCGCGCCCCTCCGGCGGCCACCGCGACCGCGTCGAGCGACGCCACGTTCCAGTGGCGCAGATCGGTCGGCTCCCCCTTCGCCAGCGCGCGCAGCCGGACCTCGCCGTCGACGATGCCGGCGAGATCGAGCCGCACGGCGCCGACCTCCGGACGCAGCAGCAGCAGCGGCCCCGGCTCGGGGAAGCGCAGGTCGACCTTCGCCTGCACCGGATCGAGGGTCGGCACGACCAGCCGCGCGACGGTGCCGAGGAACTCGTGCTCCTCCAGCAGCCCCTCGAGCGGCTCGACGTCGAAGGTGGCGGTGCCGTCCGGAGCCGTCGTCCGCGCGACCGTGAGCCAGCGATTCAGGTGCTCGTCGCGGCGTGCCATCTCCGGCGCGAGCGTCCGTCCGACCAGCAGCGCGCGATCGATCACCAGCGCCACCTCGGCGCCGATCACCGGCTGCTCGTCCGCGTCGACGACGCGGACGTTAAGCGGCTTCTCGAACCACCCCGCGGCGGCCAACGCGACGCCGCATCTCCCCGCCCATGCGGAACGGACCATGACCCGCTCTCCGGGGCGAGACGCACCACTCCCCGGCGCGTGCGGCGCGGCCGGTGTCGCCCTCTTCTTCCAGGCGCGCCACGAATTGCAAGCGGCGCGCCAAGCGATGAGTCACCCGGTCGGCCGCGTCGCCGGCGGATCGCTGGCCGTGCAAGGACGCGAGGCTCGGCGGTCAGCGTCCGGCGAGCGGCGTCGCTCGCGCGGCGTGCGGCGGCGGCGGCGCGGGCGCCGCGAGGGCGGCTACTTCGTGATCTTGAGGTCGAACCAGCTCTTCATCGACTTCCAGCGCGCGGTCAGCAGCTTCTGGTGCTCCGGCCAGCCGCCGCCCGAGGACTTGCCGAACTCGTTCCAGCCCGGACGCGTGTCATCGATCGCGGTCGGCCAGGTGCCGAGCCATTCAGGGTCCTTCACCGCCACACGATGGTCGCCCGTCTCCGGGTTGTTCATCCCGGTGATGTCCCAGAGCAGGCCGAACACCCAGCTCCGCTGCTCGATCGTCAGCGTCGCGTCGTCGAGCAGCTCGAGCAGCGCCGGGACCGCAGTCCAGCCGGCGCGGAAGATGCGGTCCTCCGGCAGCACCGCCTCGCCCTCGAACCGCAACTCGACGCGCCAATGGCCCGACACCAGCGGCACCTTCTTGGTGAAGTCGATCTTCCGGAACTCCCCCTTCAACGCGTCGACCGCCGCGCGCGCCACCACGATCGGTTTCGCCCGGATCCGCACCTCGAACTTCGGCGACCATGACGCGACGTAGCTGTCGACCTGCGGCTCGCGGGCGATGTCGACCTCGTCGTGGTAGGCGATGCGCACCTGGAAAATGCCCGGCGCGGGGAAGTCGATGAAGTCCTGCAGCTTCACCTCAGCCCCCATCGTCTCGCCCGGCGCCAGCGTGGCGCGACTCGACATCCCGCCGCCGATGCCGATGCCGAACTGCGTCCGCACCGGCACGCGCACGCCGTCCTGGTCGAACGCCTCGACGTGGACGCGCTCGAAGCGGCCGCTGCGGTAGCTGCCGCCCGCCGTGATCCCGAACGTCTCCTTCGACGCGTCGACGTTCTTCAGGCGGATCAGCACGGTGGGCGCGTCGGGGAAGACCCCGTCGAACGGCGGCTTCTCGACCAGCTCGATCGCCAGCGGATCGGGCTTGCCCTGGGCGCGCCGCAGCGCGGTCAGCAGCGCCAGTTCCTGGTCGCGGACGCGGAAGTTCTGCCGCGTCGCTTCAGCGTCCTCCGCCTCCGCGTCATCGCCGCGCCATGTCGAGCAGGCACGCCTCGAGGTCGATTCGCGGCGTCGCCTCGATCGCGTTGCGCTTCTCCCAGGTCTGCAGCAGCTCGTCGTCGGAGAGGCGCGCGAGCCAGCGCAGCGACCCCGGTTCGATCAGGATCACGTCGCCCAGCTCGTGCGGTCCGGCGGGCAGCGGTTTCGGCAGTTCGACCAGCGCCTCGGACGACGCGGTGGGTGCAGCGGGCGGCGGGGTGGCCTCGCTGCTGCCGGCCGCGGCGGGCGCCGCCTCCGGCTCCACGGTGAAGGTGAGCAGCCGCTTGCCGCCCTTCGGCACCTCGTCGACCAACGGCAGCTCGAAACAGCCGCCGCGATCGGTGGTGAGGACGGCGCCACCCGAGCGGCTCGAACCGCGCGTGACGACCGAGACGGTGACCTGCACCTTGCGGTTCGCGACCGGCCGGCCGTCGTCGTCGACCAACCGGCCGCGCACGCTCGGGAAGGCCGCCAGCGTCGGCGGCGCGAAACGCATCTCCTCGCCGAGCCGCTGCGGCCCGAAGAAGCGGCCGGTCAGCGGGACCGGCAGCCCGTCCCAGGTCGCCTCGAACGCGAGCTGCTGATGGATCGGCACCAACGGCGCGATCGCCACGCCGTCGACGATCGGGAAGCGGTCGTGGGCGAACGGACCCCACAGTCCGTCGACCGATTCAGCGTCCACCGGAATCGCGCGCAGCCGGACCGTGCCCTTCGCGATGCCCGGCACCTCGAAGCGCACGCTGCCGCAGTCGGGCCGCGCGAGGCGCAACGGTGCTGCCGGCGACTGCTTCGGATCGAACTCGACCTGGATCGGATCGAGCAGCGGCAGCGCGAGTCGCACCACGCACGCCTCGAACTCCTGTGGCGCCAGCTGGAGCGCGGCGAGATCGAACGTCGTCGTGCCGTCCGCCGCCGTCGGCTGCACGGCGATGTAGGCGCTGAGGAAGTCCGAGCGCCGGAGGGGGTCCGGCGCGCCGGCCGCCTGCTTCCGCGATCCGGTCCGGAGCGAGCGGTCGATCACGATCGCCACCGGCACGTCGCCGCACGGGTTTCCGGCACTGTCCACGACGCTGACTCGCAGCGGCGCATCGACGACGGGGACGACGCGCGCACGGGCGGTGACCGGCAGCGCGAGCAGCGCTGCGACGAGCCCGACCCGACGACCCAGGCGATTCCGGAACATCGACCATCCTCCGTGGCAGAACGGGGAGAGGCACCGGTTCGAGTCGTCCGGCCGATTCACCGTCCAACGAGCGGTGGCCGGACGGACGACGTCGCGGCAGTGTAGGGGGCCATGAAGACGACTGCCGCCGCCGAAGGGCTCGCCGCCGCCGCGGATGCCGCCATCACCGACCCAACGGCCCGGACGCTGCCGCCGCGGGGGGTGCTGCTGCGGGTGCTGCGCACGCGCGACCGTTCCTTCGAGGGGCTCTGTTTCTTCGCGGTGCGCACCACCGGGATCTTCTGCCGGCCGGGCTGCCCGGCGCGCACGCCGCGGCCGG
>SXGT01873940.1_pt1 | contig 14224 bp, 9 predicted proteins | sample 3176221 | NCBI WGS metagenome assembly SXGT01 (sample SAMN11356862, study PRJNA531348) | freshwater metagenome | isolation source: freshwater sample F1-120 | place: China: Fuxian Lake, Yuxi | collected 2017-12-25 | reverse complement strand
GCGACAACCTCGGGGTTGCCGAGCGCCTGGAAATCAAAACGCGTGGCGGTACACTGTGTCATAACGCGAGGGCCTCCTGCTTTTGGGACAAATAACTTGTGGTAAAGCCTTTATGCCAAATCAGGGGCCATCGCGCCAGTGTATCGGTGAGAATTGCGGGTTAGAGTTGGTAAACGAGCCGCGACCGTCAGGGAGCGTTGGCAATGGCCGGTTCCCGCTCCCTGACGGTCGCGGCTCGTGGGAAGCAAAATCTAGGTTACTTAATCCGAAAAACTCATAGCGCATGAGTCAAGATTCGTGGCCACAAGCTGCCAGCTTGTGAGCCGTGGGTAGAAGCTAGCAAGCTGGCAGCTTGCCGCTACGGTGACATGCGTCGTCGGTCTGAGGTGTGTCCTCGCTAGAAATCGTTCTTCTGGACGATGCGAAATGGGTAGTGGCCTAATTGCGTTCGTTCAGGATTTCCTTCGACGCCTGCCAAACGCGGACGACGCCGGCGCCGGCGGCTGCGAGGTAGCGGCCATCCGGGCTGAACGCAACCGTGCGCAGGGCGCCAACTTGATCCTCGAATTCGAGGATTTCCTGACGGGTGACGATGTCCCAGAGGCGGATCATGCGGTCTTCGCTGATGCTTACGATGCGTCCGCCTCCCTTGTGATAAGCGATCGATTGCACGCCACCGGGGGAGCCTTCGAGTTTGTACTCTTGGAAGCGATGAGCAAGATTCCAGACGCGGATGGTTTTGTCCTTGCTTGCGGAGGCGAGCCGAAGCGTTTCGCCATTCGGACCCAGGTCGGGGCTGAAGGCCACCGAATTGACAACGAGGCTGTGCCCCCCGAAGACGGCGTTCCCCTTGCCGTTGTTCCTGAGGTCCCAGAGGCGAACCGTCTTGTCGTAGCTGCCGGACGCCAACCAGTTGCCGTCGGGGCTGAACGCCAGGCAGAGAATGCCGTTGGTGTGGCCGGTCAGCGTGCTGACGAGCTTGCCGGTCGCTGGATTGTGTAGCCGAATGGTTTCATCCTCGCCGGCGCTGGCGAGGAGATCGCCGCGGGGATGGTAGGCCATTGCATGGACCGTAGCGGTGTGCCCTTCGAGCAGGATCGGCGGACTGGCGGGTTGCCGAAAATCGACGACCCGGACCAGGTGGTCGTCACCGGCGCTCGCCAGAAATCGTCCGTCGGGCGAAAAGGCCAGGCAGCCGACGCCCGCCTTGTGTCCTGCATGGACAATGGGCTGCTCGGGATACTCAAGATTCCAGACGCGGACGTCGCCGCGCGTTCCGCCGGCCGCGGCGACCCATGGCTCCTTGGGATGGAAAGCCAATGATTTGAGCGCGCCCGGCGCGGAGAGGGTAAGCGTCTCCAGGCCGGCTGAGCTGTTCCACAGGCTAATTCGGCCACTGTGTCCTGCCGTGGCCAGCGAGAAACCATCGGGCGCGAAGGCAACTCCGCTCAGCGACTGAGGGTCGCCCCGGAAGCTGAGGGACTCGCTCGAGCGTTTCTTGTTCCAGACGCGCAGAATGCCGTCGCCGCAGGCGGCCGCCACCTTGTCGTCCCGGCTGATGCTGACCGAGAGGACGCGATCGGAAAGGCCGTGCCGGAAATAATGAGTGCGTCCCTCGTCTTCCCAGAAGTGGACCTCGCCGCGTTGGTTACCCGTCCCGCCGCCGGACACCAATGTCTTGCCATCCGCGCTATAAACGAGCGCCGTGACCTCCCCTTCATGGCCGACGAGATTCTTTTCGAGCTGGTCGGTGGCCAGATTCCACAGCTTAACGGTGCGATCCTCGCTTCCGGAGGCGAGGAGTTGACCATCGGGATGAAACGCGACGCCGGTGACTGCGCCATTGTGTCCCAGCAGCGTGCGCACGCTTCCCTTCGGGTCGATCGGGTAGCGTTCAAAGTCCCAGATGCGCACCGAGAGGTCCTCACTGGCCGAGGCGAGCCGGGTTCCCTTCAGCCCAAACGCGACATGATAGACCGCGCGCGTATGTCCGCGCAGCGTCGCGATTTCCAGGCCGGTGTCCAGGTCCCACAGCTTGATCGTCTTGTCGTAGCTGGAGGAGGCGAGCAGTGGCTTGTCCGGGTGAAAGGCCAGCGCCGTGATGACGTCGGCGTGCCCTTTCAGTGTCTTGATCCGATTGCCGGTACGCACCTCCCAGAGCTTGATCTCGCCCGGTTTGCCCAGTTCGCCACCAGCCGAGGCGAGTTGTTTGCCGTCGGGACGATAGGCAACCGCGAAGGCGCGATCCATGTGTGAGCCGAAGGCAAGCCGCGCCTGGCAGCGTTCCTTGAGGAAATACCATTCCCAGTCGCGCAGGTCCTTAAGCCCTTGCTTGGGCCTCCAATGGTCCTCCAGAATACGCAGCACCCCGTCATGATCGGCGCGGCGCAGCGTCTGCTGCGCCTGGCGCATTTCCGAAAGATAAAGCAGGTGCCGCATCGTCTCCAAACGCAACGCGGCCAGGTCGTTCGCTTTCTCGACCTGTCCCTTGGCTTTCTCGGCTTGCCCGCGCAGGTCCATTTCGTCGTAGGCGATGTAAGCAACCGCCGAGAAAGACACGGCAATCGTCAGCAGGAAGCCGGTGGTGAGCATCGCGACGGCCTTGTTGCGCCAGCACCACTTGATGGCCCGGCTGAGCACGCTCACCCGGCGGGCCGTGATTGGCTCGCCGCCGAGATAACGGTGCAGGTCGTCGGCCAGCGAGTCGGCCGATTCGTACCTTCGCGCCGGCGACTTTTCCAGGCACTTCAGGCAGATCGTTTCGAGATCGCGATCGACGCCGGGGTTCAACAGCCGAGGTGGAATCGGGTCGGCCTCGGCAACGAGATTCAACGTCGCGAGCGGCGTCTCGCCGCAGAACGGCGGCTTGCCCGTCATCAATTCATACAAGATCGCGCCGAGGCTGTACACGTCGCTGGACGGGCTGATGTCCTTGCTGCCGGCCGCCTGCTCCGGGGACATGTAGCTCGGCGTGCCGAGAATGGCGCCGGTGCGCGTCTGGTCCGACTGTGTCTCCATGTGCTTGGCAAGCCCGAAGTCGGTGACCTTCGGCTGATCGTTTTCATCGAGGAGCACATTGGCAGGTTTGAGATCGCGATGGACGATACCGCGGCTGTGAGCGTAATGGACGGCGCGGGCGGTCAACTCAAGATACTCGGCCGCGCGCCGACCGGAGAGCGGACCGAGCGAGACGCGTTCGGCCAGGCTGGTTCCGCCGATGAATTCCATGCTCAAGAACGGCTGCTGGTTGTGCGCGCTGACCTCATAAAGCGCGACAATATTGGGGTGCTGTAACTGAGCGGCGGCGGCGGCTTCCTTTTCAAAGCGCTGCAACTCGTCGGCGTTCGCGAGTGCCCCGCCGCGTATCATCTTCAGCGCGACGATGCGATTGAGCCGAACATGCCGAGCCTTGAAGACCACCCCCATGCCGCCGCGGCCGACGTCCTTGATGAGTTCATACTCGGCAACGCGCGTGAGAGGGACCGGGCCGACCTCGAGGCGCGGCGCTCCCGCGACGGCCTGGATGCCCGTCGCCAGTTCCGCGACTGCAGGCAGCGGCGCCTCGCCCGGCCATTCCAGCAGTGTCGGCTGCTGCTCGACTTGATCCGAACGCGGGAGTTCGTTCGGGGTGACTTCACTCATCCGATTGGTTCCGAACCTTTTTTGCCGCGGAACTGGCTCCACACGGGGCAAGTCTTGCGGCTAGGAAGCCGTTTCCAAACTGCGTTTTCGAAGCACAGGCGAGACGCCTAGGTTACGGGTTTTGAAACCACTACTCATTCAGGGGCCTCATACTTCTGCCATCCGGTTCCTTCATGGTCGAAAGAAAACTGCTCCGGGTGGAAGATTTCTGCAAGGATCTCCAGTGATTCGACGAGCCGCGGGCCCGGACGGTTGAAGAATTGATTGCCATCCGTCACGAAAACTCTTCGATTACGGACTGCATTCAGTTTTCTCCATGCAGGGTGCTGGACCAACGTCTGCATTTCCGCGCGGGTTTTCGCCAGATTAAACCCGCACGGCAAGGCCACCACGACATCCGGATCGTGCTGGATCAATTCGTCCCAGGTCATCCAGGGCGAATGTTTCCCGGCGGATCCGAACAGGTTGCGAGCGCCGGCAAGCTCTACTAGCTCGGGAACCCAGTTGCCCGCCGCCATCAATGGATCAAGCCATTCAAGGCAGGCAACGGTAGGACGCTCTGGGACTGCCGCGGCATTCGCGGCAATCGCCTGCACACGCGCCGTCAACTCATGGATCAGCCGCTCGCCGCGGGATGATACTCCCAAAGACTCCGCAGCGTTTCGGATGCTCTGCCAAACTTCCGCCAGATTATTCGGCGACAGCGAGACGATCTTGGGGCTATTACACTCCTCCCCCTCTGTCCCCCGGAGATGCGAGGGGAGCAAGGACCCCATCGCAAAGTGGACGTCTTTCTCGCTGACAGCGCACACTTCACATTGCATTTGCGTGACAATTACTTCCGCCCCTAGCTCCACGAGCATCTCGGCGTCGACACGGTAGATCGAACTTGCCTGCTCCAGCAACGATTTGACCCGCTTGTCGATTTCGAGACTGCTTCCGTCCACGTCGAAGCAAGGCGCCGTGCAGACTGGCAGTTTCTTGATGCTGACGGGATAGTCACACTCATGAGAGCGGGCGACCAGATCGTTTTCCAGGCCAAGGGCGCACACGATCTCCGTGGCGCTGGCGATCATGGTGGCAATGCGTGGCATGGCGGGATTCCCTGTTCGGTAACATCCGAATGACAACTTCCCGCGATTCTCTTGCCGCAAAATCGGGAGCGAGCAAGCTCGTCGGCTCAACATCAACCTATCAAAAAAAAGAACGGCGGGGATAAACCCCGCCGCTCGTTCGAACGCAATCGGGTTTGCTATTTCTCCATCCCGAACATGTAGCGCAGGCCGCCGATCACGTGCTGTTGAAACCGCGGATCGTTCCACACCTCGTCGCGGTGGCCCAGGGCCGTATAGAACACGCGCCCTTTGCCATATTCGTGGATCCACGAGAGGGCATTGTCCTTGTCGCCCCGTTTACCAGGGTTCTTGACGGACTCCATGTCGAGCTTCATGAGAACGCGGAGCTTCTCGCGAGAATAAGGAGCTTTGAACTGATAGATCTCGTCGGTGATCTCGAAAGAATCGCCAAGATGCTTGGTGGCTGCGTGCTTCTTGTCTTCGACGATGACGCGAATTTTCTGATGCCAGGGGTGTCCGTCGAAGTAGCCACCGATCAGCTCGCCGTATTCCTTCCACTTGTAGAAGGTGTCGGTCGCACAATGACTACCGCCGAAGCCTTTGCCGTTGCGGACAAAGGCGAGCAAATCGGACTTCTGCGCATCGGACAGCGGCAGCTCGCCTGTGGTGTAGAAGAAGACGGCGTCATACTTTTTCAGGTTCTCATCGTTGATGACGGAGCGTGAATCCTGCGTGTAATCGACCTCGAAGAACTTGTTCTTCTCGGCCAGCGCCAGGAATGTCTTCTCGACCAGACACAGCGGATTCTTGCCGCGATTGACGACGCCATGGACGAAGCCACGCGACTCGGTGATGAGCAGGAGGCGTTTCTTGGGAGCGCCCGCCGGGGGCACAGCGGTTTCCTCGACGACGGGGGCCGGATTGGCCGGGGAGACTGACGTCAGCGGTTTTTCCGAAGCAGCAAGTTTGATGCGAATGCGGCGGAACTCGAATTTGCCGCTCTCACTTTGCAGGCCGACGCCCCCCTTTTCGCCGATCTTGAACTTGGCTTCGATGACTTCGCCGTTGCATTTGCACAAGGCTGTCTTGCCGGTGACCGTGATATCGAGCTCGTTCCAGCCCCCATCCTTGAAGTTCTTCAGCTTCTTGTACGGGCCGACGGTGGGGTAATCGCGCACCTGAAGCTGCGGGCCACGGATAAAGACCCCGCTGTCGGCCTTCGGCGCGGCCCGGAATTCCAGCTTGAGGTGGAAGTCGCTATCAAAGGACCTCACGGTAAAGAGATCCCCACCCCCGCCGCCGGCAACGGAGATGACGCCGTCGGTAACTTTGAACTTCTTGTTCGGCGTCTCGGTCTTGCCCGTCAGGTCGCCCTTGTCCTTGGACTTCTGATACCAGCCGCTGAGGTCCTTGCCATTGAAAAGGCTCGTGTACCCAGGTTCTGGCTTGAATTCGTCCTGGGCACGCGCGGGTGCGGCCAGGATCAACAGGCCCAGGGCGAAGGCCGTCAGCATGCGTCTCATGGGGAGTCTCCTTCGGGTGAATTAACAGTCGGTGCAATTCTGGTTCGGGCGGGTTCCCGTCAGGCAGGTAAAGGTACGATATGCGGTCCGCGCCGATTTGCAAAGGAGATTATGGACCGTTATCGGCTCGCTGCTCGGGCACGAACTCGCGTTCCTGTTGCGCATTGGCTACCCTACAGGATCTGCCGAATCACATCCCCGCGCGAGAGCGGGATCGGCCTGCCAAGCGAGTCTTGATACTCCGCATCGGCTGGCATCCCCAGGCCATGGAAGATGGTGGCGAGCAGGTCCTGCGGCATCACTCGGCCATCGCGTGGAAAGCCTGCGATGCTGTCGGAGGCGCCGTGGACCGTGCCGCCGCGGATGCCGCCGCCGGCGAGAGCGACGGAGAACACGCGCCCCCAGTGGTCGCGACCGGCGCTGCCGTTGAGGCGCGGCGTGCGCCCGAATTCCGCCATCCACACGACCAGCGTTTCGTCGAGCAGGCCGCGCTGTGACAGGTCTTCGAGCAGCGTCGAGTACGCCGCGTCCATGATCGGCATCAGCTGCTTGAGCCCATTGGTGTTCTGGCTATGCGTGTCCCAGTGGCCGTTGTTGTGGGCATTCGGCACGCGCGACCAGTTGACGCGCACCAACGAGACGCCTGCTTCCACGAGGCGCCGCGCCAGGAGGACGCTCTGCCCGAACTTGGTGCGGCCATAGCCGTCGCGAAGTCGTGGCGATTCTTCTTGCACCTGGAACGCGCGCCGAGCTTGCGAACCGGCGATCAGGTCCATCGCTTGTTGCTGTTGCGCGCTGAACGTGCCGAGATTCCCGACTCGCACCATGCCATCGAGCCGCTGATTGACCTGGGTCAAGAGCGAGGCCCGACCATCGAAACGCGAGGTGGGCACGTCTTGAGGCAAGCGAAAGCCGTCGATCTGGAATTCGGCTGCCTGAGGCTCGCATTGGATAAGCCACGGGTCGGCGGTACGGCCGAGAAAGCCGGCATCTTGCCCGGGCCAGGTCAGGTTGCCGTCGTTGGCGGATTGCTCCGGCAAGGTGATCGCGGTCGGCAGACCCCCCTGCCCTGACACGACGCGTTTGACAAGTGCGCCAAGGCTCGGCCAATCGTTCGGCTTACCCGGCCTGGCGTTCTCCACCCCCTGCGGAAGGTGCGGGTGCCCCGTCGTCATGTAGTAGCCGCTTGAGGAGTGCGAGTTGTCGTTCGTCACCATTGCGCGCAGGACAGCGATCTTGTCGAGATGGCGCGCGGTCTTTGGCATCAGCTCGCCGACCAGGATACCGGGAACGTTGGATTGAATGGGGCGCAGGTCGCCGCGTACTTCGGGGATGGCGTCAGGCTTTGGGTCCCACGTCTCGTGTTGCGGCGGACCACCGAGGAAGCACATGACGATGCACGATTTCGCCGAACTCCGTCGCTTGCGCTCCGGACTGGTTGCATTGGCGCGGGCGGCGAGCAGCTGAGGCAGCGCCAGACCGCCGAGACCGAGGCTCCCGATGCGCAGCCATTCACGCCGCGTCAGGCCGTCGCAAAGCGGCGCACCTTGGTCATGGATCTGGATCATCGCTTTCCCCCCCAGGATCAGCTCGGGAACGGCATGGATGAAAACTCGGTCGGCGGGTCGGGTGGACGAGCGCTGGAGCCGCGTCCGGCATGCTAGACATCTTCCTTTTTACCCGCCCGCCTGCTCCTTTGCAATTCAAATCGATGGATCCTACAAGATTAGTCGGCTAATTGCCTCCTCGTTCACGAATTCAAAACGCGTCGCTACTGGGAGGTCGCACTGCAAGTGCGGATCGTTGCACATCCTGCGCAGTTCAGTTTTGCTTGACGACCGGTCCTGTCTTCGAAATAATCCTCCACACGACTCGCGCCGGTACGCAACGTGGGACAACACGCGCATGCAGAACATTATCATCGACAAGCCCTATGTCTTCGTGCCGCCGTACCTCGGGACCTGGTGGCCCTGGCTCTTGCAGCGGCTGGTGCCGGGGCGGTTGAACAAGACTCATGGAATTGTCAGCATCGAATGTCATGGCAAGGAAAAGCTGCTGGCGTCCCACCACGCTGGGCACGGGATCATGCTGGCCCCCAATCACTGCCGGCCCGTTGATCCGGAAACCGTCAACGAGCTCTGTCGGCAGACCGGCGTGTTGCCGTTCTTTCTGGCGAGCCGGCATTTGTTCATGGAAAGCGCCTTCAAGACGTTCATGCTGCGCCGGCTCGGCGCCTTCAGCATTTATCGCGAGGGGATGGATCGGGCGGCGCTCAAGGCTTCGGTCGAGATTCTGGAGACCACGTCGCGGCCGCTCGTGATGTTCGGCGAGGGATATGTGAGCCGCACGAACGATCACCTCAATCCGTTGCAAGAGGGAATGAGCTTCATCGCTCGCAGTGCCGCCAAGGGGCGGGCCAAGGCAACGCCCGCCGGGCAGGTGGTCGTGCATCCCATCGCGCTGCGCTACCGCTACGACGGCGACGTCAGGCAGACGATCGAACCAGTGTTAACCGAGATCGAAGCCCGACTCTCCTGGCGACCGCAGAAGCAATTCACGCTCGAAGAACGTATCGCCAAGGTTGGACAGGCGCTGCTTGCCTTGAAGGAGATCGAACACCTGGGGCAAGAGCAGCCGGGGACGATCCAGGAACGGCTGGCACGCTTGATGGACGCGCTGTTGGCGCCGCTGGAGAAGGAATGGCTCAAGGGGCAGCGCGACGCGCATGCCTTCGTGCGCGTCAAGAACTTGCGCGCCGCCATTCTGCCCGACATGCTGCAAACCGACATCAGCGAGGCGGAGCGGGCACGGCGCTGGGAGCAGCTAGCCAATCTGTACCTCGTACAACAGCTCTCGTGCTATCCGCCCGATTACCTGGCGGAGAAGCCGACGCCGGAGAGGCTGCTGGAAACGGCGGAGCGCTACGAGGAGGATCTCACCGACGTGGCCCGCATCCACAGGCCGCTACGAGCGACGATCACGGTCGGCGACGCGATTGTCGTCAGCACGGCGCGCGAGCGCGGCGGCGAGGATCCGCTGGTGGCCAACATCACGCAACAACTCAAATCGATGCTGGGGATCAATCCATGAGTGACGCTGCACCGGCCGAAAAACCCGCACCGTGGTGGCTGCGCGCCGTCTTTGTTGCCCTCGGTCTCGCCGGCTGGTTTGGGACGCAAGAAATGCTGGGCAAGCGCGACTTCCCCGACGGAGTCATCGGGGACGGCCTGCTGAATTTGCTCGCCGGCGCGAATCGCTACTTGCACGACAACCCTGGCGCCGCCGACGCACTCTTGATCGTCAGCTCCACCATCATCAATGTGCTGGCGGTGTTCTTGCTGGTCCAATCGATCTTTGGGAGGACCGTGCGCCCGTTTCTGGGTTTGTTGATGCTGTTTGGCATGAGGCAGATCTGTCAAATGCTGTGCGCGCTGCCAGCGCCGGAGGGAATGATCTGGCGTGACCCCGGCTTCCCTGGCTTCCTGGTCACGTACGGCGTGACGACCGATCTCTTCTTCTCCGGACACACGGCCCTGGCGTTTTTGGGGGCTGTCGAGCTGGTGCGCTTCGGCGGCCGCTGGTGGCTTCCGGTGGGGGTGCTCATCGCCGTTTTCGAAGCACTTACGGTGCTGGTGCTGCGCGCTCATTACACCATGGATGTCTACACCGGCGCCATCGTGGCCCTCTTCGTAGCGATCCTGGCGGAGCGCTGGGCGCCGCGGTGCGATGCCGTGCTGGCGCGGGTACCCGGGCGCTTTCGCTAAGAAGCTGTTTCAGAGCCTCTGCGGCGAATTTCCCCCTCTCCCTCTGGATACTCCGGGGGGAGAGGGGGGGACAGAATGCCTCGCGAAACCTTGGAGTTTTCCGCAGGCGCCAAAACCCCCTCACCCCCGACCCCTCTCCCCCTGGAGTACCGGGGAGGATAATGCGATTTCGGTTTTGAAACAGCTTCTAATACAAGTCCGCAGCGCGGGACTCGGGAACACGCCCCGTCGCTGGCGCGCCGGGATGGTAGAAAATGCTTTCTTACTTGGCGCAACCCCGCGTCAATGGCAGAATAAACCCACCATGAATCCCCTCGAACTCTTCCACTTCCTGACCAACCTGCTGCGCACCGGCGCGGAGGTGATCGCTGCGTTCTTCGTCGGCGTCGTGCTGACCATTGTCGCTGCTTACATGGTCAGGCGCTGGGTCTTTCCGCAGAAGGACGCCGACGCCGACCTTTCCAAGAAGGATGCCGAGATCGCCCGCAAGGAGGCGGAGATCGCCCGCAAGGTAACGGAGAACGTTCAGCTCCAGCAGCGGATCGAGGCCGAAGCGAAGCAGGCAAAAACCGCCGGCAAGAAGAACCAGCGCGAAAGGACAGAACTGCTTGAGACCATCGACAAGCTCAAGCAGCAGTGTGCAGAAACCAAGGACAACCACGCCACCTTGGCGAGCGACGCCGAGTCGCATCAAAAGGAACTGGAGGAAGCCCGCAAGGAGCTGGACCTTTACAAGCGCAAAGCCGTCACGGTGGTGAGGATCAAGAACGCGCAGCTGGCAGCGCAGACGGACCACGTCAAGATGATCGAGGCCCTGGAGGGGCGCATATGGGAAGCGTTGCCGCGACCGCCGATCCCCCGCTTTCGGTCTCTTGCCGAACGCAAGGCGGTCATCATTGCCATCACCAACTTGAAAGGCGGCGTCGGCAAGACCAGCCTCACCGCCAACCTGGCGGCCACTTATTCCCAGCAAGGCAAAAAAGTCCTCGCGGTCGATCTCGATCATCAGGCTTCGCTCACGAATCTCTGCCTGTCGCTCGAGCGCATTCACGACCTCAAACGGGGCGATGGCAAGTTCGTCGAGAACGTGCTCAAGGCCCAGGGCGATTTCGCGCGCGTGGCCTGGAACAACTTGACCCACCTTAATGAGAACGGCTCCTGCCTCCTGGCCGCCAGCGAAAACCTCGCCGACGTCGAGGAGCACGCGAAAGCGCAATGGCTCATCAACCCGGGCGGGCTCGACATGCGCTACCTGTTCCGCTCGGCCCTGCACGACCCGCTAATCCAGGACCGCTTCGACGTCATCCTGCTCGATTGCCCGCCGCGCTGGACGCCGGCGTCGATCAATGCGCTGGCGTGCTGCGATTTCGTGCTGATACCTGTGCTGCTCGATCGCACGAGTGCCGAGGCGGTGCCGAGGCTGCTGGCCTGGTTGAACGTGCTGAAGAAGAAGAATGTCTGCGGCGACCTGTCCGTTCTGGGGGTCGTTGGGAACCGGGCCTATCGAAAGCAACAGATGACCAAAAGCGAGCACGGCGTCTGGGAAGCGTTGCAGAAAAAATGCGACGATACCTGGGGCGAGGCGGTGCATCACTTCGCGCGTTTTCTACCCAATAGCGTCCAGTTCGCGAAAGCCGCCGAGCAGCGCGCGTTTGCGGCACGGGACGTGACGCTTGGTCCGATATTCGAGGAACTGGTCACCGAGATCGAACTACGAAAGGCACAGCATGAAGGTCGCCGAGTTGCAACAGTTTCTTAGCCAGATCGTGCCGTTCGCACGCGCTGCCGGCGCTGCCGACAAGGTCGCGACCGAGCTGGGCCGAACCGTCGAGTGCCTGATGCCATTCAAGGAAAAGACGCTTTCGGAGTTCAACGATTTTCTGCGCAAGGCGGACGAGTATGACCGAACGGGGAAGCTTGCGGCTCCGGCCAAGCCCGCCCGGGTAGCCAAGGCGCCGAAGGTGAGCATCGAGGATGCCGCGCAGAGATTCGCTGCTCTTTATGAACGGGCGACCGATCCGCACCTGGAATATGCAACGATCGACGCGGAGATCGATGCCCTGGGGTCTCTCACCGCGGCAAGCCTGAAGGAAGTCGCCCGGAAGGCGAACGTCACGCTGCCGACGAAGGCGACCAAGCCGCAGATCCTGAGCGAGTTGAAACGCCGGGTCAAAGAACGCAAGGGGAGTTTTGAGCGGACGCAGTTTCGGCCAGGCGAGGAGTCCGGATAGGCTGATTCTCAACGACGACCGTGTCGCGGTTTTCTGGCCGCGAATCTCCCCGGCCATCAAGCCCGAGGTGAAGATCGGCGAATATTTGAGAGCCGGCCGTCGAGTGTTGGAATAGTCTGTCCGTCTACGAGTGCTGACGCACCTTCTTTCAGGAGCGAATCTATGAGTATCAAAGCGTTGGGTGTGGCCATGGGGCTGGTAGTCGTTTTGTGTTGCGGCTGGGCGTCGGCCCAGGACGCGAGCAAGCCGCAGACGATCCAAGTAATCATCAGCGCTGACGGGACCCTCAAGATCATTGACGCGAAGACGGGCAAAGTCCTGGGCACCGCGCAGATCGACAAGAAGGACTTGCAAATTGAGAAAAAAGGCGATCCCAAGGCCGACGAGAAGAAGCTCCTCGAAAAAAGACGCCTGGAAGAGTTGAAGCTGCTGGAACAACTCCTGCAAGAAAAAGAGAGAGCACTCAAACAACAACGCGAACTCGAGGAGGCCGTACGCCAGGCCGAGGAGGCGCACCAACGCGCCAAGGAAGCAATCGAAAAGAAAGCCCCGAGGACTTATTCCTATCCCGGGAATTGGCCCTATCCCTGGTTTCAGTCACAGGACATCACCGTCGTCATCGGCCCCGACGGCAAGGCCAAGATCGTCAACTCAACGGACGCCAAGAAGCCGGTTGCGCAACCTGCCAGCAACGCCGATCAGAAGCTCGACCTCATCCTCAAACAGCTTGGCGAATTGCGCCGCGATGTTGATGCCATCAAGCAGAAGCTCGACGGCAAGAAACCAGTGAATATTCATTGGCAAATGGTCCCAGGGAGCAAACCCCGCAAGGATGGCACGATCGAGTTGGAGATCGTCCCCGTACCTGCCAAGGACAAGAAGCCCGGCGGCATCGAATTTGAATTCTTCCCGGGACCTGCCAACGACAAGAATCCTGGCGCCCCCAGCATCCAGATCATCCCGCTGCCTGCCGGGAAAGATGGCAAGAAGCTCGACCCGGAGGTGCTGAAACGGCTCGACAAGATCATTCAGGAGCTGGAGCAAAAAGACCGTGACCGGCGCAGCCAGGAAATCGAGAAAAACAAGAAAAACCTGCCGCAGTCGGAGGACCTGCTCGAAGCCCAGCGCCAACTGGAACGGATGATTCGGGAGCTTCAAGAGCTTGAACGCAAAAACCGCAAGGACCAATAGCCAGGCGCGCCTACCGCGCCAGCGGGATTCCGGTCTGCCGGAACACGAAGTTGCCCAAAAAAGAGGTGCAACTTCGTGTTCTTTTGGTTAGTATTAAAGCGTTGGAATGGGTAAGCCGATTCCAACAAAGGGGGGAATCTGCATGAAATCTACATTGACGCGCCGCCAGCTGCTACAAATCGGCGGCGTTGGCATGCTCGGCCTTTCCTTGCCGCGAATGCTTCAGGCCAGCGCGCCGCGCAGCGGGCAGAAGTCGTGCATCTTCATCGTCCAGTACGGCGGCGCCAGCCACCATGACAGCTGGGACCTCAAGCCCGACGCGCCGGACGACATCCGCGGGCCGTATCGACCGATCGCGACCAACGTCCCCGGCATCCAGGTCGGCGAACTCTTTCCGAAGCTCGCCAGCATGGCCGACCGCTACACGATCATCCGCTCGATGACACATGGCAACGGCGGCCACGACGGCGGCATGCACATCTGCATGACCGGACACTCTGCTCCAACCGTCGAAACGCCGTACTTCGGCTCCGTCGTCGCCAAGATTCGGCCTTCGACCGCGAACATGCCGTCCTACGTCTGGCTGCAAAACCTGGCCGGCGACGTCCAGCCGCGCTATCTCAACGGTGGCTTCCTCGGTGCGTCGTACAGCCCCTTGCGCGTCGGCAACGACATGGACAACCCCGCCGAGCCCGGCTTCCGCGTCCGCGCCTTCGACACCCACGCCGATGTTTCGCAACAGCGCATGCGGCAACGCTTGCAACTCATGACTCAGCTCCCCTCTCCCTCCGGGAGAG